>Ga0315901_10000086_pt1 | contig 127938 bp, 144 predicted proteins | sample LakEriMetagenome_10_FD_203761 | JGI IMG/M metagenome (GOLD analysis project Ga0315901, IMG submission 203761) | Freshwater fungal communities from buoy surface, Lake Erie, Ohio, United States - Buoy 2 MA116 | ecosystem: Environmental > Aquatic > Freshwater > Lake | place: USA: Lake Erie, Ohio... | reverse complement strand
TAGATCTACAGCTCCTTTACAGAAATTATAAGTGTCCTGATCTACAAGAGTTTTACCATTTCTTGTCATAAGAAAATCCCAGTATGACATAGCTTCTCCAGTGAGCACCTTATCTAATCTTTGCTCATCTGTTTTTAAGCTCTGATGGTAGTTCATGTCTTTTAGAATATCAAGAATAGCTTCAGAAAACTCTTCTAATTTAGTTCTTTGATCTCCGTTAGATGATAACTCTTTGTAATGACTATACACTCTATCCACTACACTTCTAAGATTACCTGTTGGTAAACTAGAGGGACTAATAATAAACAGGTCATTAAATTTATTCTCTTCTAATAAAAGACAATGTATCACCTTACCCTGCACTAAATGAGCATCAGTTTTCTCTTCTTTCATTTTAAGAACATAGAGCTGATGAAACACTACAGGATTCCACAATAATTTATTAAGACTACTGTAAGAAAACTCGAATCTCTTACTATAAAATTCATCTTCTAATATTTTAACAGACTCTGTTACTAATTCTGTTAGCATTTTATCTTCGAAGAAAGAATCTATTTCCATACGTTCATTCCTTTTAAAAGTAATTGTATTCTAGATGCAGTGTCTTTATCTTTTGTAAGAGCTTCTTCATATTCTAAGAAGTCACATAATATTTTAAACTTCTCTATTTGAATATCAATAAGCTCATTATTAAGATTAATGACTTGTTTCATCATATCTTTGTGTTTATTTAATCTTTCGTTTTCTACTTCTATATCAAATTGTTCTTTTTTACTCATAATTCTGCATTTAATTCTTTTAAATCTTCTTCTTCTCTTCTTGTAATTATTCTACTTAAAACAGCAGATAATTCTTTAATCTGTTCTTTATTCCACTCGTCTTTTTTAAATAGTTCACGAGGAATTAAATGAACATCTTCTACTTCTAAGCCATCTAATTCGACATCATCTTCAAGAATGTATACTGGCTCAATTGTTTGATTAATGTATGACTGAACTAATTTAAGACATTGTGTTTCTGTCAAATTTTCGTATAAGTTATTAGAATTCATTTGATAAAAGTTTAAAGTTTTACTACTTCAGGATTCCATCTATAAGACAGTAAATGATAGTCTTTACCACCTGTTTTACTTTTTTGGAGTGTTGATGTTGACAGAATATCATTTTTTAACTGTAAGGGAGTAAGAGTCATCTTATTTCCTTCATGAAAAATATCATAAGATTCATCATTATTAATACATTTTTCAACATCATAATCTCGAAGATCAACACAACCTCGATAAAGTTTAGTTACATTTTTTTTCATTTTTTTCGTTTTTAGTTTTAACTAATATTTCGTGTAAATACACTTGTGCTTCAGAACCTTCACCATACTGTATAAGAATAGGACTATAGTCATCTATATCTTCTGTCAATGGTTCTATATAAGTTATAGTGTAATCATTACCAGATATAGGATCTGGATCATTCCATACAAGAGGAACTTTATCCTCTATAGCTTTCTTTAGATCATTTAGATTTTTCATTTGCTGTTTTTTTATCATGGCAATGTTGGCAGAGCACCTGTAGATTGTCAATTTCACAAAAAAGCCTTTCTACAAACTGTGGAAGATCATTAGCACAATTAAGACTACCAGCAGGAACAATATGATCAACATTTACATTTTTCTCAGCAAACCAACTTTTACATTCGTTACACTGATATTCAAACTTTTGTCTCTTATTTGGTCCTTGGTATGCTTTACGTGCTTTCTTTTTACATTCCATAATAGGTTTCCAGAACCTACTTTTTTGTCGTAGTGCGCTTCTAATAAAACTCCAGAATGCTGATTCAGTCATAGTACCTGAGTTTCTTGGTTTAGGAACTGCAGGTTTTTTTGGTTTTCTGGGTTTACTATATGTCTTCTTGCGTTTCATTTATTTTCTTATTTAATATAGGCACAAGATGTTCTCTAACTTTCTTTGCCCCATGGTCTTTAATACTGTCTGATATGTCTTTGCTCAAAGGTAATAAAGCCACTTTAATAAAAGGATATTTCTCTTTATATTTTTGCATTGCATCTATACCTGCATTGTCATTATCAAACATTACAATAATATTTTCATACTCATTTTCCCAACACTCTATTTCACTACTACAAATCATAGTGTTTTCAGAGTCTGCAGCTATGACATTTAAACCAGTAAGTTTTAAGGACTTAATAGACATTACATCTTTAAGACTAGATGTAATAAGAAGATTTTTATTACCAGGTTTACATTGTTCAGTTCCCTGTATATAACTTTTGACTTTAATAAACTTTTTGTCTAAAGTTTTTGGTTGATACACTTTATATAAAGTGCCATCTTTCTTAAAATATCCATAGATATAGCTTCCTTTAATTTCAATGCAATCTATATCTTTTTCCATTATATATCTTTCAAGTGGAAAAACATAATGCTCTTCTAATAACTTAGAGCCAATGTTAAATTGAGTCCAATAATACTGATCTTTAGTAGTCCAGGATCTTTTTGTATATCCTGTAACTTTAAATCGAGCATATTTTTTTATTTCTTTAGACTCATATTCTTTTCCATTTTTTAATACATAATCATTGTATTCCTCAATAGTCTTAATACATGCTTGATGATATTTTAAACCAAACATCTCCTTTATTAAATCTATACTAGATCCAGATTTACCAGATGAAAAATCTTTATACCTATAAGTATTATGCTCATCGGTATAAATACACATACTAGGTGTGCGTTCATCATTAAATACAGATTTGATTTTTATAGTTTGTCCTTCTAACTTATAGTTTAGTTTGCAATAATGTTCAAATATCCATGTAACAGGTACATCTTTTATATCGTGTACTAAGTTTTTAGTTCTAAACATAATGGTAAAGTTAAAAAAATTAGGGGAGTGTAGAAACACCCCCCTTTGTCATTCTTAATCTTAAATCGAACTAAAAGTTAAAATCATCATTAGCTGGTTCAAACTTGTCAACAGACTTGTTTTCCAATGCTTTATAATGATATTTATTATTTTTATCAAATACATCTAATTTAGTTTCTAATGCATTACAGAATTTAAACTTAGGTAAAGACAATTTTACAATTGTTTTACCATTGTATTCTTCTTCTGTACCTTTAAGAAACCAATAAAGATCATTACCTTTCAATAAATCAATAGCATGATCTACCCAATCTTCAATAGAGTTAATTTCAAACTCTGTAGAAATGTTATCAAGACTTGATCTAATTCCTAATTCTTTACCAATAACAATAAGTTTGTTAAGAATTTCATTTTTATTGATATCATCTGTGTTAAATTGATCTGTCCAAATAGTAGCACTCACTCTAGAAGATTGACCTTTAAACTTAGGTCCTTCTAAGTCATTTTTATCAATAGCCCATCCTTCAAAGTTTGGCAAAGCTGGTCCTTCAAGAACCAATTCAAGTTGCTTTTTGTCACCTTTGCTAGATGTTCTCACTTGACCGCTAACAATATGCGCATAAACCACGCCTGGTTGGAGAGATTTAGATGCTCCACCACCTTTGACTTCTTGTCCTTTTGTACTGAACATAATAGTTGAATTTTAATAGTTAAAGTTTAATTTTCGTAATCAATAATTGCTTGTTTCACTAATGCTAAATCATTTGGTATTTCAAAGCTGTTAAACATACCTCTTGGGCTTTTACAAGTATTCTCACCATTATTAGTGGTTTCAAATATGTATCTAATAGCTCCTTCTTTATTCTTTTTTACTTTACCAAACAAAACTATGGAAAATAATCCTTCCAATGTAAGTTTTTCATCAACCATTCTACCAATTGTTTTGGCTTTGAACTTACGTTTACCTTCTACATCCAAACCTTCTTCAGCATGTGTTAAGAAAAATACAGTGAGATCATCACGCATATCTTTTGGCATTCTAGCAATTCTTGCTAAACCTGCACCTATTTGTGTGAATTTTTCATAACCTTTCTCATCTGCTCTATCAAAAAATTCAAATGAACTCATATACTGAAAATCATCAACAACAATGTTTTTGATTTCAGGACGTTTTTCACTTACATATCTAATACACGCTTCAATGTTTTGAACACCAGCACGATCGTACATATTACCTAAAGGGTGATCTTTACTCCATAGTGTGTACTTTTTCTTCCAACCTTTAAATGGAAGTGGTTTGTTTGCAACATTAATAATAAATGTTTCTTTTGGATCTAGTGTTTCAATACTAGTTGATTTACCAGATCCTGATTCTGCGATAATTAGTACGCCTTGTCCCATATGTATTTTAGTTTTTTACAAGATCATTAATCCACTCTTTCTTGCTTACAGGTTTTCCTGTATGAATAGCAATATAGTCTCTTATGGTCATATCACTACATGGAGCATCTACATCATCAAAGATACTTTTTGCTTGATTAATTTCATCTTCAAAAGCAATAAAACTATCTAATATTGACTCATCCATGTGATCAAACTGCTTTATATAATTTTCTTTTAATATTGTTGCAGATTGTCTATTCACTTTAGGAAGTTGTGAAAGAGGAACTAAATACTTTGGATTATAATCTTTACTTCCTGTATCATACTCATACTTATTTTTAAAGTCAACAGTATGAGGTAATCTATAAATAGTTCTTTCTGGATCAGAAGGATTCAAGTTATTATCAATTAATTCAAAATAATAACCTTTAGGTTTTAAAAATTCATTTACAAAACAACTTACAACAATTTGACCATTTTTTGTAAATGGATACTTCATGTTAAAATCACCATCTTCAATTTTAATATCTTTTATAAAATCTCTATTATGATTTAACATTTCTGTTCTTTTAAGCTGTCTATATTTTGCTTTTTCAGCGTCTGTCATACTTTCTAATACTGACATAATTTTTAATTTTAAAATTTATAATTCTCTTCCAATATCAGCAGAAGGAGTTCTTCTACCATTTCTTGGAACATATCCAGGTTGAATATTAACACCAGGTGATATAGTTTCAACTATTCTTTGTTGTGAAAATATACCTTTCATAAAAATAAGTTTAATGTTATTTGTACCATTTCTTACTTTTAATAAATGTGCAAATATCCCATCTTCAGTAACAGTATAGCTTTTAGGACCATATGCTGTAATATCAAATGTATATGGTCTTGATAATGCTATTACAACATCTGATGCTTGCATCATAGCATCACCACCAAATATATCTGAACTTGTAGGATAGTTTTGTATGCTACCTGGAGTTTTTCTAAGTGGATCTTCTATATTTCTATTGAGCTGTGTAAGCATAATAATAATTATAGGAAGCTCCTGTTTTAATCGTATAAGAACATCAGCTGTGTTATATAAAGTGTTAAGTTTTTCTTTTTCGTTAGCATCTTTCTTAATTAGCCAGCTGTGATCAATGGTTACAATTAATGGTTTACCTCCTAACTTGTTATAATAATAATGTACAGCTTTTTCTAATTCAGTAGCAGTGATAGATTTGTTAATCTGACCGCGATATACTTTTTTTGCATGTAATGCTTTACAATCTTCCAAGTATTTTTCTGCTTGTCTAAATTTAAAATCATCTAATTGCTGTTTAGTTGAAAGCAATTCATTGTAATCTAAACCAGTAGCGGCAACAATTTCACGCTGACCATATTGTTCATTAGTCATTTCAAGTTGAAATTCTAAAATATTAAAATCTTGTGTTGGATTAAGATTTTTACATTCTCTTAGAAGATTACTAACAAACATAGTTTTACCTGCGCCTGGTCTAGCACCTATTGTAACTACAGATCCCCACTCAATACCACCTGCTGTTGCATCATTTATATTTTGCCAAGGAGTAACAAATGATTTAATTCTACCTTTTCTACGATCATCTATATTTTTAATACTTTTTTCAATCACTTCATGATGAAGTTTAAAACCAAAAGGCCTTTCTTCATTCTTTTTCTCACTCATCTATCTTTAATTTTATAAGTGTAAATTTAAGCAATCTAATCGACAATATCAAAATTAATTCGATTAAAAAATATCTAAAAAAACTAATTTCAATAATGAAGTTTGTCACAATTATCCAACATAAAATACTAAATAAGGCAGATAATAAAACCTTATGTATTATCTTTTCATAACTCTTTATTTGCATCCATTTCTTCTTTTACAATTTCACAATAATCGGCAAGTTTAGATATTGATTCTTTACTCATTGTATCTTTCTTAATAAAGTTAGAACTGTTTGTCATATATTGATTATTTTTTTGACTACATTCATAACTATAATAATTTGCCGCTTCTAACACAATTTCCCAGTTATACTCTGGATAGTTTTTAAAGAACCATACAAACTTTTGTTTTAATTCACGAGCTGATTGCCTACCAGGACCAGTAGATAATTTCTTTGGAAAATATTGTTTATACTCATCAATATTTTTTTGAAAATCATCACCCAATACATCTGTAGCTACAACTTTTTTAGTTTTAACTAATAATGTTTCAAATTCATCTAAAATATTTAGTGCTTTATGTGTTAAAACACCTTTTTCAGTAATAAGACCTTTTACTTCAGCAACATGCTTTTCAGCTGTTTGGTTTATTAAATCGTTGCTTGGTTGTATTTTTTCTCTACAACAATCTAAAAAGTAAATCTGATTAGGACTCACTCTATATTTTATCAAGGTTTTCCAAAGCTGATGACTCATATTTCTTTTTTATATGATTAATAATTCTTAAATACTTCATTTTAAAACCTTCTTCAGTTTGATATAAATTACGAAAAGTCTTTATAGAGTTTATTACAGTTGTATGATCTCTATTAAGATATCTACCTATATCTGTATAGGTATGTTTCATAAGTTTTGCTACAAAACAAAAAATATGTCTTAATTCCATAATTTCACGATATCTACACTTTGGCTTTAGTTTTTGAACTCTTTCTCTAATTACTGGTAAAAATGGCTGAAAACATTCTTCGAGTTCAGATAGAGTTAAAAGATTATAATCTGTCTCACTAGACCCTTTATCTGTGATAACTATAGGAGAATATCCTACTTTTTCTGTAAATTTTCTTACAAAATCATTAATTAGTTCATTTTCTAACCTTCTTTTGTACTCATTTGGGGTCATATTTTTAGGTTTTTTAAATGAAAAATGCTATATTATATTAGAGGGAAAACCTCAAATTTATATATTTTTTTATATCTGTATCTATTTTTATTTGTATAATTTTTTTGAAAATGACAAGTACCTCAAAAAACTCCGTGGTAAGTGGTATTAAATTATACCTATTTCCATCACTTGTTACAATTTTAGCTATGATGATTTGGCGTGATGTTACTGAACTAAGATCAGATGTTAAAGCTCTTTTAGCTCAATCTAGTATAGATAAAACAAAAATTGAACAGCTTGAAAAAGAAGTTAGGTTTTTACAGCAGTCAGTTTTTGGAGTAAAATCTACACATACAACGTATACACCTGAGATTTATCACGATAAATTTTTTAAACATGAGGAGTTTTTTGATGAAACAAAATACTTAACTAAAAACAATTAAAATGGCACTAGGATGGTATGAAACATTGCAGCTTATTAAAAAACAAATAAAAAATATTTGTTGTAGACTTAAATTGATTGAAGATTTAAATGGTATTCCTGGTCCTCCAGGTCCTCCTGGTCAAGATGGAGCAGATGGTCAAGATGGTGCACCTGGTGGATTTGGTGCATATGGATCTTGGTATAGCACTGTAGATCAAATAAATATAGCAAATGGTACATTACCAATGACTGTAAATGTTGTAGACTTTGCTAGTGGTGTATCTATTGTTAATGGTTCAGAAATTACTTTTCTTAATGCAGGAAAGTATAATATTCAATTTTCAGCTCAATTCCACAATACAGGTGGTGGTGGTTCAGGAACTGTTGTAAATATATGGTTTGCTAAAAATTTAATAGCAATTCCTGATAGTAATACTAGAATTACAGTAAATACAAACAGTCCTTACGTTGTAGCTGCTTGGAATTATTTTGTTAATGCAAATGCTGGAGATTATTTTCAAATATATTGGACTACTGATAATGCAAATATTATTCTTGAAAGAGAGAATGCTGATCCAATTCATCCAGCAATACCTTCAGTAATTATTACAGTAAATCAAGTTGGGTAATATAAAATTGTAGTAATATGACAACTAAAAAGACTAAAAAGACAACTACTACAACTAAGTTTACAGTAAAGTCTTACTGGGCTCCCACTCCTAAAAAAGCTAGGAAGATTGGCGATGCTCTATTAGGTGTCTTTTCTATTACATCTATGTCTTCTATGATTACAGATCATAAAGGACTAGCTATTGCTTCAATAGTAATAGGTGTGGTAGGCAAGGTGCTGTCAAACTTTTTTTCTGAAGAACCTGTGCATATACAGGAAGGTGAAGTTCAATCTGATTAATATGAATACTGAATTTATTAAAAAGAATTTTGTAAATATTGTTGTTGTTGTATTACTTGCTGTAATACTCTTACAAACTTGTAAAAAACAATCTGTAGAAGTTACAGGTCCCACTATAATTAGGGATACCACATGGATTATCAAAGACAGCACTGTATATTCCAAACCACAAGTGGTAAAGACTATTACGGTACCTATAGAGCAATGGTCTACAGAATATCTTCCAGACACTAATTATAGTAAATTGGTAAAACAATACACTGAGCTAGCTGAAAAGTTTTTAGCTTCTAATATTCATGCTGACTCAGTTAAAATAGATTCTATAGGATATGTTCATATTACAGATACAGTCAGTAGAAACCTATTAATAGGTAGATCCACTTACTATAATCTAAAGTATCCTATTATTAAAGAAACAATTATACTTCCTGAAAAGAAGCGTAATCAACTATATGTTGGTGGTCTTTTACAAGGTAATGTTGCTGTTATGCCTAGTCAAATAAGTGTTGGTGGATTATTTAAAACAAAGAAAGATCAAATATATGGTGCCACTATTGGTATTGATCGCAATGGTCAAATACAATATGGTGCACAGATTTATTGGAAAATAAAACTTAAATAATGGTAACATCTGCTAGAGCATTACAGAAGTATGGTGATCCCAATTTACAAAGAGCTATGGCTATGTGGGATGTACCTGCTGATTTAGAGATAGGTGTAATTCCTAAACGTCTCTATTGTAATAGAGATATTGTAGCTCCTCTTACACAAGCTTTTAGAAATCTTATTTCTAGAGGACATGTGTCTGAGCTTAAAACCTGGGATGGTTGTTTTAACATTCGTAAAAAGAGAGGGCTTGCCTCAATGTCTCTTCATTCTTGGGGTATAGCAATAGATGTGAATGCTTTTGAGAATGGACTTAACCAAACTCCTAAACTATCTGCAGGATTTGTTAAATGTTTTACAGATGCTGGTTTTGACTGGGGTGGTACATGGAAAAGAAAAGATGGGATGCATTTCCAACTTTCTAAAATCTAATTGTGAAATGGTTATTTTTAATACTATTTAGTTTTCTTTTTTGTTTTGGTAAAAGTCAAAACGGAGGGCAGTTCTTTGAAAATAATGTAATTAGAATAAACTATTTAGGATATTCTAATGAACAGCACACTTTTATAGTGTGTAACAAACAAGATTGTGAAGCAAGAATCAGGACAAAAGCTGATCAAGATTCTGCCATAGATATAATGGTTAGAGCATTAGAGTGTGAAACAGTATATGTTACACGACCAACTAATATAAATATATTGTTTAGAGTTAAAGCTGAAACAGCTTGTATAACTAGACCAGATATGGGATGGTTAGAATTAAATACTTCTCTTGTAACACTTCCTTTAATTGAGAGTAATTATGTACTTATTAATAGAGGACCAAATAAATTAGAGATATCTATTAAGAATGGAGTATTTAAAAGTTCTTTTACAAATACTAATTATACACAAACTTTAAGAGTATTTAGTCTTAGTGGAAAGAAACTGTACGAAAATAGGGTTATAGTGGAAAAAACTTATCAAAGTAATGTTAACCCCCATCTTGAAACTGGAATAAACTTAATTGAAGTTGTTATTGAAAGTAATAAATATGACAGATTTATTTTTAAATATTTTAAACAGTTTTGATATATGAAATCACACATAGTTATTATTGCTGTAATATTGTTATTGTTAATAACTAGTATCATAATTGTTTCTTGTAATAAACAAAATGATATTGTTTCTTTAAAAGAAGACCAAAAAATTACTTGTGATTTCTTACAAGGAAAGTATAATGTTGTTGCAAGAATGTCTCAAAAAGAGCAAATAATTGCGACAAGAAGAGGAAAAACTAGAGATACAGATAAAGATGGTTTTCTTGATTCACAAGATAATTGCTCTGTCACATTTAATCCAGATCAGTTAGACAGTGATAAAGATGGTACTGGTGATGCTTGTGATGCTACACCATTTCCTCCTATTGTAGGTACAGGATCTTGGGTGGTATTTTTAAACTTCGATGGTGAATATGTAAATAGTCGTTATTGGATACCTCAAAACGCTGGACTACCATTTTATGCTACACCATCAGGTCTAAGTCCAACAGAGATTAAAAATATTGTAGATTCTGTAACAGCTGATTTTGTTCAGTTTAAAAACATTAATGTTACCACAGACTCTAATGTTTATAAGAACGCTTCTGTTGTTCGTAGACAAAAAGTAATAATTACAGAAAATTATGAATGGTATTGTGGACCTACAGCTTGTGCAGGAGGTGTTGCTTTTATAGAATCAATTACTTGGGGATTAGACGTACCAGCATTTGTATTTAGTAAAGCATTAGGTTATAGACAAAAATCTATTTGGGAAGCCACTTCACATGAGGCAGGGCATACTTTTGGATTATATCATCAATCCCATTTTGATACAAATTGTAATTTTCTTGCAGAGTATTTTGCAGGTTTTGGAACATCAACAACAGGTAGAGCACCTATAATGGGTAATTCATATTCTAGACCAGGATATTGGTGGATAGGACCTACATCGGGTGGTTGTAATTACATACAAAATGATAGTTTATTTATAAGAAATATTGTTGGATATTAAAAATTTTGAAAATGGTAAAAAATATCGTAAATTATGGATGTGGGTGTGGTAAACCTACTAGACCACGTCCTACTAGACCTAGACCTTAAATAACTTTTAAAAATTAATTAAAATGGCAAAGAAACGCGCATTTGTAAGGTACAGCAAACAAGGAAAAATTGTACCTGGGAGTTTAATTCTTACAGCAGGATCATTTCCCAATGGATCTTCAACTTGGTATGAAGTTCCAGCAGACTTATGTTGTTTAACAACTACTACTACTGTTCCTCCTGGACCAGCACCAACTACAACTACCTCAACGACTACTTCAACAACGTCTACTACTTCAACCACTACAACCACTACTACTCCATAATGGCAAAAGGTAAACTTACAGACTCTAGAAAAATCACATTTGGTAAACGCAAGGGTGGCAAAGCTGCTAAATCACGTGGACCCAAGGATAAATCTGTGTCTAAATATCGCGCGCAAGGACGCTAACCCTCTCTTATATATAAGCTATTAGTTCCTCCTTCCTGCTAATAGCAAAAGTAAAAAGCCCCTTTTTACAGGGGCTTTCTTTTTTTTAACCACTAATCTTACCGTCCTGATCCACTTTAAAGATTCTACTACCATCGAAGACAATTGCTTGACCTTTCTCTGAGTATTGTTTAATTACTTCTGTATTAAAATGGTGAAATCTCGCACCTTTAATACCTATAAAGAAAGCTTTATCAGAATAAATACGACAGCTATCTTCTGCATCTGTAATGACAAGTGCATTAACGCCATTTTGTTCTATTTTATTAACAACATTATCAATGCATGTACCACCACCAGAATCCATCATTGCTATATCAAGTATGCTATCTTTAACTTTACGAACTCTTGTATCAAATTCGTAGATGTTGTTTAACATGTCCATAGATTTCATCTTAGCTGCAAAGCTTTTAGCAAAATCCATTTTGTCAATAACATCACCTTTTGAATTTTGTACACCACAACTCTCACCCATAGAACCTGATACATCAATATAAATATCAATCTTACCCATTTTCTGAGTGTCTTTGATGTTTATATCTTCAATAAAGATTTTACGAAGCTTGGGATGTAATAGTTCAAATTCATCTAGTCCAGCTACATTATCTGAGTTAAGTAAGTCTTCATATTTCACTTTATCTTTTGCACTAAAATAGCTAGTAGATTTATCTAATAGTTTCTTAATTCTATCTTTTAAAGATCCCATAGACAAACTTAAGCTCTCTAAATTAGCTGCAACATTCTTAAGATAGTCTGGTGTAAGTTTAGCTGCGCCATCTCCACCACTATTATTACTACAAGCTTCAAATAATCTTTCTTGCGTGTCTTCAGGCATAGCACCATCCATTTGCTTACAAAGATCTTGCGCTTGTTGCATTGCAGAATCAAGCATAGATTTACCAGTTCTTGAGTTAAGAGCTTTATCTAATGCATTATCTGCACCTTGATTATTAAATTCATCACCATTGTTCATGCAATTTTCAAGATCTTCTGCAGCTTGAGGATCAGTGTATTTAAGCATGGTTAATCTAGCTATAAGATAACTAACAATATTACGAGTGAAGATTGCTGATTTCAAATTAGATTTTTCAGTCATCACTTTACCTACAGGATTATTAGCTTTCTCTAGAAACTTATACTTTGTATAGTTTTCTGGACCTCTATCAACAAAATCAAGCTTCTCAATTTTGTTGTAATACATCTTGAATATATCATTTGAAACATGTTCTGGAAACTCTTCATAGGTTTCTCTAAACAGTTTACCAAACTCTTCTACTTTTGGTGCATTAGATCCTAAAGCTTTATATTCACTATGAGTAGAAAACTTTTGAAAAAATTCAGCTGCTGTTCCTGGGTTTGTTACATGAGTGTTAACTATATTGTACAAACGATTTTCATCAATATAGTGTAAATAAGGTTTAACTAGGTCTGGTTTTTTGTAGAAATTAATCTTTCCAAATAAACCATCACTGTCTTTATAATAGCTATCAATTTCACCTTTCTTTACTTTCTCAAGAATAGTGTATACATTTTTATATTCTTTAGCCATAAGCTTAAATTAAAAAAAGGGTACCATTTTTTGGTACCCTTTTATTATTAAAAATTAAAGAGGAAGTTCCTCTGTCAAAATCTCATCAAATTCCTGAGATAACTGCTTGTTTTTTCTAGCAGGATGATTCTCAAGAATATAAGCCATAGAAATCTCTACTTCTTCTACTTGTGTTTGATCCATATTACCTCTTGAAGCATAAGTATTTACCAAACTTTCAATTTCAGCTACAGCCAGCTCAAGCTCCTCATTTGTATTACGAGAATGTAACATCTCAACTTTAGACATTACAGCTTTAACTTCTGCACTCATTAGCTTGTTTTGAAGCTCGCTCGCTGCTGTTTGACTAATCATAATCTGAGCAGTTTTAACAAGAGCTTTATCAACACTAATATCCCAGATATAAGATACAGCTTTAGCCAGTCTTGGCACAAATGTCAATGTACGATCAGAACTAGCTGTATAACCTACTTCTAGATATTTGTCAAGCTTGTTAAGAGGAATTTCTACGCTTTCAACTTCTGTAGCATTTGGAATGCCAATTGTAAAGTTCTCACGATATGTACGTGCACCTTTAGAATAGTATTTAGACATTTCACCAGGAGATACACGATTTACAGTCATTTTGAGCATAAAACGATCCCAAAAAGGTGAATCTACTTCATCTTTTGGAATTTCATTACAAGTGGCAATAAACAATTTCCATTTACAAGGAATTTTGTGTTTACCATTGAACAGAAACTTCTCGTTCATCACACCCAACATTGCATTACGAATAGCTGAGCTTGCTTTGTCAACCTCGTTGATGATAACAATGTCTGCATCTGCAATAGGTGTATTAAGCTCATACTTGTTTTGTGTAAACAAAGTGTCTAGATCTGGCATACCTTTAATCTCAGAAGCTTTAGTGCCCTCATCAGTTTCTAGAATATACATTTTGCTAGCAAAGTCTTGTGGTGTCATTTTACCATCTCTGTTCAACCATGCTTTAGCATATTCAATAATAGTTTTAGTTTTAGCAACGCCAGGTTCGCCTACTAACAATAAGGGTAAACCTGTAGCTTCTGCTAAAGCTAACATCTTAAATACTTCTTCTTTGTTAATCAAAGATGTCTCAATATGTCTCACTTCTTGTGTAGTACGCTTAGTAATAGTTTTTACTTTGCCCATGTTTTTATTTTTAAAATTTTGTAAAAGTTGTTCTGTTTCTGGTTTAGTAGTTTGTACTGGTGCTGTTGTCTGTTGACCAGAAGGTACTTTAAGACTGGTAGGAACCCATCTTTTTACACCTGATACATTTGACTGTACCATCCAAAATCTACCATCATTTCCTTCTAATATACTTCCATCTATATAACCTGTTGCGCTGACAGATGGACTTGGTCTATTTGCTCTATTATTACTCATATTATTAGAGTTGTGCAAAGATGTCGACTGCGTTAGATACTGACTCAAACTTATCCACTCTTTCTTGTGTACTGACCATATTAAGCGTTGGTTGCTGATCGTCTGTATTTGTCCTGGAAGGTTCTGATTCTTGGGTGGTGGTATCATCTATAATATTAAATACAGTTAGAGATGTATCTGCATCTTTAAGTTTTGGATGTTTTCTAATAGCTAAGATTTGTTTTTCATTAGCACCATATTTTGTTTCGATTGATCCATAACCAAGATCATCTTTCTTTAACCAGGTTAAACCTTCACTGAGGTCATTTAATAATTGTGATACAGTTAAATCTACTTTGTTGATAGCCATAATTATTGATTATTAGTTGTTATTAGCAGTTATTACCAGTTAATAGCAAAAGTTTTACCATTTTGACCTATAATAATTTCATTTATTTTATTAAATACATCATTACAATCCCATTTACCTCCATTGTATGCTGCAGAGGCTGGATGTGATACTTTTATAATATGATGTTGATGACCAATCATTGTTTCAAATTCTTGAGCTTGCTTACCTAGCAAAACAAAAATTAGTCCTGAGTTTGTATAGTTTAGTATATCTAATACATAAGCTGTAAACTCTTTCCATATAGGTACATGTGAACCTATTTTATCTATTTCACATGTAAGAGCTGAGTTTAGCATTAGTACACCTTGATTAGCCCATCGTTTAAGGTCTGGATCTTGATGACTTGGAAAGTCTTGATGAACTGTTGTTTCAATAGCTTGAAATATATGTCTTAAGCTTGGCTGTGGTTTACCTGTTAAACTACAAGAAAAAGATATACCATCAGCTACACCAAATTGTGGATATGGATCTTGTCCAATCATTACCACTTTAAGATCATTTATTGGACATTCTTCAAATGCCCTAAATACATGTTTAAGAGGAGGAGTAAATCTTTTACCATCTTCTCTTAATTTATATAACACTTCTAAGATTTTATCAAAGTCAGAACTTTGTACAAATCCTTTTAGTTTACCAGCCCAACCTGAAGGTTTAAGCTTCTCAATAAGTTTTGTTTTAACTTCTTCAAGATTTACTTGTTCAGTCATATATTTTAATTAAATTTGTTATAAATTATAACAGATGAGCAAAAAAACAGAGAAAATACATATAATACGCAAAGATGCTAAAATAAATGTAGTATTTACTTCTGGTATGGTTGTAAGACTACAGCAATTACAAGCATATATGGTAAATGGACTTTCAGATGAACAAATTAACCTCTTTAATGCAGAACTTAAGCATCATGCTTATGTTGTTAAAAATGATACACAATTTACACAGGAGTGGATGAGTCATTTTATAACTTTAAGTTTACTAATGCATGATATACAATCATATGCTAAAGAACAAGGAATGACTAATGAAATAGAACAAGAATCCTACTTAAAAGATACATTATTTAATCTTATTGAAGAGGATAATCTATTTGATGACCAATCTCAATCGCAGCCTGAATAGCTAGGGACAATTCGTCCCTAGAGCATTCTGCAAATGATTTAGCAAGAAAATACTCTTTACCTGCCACTTCTCTAGCTATACAAAGCCCAGCTCTATCTTTTACAAGTATTTTCATATTTTCTACTGTTTCACCTATATGTGTAGCTAATTGTTTAATCATTACATGAAGCTTAGCTAGTTGTGGTAGTGTACCATCATCATGTGTTGCTTCAAAAAAACATTCTACTAATTGTCCTTCTTCTACATGTGAAACAAACAACTCATATTGTTTAGAAGAAGAAAGGCTAGCAAATTCTAGCCTTCCATTCTTCTTAATATATTTACCTACAAAGTGTAAATTCTTTTTCATACATCTAAATACTTAATTTTAGACTGATCTAAATCTTTAAGAGCTTCATTTACCCATCTTTCATCAACTGTATCTTTATAACAAAGTATATGTACAGTGGCTGTTTGAGTGGGGTTAAGTCTTAAAAGACGACCTATTCTTTGACTTGCTTTACGCTCATTACCATATGAATGCATGATAATGCCAGCTTCTAAATTAGGTATATTAACACCTTCATTTAGCTGCATTACACATGATAATTTTTTAATAGTGCCATCTTTAAACATTTGAAGATTTTCTTCTGACTCAGAATTATTAGAATGTACAGAATATTTACAAAGTTTATCTGCTTGATCTTGAGTGTTACAAAATACTATACATTTTTCTTTAATGTGATTTAATAACTCTCTAGCATAAACTTCTTTGGTTTTATATTCCATAATAGACTTCATACGCATAATAGAAGCAATTTGTTCTTGCTTTTTAGTTTCTGCTTCCATTATTCTTCTGCTTTGATAAGCATAGTTTTTTACTTCTGACGTATAAAAGTTATTATTCTTAAATTGTACATGAATGTTATTTTCACTTGAAAGAGCCATTCTATGCACAATAATTCTATAATCATTTAAAATATCATCATCTACAGCATCATCTGTAATATAATTATACATTATAGGGCAATATTGATAAACCATTTCACCTTTTTCAGATCGATGATATCTTGGAGGTGTACCAGTTAAACCCAATATTCTACCATTAAACATTTTTAGAAAAACATCATGTGTATATAATAAACTATGACATTCATCTAAAACTATTAAATTAAATTCAGATGGATTGTATTTGTTTAAAGAAAGATATGTGGTAAATTGTACATTGTCAATATTAATGTTAAACTTTTGAGCATCATCTTTCCAAGATTCAAATATTGAAAGTTTAGGAGCTACTACAAGAGCTTTAACATTTGTTTTATTTTGCCAATGATCAATGTATTTAAGACCAATCAAAGTTTTACCAACACCCATTGATATTCCTAAACCACATCTTCTATTTTTAAGTGCAATATTCAATGCTTCTTGCTGGACTTGCTCTCTTTTATTCATTAGTCAAACACTCTTTGTACAGTTTGATCAAAAGGATTAAATTCAACCTGATTATATGATCTATACTGACCTTGTTCAAAAATCATTTTAGCATGCTCATCATGTGTTAGCACACCTAATGCTTTAAGTTCAAAGTCAATAGATTCTGTATTACGTTTATAAGAAATACCATTTTTAGAATTAAGAACGTGTTTCTTAATTTCTCCAGTGGCATCTCTACCCTCACCTTCTCCAAGGACAAGAGTCTTAGTTGTTTCTTTTTTCATAATATTTATTTTAAAGAGTTGTATGTCTATCTATATCATCTGTTATTTCATCTAAATCTTCATAAACTTTATCAATAATAGCATATGCTTGACCAGCTTTAAAGCCAGCTCCAGCAACTGTTATGTCTTGATAATCTTTAATGTCCATAAGTTTTTCAGATGCATCTTCTAATCTATTTACAAGATCTGAAAGCTTTCTATAAAGCTCATGTAAATCATATTGTTCTTTTTTTGCCATAATTTATATTTTTATAATTCTTCATCATCTTCCCAAAATACTACTTCAACGCTTTTTAATGTACCATCATCTGTATATTTAGCATATACAGGGTATACACCATCTCCAAATGCTGTTCTAAATGCTACACCAACACCTGGATGCCCCATTTTATAGTTTAGTTGACCATGTCCTTCACTAGATAAAGTTGCATTAGCACACGCATTATAACTAAAACTATGTAAAGATGTTGGTCTATCTATATCAATCCATTCAAGTGTTTCTATAAGTTCGTTCATTGTTTTTCCATCATACCTATCAATGGGATATTCATAGTGTGGAAAATCTTTACCAAATGTCAAACGATCTTTGGTTACTTTATGCTCATATACTCTAATATCAGCAAATTCTTCTTTTTCCCATTCTGATTCTATATAACATGGGTCACATAGTAGGAGTTGACCTGAATCAACTCCTACATGACCTATCAATTCTTCTTGCATTTAATATCTACTTTTATAGTATTCTAAAATATTAATAACTCTTTTTACTAAATCTTCTTTTGATTCAATAGCTAATTGTATATAGTCTGAGTTATTCTCCATTTCATCACAAGCATTCTCAATAATTGTATTTATTAAGAGCTCTCTAATAGATTCTTTTTTCTTGTTCTTTTGTATAATTCTTTTTGGCATAACTTAAGTTTCTGAATACATTAAATCAAGATACTGTTCTTTTTCTAAATGATAAGATCTTACATCTTCACTTTTATCAGACTTTTTAACTATAATCACATCACCCTGTCTATATATTCTTTCAGGGTTAGTGATATCTATACGTATAGTCCAAGCAATTGCACGTATAGCATCGTATTCATTATCTGCTTGTTCTGACCACCAGCTATTTCCTGTAGCTGCTTTATTGTCTACATACAACCAATATTCTCTACCAGTTGTTGTACACCAGCATCTTACAGCAAATACAGGGTTTGGAGATCTACCCCATCTATCTTTGTCATAAAGCTTTGTACCTTCTATTTCATAGAGCTCATATACATCCTTAAAGGTACGAAAATTTTCTTTATTATCCTCGTCCCAATTAGCTCTTTTCTTGGTGATTTCTTGTCTATCTCTAAGTTTTGGCCCAAGCTGTTTAAATAGTTTTTCTACTCCAATACAGTCAAAATAAGTGCGTCTTTCTTCTGTATTTTCTATACTTAACGCATCTTTTACTGTAACTGATTTAATACTATTCCAACAAGATTGTACAAATTCACCAAAATCATTAAGACTAGGATGTTTAATTACATCTTCTTTAAAGTCTTTAAACTCTGTGTATTTAGTTTTCCAAAGACGTAAAGCATTTGTCAATGAAAAACCATCTCGATTATTTACTGTATATTCATGTTGATCGTAACTCATAATAATTAATTTTTATCTTCAAGCATTTCATCTTCTTCAATATAAAGAACTATATCTTTTTCTTGAGATGTATACGTACCTATACCAATTTCTGTTATTTTAAATTCAGTATAAGCACCTTTATCTTCACCATCTGTTTTTAAGAACATTTCAGATTCCCAGATATCTCTAAATTCATTACCTTCTTCAATAAACTTTTCTATAAGCTTTGGTATTTCATCATCAAGTACATCTTGAAGAACACGTTCCATTTCTTTATGCTCATCAGTAAGAAATCCATTTTGTATAGCAAAGTTTATCTCAGTTGATACAGATTCATCAGGACTACATTCTATACGATAATGTATTCTATCATACCATAAACTGTTAGGAACTTTTAAAGAGATATCACAGTCATAAGATATTCTTTCATCTTCTTGATAATCATCAATGCCTATAAAAGCATTTTCTGCTGGATCAAATTTTGCAGAACCTGTTGCATTAAATTCACCTGCCCATGATCCATAATCAAGTTCATGATACATACTATTTACAAGATGATCTGTATATTCATTATCTACAGTTTCTCCATCAATTTCAAAATGTGCCCATCCTGAATCTCCACCACCTTCCCAGTGGATTACAAGTTCTTTTCCATCTTTTACTTGTTGTTTACACCATTCAAGTACTGATAGTTTTACTTCTATTTTTTTAGCTTTCGCTGCTTTTTTACTTAGTGACATAATCTAATTTTTGTTCGTTAATTTCTTTTAACATTGCTCTACCTTCTCCAGGTTTATACATCCAGCCAACAATATTCATATTGTCTAGATATTCTTTAATAGTGGGAATAAATCCAATATCTTCTTTTACGTGTTGTTCTCCTAATGCTCTTACTGGTACCATTTTACCATCAGAGTTTGTAATATATACTCCAAACTTTTCTTCACACCAAAAAATACCCTCAGCGTGATGTCTGAGGGTGCGATGTCTCATGTCTGGATAATGAGCTTTGGTTTCATCAAACCAATTGTGTATAGGAAGATAGTCATCTACTGATCCTCCCCATTTTCTTTGACTAGAAATTGCGTGATGTAATGGGTGTGACATAATTTATTTTTTTTCTTTTCTTTTTTTATACTCAACAGTGGCCCATGTACCAATAAATGAACCCAATATAGCTGGTATAATTAATGTTTTATCATTTGTATAATGTATTACAGCAAATGCACCACAGATGTAAACACCTGCGCCCCAAAAGCCAGCAGAAACAGACTTTCTTTCTTCAATTTTTATAAAATAATAAGTCCAACAAACATCTGCTATTGCTATTGCAAAAAATACACCAATAAATGATAAAATATAAGACATAGTTTAAATTTTACATAAAAAATAAAGAGCTGTTGCTGCAGCTATCCATAAAATAGTAAATACAATTGTTTCAATAACTAATTTAGTCTGTGATTTTGTTTTCATCTTTTACTTTTTGATAATGACTACTGTCCCAAAAATATTGACAATTGTCTTCTTGTTTATTATATGGGCTATTTACGAAATATGATTGGTCATACTTAGAAGGTGTTGCAGTGTATCTATAACAATTTTCTTTTAGTTTACACTGATGATCCTTACACATTGTAATATCTGGCATAACTTAATAATTTGGTTTTAATTTTTCTAATTCTGCTTCTAAATCTGCTAAAGGTTTCCAACTATAATTACATTCTGGATTTAGTTTCTTTAACTCATCTAAAATATCTTGTCTTCTACCATCTCTATAATATTTATCTTCTATAGCATCTGCTAACCAGTTTGCTTGTTTGTCACCATAAATGCTAAGTCTTAAATCATACCAACTCCATTTAGTTTTATAGTCAACCATCATAATTCCTTTGGTTAACTTATCGCTTAAATTAGCAAGGGTTCTATTTCTAACTCTTACAATACTATTATCATTTCCAAAGAGATGTAAGAATCTAAGCACCCATCTTGGACACCACCATGGCTTAGCTTTATAATCTAAAAATATCACTAATGGTTCTAATGCTAGAAATATCTCACTGTCTTCTTTCCATGGTATAGATCCAAGATAATGATATTTCTCGTGGAAGTTCTTAGGAAAGAATACAGCTCTGATATGTTCCCATTTAATGTTCATAGTATGTATCATACCTTTTTTTCTACCTCTCCAAAATGGCAAGGATTTAAAGAAGTCGATTGCTTTTTCTTTAAATGGTTTTGGAGTATAAAATTTGCTTTTTTTATTTATTTTCATATTATTTATTTTAAAATAAAAGGCCTAACTAAAATAACTCCTAGTCCAAAACCACATGCAAATGCAGTGGCTAAATAAAACCTGTCTTTAAAAGTTTTACATTCTATATTAAAATGGTTCATTGGTAGACAAATATATGGGTTTAGAAATATCATTAAAAACATTCCTACATAGTTTCTTTTCTCAAGAAATACAAGTCCACATACACCTGTTATTTCAATAAATAACGCACAAATAAAAACTATAAGCAGTCTATACCTTAGTTTCATCTGATATAAATATTTTTAATGTTTTACCATCATCTTGAATAGACATTTCCACACTAATATTATGTTTAACTAACACTCTTCCAGGTTTATCACCTGAATGATCTATCACTTCAAATCTAGTTACATCTTTTAATGGATTTTCTGCTTCTTCATTTTCATCCCAAAATCTACAAGCAAAATACTCTCCATACTCATCTATAACTTTTTTTGGATAGCCTTGCTCTATGAGCCATGGAATAACATCTTTTTTTCTATCTTCAGGTATTGGCTTTGGAAACCCATATTTCCAGCCACTTGGTGGGTCAATTATTGTCATAAAATTTTTATTTTTATACCCTAACAGGTATTATATTACTCAATTTGCCTCATTTTGTACCCTATAAGGTACATTATTAGCCATTTCAGTATTATATTTCTTTTTTAATTGTTCACGTTCCGTGAACACTATTTTTTAATTGTTCTCTATACCAAAAAGCTCCTTGTTGAAAGTGTACCATTGGTGTTTCTAGCATAGCACCATTATCATATTTTATACTTGCATTCCATATTTCCTCATTTGACATTTCCTTTATAACACAATTTGATATTATTTGTGGTCTAGCATTTTCAAGTTGCTCCTTCTCCATTTGTAAAAGTTCAATAGCCTTGTCATAACAACTTCCTTGATCAAATGGAATAACTTCACTCATATCTTCCATCCATTTAATTAATTGTTGCATTGCTGTTTGTTGTGCCATAGTTATTTGTTTATCACTTTACTAATCCTATCAAATAGTTTCTGTAATTCTTCTACAGAGTCAATAGACCATCTTTCTGTCTCCAGAACATAGAAACAACCTTCATCATTATCTATTCCTAATGATGATTCACATCTGATAGTAAGTTCTTCTATATCACCTTCATCTACACAATTAGTTTCTTGGCTAAATGTGAAAGTAGCATTTTCTAATTTTGGTTCTTGATCCATAATTATCGTTTAAAAAATTCTCTAATACGCTGTTTTAATGTAAGAGATACTAATTCAAATTTTTTTATTTGTTTATTCCATCTCACAACAGGATCTTTTGCTTTTTTAAATACACATATTCTACAACATCTATTTCTACCTAAATCTGTTTTAATAGTAAATCTTGTAGCTTTATGATACATAAAGAGTGGAAATGTCCTTTTACAACAATAACATCTTTTACTTAACGGCATCTTTAATATTTCTAATAATACGATTAATTAAGAACTTAAAACAAGCCCAATATATTAGTCGTCTTGCTTTTGAATATTTTATATATCCTGCTACATATGCATCATCAGATCTATAAAGAACATATTCTTTAGTTATATAGCCATTATCCCAATCGTCAGATGTTTTACAAAACTGTATTTTACCAGTTTCATAACGAGATCTAAAATAGAAATAATAACCAATAAACCAACCTTCAGCTTGCACAGGACAATAACCATGTGGTTCATGCTTCCAAGTGATCATAAGTTCTTGTGCTGTATACATTATAATTCCTACAACTGCAATAACAGCAGCTGTAACTATTAATCCTAATAATATATAATCCATAATTATTTTCTTTTTTTAAAAAAATCATTTAAAGTTTCCCAATTAATTTCTTTTTGAACTGGTTTTTTTACTACAACTGATTTTACACTTTTTAAAAAATTTGTTTTACGCTTTTCAAGAAGTTTGTTGTAATAAATTTCTCTTTTTTCTTTAGTAGTCATATCAATCTAATCTAGAATTACTAAAACCAAGTTCTTTTGCCTCAATAGGATTTTCTTCTATCCATTTGTGACAATTTCTACAAACAGCTAACCAGGTAGACATTTTTAAATAATTTTCACCTGTTCTGCCTGACTTATGATGCACATCAGTACTATTTCCTGTACAATGAATGATTTTTGCTTCACAAAGAGGCTTTGCAATAAGAAAAACCATTCTTAATTTAGAATAATTATCCATCTCAACCTGCCTCTTTTTAGAGACAGGTGAGATAGATTTGGGCTTATCAATAGTGTACCAGCATTGCTGACAATACTTTTCTTTGCCATGTGATTTCCAAATGTGTTTCATTTGTTCACAGCCAGCACATTTTTTAAGTTTTGCCTTAATCATTATGCTAAATTAAAAAAGTTTTCTGGTAAAACACCAGATTGTACAAGTCTTTTTGCCAAGCTTTCAGAACTAATCTTAAGATCTTTTAGAGATAATGGAATTTTTACAGATGTATCAACTCCTTTAATGTTTACAATTGCTTGAGCAATTTTAGAATTTGGAAATAATTTAGAAAGAAAACTATCCATTTCAGCATTAGCTATTTCAAGTTTATATTCATTAATAACTTCTTTAGCTTTTCTATGAATAGATTGGATTCTTTTAATATGATGTGGTCTCATTTCCATAACCACTTCATTAGAATAAGCTTTAAATCCATAAACAGCTTCATTATAAAGTTTTAATTGAGTTCTATTAAACTCAAATACTTTTTCTTGATAACGTGAGTTACCATTAATTTGTGTTGACTTAACAACTTCCCTTTTAGGTTCGTAATTAAGAAAATGACGCTTTTGATCATCATAGCTAATTAAAATACCTCTAGGATTTGCCAAAATTGTTTTGTTTGGATTCATATAATTGATTTAAAAATTAAAGGGCTCATTTTACTGAGCCCTTTATTGTTGAGAATAAATAAAAATTACAGATCTAAAACTGCGTCACGTTTTTTAACAATGGAAGATGTTAATTCACGTTGAGCAGCTTGAACTTCACGAATTTCATCAGCATTTGTATGATGAATCACTTCGTCTTCAATTTTAGTATTTGTTGTATAAAATGACCTTCTATAAATTGGTTGATCATCATAACGACAAATAACACCAGTGTCACCAGCCACTTTAAGATCACGATCAGCATTTTCCATATTAAACGGAATAAGTGATTCAACTATTACAATTTTACCAGGAATTTCTTGATTTGCTTTATAACTAAGCTTTTGCAAATCTTCAATTTTACCTTTAATAAAACTTGATCTTTTAGCTGTCTTTAACCAACCTGTGTCACTAATTACAGGTGCCACTTGTTCTACACGAACATATCCATATTCAGGATTGTTTTTGAAAACGCCTATTACATTACCGTTTTCATCTGCTTTTACTACTACTTTAGAGTACATTTGAGTCTAAATTTGAGTTAAAATAAAAAAACCTCTGAAAATTCAGAGGCATGTCTAAAAAAATGAGTAGAATTTTAATCTTCTACATTAAAATCTGCGTCTAGGGAACTTATTTTATCATTATCCTTCACATCAGGTAATTCTACTGGTAGTATATCAATCTCATCTTCTGGAGCTTGTTTAGATAATACTGAACCAAACCAAGGATTTTCTTGCACTTCCCCATAGTTATAGGCAATAAGATACTCAAGCTCTTCGTCAGTCATTTCTACGAATTGCTCAGTACTTATTTCTATAACTTTACCGTTTGGTAGTTGATATAACACTTTTATTTATTTACATATAAAATTAATCATATGTATTAAATAACAATCAACTACATATAAATAGTACGGATAATAAAGCTATAACTTATTTTTCTTGCTTTTAGAATGTGTTAAATCATGCATTTTCTTTTTCCAAAATGCATTTGTTTTATTAATATGCTCTTGTTTTTCTGTTAATTTTATACCACATTCATGAAGCATACCTTTTAAATGTTGTATCTCTTTCTCTAAATTTGCTATCTTCTTCTTACCAAATAAATCCATAATTAGTTTTTAATCTTATTATACAAACCTGAAAATCTACCACCCATATTTGGATTACCTTCTCTTTGTAATTCTTTAAAATTAATTTCTTCTGACTTTATTGATCCATCTTCTTCAATAGACATTTTAGATCTTTCAATTTCAAAAATATTACATTCATTTACATCTTCAGATTCAATATTGATAATGATAACTTCTGCTTTTATAGGAAGATCATCCATTTCTATATCATTTTTTGGATTTTTATCTGACATTTTCATCCAAGCTTCTGCTGACCAAGCAACTCCCTTAATAATAAACTTTTCTTTTATATCAGTTACAGCCTCGTTTAAAAGAAATTCTACAAAGAAGTCTTTACCTAGTCCTGTTTCTAATAATTTACCTGGTATTGGTACATGCACAATAGCAGGTCTTTCATCATAATCTTCTGCATCTTTTTTAAATTCACAAAAAAGAGCTACATGTGCAAATAAATCACCTGATTCTTTGAAATATCTTTTGATATTATCAATATAGGTGTCTTTTAGTTCTATGAATTCTTCTTTTGTCATAGTTAATCATTTAAATAATTAATTGTTTCTCCTGTCTTGAGATTTCTCACTCTATAATCTTTACCAAATTTGTCATCATACCATCCCGTCATAAGATCATTTTTATGATAAGCTTTTGCAACTTTTATAAATTGATCTATTGATTGTATAGCAGACTTAGATGTATGGAATTTATTACTATATGCAATAGATCTCCACTCTTCTGAATATACATCAGATCTATACCATTTCTTAGGGTATTTATTATATTCTTCTAATGACTTCCACTTATATTCTACAATCCATTCTTTGGATTTTTTTTTACCTGGTTTACTTACAGGCTTATCTTCTTCTAGATATTTTTTATTTTTCATAAAATAAAATTAAAATAAAAGCCCCAATGTAGAAACATCAGGACATACCTTGCTTGCTATATGAAAATTAAGTGGACCTGAGGGGAGTCGAACCCCTGTCCAAACAAATCACCTGTAATACCATTCTTACATGCTTAGTCAAGAGATAGCTTGACAACTATTGTACTAAAGTAAAGGATGAGCTTTACTTTTGCACCGTATGAGGAACTAACCAGCGGTTAGAACAGCTCCACCACCTAGATTCTAATATTATTAAAGTCCTAATAATCCAGGAAATTTGGGACTATATACTATTTTCTGTTCCAAGGTATAGCTACCCGTCTAATTAAGCTAATTCAAGCTCAGAACACTCAAGCTCTGCAAACAGAGACTCAACAGTGTAATTAGAAAGCTCAACGTTAGAGTTGTCTTTTATTGTTTGACAGATTGTTTGACCTCTGCCAGGCCTTGCATGTGATACTACCTGTTCTTTGCTGTCAATACCAGGCAGGCCCATAATTTCAAAAAACGTATTGGATCAATTTCAGTTTCCTGTTTTACTCGACTATCTCACTTCTCCATAGGAGCTCTTCCAGTGATGCTTTACGATGGCGATGATCCAAATGTTTTGTGTCAAGACAGGATTTGAACCTGCATGTTGCGCCTTACTCATAACTGAGATGATGCACTTCTGTTCAGCGTCTACATTCCGCCACTTGACTAACCAAAATTAGTACTAACCCCTTCATTAATCATAACTTACTAACCAAAACTTTTTTTAATTGTTTTGAATTGTGATTAAATATTAGTACTAATAATAATTTAAGAACTCATTCCTAACATTTTATTTCTATAAGCAATTGCTTCTTTACGCTTAGAGAAAAATTTAGAATAGCGTTTACCATTTCTTTGATAACGAACTCTGTAGGAACTACCTTCCTTACAAATGTTTTGAGTTACATACTTGTACATAAAAATTGGTTTTATGTATCAAATATAGGCAACTTTTAATAAAAAACAAAATGTCTATGCTGAGGACTATAGTTCTTTGTTATCTGCGGAGGATCACATTACTACTGAGTCTTCGTGTTTTCCCAGGCCTATTATGATCATGTCAAGGACACTACTAACTGGTCATAGTACATCCGTGGCGTCACGTCAATACACTATAGGCTCTCAACATCAGACAATAACTAAGAAGGCCTGATCCACTTATAATAGCTCAAATAATCGTTACAAAACATTATCTGGATATTATATTGGGGCCTTCTAACAATTATTTTAATATAACTGTTATAGAACTGTTAAGATTACCTCTTAATGTTCTTGATATAATTCCTTTATCTTTTAGAGATTTGATGATTCTCTTAATTGTAGAATGATCCACTCCACATTCTGCAGCAATTCTATTTATTCCTACATATAGCTCATTAGTTTTACTATTAGCATATGTACATAAATAAGAATATATTGCTTTTTCTCTTAAGCTTATTTCAGGATCTCGCATAACATCATATGTTACCATCCCAAAACCTTTTTCAATTCTACTCATACAACAAAGTTAAAAAATAAGAGGCTTAACCCACCTCTTGTGATACCCAGTAACTAGTCAATTGTAGCAGATTAAATCTCTACATATGGTAGTATACGCATAAATGCAGCCCAGGCTTGGGAGTGATTGAATATCCACCATTACAGGGTGTTCATCCCTGATTAGCTAGAATCCTGTCGTAGCACACACCCATGGTTGATCAGTCCTAAGTTGCAATGGCTTAGGGTAAGGATGTACCCATCTAGCAATAGCTAGCTCAGCTTCTTTAGAAGTTAACAGTAAAATATAATTTACCATCTTCATTATTAATATTCCAACTTTCAATAGGTATTTTAAATTGACCCTTTTTAACAGATAATCTATTAACTAACCTTTTGTCAGTTTTGTTATTTATACGTTTTGTTAAAGTGAGATATTTAATATAAACAGCATTATAAGATCTTTCAAATTTTTCTGAAAATTGTTTTAATGCTGCAATCTTTTGTTGCTTAGTTGGGTAGTTTGCAATACTTTTTAAGTGTGCAATTTCTCTACTTGTATAAAATTTTAATTTAGTTGCCATTTTTTTAATTTAAAATTGAGGTTTAATTGTTAACATTGATGTGCTATCACGATACTGATAACACTCGTAGATTTTTTTGTTACTAAGAATAATTAAATGCATTTTGTAACTATTAGTTATCTTGGTATTATAATTAATTACCGTTTTATTTTTACTAATAAGCTTACAAAATTCATTAATTGTTTTTTTCAAACCAAAAGGTCTAATTGATAAAGTAATTATCGCATTGTTTTTAAACTTTTTAATTTGCTCTCTAGCGTTTAAAATGCTACAACAAAAATCTAAATCATATATTGTATCATCTTTAACTGGCGCATTTAATATATCTTCAAATATTACAGTTGTAGGTATAATAGGTTTAAAATCAAGCACTTGATTAATAATTTGCTCATTATTATTTTCATATATATGTGCTTGTTTAATTCCCATTTTCTTTATAAAAAGTAAATAACTAGATATATTTGGACCTGCTAAACCAATAAGTTTTTTAAACTTACGCATTTTAAAATCTTTAAAAACAATGTTTTGAACTACTTTTTTGTGAAATGATGATTCATAAGTAGTTTTAACCATTGATTTTAAGATTATCTATATGAACATTTTGTCTACCATACTGTGAACTAACATTTAGTTCATTACACCATTTAAAGAAATCTTTTTCATTCATTGGTCTTTCTTTTAATGGTTTTAAAGGGGGAAGTTTCTCCCCCTTTATTCTTTCTCCAAAAAGAATTGTTCTTATCTTATTTTTCATATAAGAAAACATTTTAAAATGATTCAATAAGTGGAAGCAATTCAAGTGCTTCTTTATAAGACTTAGCCCAAATACGATAACCATCTATAACCCACATTGACTTACCATTCTCAAGATTAACTTGAGCTGGTGGTGGTTCTAACTGATTATCATCTTTAGATAAATCAAAATAGTTTGGATTATCATTTTTTGATAAATTAATCATAATAAATAAATTAATAAGGTTTATTAATACGTTTTTCCATATGTTTCCAGCTTTCTTTGCCTTTGCAGCCGTAGCCCTTACTACTATTTCTGGGATAACTTACACGTAAGCAAGAAGAAAAAGAAACAATAACTAAAAGAAACAATAAAAGCTTTTTCATAACTAATTAGTACTTTTTTTGAAAAAATTGTCTTGTCTTTCAAGTTCATCCATTCTTTGCATAATATGTTGCACACCTTCCAAACTACCTTTGGTCATTACATTAATAGTAATAAGATGTGCTCTTACAGCAAGAGATCTAAACAAGTCATCCATTTCTTCTTCTGATTTATTAAGAAGTTTTGCTTCTTTAAACTCAGAAATAGATTCTTCAAGTTGTTCAATAAGAACTTCACGCGGTGTGATTGTGGCAAGCATTAGTGCCAAAGACTGATTTGCATTACTCATAAAAAATGATTTTATAGCTCAAAAATGCCCCCTAAACATAGTATTAATACATATATATGCTATGTTTAGGGTGCAGAAATGAGCTCCGTTTAAAAAGAATTTGGTGTTTTCTCTCTTACGAGCTCTCAGGTGACACCCAACCTTCGTACTTACTTGTTAAACTTTCCTGCAGGATACCAAACACCACAGCCACTAGGCGATGATGACTCTACTTTATATCTCATACAAGAACTTAAAAAGATAATAACCATTAAAGATAATACTATTTTTTTCATAATTTTTCACTTAAAGAATTAATTAAAAATTTACGTTTTTCTTGTAATTGCTTTTCTTTCCATCTGTTAACATCTATTTGCAGATATTTAACATCTTCCAACATAATGTGGAAATCTTTATACATTTTGCAATACATATGTCTAGCAGATTTCATTTTAGGAGTTTTAATCTCCACAAAGTAATTACGACCTATGTTCATATAATAATCATAGGTATCTAATACAAATTGTTTAGGAACATTGAAGGTTGTCCTATAACCTACAAACCGTCCTAGATCATCTAAGACGGTTTGATAGAATTTGTTTTGTATAGTCATATACTTTATTGTTTTATTTCTTCAATAATTACACCAATCATACATATATAGAGTGTCCAATATATCACTGAACCACCCCAAAATGCTCCTGATTGAAATATATCATGTGGTTTAAAAGCAAAACCAGTTAAAATAAAGCCAGCCCAGACTAACAAAAAAGGCAGCGCTGCTAATGTCAGCGCCACCTTTAGTTTTTTACTAATTTTCATATGCAAATAAATTTTTAAGTTTTATAATCTATCGCCTATCCAATAGCCAAAACCAATAACATGGTTAAGATTTCTTGTTCTAAGTCCAAATTTCTTAAAATCAAATGCCCATAAGCAAATGATTCCTACGATTATGAATAGCAATAACATATAAACCCAGTAAATTGGAAGAAAAATAAGGTATTTCATAACTTTTTATTTTTGTTCTTTATAAGAAAGAAAATAAAGTGCGCTTGTTAAATAACCTGCTAAACTAATTGTACATATAACAATTAAACTAGTTTTGTTAGCGTTTAAGAAACAAAAGCACAAGAAAATCATAACTGTCGTTAAAATAGCTAGTATAATTGAACTAGCTAATAAAATTGTTTTACTCATAAAATTGTTTTTATTCGTTGTCTTTTAATAATAGTTTACCAATATCGCCTGCTTTATTATATGGAATCTTACCAATAGGTCTACCAAAATCTTCTATAAGAATATAATTATCTTCCATAGTGAGTTGATATTCACATTGAGGATAAATAACCCAAGTTGTGTCTTTTGGTATTTCGCCTGATTTTAAGAACAATGCAATTTGTTCAGGTTTAAGATCTACATATAAATCATCAGATGGAAAAACAATATTCCATTTATCTGTACTATCAGATGGATAGATCAGATATTCTTCGTCATCTAAATAAACATCAGAACGATCTCTAACAGCACAAGTTGTGTCAATGTCAGAGTTAAATGTCATAAATATCAATGCTATTACAGCAGATATTACAACTACAATTGTTAAAGCCAAATAAAATCTTTTCATTTTAAAAATTTTTAATAGTTAAGCAATAAGGAAATATATATAATAGACAATAAGTGTATACACCTATTGGAATTAAAAAGTAATAGCGTAATGACAAGATCTATTGCTATTGTGCATTGACTTACATTATAGTTAGTAATGTAATCTGTCAACCAGCTTGTTAAACTGTTCAATGCTTATGCCTGTTAGTCATCATCAGAACTAACACTGTTTGACCTTTTGGGTCTTCATACGATTATTCTATCCATCTGTCTACGAGATAGCAAGTCTCTAAACTTCAGGATGATATATATCCACTGCTGCAACAGCTTCAACATATCCTCTTGCGAGACACTTTGAGTTTTACCCCAAGATGTTTGGCACTACTAACCTGTATGAATGGGATTAAGGGATTGCGCCCTCTTTTGCAGACAATTATTTTTATTAATTGTAGGATTTTTCGCTTTGATAGGTTATTCCCTAAAGACCTATCTTTATAGACAACTACAATGAGCTTAGCGGCTCATCTCTTTATCTATAACACTGGAACTTTTAGACCTCGCTAAAGGCTTTGTGGTTCCCACATCATTGTGTTACTCCTCGCGCAATGAAGCACTACTAATAACAGCTGTGTTTTGTATATAAATAAGTGTAAACACTTATTCCCAAGTTCAGCATCTTGGTTTTAATTCCTTACAACATAGGAATAAAGAACTAGATGTATTGCTACACCTAGTTCAATATTTTAATAAACTAAAAACATTCTTCAGACACAGGAAGTAAACCCTGTTTACGCATTTCATCCATTACATAAGCATTAAGCTTGTCGGTAATCTTATTAACAACACCATCTCTAACATCTTTGAACGGGCTGTTAGGTTCAATCATATTAACTTTACCAACACAATAGAGTATTTCATTTAACTCTTTAATAGACATTTTCATAATATATATGATTTAATTGGTTACTAATTAATCTCAAAGCACAAGTTGTAGCCCCACACCTTTGGCGATGTTTTACAAGCTGTCATCTAAGTGACAGTAGGTTTACAGATTATACCCCTCTAGAAGGATATAACCAACTACAACTGTGCAAAGAGTTACTCTCTTATTGAGATTCTTTTAATTGTTCACGATAACCTAAATAGGCTAAAAATGAACCAACATAACCTAAAAGAGTCATACCACCTATAATACATAGGTTAATAGTATCAACTAATAACCCTGAATCAGCACCTAAATACAGCACTGCAGATGATATAACAAACAATACAATAGCATAAATTAACAAGAAGTTCTGTTTCATATATACAAGTTTAATTGGTTACAAAATTAAAAAGCGTGTGGACTAATCACACGCCTTTCTACGAATTTTTACTTATTAGTCAAGTGTGGCCATAGTGTCGCGAGCACTACTATTTCTCTCTGCAGAGAGTTACCCCCTGTACCACTTGGGTTTGTATTATTTAAATGTCTAACAAGTTCAGTGCATTACGACCACTAAGAATATAGTCCTTGATAATAGTAATAGAATCAAGAAACGCATCCTCATCAGTGCAAGCAACTAAATAAGCGTCATAACTAACACCTATTACAATCTGTTCAAGCAACACATACTCTCCATTCTCTCTACCCATAACCCACAGTTGATCACAACTAACTGCTAAGTAATACTTGTATTCACTAGCAGATTCTAAACACTTAGTACCAGGTTTAATTAGAACCATAACATAAGATTTATAGCGATCTAATGCCCACACAAATAAATAAATGTGAGCATTATACGCAGGTTAAAAAAAGTAAAGTGTGTGTCTGTCAATAAAACAAACACACACAAATAATATCAAATTGCTTTTTGGTCGTATGACGCAACGCAGATGAAGCATAACTGCGTTAGAGATCACGCATTGCGTGTCTCTTCTGCCAATACTATTAAGTCTTTAACAGTCTTAACAATAGTAACAGTTCCGTCAGCAAGAATAGTTGCTAACATAATTCACTAAGGATTAATATATGAACAGAGAAACAGTATAAACAATTAAAAAAAATATGATCTGAGAAACTGTACGCACAAATAAAAAAAACACACACGCAGTATGCGTGTGTGTTGTTACGATGCTATGGTCACATTACTGACCAAGCAACGCCATCAAGCTGTCTGCATCATCCACGATGCTAGTAGAAATCTCGAAGAACGGTCTTTTCACACCGTCTCTCTCAACGATTTCAAGAATAGCACGCACATTTTGACCGACTGCAATAGCAGACTTGTTCTCTCCCAAAGTGCGTTGAGCAAAGTAAGTCTTGCCCACGAGTGGGCCATCAGTAAACTCAACTGTTGCTGTCAAGTACTGCTTACCATTGGATTTAGTCTTTACTTCTTCAAGGATGGAAACAATCTTTGCACCAAAAACTTTCGCTGTCATAACATTACGATTTAAGAATTAAGTGGTGTAACATCGGGGTACACCATATCCCCCAAACGAAGTAGGGGTCAAACCATCAATACCCCACAACACACTCTAATATAGTAGTGGGGGGTTATACACAACATGTGTAAAAATCAAAAAATTTAATTGAGGTATTCTAAATAAATTTGGAAAGTTTAAACATTTAAAGTATATTATATTATGAATCAAATGGAATTAAGGTATTTAAAAGATGACGCAGGAGAAGATCTTTTGTCTCATTACAGAGTAGTTAAAGATAGGTTTGATCAAGAGGTGGGGGTTCCTGTAATAGATGTAAGAGACGGGCTAGCTTATAGAATGGCTGCTATGGAATTAGAGAGATCTTCTAACAAAAGCAAGCATATTAACTACAGTAATTATCACGAGTCAAAACGTAAAACCAAACATATATGAAAAGTATGATTCACAGATGTAAAGTGCATTGTTATACAATGAGCTTAATGGAAAGAGAAGCTATGGGTATTAAAGATGATCCAGGTAAATGGCTTCCATTTGCTATTGATATGGGTATAATTACCACTATTAAAATGGCAACAGATAATAGAGATGAGGAGTCATTTAATTGTGCTGTTATATTTACAACACAAGGAGAGACGTTTATTTTAGATACACCATATGAAGAGATGGTAGCTAAATGGACTGATTATATAGATAGTACTTTCTATCAGTTTGGTGATCAAGAGCCACCAAATCTTTTACCAGGCGATGATGATATAGATCTTTAATTATAAAAACCCACAATTATGTCAGAAGAACAAAAAGTCCCAACCAAAGAAGAGTTAATCACTTTTCTTAACGAGCAAATTGAAGTTAAAGAAGTACAAGTTAAACTTCAGAATTTGAACACCACTTTAGCAAAAGGTAGAGCTGAAGAACTTCAGGCTTTAAACTTTATTGCAAATCTTACCAACCCAAGTCAAGATGTTCCACGTGGAACACCACATAAACTCACTGAAGAGGATTTAGAAAATAATCCTGAGCTTGTTGAGGCTGGTTTAAAAGTAGGAGATGAAGTACTTAAATCCGAAGAACCAGTTGAAGAAAAGAAATCCAGATCTTTGAAAAAGTAAGAATATGTCCCCCCTCTATAAGTTAAAAGACTACAAAGAAACTTTTAAATTTGAGAGAGAACACCCACCTGCTTTAAGATGGGAACCTTCCTATAAAATGTACATGTTCCATGAAGATGAAAAAATTCAGGGAATATGGCTTAGAGATAAGAATGAATTAGTGGGTGAAATAGTATTAACATGGCAATCAGATAATGTTGTACATGTAGAAAGTTTCACAGTACTACCATCTCATAGATCTAAGGGGTTAGGTCATGAACTTGTAAGATTAGCTGTAGAGTGGGGGACTAATTCTAATTATAAGTATTTAACTGGTGAAGCACGTAAAGGTGCTAGCTGGAAAGTGTTTCAAAACTTTGGTGGTGAAGAAATACTCACTTACCAAAACTGGGGTGGAACAAAAGAAGATTATGTTTTTTTTAAAATTGATTTGTAATGGCTGTAGTAAATCAAGTAGATAAGAAGGTGATGATTGACAAAAAGGAGATAGTAAAATATCAAATTGTCACACATTGTTTTTTATCATACGTACATCTAAGTGAAGCTGAATTAGATTGTTTAACATATTTAGCAATTAATGGTGAGCAAGAGCTCACTACATTGTGTAATATTATACACGATAGAAAAATATTTTCATCAGCTCAAAGTGCTAGAAACTGTTTAACAAAACTAGAAAAAAAAGGAATGATTGTAAAAGAAGGAAAGAACAAAAAGAAGATTGCAATCAACCCTATATTAAATGTTCATTCTAAAGGAAACATTCTTTTAAATTTTAAATTTTTAAGTATTGAACCCAAAGAAAGCTAAAGATCTTATTAAACCAACAGCTGAGATAACATTACATAGTGAAGATTTAATAAATGCTGTTGTATCTTTTTATTGGGCTGAAGTGAGAAAAAGTTTATCAGGTTTAAAACATTCTAGAATACATATAACAAACCTTGGAGATTTTACAATTAAGCATTGGAAAATTGAAGATAAAATAAAATCTCTAGAAGCTTGGGAAGAAACAAATAAACAAAAAGGTTTACAACAAATAACAGCTAGATTTAAAGTGGCTGAAAATCTTTTTGATTTAAAAAATTTAAACAAACTTATACAAGAAGAAAGCCAGAGAAAAGATTTTATTAAACTACATAAAACTAAAGCTAATGTCAAGTCTAGGAAAAAACATAATAAAGATATGGAAGAGCAAGGGAGCAATTCTTGAAGGAATTACCAACTCTATATTTAAAAGAGAAGATGTAGAAGAAATTGCACAACACAGAATGCAGATTTGTCAAGAATGTGATCTTCTAGATGTGCAAGGTGAAGGATGTATGGTGCCAGGAACCCAGCCGTGTTGTAATGAAAAGAAAGGTGGTTGTGGATGTAGTCTTAGTTTAAAAACTAGGGCTCTAAGTTCTGATTGTCCTCTTGGTAAGTGGGAAGCTATTCTTACAGAAGAAGAGGAAGATAAACTAAATCAAAAATTAGGTTTATGAGTATACTAAGATTTTTACCAGAGAAACATAAATATATAAGTGAAGATGGTACTGATTGGCTTAGTGTTACAAGTTTTATATCTAACTTTAAGCAACCTTTTGATGCTGATACAATAGCTGCTAAGTCTGCTAAAAGTAGAAAGAGCAAGTGGTATGGAATGACACCTGAAGAAATTAAAGCAGCTTGGAAAGCTGAAGCTAATAGAGCAACAACACTTGGAACATGGTATCATAATTGTAGAGAAACTGATATATGTTCTTTTGAAAATATGGAAAGACATGGTAGTACAATACAAGTGTTTAAACCCATCGAAATTGATGGGATTAAACATTCACCAACACAAAAGCTAACAGATGGTGTCTATCCAGAACATATGGTGTATTTAAAATCTGCTGGCATATGTGGTCAATCTGATTTAGTTGAAGTGGTAAATGGTGTAGTACACATCACTGATTATAAAACTAATAAAGAAATTAAAGTTGAAGGATATACTAACTGGGAAGGTGTCACTCAAAAAATGTCTCCTCCTGTCAGCCATCTTGACGATTGTAACCTTAATCACTATACTTTGCAGCTTAGCATGTATATGTTTATTATTCTTAAGCATAATCCTAAGCTTAAGCCAGGTAATATTACAATCCATCACATTCTATTTCAAGAAGCAGGAAGAGACCGTTTTGATAATCCTATATCTGCTCTTGATACTTCTGGCAATCCTATTGTCACAGATGTAGTGCAATACGATCTACCTTATTTAAAAGAAGAGGTTACATCTCTTATAAACTGGTTAACAGATAATAGACATAAATTAAAACCAAAAACATAATGTGGTTTGACGTAATAAAAATGTTTGTGACAATAGCACAACATAAAAAAGAAACAGACATAGAGCAAAGAGAAAGAGTGTCAAAGCTTTACTTACAAATGTCTGAGTTATTAGCAGATGCTGCAAAAGACTTATCACAAGATGTATATCCACAAGGTAAGTGTGCTACAATGTGGGCACTTGCAGAAAATCTTTTAGACTATCTTAAAGATAAAGTGAATAGTGAAGACTTAAATATGATTAGTGGTTTATTAGAACACTCGTCAAAACTTGAACTTGAATATGCAAAGCGTAAAGAACCTGAAGCAATAAAGTATTTATTTGATGCAGCAGGAAGACTTCACGCATTATCAATTTTATATTCTGTATAACATGGAACAAGAAAAAATACCTACACTTGCTGAAGTGCTAGATGCATTTGATGCAGGTACATTAGATATGACACAACAAGCTCGTAAGTATTATATGACAGAGCGTGATAAAGCTATGAATAAAGTGAGTTGGATACACAATCTTGATTTAAAAAATCAATCAATATTGCGCGGCATGTCTAATCAATCAGCTAGAAGAGATCTATTAAAAAATAATAGTCTTATATGATGTTAGAATTTAAAAATCCCATGCCTGTTATAGTAGAAGGTAATAAAGAAGGGTATGCTATATATGTAACTAATGGTGGGACATTTGAAAATGATATATGGTGTGTTGTTTTATGTGATGGAGGTCATGTAAGACATTATAGAAGTGATCAAATTAAAATACATTTTAACGCGACTCTTGATTTAACAAAATGACAAACAAGTTAAAAATAGGTGATAAACTTTTAATAACTTGTGATAGATTAGGAACTAAATTATTATGTCATGTTAAAAAAGGAGATATAGTTGTAGTTACAGGTTTTTCAAATGATGGTAAAATATTATATCATCATAACTCACTAGCACTCCCAGTTAATAGTGACATATATATAAAATTAAAAGATGATCAGATTATTTGATATACAAAATGGAAAGGTGGTAGTAACAGAACATTGTTATACACTTAAATTTTTAAAGGACATAATGGATGAGTTTCCAGATGAGTATTTAAAAATATATGCTTATTTGTTTTACATGACTTGTCCTAGTCCAGATGTAAACCCTTTTTTTGATGTACCAGAACATGAAAAAGAAGAACTTATTCTTAAAGAAATTGACGTTGACTTTTCTACTGATGAAGATTGTATTGTTAATGGTCTTAAAATGTGTAAAAAGTTATACGAAACACCAACGTACAGAGCTTATGCTGGTATCAAGAGCATGTTGGATAGGCTTGCTAAATACATGGAGACTACAGAAATTGAGCATGGCAGAGACGGTAACATTACAGCACTTGTTAACGCAGCATCAAAATTTGAACAAATACGCCAGAGCTTTAAAGGCACACTTCGAGATTTGGAAGAGGAACAACAATCGACAGTGAGAGGTGGTCAAAATCTTGCGTATGATCAATAATATTTCGCGAGGTAGAGCAGAGGTAGCTCGTGAGTTTCATAAGCTCAAGGTCGTGGGTTCGATTCCCACCCTCGCAACAAAGTGCTAGTAGGCCACTAGATCGTAGTTCCTCTCACAGCTCTCAGAATAGACTTCATGTCTTGCACAGCTGACCCAGGAGAGCCAGATCGTAAGCTGGATGAGTTGGCAACTCTCACTGACTTTTGTTACAAAAGTTGCAATATTGTAGGGTGGTGAAATGGCAGACACGCTATCTTGTCTCGATAGTGTTGAGTATTCTCCACAGAAATAAGCTTTTTGTTGAGAATAGTCAACGTGTAGGTTCGAATCCTACCCCTACAGCTAAATTATTTATTATGGAAGCATATCAAGATTATGAACCCAACTATGTAGGAAACTCATTTATGTATAATTGGATATTTCATTTTAATCCATTTACAGAATTGTGGGTGGCTATACATAGAGACGATTACAATAAATATTGGGATAAACAAGACTGTGAAAGATGTTTAAAAAGTAAAAATATAGCTGATTTAAAAGAACTTTTATATAGACTTAAAGGCGATCCTTTAGAAGTAGAAAAACTTATCAATGGATAATTTTATAGAAGTACCAACATACAAAAATGGGACGTGGTCTGTTACAGCTTTTCAAACAAGAGAGGAATTTAAAGATTTTTTACAATCACTTTTTAAAGAACCTGGTACGTACAACTTTGATGAAACTACACGTATATTTAATGCAGAAGCACGTAAGTTTCAAAAGCAGGGATACTATTGTGATGCTCCTCTTAAAACAAAAGACTTTATAAACTATTGGGATGACCAAAAGAATAAATGTCGTAAAGGAATAATAGTACATTCTAATACGAACACTTGGTATATTTCTAGAGACTATTACATGTGGCTTAATTTTCTTCCCATCTATGATAAAGAAGAAAAGCGTTTTGATTTTGCAAAGGTTCGTGACGCACAGTATCATATGGCTCTCTATGAACATTTAGCTGAACTAAACTGGAAGCATGCTATTATTCTAAAGAAACGTCAGATAGCTTCATCATACTTTCATATGGCTAAACTTATAAATCAGTATTGGTTTGAAGATGGTGCTGTGTTAAAGATAGGTGCAAGTCTTAAAGACTATATAAATGAAAAAGGTTCTTGGAAGTTTTTAAATGAATATAGAAACTTTCTTAATGAACATACTGCATGGTATAGACCTGCTGAACCTGATAAGGTGGGTGCATGGCAACAACAAATTAAAGTGAGGATTAATGGTAGGGACACCTTTAAAGGTAATAAGTCTACTATTAATCTTTATTCATTTGAGAAAGATCCTACACATGGTGTGGGTGGACCTGTAACTTATTTCTTTCATGAGGAAGCTGGTATCGCACCAAAGATGGATGATACATATGGGTTTATGAAACCTGCACTTAAATCAGGTCATATTATCACTGGTCAGTTTATAGCAGCAGGTTCAGTGGGTGACTTGGATCAGTGTGAACCTATGAAGGAGTATATTCTAAATCCAGATGAGAATGGATTCTTTGCTGTAGAAAGTAATCTTTTAGATGGTGATGGTACAATAGGTGTAACAGGACTTTTTATTCCTGAGCAATGGAGTATGCCTCCATATATAGATGATTATGGTAATTCATTAGTAGAAGAAGCACTAAAAGCTTTAGATGAAGAGTTTGAAAAAGCTAAAAAGAAACTTGCCCCAGAAGCTTATCAACTTACAATATCTCAGCATCCTCGTAATATAGAAGAAGCGTTTGCTACAAGAAAGGTGAGTGTTTTTCCTTCTCATCTTGTAACCAAACAACTTCAAAGAATAAATGATAAACTTTATTCAGTTGAGTATTTAGAACTTAGTAGAAATGCTGAAGGTAAAATAGTAGATAAACAATCTAGAAAAACTCCTATTATGGAGTTTCCAATTAAGAAAAATACAGAAGATAAAGAAGGAGTGATATGTGTGTACGAACGTCCTGTTAGCAATCCAACATTTGGGATGTATTATGCAAGTATAGATCCTGTAGGTGAAGGTAAGACAACAACATCTGAATCTCTCTGTTCTATATACATTCTTAAGAATGCTGTAGAAATAATACAAGATAATGGTAATGGAGATGTTAAAAATTCAATAGAGCGTGATAAGATTGTTGCTAGTTGGTGTGGTAGGTTTGATGATATTAATAAAACACATGAACGGTTAGAATTAATGATTGAATGGTATAATGCTTGGACTATTGTAGAAAATAACGTGGCATTATTTATTCAATACATGATATCTAAAAAGAAACAACGCTATCTTGTACCAAAAGATATGATATTGTTTCTTAAAGATCTTGGAGCTAATAGAAATGTGTTTCAACAATATGGTTGGAAAAACGTAGGTACATTGTTTAAAGGTAATCTCTTATCTTATGGTGTAGAATTTTTACAAGAAGAACTTGATCACGAAACACTTCCAGATGGTACAATTGTTAAGACTATATATGGCGTGGAGCGCATTCCAGATCCTATGCTTCTTAAAGAAATGAAAGATTATAGAGAAGGTCTAAATGTGGATAGACTTGTATCTTTCTGCGCACTTGTAGCTTTTGCTAAAGTGCAACAATCTAATAGAGGTCTTGCTAAAAGAATTGAGTATAATGAAAAGTTGGAAAAACCCCAAAAAATTAGTAAATTAGATTGGGGGCCATTTAGACATATTGGACAATCTAAATTTAAACCGTCAGCATATGCACAGCCAAGAAGCCCATTCAAAAATCTTAGATAGTTTTAAAGTGAATGTTACAATTTCAGATTGGTCAGTTGTCTCATTTTATACGACAACTACTTATAATATTAGATATAATATAACAATTAAGAGTCATGCAAATATATAATGCCCTAGATCTCAAAGCTGGTAAAAAGGTAGAATACAATAAGATGGGTGTTCTCACCCAGCCTATTCAATTTCTTCCTGAAAGAGATAAAGATGAACAATGGCGTGCTTGGAACTTAGATTGGCTAGAGTTTCAAGGTATGAAACAATTACGCAGAAACTCACGCAGACTTTCTAAAAATTACAAACTTGCTAGAGGTATTATAGATAGATCAGATTATATCATTGAAGAAAATAATGAGATGGCTGATTTGATAGATGTATTAACAAAAGAAGATGCATCAGCTTTGGAGCTTAAGTTCTATCCAATTATTCCAAATGTAATTAATGTATTATCAAATGAATTTTCAAAAAGAGCTTCTAGAATAATGTATAGAGCTGTTGATGAATATTCGTACAATGAGATGTTGGAGAAAAAAAGAGAAATGTTAGAGGTCACTCTTCTTGAAGATGCTAGAAATAAAATTTTAGCTCGTATGTCTGAAGAAGGTATTGAAATGGATTCTGAAGAAGGTCAACAAGCAATGAGTCCTGATAATCTAAAAACACTTCCTGAAATAGAACAATTCTTTAAAAAAGATTATAGATCAGTTATTGAGCAATGGGCTACGCATCAAATGCGTGTTGATGAGGAAAGATTTAGAATGGATGAATTAGAAGAGATGGCATTTCGTGATATGCTTATTACTGATAGAGAATTTTGGCATCTTAAGTTAATGGAAGATGACTATGATATTGAGTTATGGAATCCTCTTCTTACATTCTATCACAAATCACCAGATGTGCGTTATATATCTCAAGGTAACTGGGTAGGTAAGATAGATATGATGAGTGTATCTGATGTAATAGATAAGTTTGGTTGGATGATGACACAAGACCAACTTGAAGCATTAGAGGTAATATATCCTGTACGTTCTGCAGGTTATGCTGTTTCAGGTTATCAAAATGATGGTACATACTATGATCCTACAAGATCTCATGAATGGAATACACAAATGCCATCACTTGCATATCGTCAATTTACTTCTTTATATGATGCTAAGTTTGGTACAGGTGATATAGCAGAATGGATTCTTTCTGATTCTGAAGACTTGCAAGATTTTGGTAAGTCTCATATGTTACGTGTAACTCAAGTGTATTGGAAGTCTCAACGTAAAGTGGGACATCTTACAAAGATTACAGAAGATGGTGAAATTATACAAGAAATTGTAAGTGAAGATTTCAAAGTGACAGATAAACCTATTTATAATACCTCTGTTTACAAACAAAAAAGTAAAGACAATTTAACCTATGGTGAACATGTAGATTGGATTTGGATTAATGAAGTGTGGGGTGGGGTTAAGATAGGTCCTAATCGTCCTGCATTCTGGGGTGTAAATAATCCTGGAGGTATTAATCCTATATATCTTGGATTAAGTGGTGGAAGACCAGGTAGAATACCTTTTCAATTTAAAGGTGATAGTAGTATTTATGGATGCAAGCTTCCAGTAGAAGGTGCTGTTTTTGGTGATCGTAATACAAGGTCTATTAGTCTTGTAGACTTGATGAAACCATATCAGATTGGTTATAACATTGTAAATAATCAGATAGCAGATATTCTTGTAGATGAACTTGGTACAGTGATTATGCTTGATCAAAATGCTCTTCCTCGTCACTCTTTGGGTGAAGATTGGGGTAAGAATAATTTAGCTAAAGCATATGTAGCAATGAAAAACTTTCAGATGCTGCCTCTTGATACTACAATTACCAATACAGAAAATCCATTATCATTCCAACACTATCAAGTGTTGAATCTTGAACAGACACAGCGTTTGATGTCGCGTATCCAACTGGCGACATATTTTAAACAACAAGCTTTTGAAGTGATAGGTTTAAATCCTCAAAGGATGGGTCAGCCTATTGCACAACAACAAACAGCCACTGGTATTGAGCAAGCTATGAATGCCAGCTATGCACAAACAGAACAATACTTTATACAGCATAGTGATAACTTAATGCCTCGCGTACATCAGATGCGTACAGATCTTGCTCAGTATTATCATTCTAAAAAACCATCTGTAAGACTTCAATATATAACTACAGCAGATGAAAAAATGAATTTTGAGATAAATGGTACAGATTTACTAATGAGAGAACTTAATATATTCTGTACAACAAAAACAAACACTCGTGCTGTTATGGAACAACTAAAACAATTAGCTGTTCAAAATAACACAACGGGTGCTTCAATATTTGATTTAGGTAATATTATTAAAGCAGAGTCTATGGCTGAGCTTACAAATGTTCTTAAATCAACAGAAGAGAAGATGCAAAAACTTAAAGAGCAAGAAAGAGCTCATGAAGAAAAAATGCAACAAGAACAATTGGCTGCTCAAGAAAAACAAATTCAAATGCAACTGCAATTTAAAGCTGATGAGTCTGAAAAAGATAGAGAAAAAGATATCACTGTTGCAGAAATTAGAGCAGCTGGTTATGGTGCTGGATCAGATATTGACGAAAATCAACAATCTGACTATATTGACGCACTTGCAAAAATTCAAAGTGAACAACGCTATCGTGATGAAATGAATTTAAAAAGAGAAAGCCATTTAACAGATAAGTTGCAAAGTGATCAAAAACTTGAAGTGGAAAAACAAAAGTTGTCAGTTCAAAAAGAAGTCGCAAATAAACAACTTGAGATTGCAAAAGAAAATAAAAATAAATACGATACAAAATCTAAGAGTAAGAAGAAATAATTATAGCTATATTATCCAGTGCTTTGCTATAATTATTTAATATTTTGTAAATTTTTAGAGTTTAAGTTGTATATTATATTGTAAAGAAAACTAACAAAAAACCAAATATATCATGGCTGAAAATCAATCCAATGTACAGACTTCTGTACAACAAGTAGACTTAGATATTGATAGCTGGTTAGGTGCTCCTGGTGCAGAAAGTGTTATCACACCTGCGCAAGAAGAAATAAAACCTACAGTGTTCACTAAAAAAGATGTAGATCTTAGCTTTCTTGATGGTAAACCAGAAGAAGTTGCAGGAGATGAAACTAAAGAAAATGCAAAAGAAGTTCTTTCAGACATCTTAGACAAAGACATTGCAACAGATGTAGAAGATGAAAGTTTAAAATCTAAACCTGGTAGACCTCGCACAGAAAAATCAGGACTGGTAGAGTTTCTTAAGAAACGTATTGAGTCAAAAGAAATGTTTGCTTTTGATGATTACGATGAATCAAAACAGTCTTTGGATGATTACTTGGGTGGTTTATCTGAAAAAGATGTAGATGATCTTTGGCAAGCTAATATAAATAATCTTAAAGATGAGGTGGCATCTCAAACTCCTCAAGAGTTTTTTAAAGCACTTCCTCAAGAACTTCAATATGCAGCAAAATATGTAGCAGATGGAGGTCAAGATTTAAAAGGTTTGTTTCAAGCATTAGCTCAAAATGAAGAAATTAGATCTTTAGATCCTCAAGACGAATATGACCAAGAATTAATTGTAAGAAACTATCTTCAAACAAGAGGTGAAAGTCCTGAAGAAATTGAAGAAGAAATTGTAACACTTAAAGAACTTGGTACATTAGAAAGAAAAGCTCGTCAGTTTAAGCCAAAATTAGATCAAATGCAGGAGCAAATGGTCCACGCTCAATTGGCAGAACAAGAGCAACGTAGAAAACAACAAGAGCAAGCAGCAAATGCATATATACAAAATGTATTTGAAGCTTTAAGACCTGGTGAAATTAATGGCTTGAAGTTAGATAAAAAAACACAAGCTAGTCTTTATTCAGGTTTGGTTCAACCGCAATATCCTTCTGTAAGTGGACGCCCTACAAATTTATTAGGACATCTTTTAGAGAAGTATCAATACGTAGAACCAAATTATTCTCTTATAGCAGAAGCTCTTTGGTTGTTATCTGATCCTGATAGTTATAGAGCAGAACTTAAAAAACAAGGTAAAACAGCAGCTGTTGAACAAACTGTAAGACAGTTAAAAACAGAACAAGCTCGTAAAAGCTCTTACACTTATCAAGAAGAAGATGATCAAAGACCTAGAAAAATAGCAAGACCACAAAATATTTTTAAACGATAATTTATTTACTAACCCCTTAAATTTTAAGCCCAATGGCAACTCCAGTTTTAAACAATGGTATATTCCTACGTGACACTCAGTATCATACGAGTTCACATGTGGATTCATATCACTTGTCTAACCTCCTTAAGAGCGCAGAACCTACAGATTTAGGTCCTGTCGATTTGTGGGCAATGGTACAAAAGGTAGAAATGCCTCTTTATCAAATGTCCAGCTTTGGTGGTAAGAACGTGATTATGGTAGACAACGCACGTGGTGAATACAAATGGCAGATTCCTGTCGCACAAGATCTTCCTTACATAGTAGAAGATCTAGATCCAGGCAATACAACTAAAGGTATTGATGGACAAACATTTAGAATCAAAATCAACAAACGCTCTTTTGGTCATGGTGATATCATCACTTATGATAAATACAATGGCGTTGAGATGTACATCACTGCTGATGATGTCATCCCTGCTGGTGATGGTTTTATTTACACTGTTCAACTTGTGAACAACGACAACTTTAGGTTCATCCAAAATCAGTATCTTGCTGTTGGAACTAGAGTGTTTCGTAAAGGTTCTGCTCGTGGTGAATATGGCGAGCGTTTCTCTGACATTGGTTCAGTGTCTGCAGGTTTTCGTGAGTTCTACAACTACGTAGGTGGTGCTGAAGCTCACGTACATTATTCTATTTCTTCTCGTGCTGACCTTATGATGAAAGGTGGTATGAAAGCTGATGGAACTGTACCTGTAATTGAACTTTGGAGAAACTTTGAAAAGAATCCTGATCCTTCTATTACTAATCTTGAAGACATGGCTTCTAAGCTTGGTAAAGATTATGTAAAGAAAGCTTATCAATCAGGACAACTTACTCGTTCTTTCTTGACTACACTTGAGGCAGCTCATCTTACCAAAATTGCTAATGACATCGAAACCTACTTGATGTGGGGACAAGGTGGACGTATTAAGCAAGATGGTCCAGATGATATTCGTTTGTCTGTGGGTCTTTGGAAGCAACTTGACAACTCTTACAAGCGTATCTACAACCGTGGATCTTTCAATCTTGACTTGTTTAAATCTGAAATCTTTAACTTCTTTAACGGTAAAGTTGAATTTAAAGGACCAGATCCTCAACGTCAATTGATTGTACAAACAGGTCTTGGTGGTATGAAACTTGTTAATGAAGCTATTAAGCGTGAGGCAGTTAATTCTGGCTTAGTGATTAATGCTAAAGAAATTGGAGCAATTACTGGTCAAGGTATGGATCTGAACTTTGGATTTGCATACACTCAGTACATTATTCCTTTCTTGGCTAACATTAAGTTTGTACTTAACCCTGCGTTTGATAATGTACACACTAACGACATCGAAAATCCAATCATCGATGGTTTCCCTCTTAGCTCTTACAACTTTATTATCTTTGATATCACTGATAACACAAATGATAATATCTTCTTGTTGAAACTTAGCTGGGACAACCAACTGAAATGGTTCTATCAAAATGGTACCATGGATTATATGGGTCGTACACAAGGTTTCCAATCTTCTGGTAATTTCAATGGATATCGCGTATTTATGACACAAACAATGCCTGCAATTTGGGTGAAAGATCCTACCAAGGTATTGAAGATTGTTATGCGCAATCCTATTACTGGTGGTTCATTCTAATAATATAACAGTACCTGGGTGTTAACCATACACCCAGGTCTTTATATATATTAAATAACAATTTAAAAACTAAACAAATGGCTGGAAAACCTGGAACTCCAAAATCTAAGTCTGAACTTGGTTCAGCTGCTGGTTACAAAAGAGTACAACCTTCTACAAAAGGTGTTCGTACAAATGTTAATAATAAAAATGTGAAAGTTAATCCTTCTTTGAATAGAAATTCAAAGAGTGGTAAATAATTTATCACCCCTTCAACCTAGTGTATGCCTACCACTCTGATCAAGTGAAGGACTGGCAACCCTTGTTAGGTTCTATAAGTTTAGTACTATGATATCTCTTAAACGTCTGATAATGAATCCTAAGTCTCCAGATAGAGCTTTACAACAAGCTTATTCTGAAGCTGAGGGTGCTCTCGCGCGCATTGCGCATGTGAATAGATTGTCAAGAGATATTATGGATATTAAATTTTATGAAATAGATTTACAAGGTGGTACCTCTGGACAGATAAGAATTATGTCTAAAAAAGGTATAGTTGATTTAGTAAATTTTGATGCAACAGCTTCATCATTTTTTATTTCTCTTCAAAATCCAGAAATCATACCTGATAGAGAAAAATTTTATGTACAACTAACAGGTTATGTAACAGGTAATGCTATACCTGTAGTATTTGGAACTGGTGTAGCTGGAGACATTTTTAATATTAAAATTGCAGATGTATCATCTACTCAAGACTGGGGAGATGTGTATTTTTATTATGAACTTGTTAAAATTGACTAAAATGACCTTTGAAACATTTACTAGAATTGGTAAAGTTATTAGAATTAAAAACAAAAAAGCTACTAACTTTACAAATGAGAACGATAGTTATCTTACTGTTTTAGTAAAAGTGAATGGTAAAGTGAAATCTCTTATGCTTACTGATGTAGAATTTGCTAAAGCTGAAAGTCGTGCAGAAAAGAATAAAGAAGATCAGGTAAAGCAAAGCTGGATTTCTAAAATCTTAGATTAAGTTGACTACATTTAGTAGTCATCAACATATTGAACTGGTTACAAATTGTAACCAACTTAATAAACAATAAAAAACCAAATATGAGTAGTCTTACAATGGTGGAAATGTATCCACAAAACAAAAAGTCAACTATTTCTATTAAACCTTATTTTGATCCTGGAGTAGAAAACATGGGATTACAAAGATATGGTTTAAGTCTTTTTGAAGGTGCATTCCATGAAGAATCAATTGCATGTTTAGAAGTAAATGGTCTTAAGCGTTATCTTACAGGATTAAACGAATTTGCACCTGAATTATCTTCACTTCCTTTTGATGAACAAGAAGCAAAAATTAAAGAAATTCGTAGAGTAGTTTCTCATCTTGAAAAGGTTTTAGCTGGTAATGTAATTGATGTTGAAGATAAAGAGTTTTGGAATAAAGTAAAACTACTTAAACAAGATAATACAGAGTTTTGGGATAAGATTAAAATTCGTTGTGGTAATGAACCTGTTTATCTTGATGCAGACAAAGATCCCTATGATTTAATTAAACTATATGCAATTGATGCAGGTGGCTTTTCAATTGTATCAAAATCTTTAGAAGATGCCCGTCAACGTACAACACCACCTAAATTTTATTTGGATAGATTAGAAGATACAGCATCTACTAAAACAGAAGTTAAGAAGCTTCGTAACAAAGCTCTTTCAGAACTTCAAAAGCTCTTTGACAAGAATCAAAATAAACTACTTTATATTGCTAGACTTTTAGATCCTAATAGTGCTCAATATAAAAAGTCTACACCAAATGATATTATCTATGATAATATGGATAAATACATCAATGGTGATCTTATAGAAAAAGATAAAAATAAGACAGCTAAGCGTTTCTTAGAAACAGCTTCTCTTGATATGGAATCTTTAAAAATTAGAGCAATTGTAAAAGATAGTCATTATTATAAATTCATTGCAACAAAAGCTGATGGATTTATATATCATATGGCCACTACAACTCTTCTTGGCCGTAACCAAGCTGATGTTGTAGAATATCTTAAGAATCCTCTTAATGAAGAAATTCTTATAGATTTGACAAAGAAAGTTGAACAATATTGGAATAGATAATTAAAATTTAAATATATGTCAAGTGTAAAAAAGAAAGGAACTCCACCACCAAAGAAAGGAACTCCACCACCTTCTGGTAAAAAAATTGATCCAGGTTATGGTATTTATAACAGCAATCAGCTTAAAGATTATCAAAAGAGAATGTTTGATAAAATGAAACCACAACTTGATTCTATAAATACAAAATTAAAAAATGATTATTATTTAAGAAGTATAGAAGGTATAGACTCTAAGAAGTATTTAGATGCAATTAAAAAAGATACAACTTCTTCTTCTAAATTAAAAAAAGGTGGTATTGTTAAAACTAAAAAAAAGAAGTGATGGCAAAAGAAATGATCAAACGCAAAGATGGATCTTATTCTCAAAGAGGACTTTGGGATAATATTCGCGATGCTAAAGGATCAGGTAAAAAGCCTACAGCTCAAATGCTTAAACAAGAACGTAAAATAAAAGCTAAAAAGAAATAATATGAAAAAGAAAACTTCTATTAAAAAGTACGAAGACGGTGGTCCTAAAAAAACAAAAACTAAGGTTTATAGCGAAGATGGTAACTATGTTAAAAAAACAGTTACAAGACCAAACTTAATTGGAAAAGGTAGTGTAACTAAAGAAAAAACTCGCAGAACTGTAAAAGGATTTTTTGATGGTGCACCAAATACAACTAAAATGAATCAATACGCAAGTGAATATAAAAACGTGCAAGGTGGAAATAAAGAAGGTTCAGGTAGTAAAGAAATAAATATGAACAGAGCAGCTGAAATTATATATAAAGAACAAGCTAGACGAGAACGTGAAAAACAACAGAAAAAAACAACAGACCCCAATTATTTAATGAAACCACTTAAAAGAGGTGGTACTGTAGGCAAATCTAGAAAAAAATAAAAAATTAAAAATATTTATTATGCCAAACGATAAAGAAAAAAAAGCTAAAGCTGCTGGAAATAAAGTATTAACAGATGATGTAAAAAATTTAAAAAGTAATGTTTCTGATTTTGCAACAAAACAAAAAGATTGGAAACAAAGTGTTAATAAAGGAAAACCTGGGTATGATGCTTCAGGAAAATCAAACCGAAGCAAATATGCTGAAAAATTGGGTACTCTTAAAAAAGGTGGAAGCGTTAAGTCTAAAAAGAAGTAACTATGACAAAAGACAAAAAGTGGATTCAAAAAGCTACAGCATCTATCAAACGTAGAGGTACGGAAGGTGTATGTACTGGAGCTAAATTTGGATCTTCGTCTTGTCCTCCTGGTAGTAAACGCTACAACCTAGCAAAAACTTTTAAAAAAATGGCTAAAAACAAATAATCATGCCTCCAAAAAAAGCAAAACAAAAGTATTATAATGAAGCTGGTAAAGAAATTTCTTACAATCAGTGGAAGCAAAACGATGAAAATTTGACTAAATCTATTTCAGGATATCCTGGATACAAGTCAATGTATGATCAGCAAAAAGAAGAAAAAGCAAGAAATCTTTCTAGTGAAGCAGCACGACTACAAAGAATAAAACAAAATCCAGCAGCAGATAATACTAGAGTAGTTAAAAAAGTAAAGTTGCGCACAGGTGGTACTGCTTTAAAACCTGTACCTTCAGATAAACAAAAAAGCCTTGGTCAACTTCCTACACCTGTTAGAAATAAAATGGGTTACAAAAAAAGTGGAGGTCCTGTTAAAATGAAAATGGGTGGTTGTACACCTAAATCACTTCGTAAAAGTAAATAACCATGGCAAAATCACCAGCTTGGCAAAGAAAAGAAGGTAAAAATCCTGAAGGTGGTTTAAACGCTAAAGGTAGAGCTTCTTATAATAAAGCTACTGGTGGTAATCTTAAAGCACCTCAACCAGAAGGTGGTTCTAGAAAAAAGTCATTTTGTGCTAGGATGAAAGGAATGAAGTCGAAACTTACGTCTTCTAAAACAGCTAATGATCCTAATAGCAGAATTAATAAATCTCTGCGCAAATGGAAATGCTAGATGAATAACAATCTGTTACAAATAAAGATTAAACAAAGGCTGAATAAATTAGCTTCATTGGACTATGACAACTTTGAATGTTGGCAGATTCAAGAAGCTTTTAATAAAGCTCAAATAGAATGGACAAGACGCCAGCTTTATGGTATTAATATTCGTAAAGAAGGTGCTGAACAATCTAGTGGTCTTGTTGATGATTTACAAAGACTATTAAAGTTTGAGCTTTTACCAATGGTAGATAAAAGAATCTATGCAGAAGGTGATATTCCAGCAGATTATCTTCACTACGTAAGAACAGATGTATTTGCTAAAAAATCTTGTTGTCCTTCTAGAAGAATGACTGTATATCAAGTAGAAGAAGCTAATATAGCTGTTATATTAAATAATAAAGACAAGCAACCAGATTTTGACTGGGCTGAAACAGTTTCTACATTAGTAAATAATAGACTTCGTGTTTACACAAATGATGAGTTTGAAATTGATGAAGCATATTTATACTACTTTAGAAAACCAAGAGAAGTTCAGTTTAATGGTTGTATTGATATTGTAAATAATACAGTTTTTACTGCTGATCAAGAAACAGAATTTAATGATGATGTAGCAGAAGTTATTGTTGATCAAGCCGTAGCAATTCTTGCTGGTGATATTGAATCAATAGTACAATATCAAAGAGAACAACAAGTTGTACAATCAAATAGTTAGATATGCAAAAGTTAACAAGACCTAGTATTTTTTCATCTAAACCAGCTAGTGTAACAATGATGATTGTTGACAATGGTGGTTCTGAATCATGTGCACTATGTATGCAAACAGCAGCTTTAGCACAAGATCTTTTAAATGCTGTAACAAGCATTCATAAACTTCATCTTAAAGTGACAGGCCTTGGTTCATTTGCTGCTCACAAAGCACTTGATTATGAAGCTTTTACAGGACATGCTGATGATCTTGTAGAGGGTTTTCAAGGTGCTTCTGAAAAGATTTTAGAACTTCCTAATACGGCTGCTTCAGAAATAAATTCTGTAGAAGAAGGTTTAGAGTTTCTTAGAAAACTATATGATAAAATATGCTCATTGCAGTCATCTATGCCTTATAGCGAAATAGTAAATGATTTAGATAATATTAAGTCTACTATAAATTCTATAAAATATAAGTTGTTATTTTTAAAATAAATTCGTATATTATATTGTATTTATATTGTTTATAAACCCTTTTAAATTTTAAAATTATGTATTTTAATCACGCCTTTCGAAAAAGTTTCCTACCTGCAACTTCACAAGGTTCTTTTACATTAAGAACTACAGGTAACACCTCCAACCTTACAGCTGGACAAGTTGGTTTTTTTGATTCTAGGACATTTGCTGCTTTAGCTGCTCCTTCTGCTGCACCTTTTCTTCTTGCTCAAGGTTCTTACTTTGCAACTGATAAGATTGGTGGTAACAGATTTTTAGGTGGTTATCAAGAGTCAGTTAAGTCTAAAGTAATCAATCCTAAGTACATCACTCGTCTTATTGAAGTGGGTGCTGTTTCTCCACGCACACAAATAAGAGAACTTTGTGTATGTAATCTTGAGTGTGGTAAAACCTATCGTCTTCGTATTGACCTTAAAGGTTCTCCTGCACTTCGTTTCTTGTCTCACAACATTTATAGTACACAAGATGCGTTTACAGGATGTTGCACTGATGATTGTTCTGCTACATGTACTGGAGCTCTTGTAGATCCTACAATTGCTGTAATTGCTTGGGCTAAACGTCTTTTGACTAATCCTCTGATTAATAATTTCATCAAACTTTATGTTAAAGATTATACAGGTGCAGTCGTTGCTACACAAGCTGTTGGTCCTGATGGTAGTCCTACACAAGCTGGTATTGATGCATTTATTGTAGCTCTTGATGCTTACTTAGCAGATCCTGCTGGTAATCATGCTGCTTGGGATCCTACATCACAAACTGCTTCTACTGATCAAGCTTGTCTTGGTATTGAAGCTGCATATGTTGATACTAAGTTCCTTAGCTGTACTTTCACTCCTACAGATTTCTATGAATTGATGCCTCTGTTTATTTTTGCATCATTGACAGATGAAACAGGAGATGCTTGTAATGTACAATGTTTTGATGACAGTGAGTTACAAACTCCTTTGCAAGCTTCAGGTCTTGGTGAAACAATCTTGCGTCAGATGATTCTTGATGGTCGTTATCTTCAAAATGCATATCCTGATAGCACTCGTGTAGATAGCTTAAGGATGCGTGAAATTGAAGCTGATCCTGCTCTTGCAACTATCAATCGTCAAGGTTTGTATGATCAACTTTTGATTCTTCACAGTGTACCTCGCTTTAACAATCCTACAGGAACATTTGATAATGATCAATATTTGCTGGTTGTACATGTACCAACTGGTACTTCTACTACAGCAATGAGTAACTTTATTCTTGGTGCAGCTGCTGCAGCAGGAAATAATGATCTTGTTCTGGAAACTGTTTAATAAGAGTTTTCTTTATAAAAAAGGGGTGCAATCGTACCCCTTTTTTTTATTTTGAAATATGTCTAAAATACAGTATATTATTATTGGAGGGTCTAAGTAATTTCAAAAGTTTAGTCTAATGGCTTACAAACATCAATTAAGTTTAGAAGTGCCAAATACGAATAATTGTACAATTTTTCGTGTGCAAGATACTAGTATATATAGTGATAAAGTACCTATCACATGTCCTCAATTGGAAATTACATCTCCTGGATTTAATGTACCAGCTATAATTCCTATTCCAAATCCACCATCTAATGATGAACTTTTTAATTTAGTTTTAAATGCATGTGATTTAAAACTTCAATCTGATAGTTGTGATGAATTATCACAGATATTACCTGATGGTGTTTATTTTATAAGATATTCTGTAAGCCCTAATAGTGAGGTATTTGTTGAATATAAACATTTACGTGTTTGTCAAATATTAAATAAATATTTTCACGAACTTTGTAAATTAGAATTAGCAGCCTGTGAACCTGAAGCTGATGTGAAAGAACAATTAAAAGAGTTAAGACTTATTAAATCTTTTATTGATTCGGCAAAGGCAAAAGTTGAATATTGCCATGATGTACAAAAAGGAAATGAGTTACTTGTATATGCTAACAAAAGATTAGCAAAATACATGAGTGGTGATGGGTGTTGTTCCACATGTCATTAATAAACCAAAAATAAACCAATATGAATTGTCCAAATTGTAACTCTCAAATTACATGCGGTTGTCAAGTGCGTGTTGCCACAGATGGTTCAAAAGTATGTACAAACTGCGTTACGTTTTATGAAAAAACATTAGCAGATCTTAAACAAGCTAATAATACACAAATTACAAATAATGAATTGCCAGACCAGTCATAATGAATGCATAACAGGTGATGAGAAAAAATATTTTGTAAAATTTGCAAATTCATATTATGATGAATTTCGCAAAATGAGATTTGGTATTAAATCTTGTAATAAAAAAAATAAGATTTGGCTTGATGAATTAAGAAAAGATATTATTGAGTATCAATTAAATAATGATAAATAACAATAAAATTATATTTTGATGACACCGTATCATTCAAATTCTGATAAAGAAAATTGCTCACCTATATCATCAAATTGTGTGATATGGCAGGGCCCTGATCTTAAATGTATCAATCTTTGTAAAGGTGATACTGTTTCTGATGTAGTATATAAACTTGCAGATGAGCTATGTAAAGTAAAAGAAGCACTTGATTTATCAGATGTTGATTTTGATTGTCTTGTTGATGCGTGCAGTACATTAAAAATACCTACAGATAAAAAGTTAGAAAATGTTATACAGCTTTTAACAAATGCCATTTGTTGTGTGGGTAAAGTTTCTTTTAATACATCAAGTAGTTTAGCAGAAGTAATTGATAGAGAGTATTCTGAACCTACACTTCCTCTTCCTGAATGTTTATGGTATGTTGATCCGTCTACTGGTTTAATTGTTACAAGTCTTAAGTTAAGTGAATATGCAGTTCTTGTTGCAAATAAAGTTTGTTCTCTTAATGAACAAATTAATTTACAAAAGTTACAAATTTTAGATTTACAAACAAGGGTTACTAGTCTTGAGAATGACCCAGGTTATGTTCCACCACTTGTTACACCTTTTTGTTCATATAGTATAGCTACACAAGGTGTACCTATTCAAATGGATATTCTTTTAGGTTTACTTGATCAGCAACTATGTGTTTTTACTAGTTCACTTGGTACTCCATCAGATATAGGTCTTGCTACAACTGCACAATGTAATTTATTAAGTTCACAAAATGCTTTAAGTCAAACTGGGACAATGGCATCTATTCCTGGGTGGACAATTAGTCCTGCTAATTTAGCGCAGTCTTTTCAAAATTTATGGCTTACTGTTTGTGATATAAGATCAGCAATATATGATTTAAAAACATGTTGCTCTGTGGATTGTTCTGCTTTCTTTTTAGTATATCAAGCTACAAGAAATACAGCAGGAAATTTAGTTACTTTAATTTTTAATAGTGGTACTGTAATTCCATCTGGTTTTGCAAATTGTCCTACATTATCTACTGTTTCTATTACTGATGGAAATGGTCACACTTACACTACAACATTAGATTTAGTTGTTGAATCTACAAATCCTATTGGTGTAACATATGATGTAAGTACATCTTCTTTGAATCCAAATTTACCATATACAGTTACAGTGAATGGTTGCATTATAAAAGATGGTAAAACATGTAGTAAACAAATTGTACAAGTTATACAACCTGTAACAACAACAACAACCAGCACGTCAACAACAACAAGCACAACGACCACTTCAACAACTACTAGTACTACTACTACCAGTACTACTACCACTACTACTACTTGTGGACCTTGTTATGAATGGACTGTTACACCTTCTTCAACAGATTTAGGTAACGCATCAGGTAATACAGTTCCTGGTTACAATGGTAAAATATTTGTATCATTTGTTGATTGTGAAGGAGTTCCGTATGAATTTTCATATAACACAACAACACCTGATCAATCACTAGGTTGTTCTTGTAATGTTCCTTTAGCGTATTATTATATTAATGATGTTGTTGTTCCTGCAACAGGAGGTACATTAAATTTACAATCAATATGTGTTTAGGAGATAGTGCCGTATCTGAATAATTAATTAACTATGGCTTGTAATTGTAATACATCTGATCCAAATTGTGAACCTTGTTTACAATGTACACCACCAGGTGTACAATGTCTTCCTGATTGTAATCCAAAAGAACAGTGTGAAGATGTAATAGATCTTTGTTGTGTAAAATATTCAGGTAAAGATGAAGATTGTTACGATATAAAAAAAGGTGAATCTCTTTGTGATTTGTTTTTTGATAAAATACTACCAAAAGCATTTCCTAAAGATGACTGTTGTTTATTACAAATTTCAATTGATTTAGTGTCGATTAATTAAATTATTAATGTCAAAAACTATAGCTTTAACATTAAACAATTCAGGACCTGATACAGGTCCTTATAGTATTATACTTTATGATAATTTAAACAATCCTACTATATGGCCATCAACTGTTACTAAACTACAATTGCAATCTGGTTATTACATGATTGTTCCAAATGCAACAGCTAAAGTAAGTGTTCAATCTAATTCTGGAAAAAAATGTGATGAAGTTTTATTAACTGTACCAACAACTAAATGTCCTTGTAGAAACTTTACATTTACAGGCGGTGTAACACCAACTACATTTACTTTTTATCAATGTGGAAGAATAACACCTAGTTCTTTAACAATTCGTAATATAACTGTTACAAGATGTATTGATGCTACTAAACCTATTACACAATCTGTAGGTCCTGGTTCATATAATGATACAAATATTTGTTGTACTCCTGCTCCAACAACAACGACTACGTCTACAAGTACTACAAGTACTACAACAACATCTACAACATCAACATCAACTACTACTACAACAACTACGTTACGTTGTCAATGTTATAGTGTTAAAAATAATTCAGCAAATACTCAAGGAATATCTTATGATGGTTGTAATAATTTTAGTTACACAGAAAACATAAGTGGAAATTCAACAAAATACTATTGTGCTAGAACAAATACAATATCTGTTAATACATCTTTTGTTACTGTGACACCTCTTGGTAAAGCATGTGCAGCTGGTTCTTCACAACAGCAGTCAAATGAATCATGTATACCACCACCAACAACTACATCAAGTACAACAACTACAACAACAGTATTTGATCCTTCAGTGGCTACATTTATTATTTCACCAACAAATTTTGATGGTTTTATAGGAATTGAGGTGTTTAAGTCATTAGGAATTAATCCAGTAGCACTTACTATTACAGGTGTTGCAAAAAGATATTCTGATACAAATTGTACAACTTTGTTAGATCAATATAATTTTAATATTAATCTTCCTGCTAATGCCATTAGTGATTTTGTATTAATTAATGCACCTGGTGCTGCACCTAGAATGCGTATAGAAACATTAATTGTTAATGGTGTTAACATTTTTCAAAATCCTCAGAATATACCAGCAAGCCCTAGTGTTGTTTATAAAATAACAGGTTTCAATGTTTGTAAAAATATAAGTTAAGATGCAAGCTATTTTTGTAAAATTAAATACAGCAGGTGGTGATACAGGTCCATTTATGATTTATTCAAATGTGGATGGATATATCGTTGCTTATGGTATTAATATTTCAAAAGCAAATCTTACATCTGGAGTAACTGTGAATGTACCTGATTTTACAACAAGTGTAAAAATTAGATCAAATGGTAAATGTACAAATAGTATAATTGTTAATATACCTCCAACAACAACAACTACTACTAGTACGACAACTACGAGTACAACAACTACTACTACTACTAGATTACCAACAACAACTAGTACTTCCTCAACTACTAGTACGACATCTACCTCTACATCAACATCTACCTCTACATCAACATCAACAACTACAACTACAACAGTAAGACCTGTAGTAAATTGTTTAAATGGTCTGATAATAGAAGGTATATATATACATGATTTTAATGAGTTGCAATTATTACCAGCTGGTTATACACATCCTTGTATGGGTGATATTGGTGATCATGTGTGTAATCAAGCAATGTTTGAAATTTATGGCAATGGTGTTTATCTTGGAGATATTCTTTTAAATAATGATTTTGGTACAGGTGGTGCTTTATCACTTTCTGGAAGAAATATATGTAGAGATTATAATAATATACCAACTGCTTTAAATCCATCAGCAACGTGGAATCGATATTCAAGATATAGTAAAACTGTTCTGTCGCAAGCGCAGGCATTAGCTGTTGCAGCAACAATTACACCTGGATCTACAACTATTAATATTTCTATTCCAGCTGCGATGACAACGTATAATGCTGTATGTGGTAATAATATACCACACTCTAATATAAACTGGCTTAGAATAACTTCACCAACAGGAACTGTACTATTTAATTCATGTGTTACAGGAAATAGTGTAGCTCGAATAAATATATGTTAAAAAATGTCATTTTTAATAAACATATCACTTAACGTATCACCAGGTAGTGGACCATTTGATTTATATACAAATGCAGATGGTTACGCAATTCCTTTTATTACAAATATTCCTTTATCAGCATTTCAACCAGCTGGATATAATGTTTTAGTTCCTAATGGTACCACTGTTGTTAAAATTGTATCTCAAGATACATGGAATCAACCGTTTTTTGTAAACGTAAGTTGTGCAACATCGACCACCACTACAAGTACTACAACAACTAGTACTACGTCTACTTCTACAACTACTACTACTACTACAATTTGTCCATTACCTACAACTACAACAAGTACTTCTACTTCTACATCTACAACAACAACTACTTCTACGACCACCACTACAACTGCTGATCCTTGTTTAGTTATATTAAACTCTGGTTCACAAGTTTATCAATATAATGTAATAACTAATACAAGTACTCTTTTAAATATACAGTTTGGTCCTAACTCACCTGACGTAGCTCATACGAGTACAAAACTTTGGTTAATAAATTTAGTAACGCGACAATTTGTAGAATGGAATATTACAATTAATCCTTTTACATCTTCTATAAATCCTGTAGCTACTTACACATGGCCTGTAGGATTTAATTCATCTGATGGTCTTTGGGCTATAAATAATACAAGACTTCTTGTAGTAAATACTATTTTATCAGTGGGTGGTTTTTCTACTGTTGGGGAATATGATTTAACTACGAATACTTTTATTCCAGGTTTTCAATTAGATATTAATGATCAAATATCAGGTGACTTTTTATTAACATCTAACGGTAAGTTTATAGTTACCACTTTTGATATTGTAACAAATCAAAAGTTTGTATATCAGTATGATTACGCAACAGGAACGCTTGAAGAAACGGTTAATGTAACAGGTATTGTAGATTTTCCTTTTGGTGTATTTCAAGCACAGGGTAAAATTTACTTAGGTAATAAAGATGGTAACATTTATGAATTTCAACATTTTCCTCCTTATGGTGTAATTGTTCCTCCTGCTGGTAGTGTATCTTTTAAAATTGATGGTGCATCTTCATTACCTGAATGTACTAACACATCTCTTGGTACAACTACAACAACTACGACAACATCAACAACTACCACCACAAGTACAACGACAACAACCACTTTACCTCCTCCTTATTGTTTTACAATTGATGGTGGCCCTAATGGTGGGTATTATTCATATATAGATAGAAATGGTAATCTTGTATGGGGGATTTATATTGGACCAAATCAACAACACATAGTTTGTGCAATTTCAGTAACAGCAATTGATGCATGCGGTCCTATTGTTATTTCTACACCTGGACCTCTTTGTGATGTTACACCTTGTCCTACAACTAGTACAACCACTTCAACAACTACATCAACAAGTAGTACATCAACTACTAGTAGTACAACCACATCTTCTACAAGTACTAGTTCAACTACTACCACAACTACACCAAAACCACAGTTTACAACTACAAGTTCTACGACTACCACTTCTACAAGTACCACAACAACTAGTAGTTCTACAACAACATCTACATCGACTACTACGAGTAGTTCAACGACATCTACATCATCTTCAACTACTTCTACATCTAGTACAACAACAACCACTACAATTCCATGTTATTGTTATTCAGTTATTTCAAATGGACCTATTGGTTCTAGTACAGATATATTTTGGGATGATTGTAGCGGTATATCTCAGACATTAACTATTTCTAGAAATGTAGCTGCTATATGTGCAAGAAGTGGATTTGTCGGTACTTCAGATAATAATGGTGCAACGTCACAACTTATTTCATCTATTATACCATGTGTTAATAATACAGCTTGTCCAGTACCAACAACAACTACTACTAGCACTACCAGTACATCTACTACAAGTACTACAACAAGTAGTACAACCACTTCCACAAGTACCAGTACTACTTCATCTACAAGCACTACAACAACTACAACCTTAAATTTACCTTGTAGATGTTATACATTTATATCTTCTTTAGGTTCACCTGTAAATGTTACTGTTGTAGATTGTATTACATATCTTGATAAAGTTGTATCTGTTTCTAATGGTACACGTGTGTGTGCAACTATGTTTAGAACACCATTACCAAATGGTGTTTCAGCTAGTACAACTGAACTTTGTAACAATCGTATATCATGTCCTCCAACCACAACAACAACTAGTAGCACTACAAGCACAACTAGTTCTACTACGTCAACCACATCAACTACAACGACCACTACAATACAACCTACATTGTGTGCTGAGTGGGGTAATGAAGCAACACCTGTTGGCAATGGTCAAGTTCAAATGCAATTTGGTGGAATTTATAATGGTAAAGCTTGGTACACAACACCAAAAACAAATACAATGTTTGCACCAGATAACTCATATCTTACTGTATATTATGATGGTACAACGTGGATAGCAGCACATACAATTAATCCACCTGTATTTCCAATTCCAACAAGTAATCAAATTTCCACAAATACTGATGCTGGTGTAGGCATATATCCTCCAACAACAAATAATTGGACTGTAACTGGTGAACTTCCATATGGTAGTGGGACGCTTGCTTTAGCAGCACCTCTTGATTTTAATAATCCATCTTGTCCAAGAGTACCGCTTTGTTCATCATGGAATGCTGAAGCAATTGGTTTTAATTTTGATTTGACTAATAATGGTTTATATAATGGTAAATATTGGTATTCTGGTACAGATACTTTAGGTGTAACAACATATCATTTTACTGTTTATTATAATGGTACTCAATGGGTAGCAGCACAAACTGCAGTACCTGTCGTAACACCTCCTGTAGCTATTGGTTTTATTACAGCTACAAATTCAACAGTTGGTGTTGGATTAACTCCACCAGAAACAGCATGGGTTGAGCAGCCTGTGGCACCTTTTGGTAGTTCAACATTATTTTTAAAAGTTACTAGTTATAATGAATTACTGTGTCAATCAGCTTGTTTAGTTACAAGTCTTGAAACTGTTGGAGGTGCAAATGGTTATTCATCTCAATCTTCTACAACAATAGATATTGTTAATAATCAACCAGTATTTCGATTTACTAGTATTAATAATACGGCAAATACTGGTTATTTAGTATGGTCTGGAACTCGTTGGGAAATTAGAATTAATGCTATAAATGGTACGTTAGCAGCATACTTAAATGTACCTTTTAATAATGGTGTTGTTCCAGCACCAAATGGAACATCATTAGATTGGGTAAATGTAAATAATATAACTGGTGGTGGTGGTTTTGTTGTTTCAAGTAATATAGGCAGTTGTTGTAATTGTTTAAATATAGATTATCAAATCCAAGGTGGTTTTGCTGCTCAAGTAACTTATCCAGATTGTGAAGGTGTAACTCAAGTTATTACTTTTGCAGAAGCATCAACTAATCCAGTAAGTTATGTTAATGTTTGTACCTCTTCATTACAAGATGTTACTGCAACTAATGTTTCTGGCATATCACCAAAGTATGTTCTTAACTTAGGTACATGTTTTGCAGAATCAACTGGTGGCAATCCTCCTGTAACAGTTTATGGATGCAGTGGTATATGTGTAAACTTTATTGGTGGAATAGATGGTGCTACAGAGTATTCTGTATATGATAGTGAAGCAACACCACAAGGAAATATAAATGGAAAAGCTTATTATGTTGTACAAACACCTACATTCCCATCACCAAGTATTTCACAAATTTCTCTATATATTTATTGGAATATAGGACTTGCCAGATGGGAAATTGTTAGTGATTTGAACGATCCTGTTGGAACATTATATGCCTTTTTACTTAGCTATACTGGTCAAAATCTTGATTATCCAATTGGATCTTCATGGGAATGCGTAACAGGAACTAACGCTTGTAACAAAATGTCATATGGTAATATTGCTACTGGTCAAGATTGTAATTCAGTTGATTTATCGTGTATGTGTATTACATTTGAAGCAAGCGGTGCATTAGCATTTCCTTTTACAGGAACTGTTTCATATTCAAATTGTGAGTTTCTTCCTACAATTGAAAATTTAACTTTTACTGATGCTAATACAAAGTATAGGAGATGTGTTCAATTTGGCCTTAATCCTGCTACTGGTACTGGTATAAAATCAGTTTTTTCTAAAATGTGCGATCCTTTAGGTGAAACCTGTCAAGATCCTGTACCTTAAAAAATAAAAAATTATGAGTTGTCATTGTAATTGTAGTTGTGGATGTAGTGCTTCATGCGGTTGTCATGAAACTGTATGTCCTAGTTGTGTACCTAAGTGTACAACAACTACGACTACCACTACAACTATTAATCCTAATTGTGAACCGTGTGAAGAATTTTATGATTGTGAGTGTATTCAATATCACGGACCTAATATAGAATGTTATGGTTTAAAAGATGGTGATTCACTTTGTATAATATTAGAAAATGTAATTAAAAACTTGCCGCATTGTAAAACAACATTACCACCACTAAATTGTAGTTTTACAGCTACAGTAACTTTTAAATAATTTAATAATGTCTTGCAGTTGTAGTTGCTCATATAATAATTTACCTTGTTGCTGTCCACAAGACGGTAAAACATATCCATGCCCAACAACTATATGTCCTGATGCTCAAAAATGTGATATTATTGTTGAGTCAGAGTGTATTGTTTATAATGGAAGTGACTACGATTGCGCTGGTGTAAAAAAAGGAATGAATGTTCAAGAAGTTGTAGATATTATATTAGATAAACTAAATCTAAGATGTACCACTACAACTACATCCACAACAACCACTACCACATCAACTACTAGCACATCTACTTCAACGACAACTACATCTACATCAACAAGTACTAGTACTACATCATCAACAACAAGTACTACTTCAACTACAACTACTACAACAGCTCAACCAGGAACAAATGCTTGTGTTTCAACATTAGTTCCAGTTCAGTGTAATTGTGTTTATACAACATATACAACTCCTAGTATAGGTGCATCTTTACCAATTCCAACTTGTGGAAATTATTTAGGTCATGATTTATGGTTAAGATTTATAGTTCCTGCCAGCGGTAATGTGCTTGTAAGTACAAGAGCAAATCAAATTACAGATGGTGCTTTAGCAATTTACGAAGGTTCAGATTGTCAATCTCTTACACAAACTTATTGTGTTGACGATGTATCAGGTTCATCAATGCCGTTTATACATTTAACAGGATTAACATCTGGCGATACAATTTATGTAAGATTTTGGGGGTATGGTGGACCATCGAGTGGTCAAATTGGTACATTTGATTTATGTATATATGAACCACCTTGTACTGTTCCAGGAAGTGGTGATGCAAGTGCTTGTCCTACAACAACTACGTCTACTACTACAACAACATCCACTACAACTACAACTACAGAAGATCCTTGTAGCAATGGTGGTGGTACAGGTACAATCCCTACAACATCTTCTACAACATCTTCTACTACATCTTCTACTACAACTACTACTACTGAAGATCCAAACAATATTTGTTTACTTGCTACTGAAGCTGATGAACCAATTACAGCAGAAAATGATGATCAACTTAGAACTGAAGAATGTCCTGTAACAACAACTACTACTACACTTTGTCAAATTGTATGGCAGAATGTTGGTGATAATTATACTGAAGGATCTATAAATACTGCTAAACAAGGTATAATTGGTATCACAATGTCTACCAATGGTCCTGCAGGTCCTGGTGATGGATTTGATCCTCTTAATCCCACAGGTGTTGAACCTGTACAATGTACTAATGGTATTACTTGTACAAGTTATGGTAATGTTGCACCAAGTGGTAATTCATACTATATTAAAGGTAATATTGCTGGAATAGTGACAATCACCTTTAATTTCTCATCACCAATTGCTGATCCTATTCTTGGTATATGGTCTTTGGGTAGCCCTGTAACACAGCAGTTGTTTAAACCTAATGTACCATTTATTGAACTTCCTGGATGTGGATTTAATGCTGCTGGACCTTGTGCTGTTACACCAACAGACCTTACAGTGGGAGACAGCGGTGTAGTATTTGGATCTAATAGTTACACTATATCTGGTAATGAAGGTTATGGTATTGTACAGTTTCCCGGAACACATACACAAATTCAGATTCAGGCTACATATAGTGAATACAGAACTAACTTTGCATTTGGTTTATTATGTGATAGTCCTGGGACAACTACTACTAGTACAACTACAACTACAAGTAGCACAAGCACCACTACAACGTCTACTACAACAAGTACTAGTACAACTACGACAACCACAGAAGAACCTACGACAACAACAACATCAAGTACTACAACGACCACAACAACTGAAGAACCTACAACGTCTACTACTACAACTAGTACCACTAGCACAACAACGACAACAACTAGTACAACATTAGATCCTGCTACATTTTGTTTGATAGCTACAGAAGGGAATGATCCTATAACAGGGGAAAATGATGATAATTTAGCTATAGAACAATCACCTTGTCCATTAGACTTTGATATAGTATCTGTAGTATGCGTAAATGCTGCAACTCAATCAATTGAGGTTACAGCAAATAACCCAACAGGAGGTTCAGGCACAGGTTATGCTTTTGGTAATTTTTGGTTTACAAGTGAAGCTGCAGCATTATCTAATACTAGTTGGACAGTTGGTACATCTGTAGTATATTCACAAGGAGGTGTTGCTGTAGGAACTTATTGGATAGCATTTACAGATTCTTTAGGAAATGTAAGAGCAAAAAGTTTTGTAACAACTTGTACAACTACTACTTCGACTACTACAACAAGTACAAGTACTACCACTACTACTACTACTGAGGAACCTACAACCACTACTACTACTACTGAGGAGCCGACAACTACAACTACAACAACTGAAGAACCCACCACTACTACAACTTCAACTAGTACTACCACAACGTCAAGCACTACGACTACTACCACGTTAGATCCAGCTACATTGTGTTTCATATCTACTGAAAGTGATGATCCTATAACAGCTGAGAATGATGATAATATTGTAGCTGAGTCTTGTTGCTTCTGCTATAGCTTTACTTCAGGCCCTACAGTAGGAGGAAATATAGATTATATACAATGTAACGGAACTCCAGATACTATTGGTATAATAGGAACAAACATCACTATAACAGCTTGTGTTCTTGCTGGAACACCAATTAATATAACTGGGGATATAACAACTACCCCATGTGAAGTTGGATGTTTGCTATCAGGTTTCCCTAACGATTGTCAGTCTTGTGCACCAACAACTACTACTACTAGCAGTACAACAACATCTTCTACTACAACAACTACAACAGAAGAACCTACCACAACTACTACTAGTAGCAGTACTACAACTACGACTACGGAAGAACCTACTACTAGTACAACTTCTACAACTACTACAACCACAGAGGAACCTACAACTACGACTACTTCAACTAGTACGACCACTACTACTACAGAGGAGCCAACCACTACCACTACTTCTACAACCAGTACAACTACAACTACTACAATAGATCCTGCTACTTTATGTTTGTTAGCAAGTGAAGGAGATGATTCCATAACTGCTGAGAATGATGAAGATTTAGTTATAGAGCAATCAATATGTCCTACAACTACCACAAGCACAACTACAACTACTTCAACAACTACTACGACAACTGAAGAACCGACCACAACAAGTACTACAACTACGACTACAGAAGAGCCTACTACTACTACGACATCAACAACGTCTACAACTAGTACAACAACAACTACTACAGAGGAACCTACTACAACAACGACTACCTCAACTAGTACGACCACAACAACTAGTACTACAACCACAACAACATTACCTTCTGGAAGTTTGTTTGTAACTAATAATACATCTGCAGGATCTAGTTTAGATAATATTACACCTTCTTGGTATATTATAACAGTAGGTAGTTTACCTGTTACAAATGGTCAAACTGCAGAAGGTGTTCATGGTGGTTATGTTGGTGCTTTGACTATTAATATAGGAACAGCTGCACCTACATCAAAACTTAATATTAAAATTAACAGTGTTATAGTTGAGTGTATAGATGTTATAGGTACTGGAAATTATACAACATCATCTTTAACAATTTCAAGTACAGATGCTGTTGAAATTGAATATATTGATGGTACTTGTACGACTCCAACTACAACAAGTACAACTTCTACTAGTACTACAACTACTACCACTGCAGATCCTAGTAACTTTATATCAACTGAATTAAATGATGAGCTTCAAGCTGAAAACAATGATTTGTTAATAACAGAACAATAGATTATATTATATTTGTATAACCCTAAATATTTTAACTTTTAAATTTTAAAAACTATGCCTAACGTAAAAATTTCTGCTCTTCCTTTATTTACTGGGAACACGCAGGGTGCTGAAATTGTAATGAATGACAGTACAGGAGCAACCACCTACAGGGTGAAAAAAGAGAACTTCACAACTCCTTCAGCTGGATTTAGCTGGGTTAACCCTGGATCAGGAGGAGCTTATCCTACAAGTGCTCAATATGGTAATATGACAAATGGAATAGATAACTACATTCCATGGAACAGTGTACTATTTAACACAAATACAGATGTGTTTGAGCTTGTTAATTCTGGATCTGTAGCTGGAACTAATGCTAACCAAGGAGCTCGTATTCATTTTAAGCAACCTGGTATTTATGAGATAACTACTCAAATTCACTTTTTTGATTTTACTAGTAATGTTGATATCCTTGTAAGAGTATCTTCTTCTACTACATCAGGTGGAGCAATGAGTTCAATTACTCTTTTGAATGATTATAAATCAGTTGAAGCTGCAGCTGCTGATCAGATAATTAATGCTACACTTATACTTGAAGTAACAGCTGCTGGTTATTATAGTGTTTGTATGAACCCAAGTGCACAGTCACCATTCCCTTCAGATGCTAATAATACACCAACTAGAATTTTTGTTAAGAAGATTTCTTAATTTATATAAAGTATGTTTGTATTTGTACAAATAAATGGTCCTCTTGGTTCTGGATTTGGTCCAACGATGACTTTATCTACAATACCTGCTGGCGGTACTGTTAACCCATCTGTTGTAAATACAGCAGATTTGTTAGCAGGCATGCTAGTTGATGTATCACCAGGTGTAATAGCTTTAATAGCTACGTCAAATACTAGTAGTTGTAATATACCAATTATTTTACCAACTACTACTACCAGTACATCAACTAGCACCACCACAAGTAGTACAACTTCTTCAACAACTACAACATCTTCTACTACGACCACAACTACTGTATTTCCTAATATATGTTTTAATTTATATATAGAATGTGTAGGTAATGCTTGTTTTTATAATATACAATTATCATCAGGCGGTAATGCTTCTCAAATAAATGGTAAACCTCAATATGTTTTTGACAATTCTCCATTAAGAAGAGTGTATTATGATGGTACACAGTGGGTTCATGAAGATTCATCATTTGGTGGAATAATTCAAACACTTCCATCAACAGCACAATATCCAGTTACTAATGGTATAAATCCTCCATTATGGACACCACAAGTAGTTGGTGGAACAAGTGTAGGGTTTATAGATTCTTCACTTTTAGAAAATTGCCCCACTACAACTACTACTTCAACAACTAGTACTACTACATCTACTAGTACTTCAACAACAAGTACTACTACATCAACATCAACAACAAGTAGCACAAGCACTACAACAAGCTCCACAACAACTAGTTCCACAACAACTACAACTACTATTGATCCAACAATGTGTTTTATAGTTGCAGCAGAACAAGGTGGTCTAGGTTATGAAGATTTACCAATCGGTACATCACCAGTTTTATATAATGGTAAAGTGTGGTATGGTTATGCAACTAGTTTAGCTGTTTATTGGCTACCTTCTATTAATAAATGGGTTTGGGATATAGATGGTTTAGGAGCAGGTTCAATTTTTCAAACACTTGATAATGGTGGTAACGCTTTACCTATAAGTAGTTCAACTAATCAATGGACTCCTGATTGTAATAATGCATTAACACCTGCAGTATGCAGTAGTGCGTTAGGAAAATGTCCAGAAAATATTTGTTTTTATGCATTTTCAGAAAACTTTGGTAATATTGAACAAAGTTTATTCCCTGAGACAACACTCGTAAATGGTAAGGTGTGGTATAAATTTATTGTTGATCCACCAGATCCTGAAGTACTATACATATATTGGGATAATAGTTCTACTTATCTGCCAGGAGGTGCGTGGGTTGTTGCTTATGCAACTAACACATCTTTAACACCTCCATTTGCACCATCAGCTATTGTAGCTTATAGTCCCTTAGCTGGTCCTTACCCAGCTAGTTGTATTTTAAGTTGTGTATCTAATTTATGGGTAAATGTACCTAATAGCAATCTTCCTGATCCTTATGGTTTTAAAGCATTAAATCGAGGGGTATGTAATCCAACTACAACAACAACTTCTACATCTACTACAACCACTTCGACTACCACTTCGACTACTAGCACAACATCAACTAGTACAACTACTACGTTAGCTCCTCCAATATGCTGTTCTCCAACAATTACTGATGCTCGTTCAATATCAGGTGGTGGCACGGGTAGTCAAACTGTTCAAATAAATTACACAATTCCAACAGTAGGTTGTAACACATGTTCTCAAGTTCAATTTAGAGCTGATACAAGTGGTACAGGTACATCTTGGACTCCTTGGAATAATGTGGTAGGAGGTACAGGTTGTTTATCTTCATCAACTGTGTTACCTTTTCAAATACCAATAGGATCTCTTGTTCAGTTAAGAATTGTGAGTGTAAGTGGAATTTGTCCTGCATCTAATAGTTTTGTGGTGACAGGTCCACCAACAACTACTTCTACCAGCACTACAACAATTGCACCCGCATGTGTTTCAGGTACAAATACTTGCACACCTTTTATTTCAGGAAATCCAGGTGGAACTTGTTATCCAGGCGCTACAATAGCAACTGTTACATCAGCACCTTTTGGGGGAAGTGGTTGTAATCAAACAATTCTATGGGGTCTTTTAGGTGATAATTGTAAATGTGTTAGCGCTGTATTTCTAGATCATAGACAACAAAATTGGTTAAGTTGGACACAAAGCAGTCCTGCTGCAACTAATGTACAATCTGGTTTTTTAAATATATGTAATATACTTAGTCTTTATGCTACTCCTCCAGTTGCAACATTTTTTGAAATCAGATTAAGAGTATTTTTTACAGATGGTTCTACTAGCACTTCTCCTACATATGTAGTTGCACCATCTGTTGAATATTTAAATACATCTACTTTTTTTGTAAGTGTAAGTGGTTGGTCAGATTATTGTGTTAACTGGTCAAATAACTTTTCACTTGCGCCTGGTAATACTGTATGTTTTCAAGGTGGTATTTTTGGAGGAACATCATTTGTACAAGCAATAGGATATTGTTAATTTATTTAATATATTTGTAAAAAAACCAACATTTATGAAATTTTTATGCGTACAACCTGCCATAGATTATTATACATGGCAAGTAGAAGTTATGATTAATAACTTTGTTAGAAATGGTGTAGATCCAAAAGATATTCAAATTGTATGTGGGCACCATGGACATGTTTCTGAAAAATGGCAAAAACTTGCAGCAAAATACACTGATACGAGATTTTATTTTTATCCAGATAACAGGCAAAAACCTTGTTATATATCCAGTATACGTCCCCATGTTTTGTACAAGCATTGGTTGCAGCATCCTGAATTAGAACATGAAACTATTTTCTATCATGACTGCGATATTATTTTTGCAAAACCATTAGATTTTAAAGGACTTCTTGAAGATGATAATTGTTATGTAAGCGATACTGTAAGTTATATTGGTGCAAACTATGTTAGATCTAAAGGTGAAAAGTATCTTGATTTTATGGCTGATATAGTTAATGTTAATAAACAATACATTATTGAGCAAGAAAAAAATAGTGGTGGAGCACAATATATTTTAAAAGGAATTCCTGCAGAGTTTTGGAAAAAAGTATATTATGATGCTGAAAATCTTTTTAGATTAATTACACATGAAATTGATAAAGATAAAGCATTAGATCCTTCATATCATGAACTACAAATTTGGTGTGCTGATATGTGGGCAGTTCTTTGGAATCTTTGGTTTTGGGATAAGCAAGTATTAGTAACTAATAAACTTTCTTTTTCTTGGGCTACATCTCCAGTTAGTGAATGGGATAAACATCCTATATTTCATAATGCAGGTGTAACTTCTGACAGAACTGATTTATTTTTTAAAGGCAAGTATCAATTAGTATTACCATATGATATAGAAATTCAAAATCTTAATAAAGATTTTTGTTCATATAAGTATGCTGAAGAAATTATTAACACTTCTAAAACATCAGCGCTTATATGAATTATCCTTTTATATCTGCAAAATGTATAACGTATGGTAGAGTGGATTTATTAGAAGAAAGTATTTATTCTTTTATTAATCAAGACTATCCTGGTAAAAAAGAAATGATTATTGTAAACGATTACCCTTTACAAAAATTAATCTTTGACCATCCTGAAATAAAAATTTATAATTTAGATTACACATTTCAAACAATTGGTGAAAAAGAAAACTTTGCTGTAAGTCAATGTTCATCTAATATAATTGCAGTTTGGGACGATGACGATGTTGCACTTCCAAATCATCTAACAAATATTGCAAAGTATTTTAAAGAAGATACAGATCTTTTACACTGGCATCGTGGAGTTTTCTTTAACAATAAAGCAATTACTGATATTACAGGATTAGGTAATTCAGGCATTGTTTATAGTAAAAGAATTTGGGAAAATCTTGGAAAACATCCACATGAGAATGCAGGATATGATATGACATTTGTAATGAATATTCGATATAATTCACAAAATGTTGTATTTGCTGCTCCACCAGACAATGAAGTGAGTTGGTTTTATATGTGGGGAGGTAGAAGTTATCATATGAGTGGTGCAGGTACAGATACTAGTGACAGACCAAATGTGATACAAAGACATAGTGAACATGTTGAATACATGCGTAAGTTAGGTTATGTTCCTACAGGTGATGTATATTTGAACCCACATTGGGAACAAGATTATAAACAACTTTTAAAAGATTTTCTTGAAAAAGATTAAAGCATTTATTGTCAATAGAAATCTCATTAGTTCTTTAAAAAACGCTGTTAACTTTCTTTTAAAAGAACCAAGAATTGAGATTGTAATTTTTGATCAGCAATCTACATATCCTCCATTATTAGAATATTATAATAACTCAGGTGTAACTGTTGTTTATTCTAGTCAAAATAATGGTCCCCATTCTGTATGGGGTGATCAATTAAGACCTTACTTTAACGATAACTATTTTATAATAGCTGATTCAGATTGCTTGTATGATGACGTTCCAAATGATTGGCTTGATAAAATGATTAATGTTTTAGAAAACACTGATGTTTTTAAAGTTGGATTTTCATTAGATATAAGTGATTTACCTGAAACAGAAATAGGAAGGCAAGCAAGAGAATGGGAAAGTAAGTATTGGATAAACAGAAAAGATATTGGATGGGATGCTCATATTGATACAACATTTGCTTTATATAGACCATTTTCTGGTTTTGCATATGATGCCTTAAGATTAGATAAACCATATTGTATAAAACACACACCGTGGTATTTAACAGATGAAAATATTACAGATGAATGGAAATATTATTTAAACACTGCAGCATCAAGTATATCATGTTGGGGAACCAAATTAAAATCAACTATTAATATGAGTCATAAGGTAAATAAAGGTGGTTTGGAATTTAATGTACAAAATACACCAGTTACAACAAAATTTTGGTTAGATCATTATTCTTGGTGGGAACAATCAACCTTTGATTTTATTGTTCCAAAACTTGATAAAAATAAAACATTTATAGATATAGGATCGTGGATAGGTCCTATATCATTAGTAGCTTCAAAATATTCAAAGAACTGTATATGTTTTGAACCTGATCCAGTTGCTCATGCAGAGTTTGTAGAAAATATTAAATTAAATAATATATCAAATATTATTTTAGAAGACAAAGCTGTTTCTACAAAAACTAAATTACAATTAGGTTCTGCTGTTTTAGGGGAAAGTATTACAAGAGATTCAGCTACAGAAAATTTAATATCAGTTGATTGTATTTCAATTAAAGAAATTTTAGAAAAATATAACCTATCTGAAAGTAATATCTCTGTTATAAAAATAGATGTTGAAGGTCATGAACAAGAACTGCTGAAAGAAAAATCAGTTCTTTGGGATTTAAATGTACCAATGCATATTTCTTTTCACCCAGGTTGGAAAGAAGATCAAGAACAGTTTTATATAGATGTTATTCCTTTTTTAAATTACAAAGGAATTAACACAGATGATATAAAACAAAGAGGTAACTTTTTTGATATATCTTTTGAATAAAAAAGTCAGGTTTTGTTGGTTTCATCCTGACAAACAGCCCTGGCGTGTCTACGTTGGGGCTATATTTTTTTATTTAAAAAACAAATGTTAATTTTATTAAACAAACCCATTAACATATGAATCTTCACGAGCAAGTTAAAAACTCACTTAAGTGGAAAAAATCAGACTACTACTGTTCTGTAAAATTAGGTATTTCTATACAAAAGTACAAAGAAATCAAAAAAGAAATTTTAAGAACAAGGTGGGTTGATATTGATTTGCAACCAGTAATTAAAGATAGAATTACAGAAGTTAAAGAAGATTTAAACAAAGGTGAGGCTGAGATAAAAGGAGTATTTTCTGTAGAGCCAAAGACTGCAGAAGAAATAATAGAACTCCTTAAAATAGATACAACTAAATGGAAACTAAGTAACTATTGGAATAAGCAAAAGCATGATGGTTGGCATATATCAGCTTTTGTCACAGCTATAAAAAAGGATCAAAAAGATATATTAGCTGATGTAATAGCTAATTTTCAGCCTGATTATCAACCAGTTACAGGTGAAATATACCTAAATAATAAGTTTGAAAACGACACTGTTAGTATTTTATCAATACAAGACTTGCACTTTGGTAAAGAGCATAATGATGATATAGTAGAAAACTTTAAAGTAGCTATAAAAGATCTTGTACATAGAGCATATATGTCTCATAAACTAAACAAAATTGTTTACGTAATTGGTGGCGATCTTTTAAATATGGATACTTTTAATGGTACAACAACATCAGGTACTCCAGTAAACAATGAATTGCGTGCTCATGAAGCATATACAAAAGCATTTGATTCTTTATATTGGTCTATATGCTATCTTAAACAGTTTTGTGAAAATCTTCATGTAGTTTATGTTCCTGGTAATCACGATCGACTTAGTTCTTACCATTTGGCTCACGCACTATCTAAGTGTTTTGATAAGGAAGACTACTCAATCTATTTTGATGTAGAATATTCAGAAAGAAAAGTTGTGGTGTATGGTCACAACTTTTTTGCTTTTGAACACGGTGATGTTAATAAAAAGAACACGCCACTTATTTATGCAACTGAGTTTCCAATTTCTTGGGGCAAAACAAAGTATCGTACATGCTACACAGGACACTTTCATTCTAAAAAAACAACAGAATATGTCAGTGAAAATGAAACCAATGGTTTTGCTGTTAAACATCTTCCTAGCCTTTGTTCTACTGACTACTGGCATTACCACAACAAATATACTGGTTCTAAACGCCAAGCAGTTATGGAAGTGCATGATATTGAAAAAGGAAAAATATCTGAATTTACGTATAATGTAAACAATTAAAGTTTACTTAGGAAACTTCGTAGATTTTTTGTAAATTAATAATGTAAGATTGTGCCAAAAAAATATAAAAAGCCAGACTTAACAGCGCCTCGCTACAGACCTAAAAAGTTAAATTTAACTAATACAGATTTTTATAATAAATTTTTGGAAGAAAACCCAAAGTATAATAATCTATCTGTAAATAGTTTTAAAAATATAATATCAACTTTTAATGGTCTTATCTGGGAAACTGCGTTAAATGATAGAAATGGTATACAACTTCCTGAACAACTAGGTTATATATTTATTGGTAGCTGTCCTAAAAAGAAAAGTAATGTTGATTTTAAGAAAAGTGAGAAATACGGTTTTGTACTTCAGAATCAAAATTGGGAATCAGATCAACATTTAGCAAAGATATTTTATACAAATTATGAAACTAAATATAGATTTAAAAATCATGATTTGTGGGGTTTTAAAGGAGTGAGAGATTTTACTAGAAGTCTTGGAAAAGCTTACAGAGAAGATTGGAAAAAATATGTTCTTGTAGATAATATGGTTAGGGTGAGTAAGATTTTTAGAAAAGATAAAATAGCTTCTGAAAGAAAAATAGAAATTGAAGATTTACTTCAAAATTATGACGAATTTAATTTAGATTAAAATGGCTAGAGTTACAATTGGAGATGTTCTATCACGTTTGCGTAATCAGTTAAAAACGAACAAACAAGATGCGTTTATGACTGATCGTATGCTTTATTCATTTGTAATAAAGCATGCAAAATGGTTAATGAAACGTGAAGATAGCAAGAATAAACTAATGGTTTTTTCTTCAGCTATGCAAACTCTTGATTGTGTAGAACTTGTAGAAGTAGATAAAGTGGAAGGTTGTTGTGCAGGTATAAAAGCAGATTGTACAATTAAACGTACAAAAGACAAACTTCCTGTTTTTATGCAAGGATATTTTGGTCCTCTTATTAGAGCTGTTACATCTATTGACAACTCTGATATTTTACAACCTACTACATCTACAAACTATGTTAGGTTATCTAATGGATCTACATTTAAATATAATAAAGCTAAATACTATTGGTTTTTAGATGATTACTTATACTTTCCAAACTTAGAATGGGATGCTGTTAGAATAGAAGGAATTTTTGAAGATGATATTAGTTTATGGACATGTAAAGAAGATGATTGCATAACTAGACAAGATCAATCTTTTAACATTCCAGACTACTTGTTTGGTGAGTTAGAAGCTCAAGTAATGAAAGATTTGATGATGACTTATCAAATACCACCTGATACAGCTATTGATAAACAAAATAGTGCAACAACATGAACACCGAATTAAAATATAGAACACTCGATCAGTTACTAAATGAAGTTGCCGCTGACTTTACTACGTATAGTTTGGAAGGTTTTATTGAACCAAGTCAGTTAATCAAAGTTGTACAACGGGTTAATTATGATTTAGGATTGCGTATTCATGGTACAAAAGAAGTTGTATTAGATCTGAGCCATGGTAAATCTAGACTTCCTGATGATTTCTATGTATTAAATTATGCCTACTTATGTAGTGACACCACCGTTACAAGAGAAGTTCTTTCTGGAAGACAAACTGAAAATGTTGTTTTACCTAGATGTGGTAGATGTGGTTCACAGGAGAGTGTTTGTGGGTGTGAGCATACATACACTGTAGAATGCAAAACAGGAGAAAGAATATTTGTACAAGTTGTAGAAAAAAGAAAATTTGAAACAAGAACATATAATCTTGTTGAAAGAATAGGTGTTTCACCATCCTCTGGTAAAAAAGATGCAACAGATAACACATATAAATCAGCTTTTATAAAGAATGGTTTTATATATATAGATCTTGGTGAAAAGTATATGGATGTTCCAAGATATCAAGATTACCCAGATTATGGTGTAGTAAATTTAAAAACTGATCGTAAAGTATTTATTTCATACGAGGGTACACTTGAGGATGATGATGGTAATCTTTTAGTTGTTGATCACCCAATGATTAATGAATACTATGAATATGCTATTAAACAGCGCATTCTTGAAAACTTATTTATTAATGGAGAAGATGTTGCTCAAAAAATACAATTGCTTGAACCAAGAGTAAGAGCTGCAAGAAACAACGCATTAACTATTGTAAATACACCAAATTTTTCAGAGATGTATACACTTTGGAAAACTAATAGAAAAGCAATGTATTCTAAGTATTACGATATGTTTAAGTCAGTTGAACCATTTTAATTATGAAAACTTCGCACACTATTAAGTTAGAAACTTATAGTTGTAGCCTCACTTTAATTGTAACAGATCAATTAAAAGTGGAGACAAAGAAGGTGTATAAAAAACATGGTTTAAGAGGTCCAAGAGATGCAGGTGAAAGTGAAGGAATGATGTTATCGATTGACATAGATAAATACTATCTATTGGTTGATGTTAAATATCTAAGTCATAACACAATTGGTCACGAAGTTTATCATGCTGTTAAAGCTGTAACTAGAGACAGATCTATAAACGATGAAGAAGCTCAGGCTTGGTTAGCAGGGCATATAACAGGTAGAATATATAAGTTTCTTGATAAGAAGAAATTACAAGTAAAACATGGCTAAAAGCAAAAAACGTAAGACTGATGACGATGATGAAAGTGTAGATAGTAGTAGTAGTAGTACAAGCGACATTACTACAAACACTTTCAACAAAGGTATGCTCAAAGACTACAATGAATTATTTGTAGGTGATGGGTTATACACGCATGCGCGCAATGCTGTAAATAATTCACATGATGGTCAAATGGGGGTTATTGGAAATGAACCTTCTAATATAAAATGCGTTGATCTTCCTTATACACTGATAGGTGCAACACATATTGCTGGTGATGAATGGGTGTTATTTATGACAAATAACACAAAATCAGAGATAGGAAAGTTTACAGAATCTCTTTGTAAATATGAAAAAATAGTTAATGATGATTGTTTAAATTTTAAAACAACAAATTTAATTACAGCAGCGAATCGCATTAGGTATGATTGTGGTACAATTATTTATTGGGATGATGGTTTAAATCCTACAAGAACAATGAATATTGATGATGTACCATGGAAATATGTAGACACCTTTCCTAATGGATGTAGAGTTAGAACATTTGATACATCTCCAACAAGTTTAAACCCAGGTCTAAGAATTTTAGACTGTGAGGCAATTAGAATTGCCCCTTTATTAACACACCCTTGTATTAGAATATCAAAAGGAAGGCTAGCTGGTACTCTTCCAAATGGATCTTATCAAGCTTGTATAGGATATACTGTTAATCAAGTGAGGTTTACAGATTATATTGGATTGACTCAAGTTCAAGGTTTGTTTGATAACCAAAATACGGCTTGTTCTTTAACAATTAATATTACAAACATTGATAAAGATTTTGATGAATTTGAGTTAGTTATATTAGCTAACATAAATCAGCAAACAGTAGCAAAAAGAATAGGTTACTATTCTACATCTCAAGGTACAATTTATGTTGATAGATGGAATCCAGAGTTTGTAGATGTTCCAATTTCTCAAGTGGTATTGAGAACAGAACCTGTTGAAAAATCTGATGCACTATATGCTGTAGGTGATTATTTATTACGTACAGGAGTGTATAGTAAGTTTAAATTTAATTATCAACCTTTAGCTAATCAAATTAGAGCTAAATGGGTTGCAATTGAATATCCAGCAGATTATTACTTTCAAGGTAATAACAATGTTGGTTATATGAGAGATGAGCAGTATGCTTTCTTTATACGATTTGTATATAATACAGGTGAGTTTAGTGATTCATACCATATACCTGGACGTCCATCAACAGTGAGTGATACACAAAATGTTTCTTGTTTTGAAGGTTTATGTCCAAGATGGAGTGTAGAAAATACAGCAACATACACACCAACTGTACCAACTGTAATTCGTACAGACGGTGGAGTAGAAGTAGCAAGAGGTGATATGGCTTATTGGCAATCAACAGAAAACTATCCAGCAGATAAACCAAACATATGGAATAGTTTTCCTGCAACACCAGGTAATCCTTTAAATCTTTGTGGTAAACCAATCAGACATCATAAAATGCCTGATGAAACAAGAGGTCCTTTATTAAATATTCATAATACAAATGCTTCAAAAATTGTTTTACTTGGTGTAGAGTTTGAAAATATTTCATGGCCCTTAGATGAGAATGGTCAACCAATAGAATCAATTGTTGGATATCAAATATTACGTGGATCTAGAGAAGGTAATAAAACTATTTTAGCAAAGGGTCTTCTTAACAACATGAGAGAATACCCAATACCAGGAAATCCATTAAAAGGTTTATATCAAAATTATCCATATAACGATCTTAGACCAGATCCATATTTAACACCTACGTATGAGGATGCTGAAACATATAATAGATTTGCTTTAGGTGCTCTTACAGGATCAGCATCATTAGGTGTTATAAGAACTGCAACAACACCTCTTTTAAGTGAATATAGAAGAAATATATTTTCATTTCATAGTCCTGATGTAAGTTTTAGTAATCCATATCTTTCACTTTATGATTTAAAAATATATTCAGAACATCATGGTAATGCTTATGGTCAATTTAAGATACCGTACAAGCATCCTAAGTTTAAATTTATTTCTGATTTTTTAAGTGATTTTATTACACTATTATCACGTTTTGTAGGAGTTACTAGTTTATTTACTGCATTAGCTGGTAAACATGGTCCTGATTTTGATTGGAATTTTGCTAATGATAATGAAGTAAATATTAATCAAAATATATTTTTAAAGAAGCGTTATGATGTAAATTATGGTCATCAAAAACCTTTAGAAATTAAAGGTGATGCTCTTAGTGGTGGTAATTTTGGATTGCAAGCACAAGTATATGGATCTTTTACTACGTTTAGTAATCAAATAGGTGGAGGTGCAATTAGTACACCACAAACAGGTGAAGGTTTTTGGAACATTGATGGTGATGATAATGCTACAAGCTCATCTATTACAACAAAAGAAAGAAATCTTGCAAATGATGCTATCAATGGTTATAATGTTGCTCTACAACTTATTTTATTTGTTTATCAACAAATGACACTTCAAGAGCAATTTTATAAACTTATAATTGGTTTAATACCATATAGACAATATTCTTGTCAGTATGATTCATACGGTATTTATGATCAAATAAAACCTAATAATATTGCTGGTAATCAAAGACGAAGAATCAATTCAGCATATTATGTAGGGAATGGTATACAACAATTTAATACACAATATCAAATAAATAATTTATTTAGAAGTAGATATGTTGTACTTGATGTAACTAATGGTACTGCTGCTGCAGATATAGCTGATCCTACAATTTCAGATAACAGTCGTTTTCTTAAATCAGAAGTAAATGGTGCAGGTCGTTCAGAATTAGAAACACAAATTAAAAGTAATATATCGTCATGGTATGGTGCATTAAAGTATGCTTTACCAAGTCAGTATGGTCAGTTAGAAACAGTAAAACAACTACCTATTTCTAATTGTATTTTTACATTAGATATAACTCAACCTAATGCAACAATTATTAAATATAGAACAACTGAAACAGTATTTGGTGGGGATACATACATAAATCCTTTCTCTGAAAAGAATACAATGTTCTTTTTTAATACATGGTTAATGGGTGAATTTGAAGGAGCTGGTTCAGATATTGATTACACAAAATATGCAAATGTACCATGGCCTAGATTCTGGGCAAACACACAATTTCTTCATGGGCAACTTTGGCAAACAGCAGGTAGTTTTAGAAGATTGGACGATATATTTATGGGTACTTTTTATGTTGCAAGAGGTTATTTTTATTTGTTTAATTCAGGTGTTAGAGTTTTTTATTGTGAATCAGAAGTAAATACTGCATATAGAGATTGGGAAATAGAGGTTTCTAAGAGACATTATGATCTTTACAGATTTACTGATTATAATGGAATGTTTAGAAGTGATGTTATAAAGAATGGAAACTATTATAAATATGATTACTCATTAAGTGTTTCAAAACTATTCAATAGTAATATCTCATGGGGTAATGTTTTACCTAGAGATTATGATCCTTTTATTTCAGCAAATTGCTATAAGTATAGTGCAAATAAAGTTATATATTCATTACCTCAACAAATAGATAGTAAGAAAGATAATTGGAGAGCTTTTTTGGTAAACAACTATAAAGAATTTATAGCTCGTGTTACATCTATAAAACCTATAAATAAAACAGGTGCATTATTTATGATGCAAACTGAAAGTCCTTTGTCATTTATGGGTGTGGAAGAGTTACAACTTGATGGTTCAAATGCAAAGATAACTGTTGGTGATGGTAAGCTTTTTGAAACTGGTCAAAACCAATTACAATCAATTGTAAACACAGATGCACCTTTTGAATACGGATCAAATCAAAGTAGATATGCTTCAGTGAATACAACAAAAGGTGTATTTTGGGTAAGTCAAAATCAAGGTAAGGTTTTTCAATATACAGGTAGAATGAAAGAAATATCAGCAACAGGTATGCGTTGGTGGTTTTCTATGTACTTACCATCTCAGTTGTTACTACAGTTCCCTAATTATCCATTGTATGATAATATAGTAAGAGGTGTTGGTATTACAATGATATATGATAATGTCACAGAAGTTTTGTATCTTTCCAAAAGAGACTTTAGACCTAAAGTTACTTTAACATACCAACATCCTGATACAGGTGAACCATATGATTTAGATGGTAATTTTTATTTAAATGCCACTACGCAAATTGCACTTACAAATACAACGTATTTTGAAGATGCAAGTTGGACGGCTAGTTATGATACAAAAGCTGAAGCGTGGATAAGTTTTCATGATTGGGTACCTACTTTTGTAATACCAACAAAAAATCATTTTTTAACAGCTAAGAATAATACGCTTTGGTATCATAATACTACATGTAATAGCTATTGTAATTTTTATGGTGTATCGTATCCATTTGAAGTTGAATTTATATCAGCGACAGGTCAACAAGTGAACACAGTAAGAAGTGTTGAATATTTACTTGAGGCGTATAAATATCATAATAATTGTAAAGATAAATTTCATGTTTTAGATGATAATTTTGATCAAGCTGTTGTTTATAATTCAGAACAAATTTCAGGATTGCTACAGCTTTTTTTAAAATCAAAAAACGATCCGTTAGGTATGCTTACATATCCAAGGATTAATACATCACCTAATTCAATATCTATTCAATTTTCTAAAGAAGAAAATAAATATAGATTTAATCAATTTTGGGATATAACAAATAATAGAGGTGAGTATAATCCTGTAAACATCCCTATGTTTAATACATCAGCTAATGGCTATGTATATACAATTAATCCATTATATGTTAATTATAATAAATCAGTAATTGAACGTAAGAAATTTAGACATCATGTGAATAGAGTGTTTATGAGAAAGTTTAATAGTGGCGATGTAAAATATATATTAAAGTTATCGAATCAAAAACTTTTGAAATCTCCAAGGTAATGAAAAAAAATGATTCAATATTATCTAACTATTATCATCAGAAGCTAACAAAACAAAAAACAGCTGAAAGAAGTTTATTGCCAAATTTAGAATTAGGTGGTGATAATGGATATGCTTTTCGTAAAAGAATTTTTGAAAGTTCTGAACCTGAACAGCGTGTAGATCCTAAACTTAGATTTTTTAATGGTGGTTTTTTAATGCCTGCTAAACAAGGTGGCGAATCCTTTGCTGGTATATATGGTAAGAGAAATTACAAGAAAGATGTATTAACTAATTTTGAACCAGGTGGTTTTAAAACAACATTTACAACCACAATGAAACCTCAAACAGCTTCTTCTATTTTAATGGAAATGCGAAAAAGAGAAGAAGAAAAAAGAAAGAAGTTTCCAGAAAGTAGAATTGTTGCAGAAAGTACAAGACCAAATATTCAAAAACCTGTTGTACTTACAAATACACAAATTCAAAATTCTGCAGGACTAAATAAAAAACAAACTAAATCAAAAAATAAAAGAGTAAGTTTTAAAGATAATACTTATACAAACGTAGATGCAAGTGGCGCAAATACATTTAGAAATTTGATGCCTGTACCAGCGAATGTTTCTCAAATGTTAGCTAAACAAGTATTTGGTGATGCTAGAATGAACAATGAATCTTTGACAGATGAGCAAAAATTAATTCTTTGGAATGTTATTCAAAACTCTAAAAAAAGAACTGGTTTAGATAATTCAGGTACAGAATATACAGATTATGGTGGATTAGGATATGGTTCAGCAGATGATTTTACAAATTGGTTTAATAAAGGAAAAATCGGTAAAGGTGAATTAGTTTGGAAAAGTTTGTCTAATCCAGGTTTTACATTAGCAAGTACGATTGGTAGAGGAAGATACTGGACAGATCCACAAACAGGTGATGTTTATTATACAGATGTATACGATTGGAATACAGGTGAAAAAAACTTTAAAGGTGATAATTTATATCAAAATTTAAGAAATAAAGTTAGATCAACTGAAGTAGCTAATCCTGAAGGTGATCCTACTAAGAACGACATGTTTAGGATGAATTTTGTTTTATCTAAAAAAGAAATTGAAAAATTACAAGAACAACAAAATAATCCTCAAGCATCTAATATATTTGACTTCTTTAAAGAAAAAGGAGGTCAAAAACAAAAATTTGCACCAGGTGGATATACTGGTTTTCAAACAACACAAACAACAACAATTAGTCCAAGTCAATACTATGTTCCTACAGAAAGTCAACTTCAGCAAGGGAACTATGAAAAGATGGGTGATGATTTTGTAAAAAATGAAGAAGATGTAGTTGTTACAGGACCAAAACGACAAGATAGAAATTGGCTTAGTTATGTAAATCCTTTTAACTGGGGTGTTGATGACTATTCAAAATATACGTTTGAAGGAGCTTATGAAAGAGCTAAGAGAGCAGGTGAAAAAGAATTTATGTGGGGTAATAAAAGATACACAACAGGATGGGGTGGAACTGATGCTCAAGAAATGCAACAATATGGTATAACTAGCGATCAACGTGTTTATAATCCTAATGAAACAAGATTGAACTTAGGAAAATTAAATACAACTGCTGGGTATGCTATTGATCCAGTGCGAGTTGCATCGCTTGCTTTAACTGGAAAAGATAGTAAAGAAAATGGTAAAATAATTTTTAATGATTATGATGATAGAGTTGCTACTGCAGAACATGATGCTTTTAGACTTTATTTAGGATTACCTCAAACACGTAATTCTTTTAGTCCTTCTAGATATAAAAAAGGTGCTTTTGAAATAAATGATTATAAAGAAGCATTTCCTATAATCATAACACAAGAAGATTTTGATGAACTTGTAAAAATATATGGAGCACCTGAACCTGAAGATGAAAAAGAAAAACATGTTGGTGGTGAAGAAAGTTTTATTAAGCCTTTTGGAGACTTGATCATGGGTAAGCACACTGTAACAAAAGGAGAAGATGATAAAGGTCAGTATTTTCAGTATAATGATATTTGGGATTTAGATACTTATAAATTAAATGCAAATGAATTTGCATTTAAGCACATGTCTCCAAAAAATTACCAAAAGATTAAAGATTTTAAAATAAATAATAAGCATGTTGGTGAAAATATTTTAAAAGCTATGGATAAAAATGTTGTAGTTGGTGATATAGCTGATAAATTTAATAAACCATTTGAAATAGAAGGAAGAATTTATTATAAGCGTATACCTGGAACAAATCAATTAATAAGAAGCGATCAATACGACAAATATACGTCAGCTGGTGGAAGACTAAGAACTGAATATGCGCCAAGTGATTATGATATACAATCTGATTATGAAATAACACCTGCACAAGTTGGTCAATATATTAATGAAAAACAAAATAAAGCTTTTGGTGGTAATATATATGATAAAGGTGGGTCACTACCTAAGTTTCAAACAAGAGGTGAAGTCAAATGTCCTCCTGGTCCAAATGGTGAACCACAAATTCAGCTACCTAATGGTCAATGTGGCACTCTTGCTGATCTAAAAATGTCTATTGCTGCTCAAGAAAAAGCCATGCGTCAGGGTGATATTGCTCAACAAACAGGTATTAAGAGTAATGAGCGAATAATGGCTGAAATAGTTGGTGCTGCTAGATTAAAACAAAAAAAGGAACAAGCAGCAAGAACAAGAACAACAATTGGTCCAGATACAAGAACAGAAAAAGAAAAACAAAAAGCTAGAGAGTTCACAGAACAAGTAAACAAACGTAGAAAGGATTTAGGGTTTATGGAGGGTGCTGGACACAGTCAAGAATACATAGATAAGAAAAGAGCAGAAGCTGATAAAATTTTAAAAGCTATTGAGGTAGGTACATTATTAGAAGCCGCTATTAGTGCAGGAATTAAAGGTATTGCAAAAGCTGCTCCAAGAGTAGGTGAATATCTTACACAAGGGGCTGTAAAAAATGCTTATAAGTTTAATCCTTCAACATTTAAACCTATTAAAATAGAATCAAATGCTTTACTAGATGCAGATATTGCTAGAGCAAATCAAGATGCTACAATTTTTTCTCAGTCTCCAGCAAATAGAGCAAAACTTGAAGCGTTTAGACCTAGACAAGTAGGAGCTGTAAAACTTCCAGATTTTTCAGTAACTAATCAACAAGCAAGATTTATTGATGATCCAGAAGCACTTAAATTATATGAAGCTTATAGATTAAAACATAATCCAAGTCTTTCAATAGAACAGTATTTAGGAGAACAACCTGGTCAATATGGAGCAAGAGGTTATGGAGATTTAAATGATGTTGTACTAGTAAATAAAAATGCACCATATACTAGTAATATTCCTTCAACATCTGCATACACAGATGCTCTGCATGAAACAACCCACAGTAGATCTATTAGACTTGAAGCTACAGATGCTGAAAAAGAAATTGCTGGTGAAGCTTGGAGCCCAATGATAAAAAAGAATAATTTTGGAATGCCAGAAGAAGAAGTATTTGCTGTACAAAATGAACTAAGAATTGATAAATTAAAAGATATTAAAGGAGATAGAGTTTATACAGAAAAAGATATTCCAGAAATTGAAAAAGGATTACAAGATATGATAAAAGAAGGTCATAGTTATCTTTTTGGAGTTAATGTAAAAGATTTTAATATGCCTGCATTAATAAAATCTTTAAATCAAATAGGGCTTGGTGCAACAACATTAGGATTGGGAATGAAAACAGCAGGAGCAATAGAACAAAAGAAACAAGGTGGGCAGTTAAAAAAGTTTTTACCAAAAGCATTTAATGGCTTTGAATTAACTTCAACAACTACATTACCTCCAGATTATAAAGACATTAAACAATTACAAGAAATTGTTATTTCTGCTGATGACCTTCCTTATGAAGAAAGAAAAGCATTGTGGATAAAGCAGCGCATGAATAAACCGTGGCCTTCGTTTTATCAAACACCAAGTAATCTTGAATGGAATTTTGAAGATCCAATGGCTCCTACAGGTAAACCTAAGTATACGCCACAAGGTGTTGAAATTGAATATGTTCAACCAACAGAAGAAGAACTTGGGAAATATTTTGATGAAGTATATATGTATGGTGGTAAAGATGAATTACCTAAGTATAATAGAAAAGAAAAAGAGTTTCAATGTCCTCCAGATGAAAACGGTAGATTAAGAATTAATGTAGATGGAAACTGTGTATACTATGATGAATTAGATGTAAATGTTTTTCAAACAAATAAAAAAGGTGCTTTCACTACAGATTCTAAAAGAATGGCTGGTAATTTTGCAGATAAAAATAAATTGCCGTTAGTTGTTGGTCCAAGTGTAGTTATTCCACAGGGTGCTGAAGAGTTTTATAAAAATAGTCCATATTATAAAAATGTAGATCTTGAGAAAAAACGTCCTGAAAGCGATCCAAGTCGTGGATATGGAATGTATAGTCAAACTAATCCAGAAACAGGAGATCCAGTAGAACAAAAGTTAAATGAAACTTTGCAATATATTCATAAAAACGGATTGCGTGCGACTGGTTATGGTGATGGTTGGTTAATTAAACCAGGTCAATATAGTGACTGGACAGATGACAGATTAAGAAATGCTGTTCAAGGTATTACACAAAGAAGTGCAGGTTATACATCAGAACAAGATTGGAAACAATATGCACCAAATTTACAAAAGCTATATAATAGTAATGACTTTGTAAAAAATTTCTTTAATACAAGTGAGTTTGGAAATAATTATAGAAATGCTACTGGAGCAGGTAAATCAAATGCCTGGTATTCACCTGTAACAAATTTTGTAGGTGATATTGCAACAGGTACACTAATGGATGTTGCAAAAGGAACTAGATATCTTGCAAATAAAGTTGGAGAACCTAATCCTGTTTATAATAATTATGGTGAAGATATAAATTCACAGGAGGCGATGATGTATGAGAGAAGTGATAGAAAACAAAATCCAGGTCTTTTAGGATTTCAAAATTTACCAGTTGTAGAACAAGCAGGCAGAGATCTTGTAACTTCTGGAAAAAATTTTTATAAAGATCCTAGTTTATATGGAGCTGGTAATGTTTTTTTAAATGCAGCTAACGTAGGGTTTCAAGGATTTTTGAGTACACCAGTGGGAGGTGTTGGTTCAACAGCTGGTATTAGACAATTTGCTAAAGCACCTGGAACATCAATTATAAATGCTAGTAGAGATATTCTAGGAAATTATAGTGGAAAAAATCTCTTGGGTAAAGGTATGACATTCGCAGGTACACCTGTTAGATTTGTACATAACGCTTATTGGGGACCAGCTACAGCAATGACAGGTTTTGGTAGATCAGGTGCACCTGCTTTTAGAATAGGTGATTATGGTTGGCAGGAAGCAACTGGAACAGCTCCTTTTGAATTTATGTGGGATCCTATAAGTGAAAAATTTTATGATCCAAGTATACATAGATCACCATCTACTAAACCAACTACAGTTACGCCAACTAATACAAGTACAATAAGTACTACAGGTACAGGAGCCAATACAACAAGTACAGAAACAAAATCAACTCCAGAATATAAACCTGTTGTAGTTCCAAAGAAAATAGAATTTCCAACTGCGTATGCGCAGGGTAGAGATACTAGTTATAATCTTAATCTTAATGGTAAAATATTTACTATTGATACAAGAACTTCTGATGGAAAATTAGTTGATGATTATTTAAAAAGTGATTTTAACTTAAACAAAAAAAATAGACAATTATACGATTTTAAAAATAATGCTTTTGTTTTAAAAACAAATCCAGAATATCAAAGTATTTTAGAACAAATTTTAAATAGTTCAAAGAAACAATAAATAAAATTATATGTATTACAACAACTACAATTTACGTAAAGCAATGTATGGAATGGAAATGGACCAACCATCTCAAGATTCTGAAACATCTCAACAACAAATTCTTCAGTTTATGATGCAGATGAAACAACAAGGTTTCACTGATGTTCAAATTGTTGAAGAGTTAATTGGTATGGGTATACCTGATGACCAAGCACCTGGTATTGTTACAGCATTTAACAATCAGCTTCAGAGACAAATGCAAATGAAGAAGCCAGCTGGTATGCAACAACAAGGTATGCAACAGCCAGGAATGCAACAAGGTATGATGGCTTGGGGTGGTAGAGTGCCAAGAGCTGATCTTGGTATGCAAGTACCAATGTTTGGTACTGGAAGTTTAGAAACATTGCCTAATGTAGAAAACTATCCTAGTTATGATGCATTTAAACAGAGTTATGATAATTATTTAAATTCTGTTTTGACAAACACTACTACAATGAGTATGGAGCAGTTAATGGATCAAGTTATTGCTGAACCTGATACAACTGCAGGTGCTGGTAATGAAGAGACAAATAAAGTAATTAAACAGGGTAATGCTGTAATTGTTAATCCTTTTTCAGATACTTTAGACATACCAATGCCTACTCAAGGTACAAAAGATAGTATAGGTATACCTACAGATAATCAAATTAATCAGGGTGAACAAATAATATTAAATGATCAAAACAAAACAGATTATCCATGGTATGTTACAGGTCCTGGATATCTACTTGGTGCATATCTAGGAAACAAAGCAATAGGATATGGATACAATAAGTCTAAAGTACCTATACAAAGAAGATGGGGTAATGTTGGAGAAATAGATAGATCTAAATTATCTGAAGCTGAATTAAAAAATTTTAAAGCAAGTCAGACAGCATATATGAATGAAGTGCTTGCTAGAGGTTATACACGTGGTAAATATGATATCAATCGTCTTTTGGAAAATGGTGCTACACTTGAAGAAGCAAAAGAAATGTTAAAGGATATACCTACTAAAGAAAGATGGCAAGAAATGAATAAAACAAGAAGACGTCCTGCATCATCTTCATCAACTAATGAATCAGAATCAGACTTTGAAATTGTACCTATTAACGAAGGAACACCTACTTCTTCAACAAGTACAGAAACACCAACATCTTCTACATCTGCAGAACAGGAAAACTTAAGATTACCTAAAGACAAAGAAACATTAGAAAAACAATTGTCTTTTTTAGAGAGTGATGCAGGCAAAAACTATTATTTTACTACAAACTGGGATACTAATGCTCTAAAATTTGAAATTGACAATGATCAGTATGAAATACCTCTCACTGAAGAGGAAATGAAAGAACGTAAAGAAATATGGGATAAATGGGACAATACTCCAGAAAATGAAAGACGTGCTAACTTAAACAAAAATAATCAAAAAATAGTTGAAAGAGCTATTAAAGACAGAAAAGATAGACTTTCATTATTTACTTCAGACGCAGGAACAAGTACACAAACAGGTGGTGCAGAAACAGCAGGTGCAGAGACAACAGGTACTGAGACAACTGGATCTACAGAAACAACACCGAAAGAAAAAAGTAAAGGACCTGTTGCTCAAAATCAAAAAACAGTAGCTGAATTAATAGCTGAAGCAAAACAAAAAGGTGCTACAGGTCAGTTTGAAGTTTTTAATAATCAACAAGAGGCACAAAGAATAGAAGAAGAAAGAGTAAGAGCAGAAAATGAAAAACAAGCTACTGAAAATAAAACTAAAGAACAAATAGAGCAAGAAAAGAAAGATCAGAAAAGAAGAGAGAATGCAGCTAACTATCAAAAAAGACAGCAAGCTGGTAAAAATAAAGGTAAAAAAGGTCGTAGAAAAGAAGAAGGTGGTGAAGCTGGACCATTTATACCACAATATGGTGATATATCTTATGGTGCTAACTTACCTAAATATGGACTTGGTTCTGATTATTCTGTAAATTATGCTTATGGTGGAGATGTTTATGAAACAGCAGGTCAGGTAGATAATTGTCTTTGCCCAGAATATGATTGTAAATGTCCTCCAGGATATAATGTTAGAAAAGGTAGAGAAAAAGCTGCAGCTGATTTAGTTAGTCAAGGTTATACAGAACATATGACACCTTTTTATAATGATTTATTTGGGTATGTAAATAAAGGTGTAAGATCTGATGGAACCGTTAGTCCTTTTAGAGCATTAGCAGGATCTGTTGGTGCTACATTAGCACATCCTGAAGTATGGTTTAGAAAAAGACATAATATACCTGAAGATGTTGCATATAGTAATCAAAACCCTTATGGTCAAACTCCTTACACTTATAATATTTTTGGAAGAGAACATACTTGGTATCCTGATCAATATGTTAAACCAATACCTAAAAAAGAAAGAAGAAGTGATGATCCCTTTCCAAGTAATAGAAAACTTAATCGCATGCAAAGAAAAATGGATAGACAAATACAAAGAGGTATAAAGCGTCAAGGTGACTGTTGGGGGGGTAATTGTTATGAAAATTCAGAAATGACTATGAGTGAAGATGGTGGTGCATATACAGGTACATGGAATGGTAATCAAGGTTTTGAAGATGGTGGATTTTATAATCCTTTTCAACCAGTAAATCCATTAAGTAGATTTGTATATGCTGAAGGTGGTATGACACCTGAAGAAGCTATGATGATGCAACAACAAGGTGCAGCAGCACCTGAACAAGGAATGCCACCACAACAAGGTGAACAAGCTTCACAAATATCTGAAGAACAAATGCAACAAGTTGTTCAAATGGTTATACAAATGATGCAACAACAAATGCCTCCTGAACAAATTATGCAAAACTTAGTTCAACAAGGTGTTCCTGAAGAACTTGCACAACAAGCTGTTGAAATGGTTATGCAACAGATACAAGCATCACAACAAGGTGCTGGACCTGCACAACCTCAACAACAAGCTCCACCTCAACAAATGCCAATGGGTATGTATGGTGGGGGCATGTATGCTCAAGGTGGAATGGTTGGTCAAGAAATGGAAGTTACAGAAGAAGAATTAAAAGAACTTAGAAGAAAAGGAATTAAATTTGAAATAATTTAAATTATACATTATGCCTAGAATTAGAATAACAGGTTTGCCTAAAATGGTTATAGGGGGTACCCCTCCTAATTGTGATCCAGGTTATATACCTGTTGGTGATAAATGTATTCCTGATAAAATTAGTTTACCAGAGAATGATTATTCATTATATAATAAAAAAGATCCTTTTACAATAACTGGAGAGAACAAAAATCCATTTGGTATAAATAAAAATGGATTTTTTGCTCAAACACAATGTGATGATCCTACATATAAATATGACTTTATATTAGGTAAATGTGTTCCAGATCCAGATAAAACAATAACTCTTCCAAAAACTAAACTTGTAGATGGTAATTTACAAGCTGATGGAAACTTTACAATTCCTAAACCAGGCTCTGATTTTAAACAAGCAATAGGTGGTTGCCCTGATGGTAAAGAAAAAAATCTAGTTACAGGAGAATGTCAAGATATACAACCTAAACAAAAAAAGCAAAAAAAAGATAAGCCAGGTACATGGATGGAAAGAACATCTAAAAATATATTAGGTACTGCACTTATTGCACAACCTATTATAGATTATTTTACAGATAGAAAGCAACAAAAAAAATTTAACAAATGGTGGGCCGAAACTAAATTGCTTGATAATTCTTTAACTGCTAAAGAGCCAGATAAAGGAGATGTTTTTGGATTAACAGGAGAATATAAACCAGACAAACGAGGTTTTAAAAGTAAAGGTATGTATACAAATCCTATTTTTCAACCAAGTAATGTAGTTAAACATGGTGGTACACCTATAACTAGTAATATGAAAAAAATAAAAATTAGAATTATTGATGATGGTTTAAACCAAATGAATTTTGGTGGTATTAATTCCGTAGATGATATTTCTCAATTAGAAGAGTATAATAAAAATTTAGAACAATTTAGACCAAGAGATCCTAACGAAGGACTTAGAACAAATTTATTAAATGCATATGATTTAATGAGAAATATAAATAAACCTGGGTATGGTATGTTTGAGGATTATTATAGAAAAAAATATAATCCATATGGTATGACCCAACAGCCTGGTAATAAAAAACAAGGTTGGTTTTTTGCTACAGGTGGTCAACCTATGACGTACAGTGGGCAGCTAGGTTATGGATTGAATCTTGGTCAAAAAAGAATTTATACAGACATGCCACCTGAGAAATCCGAGACATTGTCTAAAACTTTAAAACCTGTACCTAGATCAAAAGCCAATATTGAAGCTGAAAAAGATGAAACAATTTTTGGTGATGTAGATGGTGATGGTGCTTTGGAACATATGCTTATTGGTGGTAAAAGACACACTGAAGGTGGTACACCATTAAATGTTCCAGAAGGTAGTTTTATATTTTCTGATACAGAAAAATTAAGAATCAAAGATGAAAAGATTCTTAAGATGTTTGGAATGCCTCCTAGTAAAAAAGGATACACACCAGCTGAGATTGCTAAAAAGTATGATATAAATAAATATAAAGCAGTAATTGAAGATAAAAATGCAGATGAGCTTAAAAAATCTACAGCTCAATTAATGGTTAAAACATATCAAAAGAAACTTGCTCAGCTTGCTTTGATACAAGAACAAATGAAAGGTTTCCCACAAGGTATACCTGATGTTGTTAAAAACATTATGCCTGAACTTGCAGAAATGGAAGGACCTTCAAAAGAAGTTGTTAATCAAGAAGATAATCAACAAGCACCTATGGCACCTTCTCAAGAACAACAAATGGGTCAAGAACCTCCAATGCGTAGAGGTGGATCTGTTTCTAGATTGGGTATGTATATAAGAGGTGGTCTAACTGTTGTTGATCCAACTACAACACAAGCTCCTGGTTACTATGATCAATCAAAAACACCTGATAAAAAAGCAAGCTTAAAAGATCCTAAATATGCAAAAATGCAAGAACTTCTTGCTAAAAAAGCAAAAGCTGAAGGTGGTAAATATTATGTATCAAATCTTACAGAAGATGAAGCAAATGAATTAGCAGCGTTAATTACTTATTTTGGTTTACAACATGATGATGAAACAGATGATAAAGGTACACCAATCAAAGGTTATCAAATTACGCAAAACTCTACAGAAGGTCTTACATGGGTTCAAAAAGATGCAAAAGGTCAAGATGAGAAAGTTGGATTTTTTGGTGGTGTAACTCCACAAATGTTTGAGAATAAAGTGTTAAGAGCACTCTATCCTGATCCAAATACATTAAAGGGTATGAGTGATATTCAAAAAAGAAGAATATTCTTTAAGAATCTTTTAATTGATCATACTAAATATACAGATGAACAATTAAAAGATGTTAAAAAGCTATATACAGATCCTGACTTTTTTAATAATGTATTCTATCCTGCTTTTGCTAAAACATTTGAAGCAAGTGATTATAGAAAAGAAATGAAAGATGATAAGAAAATTGGTCTTGAACATCTTGATCAATTTAAATATCAACCTCCTGCTATCACTACAAACACTCAAGCAAAACAATATGTATGTACTGATCAAGGACCTGCTGTTTATAATGCAGCAACACATACAGGTCTAACTGTATATTCATCTTATGCTGAAGCACAGAAAGCTTGTTATAAAGGAGCAGGTACATTTGATGGCAAAAATATTCAAATGCCATTTCAGTATATGACACCTGATTTAGTAACAATGGCTGCAGCTGCTGCTGTACCACCAAGAAAATATTTCCCATGGTCTCAGCAATTACCATTTGAACCTGCTGATCTTGTTTTAGAAGATTGGAAAGCAAGAGCCCATCAAAGACAAAGTCAAATGAATAAGATGTGGGAAATATTAAATACATATTCTCCAAGTTCAGCTGTTGGCGCAAATTTAGCTAACTTGCAAGCTCAGCAAGCAGAAGGTGTAGTTAGTGATATTGCAGAAATAGATTCAAAAAATGTTGCTATTGCAAAAGAATTTGCTCAAAATGAAGCTCAAAGAAGAGAAAGAAATACAGCAGCTAATATAGGAAGATCACAAGAGCTTTGGGATAAGAATGTCTTGTTAAATCAAAACTACGATAATGCAAGACGTGCTTATTTAAATACAAATGCAAAAGCGTTTGGACAAGCTTGGAAAAATAGAATGTATCTTGGCTTACTAAATAATGTAAACCAAATGTATCCTGTAGATCCTTTAACAGGAAGATCCTACTACAATGAGTATGCTGGTCAAGATTGGGATGATTTTGGTGCGAGTTCAGGTAGTTATACTTTAGAAGGTTTTTCTAAATTAAAAGGAGACTTAATGGAAAGAGGTCTTTCTGATAAAAAAGCTGAAGAAGAAGCTTGGAATATGATTAATAATTCTGATAAAAAAGATAAAGATTCAAGAAGGAGACAAATACTATCAGATTACCAAGGTCTAATGGGTTAAACTTTAAAAGTTTAATTTTAAACTTTAAATATTTTTAATTATCTTATATATATAATATGGCTACTTATTTACCAAATGTCACTGACGTCTTTCCTGAACCAGCGTTATTTACGCCTGACTTTTCGTTCATGGACAAAATGCTTCAGAGAAGAAAAGCATTGTATGACCAGGGCTTTGCACAAATAAACTCCACTTACAATTTTGTTAATAGGGAAACAACTAACCCATATAATGCAAAAGTAAAAGAGCAATTTTTAAAGCAAGCAAAAGATAATCTTAAGAACTTGTCTAAAATGGATTTGTCTCAAGTTCAAAATGTTAATGCTGCTAAAAATGTATTTGCTCCATTTTACAACAACTTTGATGTTGTTGGTGATCAGTCATTAACTGAGCATTGGAACAGACAGGTCTCTATTGGTAATAGTTACCGTCTACAGGAGGGAGGTAAATTTTTTCATCAAAATAATATTGATTATATAAATCAACAAAAGAATTATTTTGCTAATGATGGTCCAGAGTCTTGGAAAGAATATTATGGTATGAAGAGATCCTATACACCTTATTATGATTACAAGAAAGAGGTGGCAGAACGTATGAAAGAATTTAAACCGTCTCATACAAAAACAGTTAAAATAAATGGTTTTTATGTAGAAAAGGTGGATGATAAAAGTTATTTGCCAGGAGAAATCTCAAATTATTTAGATGCTGTTCTTTCTGATCAGGCTAAAACACAAATGAGAATTGATGGTGCTGTAAAATATGGTAATAACTTAGATGTATTAGGTAAAGCTTATTCAGATGCATTAGCTCCTGTTCAAGCACCTTTACAGATGAAAATACTTGAACTTGATGTAGATATTCGTAATGAAAAAGATCCTACAAAAAAAGATCAGCTTATTAAAGAAAGAGATGCTTATGCTAACCAGAAAACCCAGATGGATAATAATTTTTCTGGAACTGGTGATATGACGTTTGTAAGAAGAAATGCAGAAAATTTATCTTTTGGTATTTTTTATAATGAAGAAATACAAAGATTAGCTAAAGGTTATGCTCATTTTGATGTTGAACAAGATGTTGATTTTAACCAAGTTGCTATGATGTTTTATAGAGAAGCACAGGAAACTAGTAGAATGTACACCAAAAGAAATTGGGAATTAGAAGATCGTAAGGAAGACTGGGAGCATGAATTATATAAACTGGGTCTTAAAAATAATGAAGGTAGTTTACCATATATACCTATAAAAGGTGGGTCATCTACACCTGAACTTAATAACTTTCAAGGTGCTAAAAATGATGTTTATCGAATGGTAAATGAGGTAACAACTGCTCAAACTGAATTAGAAAATCATATAAAATTATCACTACCTGCAGGAACTGTTTTAACACAAAAAGCATTTTCTAAATATGTAAGAGAACATCCACAAGATGAGCTTGTTTTAAAATTTACAAAAAAATCAGCGTTATATAATGTAAGTGTAGAAAATTTGAAAAATTTTAAAACAAACGCTCAAAGTTTTATTGTAAATAATATGGGTCGTAAACAATTTGACGCATTGACAATTTTACAAACAAGACTTAATAAAGGGATGAAATTAACTGATCAGGAAACACAACTATATAATCAACTTAATACTGCATATAATACATATTTAGGTAAATATCAAGATCCAAATTATACAAAAGTTGCGACAACATATCAATCGTATGGTTTGAACCCAGCAGATAAAAGATATGCTGAAGCAGTTAGTGCTGCTGCAACTATGAGTGGTATTGATGCTTCACAAATTGGAGGAGGGCTTATTTTTAGTCCAACAGCTAACGGTGTAGATGTTTCATTCAATGTTCAATTAGATCCAAACAAATCAACAATTAGTGTAACACAATTAAAAGCTTCTCTTGAGGCTAGAGTTGGTAAAGGTAATTATCAATATAATGATAAAACAGGTGAGGTAAAAATTCTTAACGCAGGTGCTCAGTCTTTACAGAAGTTTGATCCTTTTTATGGATTTGATTATGATCAAAGAAGACTGCTACATAGAATTGGATCTAAAGTATATAAAGGTCAACCTGAAGAATTTTTATACCTTGATAGAACAAAAGATGGTTATAATATAAAATTCAGTGGTGTTAAAGCTGGTGAAAACTTATACTATTTAAAAAATAATAAAGGAGAGATGATAACATCAGGTGGTCCTGGGTTTGAACCACTTAAGTCAGTTGAAGACTTTGGTCGCACTGTTAAATTTCTTTGTGAAAATTACACCTTTAAAGAACTTCAAGTATTAATGAATCCACCAGTACAAAAATAAAAACTGTAAATTAAAATACTAATAAATTGCAAAACTAATGTCAGCATTTAACGACTATGTATCAAATACATCGGTTAAAGATTTAAATCTTGATTTAACACTTGACGATTTATCAAATTTAGACAAATTTGATGATTCTTCTAAAAGAATACTAAATCTTGAAGCATTAACTAGTGAGAGTAAGTTTGGTAAAATTCCTGATCTCACTACAGATAGTACCACTATTAATATGAGTGCTGCTTTTGTTGCTGCAAGACAATACGTAGAACGCACAGATCAATTTGCAAGATCTGGTATTAGTACAGAACCTTTTAAAACACCATTATCAGAAGTACGTAGATATGATGATAGTGGTTTTGAGCCAGGTAAAAGAATAGGTCCTAACTTTCAATATGATAGAAATAATGAAGATTGGATGGCTCAAAATGAAAGTGTATGGGCTAATTTAGGTAAAGGTTTACTTAGACTTCCTTTGTCTACTGGATTTAAAATAGGTCAAAATACAGGTTTTCTTTTAGGGCTGATAGACCCAACTAACTGGGGAGATAATTACATCCAAAATGCATCTCAAAATGCAATGGCTCAAGTTTTTGGTCATTTAGATGAACAACTAAAAAATGATTGGCTTCCTGTGTATGAAAAAGCTGAAGCACAAGGTGCAGGCTTTTGGTGGAGAGCAACACATGATTTAAATTTTTGGACAAATGATTTTACAGATGGTGTTGCTTTTATGGTGTCAGCTTTTGCTCCTGGTATGGCATTTTCTAGATTAGGTGTTGGAGAAAAAATAGCAAGAGGTTTATCAGGTTATAAATTAGGGGCAGGTGCAGCTAATAATGCAATTGAAGGAGCAGCGTCTGTACAAAATTATTTAACAAAGGCACAATCTATTTGGGCTAATCGTTTAGATAGAGTTTCACAATGGGCTCTTTCTGTAGGTGGTGAATCTATGTTTGAAACCACTGAAGTAGGTAAAAATATTGAAAAAGGTTTAACTACAGATGAAAGAGGTTTTTTAAGAATTAACCCAAACACTGGATTACCTTATACAAAAGAAGAAAAAAAGTTAATAGCTGCTAGTCACATGAAAGAAACATTCATGGCAAATGCGGCTATACTATCTGCGACAAATTTATGGGAATTAAAGTTGCTGAATAGCATGTGGGGTAAAGCTGCTACTAAACCTATTTCAAAAGGTTTAATGGGAGGTACTAGGTTAGGTGATGAATTAGCATATGAATTATCTAATACAGGTATAGGTAAACTTTTAAATAGTAAACCAGGAATTTTTCTTACTGCTTTAGGTAAAGGTACTTTGATGGAAGGTTTTGTAGAAGAAAATGCTCAGTTAGCTATTCAAAGAGTTAATGAAAAATTTGGCGTTGAAGGTAAGATGGCTGAACTTAAAGATGTTAAATCTTTAGCTAATCAATACTGGAATCAAACATTAAATGCTGTTACAGGTAAAGATCCTGAAGCATCTATAAGTATTGGTTTAGGTGGTATTTTAGGTGGAGGGATGAGTGTTTATAGTGAACTTAAACAAGCAAAAAGAAATGATGAGTTTACTAAAGCAGCTGTAAAGTTTTATAATGAAGCCCAACAAAACTGGTTAAAGTTTGGTAACATTTTTGAAACAAAAATGGTAACAACTAAAGACAAAGATGGTAATGAGGTATCAGAAGAGCAAATTATTTTGGACGAAAAAGGTAAACCAACAATTAATCAAAGTAAGCTTTTTAATGTTGCTAACAATTTTAATAATGTAAATAGCGCTATTGAAGCTGCAAACACTGTAGAAAATAAATTTCATAGAGATTTATTAAGAGATAGTGCCTTTGCTCAATTTGTAAATGCACATATTCAATTAGGTTTAGAAAATACACTACTTGGTAAACTTGATGCTGTTGGAAGAACTGATGCAGGTGAGCTTGCTAAATTAGGTTTTACTCCTGATGAAACTACACCACAACAAATTGAAAAATATAAAAATTTAACTAAACAAATGATCGCTCAAAATAAAATTTTGAACGATGATATTATATTTAAAAAAGACTGGCGTGGAAGAATGCTTCCTGAAGAAGAGGCTAGAAAAAACAAAATGACTGAGCTTGCAACTAGACTTGCAATATATAGAAATCTTGTAAATGAAACAACAGCTGATAATAATGAGTTTAAAAATGAAATGCTTAATCAAATAGCTAAAGAAGATATAGGTTTATCAGATGATCTTGCAGATCAATTAAATGATTTACAATTAAGAATTGATTCTCAAAAGGATTATATTGAAGGAATGGAGATTAGTGATAAAAAACCTATTGAAAAAGCTTTAGCTAAAACAGTATTAAACGAACTTCAAAAAGAATTAGACACCTTAAAGAAAGATAATCCAGAAGCATTAAAGACAATTAAAAAAGGTCCAGATGGTTTGTATCAGTATGAAAAAGCAAATAGAAATCAAGTACAAAATGTTATTTTAAGGAACAAATTATATAGTAGACAACAAAGATCAAGTCAGTTACAAAATCAAATTAGACAACTTGGATTAGAATGGGCAAAGTATGCTGATACTAAAAACGGTGCTGCTAACTTTAAAGAATATATTGATAATGTAATTGTAAAACCTTTTAATGAAATAGCTGATCGTGCAGAAAGAGGTAAGAGTCAAAGGTTTACAGATGAAGAAAGAAAAAAAAGAAGAGAAGAAAGAAAAGGTAAAAAATATGAAGAAGGTACATCTTGGGTAAAAAAAGGAACAAACGCCACTTTCTTGTATAGAATGAAAGATGATGATAGGATTGCAGAAGATATAATGGAATACTATGATGTACAAGATGGCGAGACTGTTGCTCTTAAACCGATGATACAAAAAATGGCAGCAAATCCATATATAGATCCTTATCTAAGAATGGCTTTAGCTCGCTTGTATGATAGTATAAAAGATGACGCAAAAGTAAAATTTGATAGAAATCAAACTATAGCTCCAGCTTTTTACACATTAGGTAGTAATACAATAACGATTGATCCTGATTTACATGAAGGTAAAATGTCATTTGAGGGCGTTATGCTTCATGAGATTATTCACCTTTTAACTAGTGATGAGCTTGCTTATAACAGCAAGTTTACAAGAGATATAGAAAAACTTTACAACTACGCTAAGAAAACCTTAGAAGATAGAGGTATTGATACTAGTTATTATGGTTTTACAAACATTCAAGAATTTTTAGCTGAGGCTTATTCTAATCCAGAGTTTCAGAAAGAGCTAACATCAGTACCTGGATTAACAGGAAAAAAATCACTTTGGGTTGAATTTGTAGATGCACTTAGTGATTTCTTTAAAAGAGTATTTAATCTTGAGCTTAAACCATCTGTTTTAGATGATATATTTTATAAAGTGGATGAATATCTAAGTGATAACATTTATACATCTGCTGCTAGACTTTTAAAAGAAAATGGATTAACAGAAGAAGAAATTGAAAATTACTCTAAGCGCGAGATTATTGATATGGCTATTAATGAAAAATTAATAACTGATGATCTTGTTGTAATGAGAGCAAAGTTTTTAGAAGAAATTGAACAAGAAAAGAAAAAAGAAGAAGAAGAAAAAAGAAGAAAAGAGTTAGAAAGTCAACAACAGCAAGGTCAACAAGGTCAACAGCAGCAACAAACAGAAACTTCAGGAATTGATTTTACAGAAAATTATATTTTTAATGGTAAAAAATATGATATAGCTCCATTAGGTGATTTAATTTTATTAAATGCGTTAGATGGAACTGATGATAATATTGGATTTACTGAAGAAGAATTTTTAGATAATTTAAAAACAGGTAAACTTAAACGTGCAAAAGACGTTGAAGGACAAGAAATACCTAATACTGTTGAAGAATATTTACAACAACAATATAATAAGGTTAAAGCGTCAAATGATGCTGCAGATAGAGAAACACCGCCTTATGAAATATGGGAAAAAACAAGCGGTAAATTTGAAAGACAGCGATATGAAAGATTAAAAGGTGGTCCAAAACCAAAAACAGAAGAATATAAAATAGATGACAATGTTGTTTTTGAAGATAAAGAATATACCGTAGCTGAAATAACTAAAACACAAGATGGTAGAGTGGTTTATCATTTAAAAGATTTAGAAGGTAATCCACTAGTTGCATCTGATGGTGTTAAAAGATTTGTAGAAGCAAGTAGTTTAAAGAAAGCAGAACCAAAACCTGATGTTGAAATTAATTATTTTGATCAAATACAAGTAAATAATGAGTTTACAGATGATCAAGGTAATATATACAAAATAGCATCTGTTATTCCTGGTAAAGCAGTAAACTACATTGTTACTAATAATGCAGGTGAAACTAGTTTTGATAAAGCTTTGATTGATGACTTTTTAGGAAAACTTGAAAACGGTACATATAAAATTAGATATTCTGAGTTTATTGAAGATGATCCATCTGCGGTTAGAGACTTTGTTCAGAATAATCGTTTTGATACAACAGGATTACAATCATCAAGGTCTGATAATAATACAGCTAATGTAACTTATCAAGAAGGAAGAAGACAAACTGCTCCAAGTAACTCATTAGCTAATACAACTGATATAGCTGAATTTAGAGTTACTGGTGATGTAGTTACGCAAGTTAGAACTGGTGTAAATACAAACTATGTTTTTGATATTGCGACAGGAAACTTTCCTGAAGGTTCGTCACTGACTTATAGAGTGATGACAAAAGATTTCCCAACTGTAACAAATAGAATAACTGGGGATGTTTATGATGCTGGAAACATTTTTGGTCCAGATGGAAAAGTTAATCCTGAAATGTATGACTATGCTCCAATTGGTGTATATGCTACAATAGAAGGTAAAGAAAAACTTATTGGAACATTCCATGAACCACAGTGGATTAACCATAAAATATTTAACAAGTATGTAAATATTGTTGTTCCTGAAGATCAGTTAGATATGGACTTGCCGACCGTGGTAAAAGAAGAAGTTGCAAAGAATCAAAAATTTCGTAAATTTATACTGGATAATTTTAACAATGATCCAAGTTTTGAAATGAATGGAATAGTTGAAGGAAAGTCAATAGGTATCTTAAGAAATACAACAGATCCTGGTGTAATTAAAGATAGAGTTAATCCAAAAATAGCAGATGGTGGAACTGACAATCGCCATGGAATGTTTGCTATTGTAAAAAATGGTGAGCTACAAGTAGATGCAGGTGTAGTTATTGATAAAGTTGAAAATACAAAATCATTTACAGAAGAAATAGATAACCAAAGTGGTGTATCTGTTTTGTTATTACCAACACCTCGTGGTACATTTTTTCCTACATATGTTAAACTTCCAAAGGTGAGTGAGAATAAAGCTAAGCTTATAATTGAAGCTTGGAAAGCATTTGTAGGTGAAACAATGAATCCTAAGCTTGTTGAAGGAATTTACAAAGCTTTAGGTATGGAAATGTCAGAAGGTAAACCTGATATTGGAGTGTTACAAAGATATGTTGATCAATTTATTACACGTCTTAAAAAGGAACAGCTTTCTGAAATTGGTAACGGTAGTGATGTAGCTAATGGATTAGCAAGACTTAATATTACAGCACAAGGACATTTATATTTGCAAGTAAAAACTGCAGATGGTGAATGGTTCAATAACGATGGTAAACCAATTGTTTTATCTAGTGAACTTCCTGGTAATGTTATTTCTTTGATGCAAAATCTTTTAACAACAGTTAAATTTACTGATCCAAGAAATCCTAATCTTGTTGGTATCAATAACACTAAAAAAGTACCTTTTGTTACAATACAAAACAATGAAGTGAAAATTACACCCATGACGTATAATGAATACATCATGCAGAATGCAATGACATATGTAGAAGAAGGTATTCCTTCTAAAAACAAAGATGGTGATTGGGTGTATTTTGCTAACCCTGTGATTAAAATGTCATCCAATACAGACGCTATTGTTGTAAAACCAAAAGAAGAAGAAGTTGTTGTAGGTGATACATTTGAAAAACCACCTGTTGTAACACCAGCTCCTACAGCTCCTGTTTCTGATATAGAAAAAAGAAGAAAAGAAATTGAAGATTTTAGAACTGATGCAAAAGAAGATATTGTTGTTTCTGTATTAGGAACTAAAGGTCAGCGATGGGGAACTGTGATAAGAGTTCATAAAAAAGAAAATACTAATACTTTTAAACAATACAAGTTAACTGATTTTGAAACTAAAGAACTTTTAGAAAAAGAAATTGATAAAATATACGATGCTGAACTAGCTGCTTTAACACAACCAATAGCTCCTGTAGTTTCTGATAAGAAAGCTATTGTAGCTGCAGGGATTAGAGAACAGGGTACACAAGTAAGCGTAGAGGTAATTGGTGACAGTGGTAAAGAGTTTTTACTAGTTATTGATAGAAATAGTAAAGGTAGAGTTGAGCTTTTTTCTGAAAAGAAAGATTGGGGAGATGGTACATTTACTTATAGACCTGGTGAAAGTGAACAAGCATCACAGGAGCAAAAAGTTAAATTATACAATAAATATGTACCTGAGTCAGTAAGAAATCTTATAACAGAATGGCAAAATTCTTTTACAGGAAGTTGGGCTGCACCAGAAACAGAAGATGGTAAACGTCATAGAGCTATTGAAGCAAAACTAGAAAAAGAACTAGCTGCTTTAGAAGGAGCTAAACCTGCTACAGCTTCGGTTTCTAATGTAAAAGCTAATATAGAAGAAAGAAGAAAAGCAGCACTTAAAAAATATGACGATGAAGGAGGTATGTATGATGATGATTATGGAAAGCAAAAAAGAAGAATTAATGCTCAATATGATGCAGAACTAGCTAGAGAACTTTACAAAGAACTAAAAGCTGGTAAAATAATCACTAGCTTTTCTAAAGAAGAACAAGAAATACTTAATGATTCTACAATACTTACTAGTGAAATTAAAGCTAGTGTTGATGCAGAATTAGCAGCTGCAGAAGTAAAACCTACCGTTAAACAAACAAAGAAATCTGCAAAAACACAATTAAGATTTGCAAAGGTGGGAGATGTATTGTATGATGAAAAAGGAAATAAATATGAAGTTATTTCTAAAAAAGATAAATACGGAAGAAGTTTAGAATATAAAAAAAATGATGTAGAACAAGGAGTAATTAATCCAAAAACAGTGGGTCCATATGATAACCCATTTGCAATGGAAGATCTTTATTATGAAAAACCAGAAGTTTCTAGTGAACAAGCAGCTGTAAATCCAGATGATATTTTTGCACAACTAGATCGTATAGCAATTGCAAATCAAATGACTGATGAACAAGTAGAGAAAGAAAAAGATAAATGTAATACAAAGCCAAAATCTAAAAAATAAATAAGAATGCATTGTCCTAATATTAACAGCCCTGAATGGAATAGTTTAGTTAAAGAAGTTGGTGAAGTAGAAGCTTGGCGTACTTTTTTTAAGTATGGTGAGGTGGTACCTGTTACTGAAGTAACTTTAAAACCAGGAGTGCAAGAAGTATTTAATTTGAATCCTGAATTAGCTTCTATAGGAACAGCAGAACAATACTCTCAATATCTTGATACTATATTTCCTGATAGTAAAGTGAAGGATATTGTTTATCATGGAAGTATTTATGATAATAAACAGAAATTTGAAAAATCTACTAGAGTATCTGGAAATTATTTTGCAGTTAATCCAAATGAAGCATTACAACATGCTCAAAGACAACTTCAAAATAAAGATAATGCTGTATTATATTCTATATTATTAAATATAAAAAATCCTAAAACAATTACTAAACCAATTGATTATGAGGATTTAGATACACAAGTAAAAATATATAAAGGTGATACTGTATTTGGAACAAATTATGATGCTATAATTGCAGAAAAAGTTGAAGAATATAATGCTACTAAATCTGCTGAAACAGTTTGGTTAGAAAAACAAATTGTAATATTTGAACCAAGTCAAGCTCTCATATTAGGTTCTAAACAAGATATAGAAGGATTTAAAAAGTTTGTAGAATCAGCTGGTGTTTTTAGATCAATACGTGCTAAAACTACAGAAGAAATAGCTGAAGATATTGATAGAAGATTGATGATTAGTCAAAAAGAAATTAAATATACAAGCTATATTCAATCATTATTTTTAGATGCTGTTGGTGAAATTAGTCCAGGTAAAATTTTAAATACAAGTTTTGAATCAGCTTTTAATAAAGCAAAATATAAGTTTGTTGCATCTTTAAGAAATGTTAATGATTTTCTTAACACTGTTAAATCAGAACAAGTATATGATTTGTTAAAAGAAAAAGATGAGGCTAAACTTAATGCTTTATTAGAAAATTTTAATTTACAGGGAGTTAAAAACTATAGTGATGTTATCAAAGCTCAAGACCAGTATTCATCAATAGTCAATGAGTTTGATAAGTATAAAGACTTTGTGAAAGCAGAGTTATTAAAGATGGGTATTCGTGAAGTGAATGGGAAAATTCAGGAAGTAAATTCTGAAGATGTAACAAATGAAGAAGAAGATAAAACTGAAGAATATCTTTTAGCACAAAATGAAATTGGTGAAAGATTTGATAAAGGTATTAATGAAGTTAACCCATTACATACAGCCAGTGCCACTGTAAAATCTTTAGTTAATAATATCCAAATACCTGGTAAATATGAACTGGGCATTCCTCTATATGCTAACCCTGCTGATGTATTTCAAGATATACTAAGTGCAGGCGTTGATATGAAACTTAGTGGTTACACAGAAGACTTTGATAAGTATAAAGCATTTGTAACTAGTTTACAATCACTAGTAGAAGCCAGACCTTATTTAGCTGAGTTTATAAACAAACTTGAAAACTTTAGAAAAAACAATCAATGGTCTACAATTAATCAGGTTTTAACATTTGCTAGTAAAGCCTTTGCAAATGAAACTCTTGTATTATACAAACTTAATAAGGTTGGTAAAGAGGTTAAAGGTGTAAAAGAAGTAAAAGTTGTAGCTATTAATAGAGAAAGTGTTGAAGAGCAAGTCGCTAAAGGTTGGTTTGCACAACAATTAAACTCAGATTTTTTTGACAGGACCGCTAATGGAGATTTATTTCCAAACAAAGCTAAAGTTGAAAGACTTAATAAAATAATTGAAGAGGGTAGAGCTGGAACACCTGAAGTACAAAAAACTAAACTTAAAGAGTTCTTTGATGTATTGGGTATAAAGTTTACAGATAAACAAATTAATTATTTTGGTGAAAGACTTGGTGATAAAATTAAAAAAGGAAAATCACTTAGTATAGTTTTTACACCTAATGGTATGTTAGATAATATATATCAAGGTTATTCAAAAAACTTAAAAACTCCTTTTTTAAGTAACTACGGTATTCAAAATGAAAGAAAAAATTTAAATAAGTTAGCTAGACTTTATTACGAAGCAAACCCTGGTATGATTAATGTACCATCTGGTAAAGATGCTGCAGGTAAGTCAAAGTACTCTAATATAAATACAAACTTTGTTGAAATTAAAAAACGTCAATGGGCTCTAGGTGAAACAAGTTATTTATTAAATAGTCCTTTTGCTCAACCAAATAAAGAATTTTGGACTAAGGTTAAAAATGAAGCTATTACTTTTTCTCTTGATTATTTTAATGGAGTGAGAGAACAAGAAGCTGGCAAAGATGGTAAGACACGAAAGAATCTTACAAATAACGAACAGACACGTGCTATGTTCATGAAACATCAAGAAAACATGAGAACTGGTACATATGTCTTGTTTACTTTGTCTGATAAGACAACTTCTATGGAAGTAAAAATGACAAAAGAGTTTTTTGTAGATAATGAAATGGTTGCAGTTGGTAAAGGGACTGATTTTAAAATTCAAAACAATGAAATCGTATATACAGATTTCTTAAAAGATAAGATATATAACAATTTTGTTGAACCTGAAATCAGTAGAATACTTGCTGCACAAAAGTATGCTGACAAAGTAAATCTTGAGAATTTTGATACATCTTCGAAGTTATTTTATATTCTACCTATATTAAATAGTAGCCCATTTTTAGAAAACTTTAGAAAAGATTTATATTCTGGTAATTATACAATTGAACAATTAAAGCAAAATCATGGATCGATTATAAGCAATGTTGTATTAAATGAGTTTAAACAGTCTGTTGAAGATGATATAAACAACTATGTTGCTGATGGTATTTTTAAAGTTGATAAAGGAGTATTTTCTTTTCCATCATTTAAATCTGGTAAAGCAAACGATTATTTATTTAGATTTAAAAGTACTGACTTAAAAGGACGTGATTTAGCAAGGGCAATGGTTATGGATATGAAGCTTAACTATATGAATGCTCAAGTTAAAACACTTCAGTTTTTAAGGTTTGATCCAATGGTAGCTTTTAAAATGCCAAAAGGTTTAACTAAAAAAGCTTTTAATGAGTATACAGGTGGCGAAAAAGTTAAAATTGCTCTTACCACATGGGATGAATTTTCAAAGCGTGCCGCAGCTTTAATTGCACCTGGATCACAAGGTAACTGGTCTTGGGTTACATCTAAAGGTGAAAGATATTTTAGTAAAGATTATAAAGCTGTAACAGCTGATGATCTAACAATAGTTGTAAATAAAGTTAAAAATGATACTACAGATGCTCAAGAATTTACAACAGTTCAAGAACATATTGACTTTTTAGCAAGTGAAGGTAAAATAGATTTAGATGTATGGGAGTCAATTACAAATAAAATCAGAAAAGCAGGTAAAGGTGGTTATTATACACTAAGTGATCTTGAAGTTAAAGTTATATTTACTCCTTTAAAACCAGTACAGGTTAGTGATCAAAACGAAGGAGACACTGGTTTAAATAGAATTGACTATGTAAAGTCATCTAGATATCCTTTGTTACCACAACATGAAGCAGGTAGTGAAAGAGATAAGCTAAGAATATGGATGGAGCAAAATGATATTAATAGTGTAAATTTTGCTTCAGGTAAAAAACTTGGAAGACCTACAGTGTCTGTAGTTTTATTTGATAAAAATGGAAACTTTGTAGAACCTTCAAAAGAAGATACAGAAAAAGCAACGCAAATTTTAAGTAGAGATGGTTTAAGAACTCAACAAGAGATTCCTCATCAAAAAGATGAAATACCTTTCATTACACAAATGAATCGTACTCTTTTTGATGGTTTGCTTGATTCTGTATTTAAAATGGAAGGTCTGGGTGATGTAACTGGACTTGAATTAAAAAATTTAAAAGAAAGAGTTCGTACTAGATTATTTAAACTAAAATCAGAAGAGCTTGATCAAGAATTAGGTAATTTAAAAGCAAATCATATAGGTCTCTACAAGCTATTAAGAAAAACAATACTAGAAGATACAAGTGGAAGTTATGGTGAAAACGATTTAAGAGCAATTCAGTTAGATTCTTTAACAAAGAAAATTGCTTTTCCAATTGAATTAAATCCTAAAGCAAAGAAACTTCAAGGTTTGATAAATTCAATGATTAACAAGAATGTAATGTTAAAAATGAATGGATCAAGCTTTATTCAAGTTAGTGGTGTTGGTTCTAAGTTTACGTTTGGTACATTAAGTGAATCTATTAAATCAGATATTATATGGACTGATACATATGCGTCTACTTTTAAAGATGGAAAAGCATCTCTTGCTTATATTTCAAAAAAAGATGGGGAAGTTAAACCAGCACAAATAATTGTATCACAATACATTAAAGATGAAAATGGTAAACTTATAGACCTAAAACAGTTTATCAAAGAGGAAAATAAGGTTAAAATACTTGATACGTCTAAACTTGATCCTAAATTATTAAGACTTGTTGCATCACGTATTCCTAACCAAAGTCTTCCTTCAACATTACCTGTTGAAGTGGTAGGTTTTCTCCCAGAATATATGGAAGATACTATAATAGTTCCTGATGGTATTACTGGTCAGATGGGTTCTGACTTTGATATTGACAAACTTTATGCGTACAAGTCAAAATCAATTGCACAAAAAGATTCAAAAGGAAATATTATTGGTTATAAATCTATTCCTTATAAACTAACTAAAGTTGAAGATATTGATAGTTTAGATGAAGATCAGTTAAAAGAGTTGTATAAAGATATTCATTGGACTGTTTTAACAAATCCTGATGCTTTTGAAAAAATTACAAAATCTATCGATTCTCCAGAAGTAAAGGTAAAAATTGATAAAAGAAGTAAACTTCTTGAGAAATATAATATATCTACTGATCCTTCTGTTGTTTTACCTCTTGATTTTAACACAAGTATTAAAAGACATGAAGATAATAGATCAGGTAAAGATGGTGTATCTGTTTTTGCAAACTATATTTCTGCACAAGCTGACTTTCAAGATAAACCTTTGACGCTTGGTTATATGACTGAAAAAGAAGATGGTAAAGGATTTGAAGCAGTGAAACTTCCCATTTATATAAAAGTAAATGGTAAAGTTGAAGAGTTTGTTTTTATTGGTCAAAATGGTAAATCTAAATCACAAGCTGGGAATACTTACACTGTAGGTGAAAACATAAATATTCCATTTGGTGAATCTGTAGATAATGCTAAAAATCTTAATCTTAGAGAGTTTAACTGGGATAAAAAAGCAATGAGTTCTGTTGGTATTTTAAATATGCTAACAACAGAAGATAAAGTGGCTTTGCCAATTGAGTTCTCAATGGACTTAACATCACAAGAGGTTATATACGATTTATTTAGACGTATTAATAAGAAACAAGATTCATTTGAAGGATTTGAATCTAATGCTTTTGTTAATAGTGTACAAGAAATAGCAAGTGAAATAACTGGAAAAATAGGTGGTCTAGATAAATTTAAAGATGAAGAATCTTTAGTAGCATATCTTTCTGATTCAAAAAGGAAAAAACAAGATCCACTTAGTGTTGAGAAATTAGAAAATATGTGGATTGTTGGTAAACTTTTATCATCAAATAATCAAGCAGTTTTTGGAGCATTAATTCAAGAAGATGCTTTAGCAAAAGGTGAAAACATTAGAGATGTACAAGAAGAAAAACTTTTAACACTTTCAAAAGATTTAGGATATAAATCAGTTAAAGATTTATTGCTTGATTATTATGTAACTCAGTATGACTCATTGGAATTATTCTCAAGATTAGATGAGATTGGTAAAGAGTTTATGACTATACTTGGATCTGTTTATACATATACTAAAGGTATAGGTGCAGATGTATTTACAACACTACAGAAGATAAATCAGTTAAATAAACTATCTAAATCATCTGTATTTATAGATATTACAAATGTTGCAGGCGCAGTAAATAAAGATTCTGATAGTGGTCTTATTTCAATTGTTCCAAAAGGTGAAATTGGGCATTCAATTTTATATTCTCTTATAAAAGCTCAGTCTATATATCAAGAGTTGTTTCCTGTTAGTACAGGTAGAACACTTGAAAATATAGTTGTTAGTTTATTAAACGACATGGGACTTGACAAAGAAGACTTGGGAAGAGAAAGATACATTCGTGCTTATGAAACCGCCTTTAATGCTATAAAAGCATATATGTACACAATGCCTAACTTAGAGTTATTTGGCGACTTAAAAACAGACAGAAGTAGGCTTTTAAATGGTGATACATCTTTAGGTAAAAGTATATTAGAGCTTCAGCAAAATCCTGAATTTATTACAAATGGCTTTTTAAAATATATTGAAGTTGAACCTCAATATAAAGGTGATGCTTATTTAATATCTTTTAAAGCACCATTTGGTACAGACATGAACGAGAAAGAAATACTTTCTGGTTTTTATGAACTAGCCACTTCAGAAAATGAAATAGTTAGAGAGATTGCAAGAGAACTTGCATTATATCCATATGCTACAGGAGATGCTGGTAACATTCAAAGATTTATACCTGTTGATTATTACATGAGAGATATAGATTTTCAAACTTCAATTGCTGATTTTGATAATGAATTTAACTTTACTCTAGGTAATCAATTTGGTGTTAATATTTTAAAAGATCAAATTGTTCAGAATAATCCTGAAGAGTATAGTGTTAAATTTAATTATTCAACTAATAATGATAAAGACAATGCGTTTAAACAATCTCTTAAACCTTTAATAAATAATGCAGCGACATTAAAAGATGTCAAAAATTTTAAAATTAAAGTGGGGGATTTTCAAGTTAATGAAAAAACACAGTCTATTGTTAAATCATTGAAAATTGAAAAGTTAAATGACAAAGAAAGAAAAATAGCTGCTGAAAGAAATGTAGACTTTAAATATCCTGCTTATATACTAATTAATGATAGTTATACAAGTGATTTCTTTCCTCAAAATGACTGGTCAGTTAATTACTTATATAAAAGAGTAAGTGAGGCAATACCTGAGAATGGTATTGCTGAGTATGAAAGAATTAATATTCTTGGATATAAAAGTGTTAAAGAATATGATTTTAACAATCTTAGACTTGAATCATCTATTAAGAATAATCAAGTTGATGTAAGTGCAGCTGATTTTGCAAAAGAAGAAAGTGATCTTAGAGAATTGGTACAAGGTTTAGAAGTAGAAGCATTTGATTTAAGTAACCCTGCAGTTTATGTAAATCATTCTGGAGGCGCTTATGGTGCTGATACATTCTGGGACGTAATAGGTAGAGAATTTGGCGTACAAAATCATAAACACTATAGAGAAGAAAGTAATAAAGGACTTTCTAAAAAATTAAGAGATAGTAATGTTCAAGCAACTGTTTTATCAAAACAAGAAATGGATAAAGCACGAGCTGAGGTTAAAAGACTTCTTGGTGAAGATTATCCAGATACAACAGAAGGTAATCTTAAAGTGAGAAACTATTATCAAGTAGCTAATGCAGATGCTGTGTATGCTATTGCTGAGTTAGATTCATCTATAGATAAATCAAAACCAGATAATTTAACTGATCCTACTAAGTCTATTAAATCATATAAGTTTGATAAAGTTAAAGGTGGGACAAATGTTGCTGTACAATTAGGTATAAAATTAAATAAACCTGTTTATGTATGGGATTTAAACAACCGTGCATGGTTTAAATATGATGGTAAACAGTTTGTTCAAACTGAAACACCTAAATTAACTAGAAATTTTGCTGGTGTTGGTAGTAGAGATATTGAAGCTTATAATGTTAAAAATAAAGAAACAGGTCAATGGGAGCAAAGACAGCAATACAAAGGACCTGAAATTGAAGAAGCAGCTAAACAAGCTATTAGAGATGTATATAATAATACACTTGGTAAAACTAAAGAAGTTGTAAAAGAAGAATTAAAAAGAGAAACTACACTAGATAAAATTACTAAAGAAAATCTACCTGAAAATGGATACTTTGTCTTTGGATCTAATGATAAAGGTGTTCATGGATTAGGTGCTGCTAAAGCAGCTGTTGACGATTTTGGTGCTATTACAGGTCAAGCAAGTGGTTTACAAGGTAGATCATTTGCTATTAGAACTAAAATGTACCAGGATGATAAACTTACTGTTTATCCTAAGCTTACAGAAGAGAATAAAAAAGCTATGGATAAAATGACTATTGAAGATTTAAATGCTTTAAGAATTGAGGCGTTAAATAATCCTGATAATAAATACTATGTAACAGAAATAGGAACAAAACTTGCAGGAAGAAGTGTAGAACAAATGAAAGATTTGTTTAGAAGAATGAATGATAAGTTTGGTATTCCTGATAATATTATATTACCAAAAGCTTTTGAAGTAAGAACAAACGAGCCTTACAAAAGTCGTGAATCTATAGTTACATCTGAAGAAGAAATTGATGAACAACCTTCTACTTTGATAGGATATAAAAATTCAAACTTTATTGTTGAAGGAAGTATTGAAGAAGGTTTTAAAGTTTTTTACACAGATAAAGATGGTGTAAAAACAAAAGAAGTTGAAGACATGTCGCTTTATAATAAAGTTACATTAGCTTACCAAGTTGAGACATATCCTGAAAATGTTGTTACATTGACAGATATGCCAACAAAACCTAAATACTATGTTGATATTGCAGGAGAAATTTATTCTTTACAAGAATCAACATATGGCACACAAATTACAAGTGATGACATACATAATAGAGTAAACAAAGCTCTTGCTGGTAGATTAGAGAATGATACAGAAATAGTAGAAAGTTCTAAAGAAATAATTAAAAAATCTTTAGATCCTGAGACTGGTAAACGTATAAATGTACCAGAGGGTTCTAATCCTAACAATATGGTGATATTTGAGGATGAGAACACTAAATACTTAATGAATGATGGTCAGCAAGAAGCTTACAACTTTATTAAAGCAAACGTAGAAAAAATATTAAAAGACTCAAAAAGAGTTCGTGTTGAAGAATTAGAAAATACAGTTTCTTTCTTAGATCCTTTATCTATAAAGTTTAGTGGTGTTATTCCTAAAGTTATGTGGGATAATATGATTGGTTTAGCTGGTAGAGGTGGTGTTGGTAAAACAACAGTTATTAGAGCTATTATGGATAGCTTAGATTCAGGTAATAAATATAGAGGTGTTAGTATAATGTATTTAACACCAAGTCATACAGCTGCAACTGTATTACAAGAATCCCTTGGACTTGACTCTGAAAAAGCAAATGATGGCACTGTAAATACAATACCATCAGCTGTAAGAAGAAACAAGATTGATCAAAATGGAAACTTAGTAATGGCTTCTACGGAAGACTATGCTCTTGGTTTAAAATATAAACCAGCATTTAGCTCACCTGATGTTATTATTGTAGATGAATCATCAATGGTAACTACACAAGACATTAAAGATATGCTTGAGAGAACAGCATATGATTTAAAAAATGGACATAGTTTTAAAATGCCTATATTTATTTTTATGGGTGACTATCGTCAGCTGGGACCAATTGGTGAACAACAAAATGCATTTGTTAACAAAGGTATTATATCTTCAACCCTTCTTTTAAATAAAGAAAAAACAAAAGAACTTACTCAGGTAATGAGATCTGGTGATAAATTATTACATCAGATTTATGACTCTGTAGGTAATGAGATAATAGATAATATTAATAGAACAAAAGAAGGTAAACAACCTAGACAACTTTCATTTGATAAGTATGATGCGTTAACAAATAAGTCAACAGAAAATATGCTTGTTGTTGACAATGAAGTTGGTGTTATAGACGATTATACAGATTTTCTATCTCAAAATAATAATCCTTATGGAATGTTTTGGGTGCACTATAATAGAGTTGAAAATCCAAATACAATAAATTTAGCTGATAAAATTAGAAAATTATATTTCTTAAAGATTGGTAAACAGATTGAACAAGTAGATCATAGAAACTTTTCAAATGGAGACTATGTTGAGTTTACTGATGCATTAGAAATGAGAGGATCTGAGTTTCAATATAAAACTTCAGATGAAAAACTAGAGGCATTACTAAAGGAAAGAAAAGTTCCTTTTAATCGAGATAGAGAAGTTTTTAATGTATCTGGAGGTATAATAAAACCTAGGTCTCGTTATAAAATAATAGATATTGTTAGTAATGTTGAATCAATTAAGGATGTAGTATCTAGTGATTTAAGAAGACATTTACCTGACTTTGATGTTACTACAGAAAATATTTTATTATACAATAGACAGAATAAAATACGTGGTTATAGAAAACCTCTTGGTTTGAGTGTAGAAATGGGTAAATACAATTCTAAAACTTCTAGACAAGAAGATATAAAAATAAAAGATGCAAAAACTGGAAATGTTTTGGCAACTTTTAGCATGCATTATCGTGAGTTTAAAAATATATCTGCAGAATTAAGAGGACTTACAAGTAAAAAAATGCCATTTACACCTTCGTATGTAGGTTCATCTCACACTGCACAAGGTAATAGTATTAAAAATGTTATTGTAGGTGACTATAATGTAAAACAAGCTCGACAAAATGCTCAAATTAATCAAGATGATATATTTAGTTCTATGTATGTTTCTTTGACAAGAACTAGTGGTACATTAATTGTCATAAAACCTCGCGGTTCTAGAATAATTCATAACCAAGAAGTGTTTCAAGGAGCAATTAGAGACGACAATAAATCTAAAACTAAACTTGATAATGCAGTAAAACCTGCTTCTACATCTGTAGCACCTGTTGTTGGTGAAACTACATCTGTTCGTGACATAGTTGATCCTACTGAATTGAATTTAAATTCATTAATGAATGATGCTATGGATAACGCAATAACTGCTTTATTCCAAGGTAAGGATACAGAAACTAATAGTAAAGACTTTTTAAACAGGCTCTATAAGCAAACAAATAGTTTTAATAAGAGTTTGTTAATGATGATTGGTAAAACAGGGATTGTAACACCTTTTAAAATTGTTATTAACAGAAGTTTGAAAAATCCTGGAGAATACAATAGCTTTACAAAAACTATATCAATCAATCCTGAATTAATTTTACAAGAAAATAATTCATTTGATTTAGACGGTGCAGTGAAAAGTTTACATGATGTTATTGTTCATGAGCTTATGCATCATTTAACAGCTGATTTGTTGATGGCTAGACCAGAAACCTTAAGCAGTGAACAAAGAAAGTGGGTTGAAGATCTTAATGATCTTTTTAAAGCTGTACAACAAAAACTTTTATCAGATCCAGTTCACGGTCCTGCTTTACAAAGAGCTATGGATCAAGTGAATAGAGAAGATGGAATGCTGTCAGCAAAAGACAAATCATTGTATTATGGATTAACTAATATTCATGATTTTGTGAGTATGTTGATGACAGACTCAGGGTTTCAAGAGTTTATGAATAACATTACATATGATGGTAAGAAAAGTGTTCTTGATAGAATCATGGACATGCTTGCTGATCTTCTTAAACTTCTTAACATTAATATTAAAGAAGACTCGGTTCTTAAAGAAGGTGTAACAAAAATTGTAGGACTTATTCAATCTCGTAATAAAACAGATCAAAATTCAATACAAAAATCAATTGTTACAAAAGAGATTAGAGAAAAAAATATTTCAGATAATCTTTCAGACATTGTAAAAGCTTTATCAATTAAAATTAAATGCTAAATTATGGCTTGTCAGTATGAATATAATGGTAGAATGTATACTAAAGAAGAGCTTATTAAAGTTCTTTCAGAAAATAGTTTTACAGAGTTTGGTGGGATAAATAATATTTTTAAATCTATTGCTACTACCAAAAAGAAAAAAGTATCTGATCTTTTAATGGAAACTAATAATATGTTAAAAGAGCGATATAGAGATGCAAGAGCTTCAATGGATGCTGTTAGAAATGATCCAAAACTAACTAAAGAACAAAAAAATCAAAAGAAGACTGAGTATAGAAAAATAATGAAAGATATTTCTAAGACCATCTCAGATCTTAATGAAGCCGATGTAGATAAACAATTAGATTTTATATTAGATACCGCAATGATTGATGCTGATCTTGTTGAAGCAATGTACAAAAGTGATCAAATTACATTTAATGACTTACAATTTGCAAATAGTATTGTTGAAACATGGTCAAGTCTATATTCAATTTTAGGTATTGAAAGTTCTACAGATATTAAGAGTGAAAGAATAAGAAAAAAAGTTCAAGAAGTAGACGCTAAATTTCATGATTTAAGTGATCAATCTAGAAGAATTGCTATTGAACTTGTAAAAGCTGCAACAGGATTAAGTGAGAATGAGATTACTAAAATGAAAGACACTCACTTATTAACAGAATGGTTTCGTGAACTTGGTACATCTGGAATTGCTTTACCTAATGAGATTGCTTATGCAATTAAGAAAGTAAATACCAAAATAAATATAGAACACAATAAGAATTTTGTTGAAATAGATTTAGAATACGACAAAATAAAAGATATTGAAGAAATAAAGAAAAATGGCTTTAATATCTTTTTTAAAGTGGAAAAGGACAAAGATGGTAATGATACATTAAACCTTGCAACTAGATATAGTAAAAAGTTTATAGATGCTAGAAGGTCTAATAATACAATGCTTCGTAAAGACATTGAAAAAGCAAACGGTGACAAAGCTCTTATTAAAAAAGCTTGGCAAAGATTTAATGCTTGGAATGAAGCTAATACAGTTGCTTTTAATTCTTTATATTTTTTAAAGCCAGGTGAATATACTGATGCACAAAGAAATGATGAAGTAGCTAAACTTAAAAATTTAGGTTTTACTAAATTAGAAATTGATCAAATTATAGCTGAATCTCAAAAATTATTTGAAAAATTTGAGGAAGCTATGGAAGAATTTAGATATGATATTGAAAACGAAGCTGTAAAGAATCCAAGTGTTGTTCCACAATCAATGACTTTTGAAGAGTATGTTGATATGAAATTAAAAGAATTTGATGACCTTAATAATCCATTGAAATATATGGAACAAAAGTTTACTGAAAATGAAAAAGTTACAGCATATGGTGGTGCTAAATATTCATATTTGATTGCTGCTAAAATGATTAAAGGTGTGCCCACTGAATACTATGATGAAAATTTCAGCAGAATAATGAATAACCCAAAGCTTCATAATTTTTATAACTGGTGGGTAAAGTTTATTAACGATAGTTTACATTGGCTACCACAAGAAGAAATTGAAGATTTAGGTCCTAATTTTGTTCCTGTACTTGCTGATAGGTTAGCAAAAGAATATGCTTTTACAAATATGAAAGAAACAGTAGCAGGGTTAGGTGATTGGTTTACAAAAGCATTTACAGTTGCAAATTTTGAAAGAAAACCAGAATTAGGTGCTTATACTAAAAAAGAACGTAGAGGTTTTGAAGCAAGATTTATAAATGAAAGTGTTCCTATAAATGAAAGATCACGAGATATGGTGCTTCTTGCTAAAATGTTTAGTGATATGGCTTTAGCATATAAACATAAAAATACTGTTAAAGCTGAAATTGAGACAATGGTTGATATTGTACAAGGTACAGAAGGAACATATGTCAAAAATAAAAAATTAGGAAAGTTAGAAAAAAGAGATAAAGATGCAACAAGTATTAAGTCATTAGTTGACTATACAGTTATGAAAAGTTTTTATGGTATTCAAGGAGAAGATGAGATATATAAATCTGAAAAGCTTTTTTATGATTGGAAAGAATTAGCAACTTTTGGTGGTTGGAAAAATGAAACTGCAAAAAAAGCTAAAATTCTTGTAGATGAAATTAAAGAATTAAATAAAAAACTAGATGATGATAAACTTTCAGAAAAAGAAAGAGAAGAGCTAGAACAGAAAGTTGAAGAAAAAGAAAGAGAATATTATAGTTTAGGTGGAAGAAACTTTTCTGTAACAAAAACCTTAGATAGTGCTGTTGCTAATACACGTTTAATAGCATTAGGTTTTTCTCCTTTTTCAGCTATAAGAAACTTACTTGTTGGTAAGATTAACAATCGTATACATGCTGCATCTAGAAGAGACTATACTATGAAAGAGCTTATTTGGGCTAATCAAACTATTATAGAATCTTCGGGTAAGTATTTTTCTATGGGTACTTATCAAACTAAAATGACAAAATTAATTTTTGGTTTATTAAGTGATGCAGGTTTAGCAGAAGGTGAGGATGGGATGTATCTGAAAGCTATGGTGAATAAAAAAACAACAGTTGATAAGTTTAGAGAAATGATACCAAAAGCTTATACCTGGTTAGCATCTGGTGATTATCATTTTAAAGCTGAAACACTTTTGTCAGCTATGAAATTTGAAAAAATAAAAACAAAAGATGGTAAAGAAGTATCCTATATAGATGCAATTACAGAAGATAGAGAATATGATGTACAAAAATATGGTGAATGGGATGCTTCTAAAAATGGTAATAAATCATTTGAAGAGTATTATTTAGATAGTTTGTTAAGATATAGACAGCTTGCAAATAAACTACATGGGGCTACAGGTAAGGATGTGCATATTAAAGCTAAGGGTAATGCTGTTGGAAGAGTTTTAATGCTTTTTAAATCATGGCTTCCAGAAACAGTTGGTGTGAGGTTTGATCCAAGACATAGAGATGCTCTTTTACAAAGAGATGAAGAAGGTTATTACAGAACTTTTGGTAGATTATTATTAGATAAAAAATTTAAAATGGTTCCATTAATGGCTAAAGCATTAATGGGCTCTGATAAGCTTGATTTAGAAGATCAGTTGGAAATAGCTAATATACGTAAAGCAGCTAAAGAATTTCAAATAATAATTACAATATGGACAGCTTATCTTTTATTAAAAGCAGCTGTACCAGATGACGATAAAAGCAAAAAGTTATACAATCTACTTATATTAAGACAGCTTCATGATTTAAGAAGAGATTTAACATATTACATGAGCCCAAGTTCTGCAGCAGAACTACAAGCAAATGTTTTTCCAATAATAAGAACAGCAGTAAACTATGGGAAAGCTGTACAAGCTGTGTATAATTATATGTTAGAGACACGAGATGATAAAGGTCAAATAGAATATGATGGTGAAAGAACTTTATTAAGAGTAACAAAAGTATTACCAATATTGAGTAATCTAAATAGAATAGAGTATTATAAAAAAGCAACTGGATATTAAAAAAGAGGAGAAAATCTCCTCTTTTTTTTAAAAGAATGTTATATAAAAATTTATTACTAAAACACCAACGCCAAATTCATGAAAAATAACCCGTTTATTTTTAGAAGTTGCAGATCCTCTATTGTAAGAAAATCCTAATAATGCTCTATCTCTAGAGAAAATTTCAAATTGTATACTCATTTTTTAAATTTTATGCATATAATTTATGCGTTGGATATTTTTTGTTCCATCTTTCTACTAACTCCTGCCAGTATCCTGACTCATTATTGTATTTGTTACATACTTCTACTAATTCAGGATAACCTTTAGCTAATTTAAATCTATGATTCATATCACCTTTAAATATTGTATTTATTAAAGATGTCATATAGGAACCTTCCATTCCTAATTTAAACATACAGAATGTTTCTTCACCTTCTGTAATCTCTGTATCTGTTTTACTTGCTATCATATAAGGACAATTTCTACAACCATTATTACAACAGAATCCTCTGCTTAATAGAAAATCTCTTGTTAATGGTTTTTGTTTCATAATTAAAATATATATCTAATGTTTGCTGGATCAAAGTATCTAGAATATAAACCTGTAAACTCTGCAATCATATCTCTTTTAAGATTCCATTTATATCTAATATTATCTGGCGCATATTGTGAATCTTTCTTTTCTTGTATTTCTGGCTTCCAACATAAATGATTTACAATAGGTTCATTTCTTTCACGTTGTATATCGTTATACGTAAGAAAAATACACTCACACTTTACATCAATACCTGAATATGCTATTTCTCTAAACAATTCGTCATATTCATATAACCACCCATCATGGAAGATAATAGGACTGAAATTTATATGCACTTCCATATATTTCTCCAGTCTTGGTATAGATTGTATGCGATCAGATATAAGATCAGTGTTAGGTTCTAGTACATTACTATACTTCTGAGGCATTAAACTCACTCTAATTCTATGTTTCCAAGGGTCTAGGTTATATTTAGTAGGATCAAACATTGATGGATACTTAGTGGCAAAAGTGCTTTTAACTTTAGGAAAGAAATTAAAAAAATCAAATACTTTTTGCCAGTCATAATGTTTACTCATAAGAGCCACATCTGTACTACAACCTATATCTATAGTATAATATTTATCATCTACTTGATTAGGAACCTTGGGCCATGGTTGTTTTTCCATCCAGTTCTTCATGGAATGAAGAATATGATTTGTGTTTTCATTAATATACACTTTATCATTATTATATCTACCTACATAACAATAAGATTTCATACATCCTCCTAAACAACCATAGATAAAATTGGGAGAAATTGCATCTGAACTTCTCCCATTATCTCTTGTTGTAAGAGTTTTAGTTTTTTGCTTTATTATTTGCATAGTTCTTTTTAATTTTTTTTAGATATCTTTTTAATTCTTCTGTACTAGCATATGGAAAAGCTGTGCTGCATATCCTATTTCGAAAAATTCTTTTATAGTTTTTCTTTTCAAAAAGAATTTTACTAGCATGATAATTACAAGGAACAAATCCTGCATCAAAAGAACAAAGCTTGTTTATTCGTAAAGCAGCTTTTGTTCTAAAACAATTAAAATATTCTTTTTTTTCTAATCTATCTTTTAAATATTGTTTAGTGCAGCATTTAGGATATCCTAAAAATTTAGAAAGTTCAATAATATAATCTTCTACACTTATCCAATCTGGTTTTTTACAAAAAGGACATTTACATCTGTAATCCATTTATAATACTTTTTCTTTTTTTGATAATGTAGCATGCTCTAATATGTTTTTTACATTAAACTTTAAAGATATTAAATCAGAATTATTTACAATTTTATAATCAAATTTCCAATTGTCTAAATCAGTTTCAGATGGATGATTGTTTATTGCTGTAACACCAGGTCTATCTATTCTAATAATAATACCTCCTCTATCTTTAATAGCTTTTGCCTCATTGATAAATCTTACATCTGTAATAACCCAATTAGGGTAGGTAACTTTTTTAATTACATCATCAAATATAGTTTTTGATTGATTGTTAAATACATTCTCTTCTTCTTCTAAAGGAAGATAATCAGCAAACAAAGCATTTACCCATACATTTGTATGAAGACCATCTCTTAATGCATCTGTACCAAGCCTTTGTAAAAATTGTCTAACAGTCATAGGCATTCCGTGAATAGTCCATTGTGGTCCAAGATTTTGTTTTTTAAATTCTTGATCTTCAAAATCTTCAATAGGTATTCCAGTTAAATGACTAGCTATATCTTTAAGCTTACCTGCGTACTTTTTAATTTCCCATTCAGATTGTTCTTCTAACCACCACTGATGAGCTTCATAGTCTTCTATTACATCTTCAATTGTTAAATTACCTACATTAGTGCAATTTAAATATTGAATTATAATTCCAACAGCGTCTTTGCCTGAATTTGCGTATCCATTAATACCTATTAATGCCATAAAATTTATTTTTATAAAATTACAAATAGGTTTTAATAATACAAAAAATTAGGGGTGCCAAAATTGACACCCCCTCTCTTTTGTTGGTTTTTTTCTTATAAGAAATTTACACCAAGAACGTCTGCTTCAATTTCATTTGCAACTTCCTCAATCAACTGCTCATCCATAATTTGTGGAGTAACCAATTGACCAAATTCGTTTACAAAGAAATCATGCACTTTCTGATGGTCAGAAAGATACGTAATTGGGTGAGACTCCTTCAATGCCAAAGTTACGTGATTATACAATGCCCACGCAGAATCATTTGAACAATTATAGTTAAAACTTGGATTGTGGATTTCTTTTTTAACTATACTTGTTTGTGTAGGTGTAAGAATTTCTTCGTCACAGAAGAGTCTACCTACCAGTGATGACTGCTCTTTTCTAGACAAAGATATGTTTTTAAGCATATTTTTGTCTTCTATTAACCTTGTATAAAATGTATTAGCTGAAGTAAGCTGTGTTTGGATATTTTGAATAGCATCGTTCATAGCAGTTTGACCTACATGCTTTCTTGCATAGCTAGCCATATCACCTGCAACCATACCATTCATACAAATAAACACTTGAGCACCAACAGCACACTTAAATTTCATCATTTTATTATAGCTGTTAGACCAAGCAAACATCATACCCATTTCTGGATCATTTTGTACATCCAAATGATAAATACCTTGAGCAATTTGCCCATCTTTATTAATCTTATATAATTCATTTTTTATACCTATACCAAGACTTGATAATTGATTACGAGTTTGATCAATAACAAAACCGTGAGGTATAACACTATAGCGCCCACCATGGTTAGGTAGAGTCGCATTTCTTACAATTGCTTCTGTTACAAATTGAGTATTTGCAGCCATTTTTAAATTTTTAAAAAAGTGAAAGTTGATAATATGCTTTAGGTCTTACTTTTTCTATTTGAGTTATCTCTTTATAGATACTCTCAACATAGTAACTAAGATCTATATCATATTGATTAAAAGGTTTGTCAGTCATTTGATTTATAGTAGTTTGAAGCCACTGACCAGCTTCAACCTGTATTTCTCTACCATCATTATGGCATTTTACTAGCTTTCCTCCTGTATTAGATATATAATATCTAACAATCTTCTGAAGTCTTTTGTTTGATAAGTTACCATCTATAATATTTCTTTCTTCAAAATGCCATCCACCTTTTGCTTTTACAGCACCACAATAATCATAGATATTTTGGTTTTGCTCTAGAAAGTCTTCAGGAAGAATCCCCTGTGTAAAATAAGCATAAATCGCCTTGGGAATAATTAGAAAGCTTTTATTCTTGTGAAACACACTCACTTTCTTTTTTTCTAAGTCATCCCATTCAAATCTACCTTTGCACTTTGTTTTACCATTTTTGTGTATAGCAATGTAATTATTTACATCACCAATAATCATTTTGGTATATTCATCATGCTCTAGGCTAAGTTGTGTTAGTTTTTCCCATTGCTCACACACTTTCATGTATACAGGTATTTTCTCTACAGGAATCATCATCTCAAGACCATCTGTATTTTGCATTAAAGGTTTAGCCTCTGGGATATTATCACACAACATTTCATATAACATGCTTAATAATAACTGACCATTTATAGTGATCTGCATTGTCATCTTTGGGTCATACAGAAAACTATTTTCATCGCCAGTCAAACCATATGTGGAGTTAAGAATAATCTTATATACATAGTTTTTAGGATCAGACTTTGGTATTTTCTTTCTCTCTTCAAAGAACCACTCATACAGCTCACAAAACTCGCTTTGAGGTAAGTGTGCTGGATGAAATCCATTTTTAATAGCTAGATTAGGATAGAAACTAGTAACGTCAGATGTCATTATTGTCCATCCTGGTTTAGCTTCATATACTCCAGAATCAATCGCACCATGGATACCACCTAAACCATAGTCTGTTTTTACACCTTTGTATTTAATAGTGTGTTTAAAACCATCTTTTGTAGAAGATATAATCTTTGTTCTAAAATAATCTAATACACTATTAAATTCAGGCGTGCTAAATTTAACATAAGGCAAAATACATTCACTTAAGGAAATAGTTTGTCGTTTTGTACGTAATACTTTAATCTCAGACTTATTCCACTTAAGCTTTTTACTAAGAAAATGAAGAAATAATTCTTTAGAAATGCGTGGCTCAGACGCTGAATACAAATCAATACCATACTCTTTAGTGAGTGTTTGGCGCAATTGTATTTGTTCTTTAGAATGATCTAGAATTTGCTTAGTAGAGTTCACATCATTAATACAATACTTAATTACAGAATCCAAAGTGTGAAGATCTGTCACAGCTTTGTTATGTGGATGTGGCATCTCTTCTACATTGTTCCAGTCCATAGAGTATTGTATCCACTTTAAGCTAGACATCTTTGCTTTATTATCCCAGTGATTCATTTTAAATAAATCAATTTGTCTAATTTTTAGTTTAGATGGTGGATATGTAGCAAACTCATTTCTATCTGTTTTTTCTATAGTTTCTTGTGCAAATTTATATATAGCTTTTGCGATAGATTCACCATCTAGTTGAGCTAATTTAGTATGTACATCAAGAATATATTGAGATATCTGAGCATCAAAGTTTAAACCGTTATAAGATATATGCCATTGATTTTTATTAACACAGTCTTGTAGAAAAGAAACAAGTTCAGGAAAGTCATTTTGCTGTTCGCAAACAACAAACACTTTTGTTTCATCTTTTTTATAATGAGTAAATACACCAATGAAACAATTACAAATAGTTTCATAGTCCATAACCCAATGTCTTCCTATTTTTATTTCTTCTGCCATATTAAATAGTATTCAGTTAAGCTGTTTCCCCATTAAAGATAAAAAAAGCGCAGACAAAGCTGCGCTTTTAATATTATAGTATCTATTTATAAAGTTGGTGCAAAAATACCACTAGCTGTACTAGTAGTAAGTTCAGCATTAAGATATGTTTTAAAATCAAATGTATCTGAGTTGCTTGCAACTAACTTGATAAATTCTTCAATTTCATTCATATCTTCAATGTAATATTCGTAAAATGTTTCTAAAGATTTGCGTTCTTCAGCATAATCTTTCCCATTTTCTCTTTTACCAATTTTCATTCTTTGCAAATCACCAAACTCATTGAGCTTAGGAAGCATGTGAAAACTTTCTTTTTTTTCTTTACCAATAACAGCAAGAACTTTTGTATCTAAATCGAATATACATTCGTTATAAATACAATCATTGCTGAAAGGAATCATTCTGAAACTTTTTCTATTGTTCCAGTTTGCTGTAATTAGAAGCATTGAATTTAACATATGTTTTATTTTTTACAAACTTAAATAGTTTTTTGATAATTCGTCTAAACTTTCTCGATTTAATTTTAAAGTTTCTCTTTCTAAATCACAAGGATCGCACAATTCAACACCAGCACGTAAATCATCAATACTAACATCCAATAATTCAGCATATTTACTATAATACTCATTAGGATTGATATAACTATCCATATATTGAAATTCTGGAGTTTTATCACCATAATAAGCTTTTATAGCTCTTTTGACCACATTTGATAGTTTTGAGTATTTACCAAGAATAAAATTAAACCAGTCATTTGCATATATTTCATAATCAAACACATATATGTTACGACTACCATCTGTTAGTTTTTCATGAAACAGAGGGTTTTCTATTAACATTTTTGTTTCAAAGTACTTAAATGCTTCTGTATCAATATTATCAAAAACACAGATAAATTTTACATCACCTGGTTCATACATACCTTCTATTGCAAGATGTGTACTTACAGGTGAAAATTTATCATTCTTTTTTATACCAAGAATAGGATACAAAAAAGACTTTGATTTTTGAAAATATTTACTGTATATGCGTTTAATCATGTTCTCTAATTTATAGAGTCACTTTACCTATTGCAAATTCATATGGAAGTGTATAGTTCTTATTAGTATAATGCCAATCTGCTTTATGTAAAGTTTCTCCTAGTTTTGTAATCCATTTATTCATAGTATCTGGTGTAACATAAAAAGAATACGTTTGAAAACTTCTATCAATAACAATAAAGTTAAACTTCACTTCGTATCCTCCTTCAATTAAATTTAAGAATTTAATTCCAATTAAACTAGAATAAATTGCAGCTTGAAGCCAATAGTTATAGAAATCAACAGATTCTGTAAAATCTTTTAAATCTTTACTTGAAGTTTTAATATCATTAACAAAAATAGTTTTACTATTATGATCAACTACTACATTATCAATAATACCTTTTAAACCAAAAGCTCTGTGATTTATATTTACAGACAAAGGTAGTTCATTATAAACATCTTTACCATCAAATTCTGTAACATTACATCCAATTAAAGAACAGATATTGTTATCAGTTTTAATAAGATCAACTGCAGTTTTGCAAAACTGGTGTGTATCATAATCAATAAGTGTTTTTGCACCTTTCGATTTGAGAAAATCCCAATAACTTATTGCGTCACTAGTGTATATTTTATCTATACGCTGTTGATCTGTCTTAAGTGTTTGATGTAAATTCATATCAGCTAATACATCCAATACAGCGTCAGCAAAATCTACAAACTCTGTTCTTTGATCACCTTGTTTTTGAAGTTCTACAGCATGTCTAAATACAGCATCAACTACAGTTTTTGTATTACCTGTAGGTAATGTTGTAGGACTTACAATAAATTGCTCATCAAACTTTGCTGGTTCTAAAAGAAGACAATGAATCACCTTACCATTAACGAGATAAGATTCAGTTTTCTCCTCTCTATTTCCTAATACATACATTTGATAAAAAGCCTGTGGATTCCACATAAGCTTATTTAAACTACTATAAGAAAATTGAAAAGGTTTAGAATAAAAATCATTTTCTAAACTTTTAATATTTTCTTCAGTCATCAATGTTTCTAACTCCATATTGCTCTAATTTGTTTTCCTAAATCTGCATCATTAGGAAAGTTTTGAATATATGTTTTTACTGCACTAAAACTTGAACCCACTTCTTGATCTTTTTTACCTGCTTGTAAAGCATCAGCTATTCTTGTAAGCTGATGAATTAATTCAGGCACATCATGTTGATAGAATTTCTTTCCCATTACTGTGTTGTGGAAGTCTGCCATATACCTATAGTTGTTAATAGTGTTTTAATTCTGGATGCTGTATCCTTGTCTTTTGTAAGGGCTTCTTCATATTCTAAAAAATCTGTAAGAATTTTAAACTTCTCTTCTTGTATATCAATTAAGTCATTATTTAGTTTAAACATTTGTAACAAAAGCTCTTTATGCTTTTCTACTTTTTCATTATTCATTTAATAAAGGTTTAAAGTTAAGATGTAATCTTTCTGGTAAGTATCCTATTAAATTTTCTGTAGGACAAAATCTAAGAAGCTCTTCTATAGCTTCTAAATCTCTTTCTTGTAAACCAAGATGTATTTCAGCTATTACTTCATCAATTAACTCTTGGTATAACTGCATATGTTTATCTTCCATCTTTTTCATTTTTAGTTTTAACTAATATTTCGTGTAAATACACTTGTGCTTCAGAACCTTCACCATACTGTATAAGAATAGGACTATAGTCATCTATATCTTCTGTCAATGGTTCTATATAAGTTATAGTGTAAT
>Ga0315901_10000083_pt1 | contig 129362 bp, 157 predicted proteins | sample LakEriMetagenome_10_FD_203761 | JGI IMG/M metagenome (GOLD analysis project Ga0315901, IMG submission 203761) | Freshwater fungal communities from buoy surface, Lake Erie, Ohio, United States - Buoy 2 MA116 | ecosystem: Environmental > Aquatic > Freshwater > Lake | place: USA: Lake Erie, Ohio... | reverse complement strand
GCGGGAATTATTGAATTTTTCCGAGTGATTAACGAACTAAGACCAAGTATTATCGGTGGTTATAATTCGGCGAACTTTGACTGGTATTGGATATTTGAAAGAACAAGGATTCTTGGTTTGGATATTAAGAAAATTGCCCAAACATTAAACCCCGAGGTTAAGATTAAACAAAACGAATCCTTATTAAAACTAGCCAACGAAGTTGAGAAGTATAACCAAGTTGGAATGTGGGGATATAATGTGATTGATATTATCCATTCGGTTCGTAGAGCACAAGCGATTAACTCGAGTATCAAAAGTGCGGGTCTTAAGTATATTACACAATATATTGAAGCCGAGGCACCTGATCGTGTATATATTGATCACTTGGACATCGGACCTTTTTATCGTGATAATGAAGATTTTTGGTTAAATGTGACTAACGGTAAATACAAGAAAGCAGATAATCCACAATTCAACGACTTGGATGTTAGGTTCCCCGGTGTATATAAGAAGATTAGTGGTAGAGAGTTGGTTGAGATGTATCTTGACGATGACTTGGAAGAAACCTTAAAAGTGGATGAAGAATTTTCACAAGGATCATTTTTGTTGGCATCACAGGTACCGACAACATATGAGAGGGTTTCAACAATGGGAACCGCCACATTATGGAAGATGATTATGTTGGCGTGGTCATACAAATACAATCTTGCAGTTCCCGAGAAACAAGGTAAAACTGATTTTGTTGGTGGTCTTTCACGACTAATTACTGTGGGATATTCTAAGAATGTATTGAAACTTGACTTTTCGTCACTTTATCCATCAATTCAGTTGGTTCACGATGTATTCCCTAAGTGTGATATTACAGGTGCGATGAAGGGGATGTTAAAATACTTCCGAGATACTCGTATCAAATACAAACAACTTGCCGAGGACTTCAGTAAGTCGGATCCTAAAAAGTCATTATCTTATGACCGAAAACAACTTCCGATTAAGATCTTCATCAATTCTATGTTTGGGGCGTTATCTGCACCACAAGTATATCATTGGGGTGATATGTATATGGGGGAACAGATCACTTGTACAGGTCGTCAGTATTTAAGACAGATGATTAAATTCTTTATGAAGAAAGGTTATAAACCCTTGGTGATGGATACCGATGGTGTAAACTTTTCATCACCCGATGATGTTGAGGATCGTAAATATATTGGTAAGGGTAACAATTGGAAGGTAAAAGAGGGTAAGGAATACACAGGTGCTGAAGCAGATGTTGCCGAATACAATGACTTATTTATGAGGGGTGAGATGGCGTTGGATACTGATGGTGTTTGGCCTTCGTGTATTAACATCGCAAGAAAGAACTATGCTCTTATCACAGATAAAGGTAAAATCAAACTTGTTGGTAATACGATTAAATCAAAGAAACTACCGGTATATATTGAAGAGTTCTTGGACAAAGGTATTAAGATGTTACTTAAAGGTGAGGGTAAAGAATTTGTTGAGTATTATTATGAGTATCTTGATAAGATCTATAACAAACAAATTCCCCTTGTTAAGATTGCTCAGAGAGCCAAGGTGAAACTAAGTATGGAAGATTACAAAATCAGATGTTCATCAACCACCAAAGCAGGTAACTCTATGAGTAGAATGGCTCATATGGAACTCGCTATGAAAGATGGTATTTCTGTTAATCTTGGTGATGTGATTTATTATGTGAATAATGGTACCAAAGCGTCTCACGGGGATGTTCAAAAAGTAACAAGTGCCAAGGCTAAAAAGGAGATGGAAGATCAAATGAATGCTTATGGTAAGGTGAATAATCCTGGTCAATATTTTGATCCCACGGTTAAGATTAACTGTTATCGTTTGGATCCTGCTGATATTGAGAACAATCCTAACTTGTTGGGTGATTATAATGTTCCGAGAGCAATTGTAACGTTTAACAAACGTTTGGAACCTTTAATGGTTGTTTTTGGTGAGGAAGTAAGAAACGAACTTTTGGTATCTGAACCTGAAAAGAGAGGATTATTTACCGCAACACAATGTGAGTTGGTAAACGGTCTTCCATTAGAAGATGGTGACCAAGATTCCTTAGAGGAAGTATTGACCATCTCTCAGGATGAATTCAAATATTGGGAAAAGAGGGGATTGGATCCATACTATATGTATGAAAACGCATCAGAAGATTGGGAACAGTTTATTTAAACTGTTTTCAATCCATCTGAAGAAAGAATGTACCAATTTCCTTCAACGAACCTAAAATCAACACAAGCACCTTTTTCCAAAACGATTTCATCCCATTCTTCGTCAATTCGACCAAAATCAGGAATAATTAAGGCACCATTTAATACTTTAATAATTATGGAATCACCTAATTGTGAATTTAGTTTGATTTTACAATTATTCTTAGCGATGACTAAGGTTTCACCATTTGTTGTGAATACTTCTAAATCCGTAACCAACGTTCTACGTTGATCAGGTAAACTTGTTCTTACGATAGTTCTTTTAACTTGCATATTAGATTGCTTGAATTGGGACTTTAAACGCTCTGAATTTAAGTTGTTTATTTAGGTTTTCAGCAATTGATGCTTCTTTTTCCATTTGTTTTTCAGGACGTAGTCTTTCTAAACGTAATTTAAGTTCTTCTAAAAGTGTAGATTTTTCGTCTTTAGCTTCGGTTTGAAGTGTTGTATATTCCATTTGAAGTTCGGAATCAGGTGTTTTTAAGTTACCCGAATACTTCCCTCTAACTCTTGATAAAGTTTCTTTAACGTAAGCCGTAAACCAACGACGAACCCATTGTTGGGCGGGTGCGTTAAGATCTACCCAGGATAGGTTATCCAATGGAACATCTGAAGGTAACTTAACAATATCGGGATTAGCGGCTAAACAATCGTTTCTGTTATCGTCTGTGGTATCGTAATACCAATAGAATACTCTATATTGATTATATCCAATATTACCAAAATTAAATTTACCACCGGGAACATTCAAAAGGTGAACCATTCTTTTTCCGTCGGGAAGTGCGGTGATTTTATATGTAAGATCCGAACCTAAAATTCTTGATTTAAGGTTAATATCTTGCATACGTGCCACCATATCATATGCTGACATCATAAAATAACCTCCTTGGAACCCCATCTGTGAAAATCCCGCAGGACCACCAATACCGGGACCACCCAAGAAACCCATAGACCAAGGATCAAACAATGTGTTATTTAATGCAGGTCTTGTAAACCACATTAATTCGTTTATTTCTCTTCCTGCGGGAATCTCATAAAGTTGTTGGTTTGGCATTAAATCAAAATAATCTTGTTTTAACACCCAAGGACCATTTGTTTGTAATCCTACAATTTTTGAATATGCATAGGTATATTGTGTTTCCCAATCTAAAGTTCTTCTAACAAGTGCGTTTGCAACGGATTTCTCATCTAAATTCAATCCATAAAGAGATGTCCATTGAGATTCTATCAACCAATCTAACACGTATTGGCTATAATCACCAATGGATAATTCCATAAGTGAATCCATCATTTCATCCTCAATCTCTACTGATCGGATTGGGGCACCTAAAAGATTTTTAATTCTTTTGTATAATTGACTTCTTTCTGGTTCAGGGATAATTGCCATAGTCTTTTTTCATATAAATATCAATTACTTTGATAATATATGAATTACTGACTCACTCGGAAAAGAATATTCACCTTCAACAATAACGGTTTGATTGTTATTCATAATGTAGATTTCTTTAGTACCGTCAAAAATCAGGTAATCTGTCTCGTATTTTTTAACGTTACCAGTATCTGCGAACCTAATAGTCACACCATCATTTAATGTTTTGTAGAAAGGTTTAACTTGAGCGGTTTTAGTATTACCCTCAGTTTTAATTAAAACATCAACACCCGATGTCATATCTTCAGAACTATTTAACCCACCAATCTTTGAAACATTATCGTCACCATAGATCCTTTTCAAAAAATTAACAACACTATCTTCTCTATTCTCACCTAATTTATGTGTGCGATTAAGTGTTGCCATAATACTATTAAATGTGGATGATTCGGTGTTGAATATTCGTTCTTTGAATGTGTCAATCACCTTAGCCATTTTTCTTGCTTCAAAAAGTTGGTCGTCTTGTGTTCCATTAAAATTCAAAAGTTGGATACCTCTTGATTTTAATACCTTATTGATATCTCTAACTAATATGGCGAATGCACTATAATTGGTATTTAACTTATTCAAAACCGATCTACCGGGTCCTTCTAAATTAAAAACTCCTGAAACAGTTTCGGAACCTTTTGGGTGAGTTTGCCATAAATCTTTAAACACCACTTCGAGTGCTTTGTCAATTGCTTCACGATAAATCCACTTTACTTTAGGATTACGGTTAAACAAATCTTTGTACTTACTAACTTCGGAATAGGAACATTTTGTTACTTTTTCTTCGTTGAGAACAAATGAGTTTTTCATTATTTAGTTGGTTTAAGTTTCTGATATTCTGAACTTACGAAATCCCAATTTACCACTTTCCAAAAGTTTTTGATATATCGGTCTCTCTCATTTCGGTAGCTAAGATAATACGCATGTTCCCAAATGTCAAGCCCCAATAAAATTTTTCCTCCATTTCTAATAATATTCATCTCGGGGTTGTCCTGATTGGGTGTAGATACGACACGTAACCTACCACTTTTACCCATAATTAACCAAACCCATCCTGAACCAAACCTGTCTAATGCCACTTTTTCAAACTTTTGTTTGAACTCATCATAAGAACCAAAATCTTTGTTAATTTTTTCTAATAGTTCTTTAGATGGTTTTGTTTTGTTTGGTGATAACATTTTCCAAAATAGTTGGTGGTTATATACACCACCAGCATTATTCCTAATTTTCTTGTTATACCTTGATATTTTTTTAATTAAATCTTCTATTGGGATCATTTTTTCATCCGGTAGAAGTTCATTTAATTTTTTAAGGTAAGTTTTATAATGTCCATTATAATGAACATCCATAGTATCTTTACCGATAAAATCTGATAATGAATTTAAGTTATAATCTAATTTTTGTGCTTTATAATTGGCTTCAAAAATATTCTTACCATCCAATAAAGATTCTAGTAAATGTATTTTTCTCTCAAGTAGTTTCATACCATATAAATATTCTTATAATGGAAAGGTATCACCAACTTCCTCCTACCATGGCAATCACATCTCGAGGATGTTTATACCCTCAATTTGAAAAGTATCTCCAACCCATCTAGATATAAGCGAGTCTAACATAGATTCTTCCATAGGAAGATAACGAAGAATTTTATTTTTAATATCACGATGAACCCATAAATTTTTATCTCCCAATTCCAGATCACCAAATCCTTCAGGATCCATAAACCAAATAGTCCCAAGTTCATCTTTTCTCCATTCATATTTCTTAAACTGAGTTTCCATGAATTTTTTGAAAACTGGATATAACTTTTCTTCTGTTACCTTGACTTTCATACCATATAAATATTCTTACAATGGAAAGGCATTTTCAACGATTTAAAAATTTGGAAACGATTCTATACTGGTGTTTATACCCTCAATTTGAAAGGTATCTCCAACCCATCTACCCATAAGTGATTCTAACATATATTCTTCCATAGGAATGTAGCGAAGAATTTGATCTTTAATATCACCATAAACCCATAAATCTTCATTGTTTTCCAATTCCAAATGACCAAATCCTTCAGGATCCACAAAATCAATACACCCATATTCATCTTTTGTCCATTCATAATTCTTAAACTGAGTTTCCATAAATTTTTTGAATACTGGATATAACTTTTCTTCTGTTACTTTAACTTTCATAATGATAAATATTCTTATAATGGAAAGGATCCATCAACTAATGGATAGGATTCGTGTCTTGCCAAAGTGGGGGCTAACCCCTTAACTTGAAGGGTCTCTTCTACCCACTTACTCATAAGTGAGTTTAACATAGATTGTTCCATAGGAAGATAACGAAGTATTTTTTTTCTAATATCACGATAGATCAATAAATCCTTAATGTGTACCAATCCCAAATGACCATACCCTTTAGGATCTGAAAACCAAATGTCATCATTCCGATCTTTTCTCCATTCATAATTCTTAAACTGAGTTTCCATAAATTTTTTGAAAACAGGGTATAACTTATCTTCTGTTACTTTAACTTTCATATTGATAAATATTCTTATAATGGAAAGGTATCACCATCATAAAAACGCGGTATTGTAAATTGGGGTACAGTGGGAACGGTTAACCCTTCAACTTGAAGGGTTTCTTCTACCCACTTACTCATAAGTGTTTGTAACATAGATTTTTCCATAGGAATGTAGCGAAGAATTTGATCTTTAATCTCACGATAGATTAATAACTCTTTATTTTTCAACAATCCCATGTGACCATATCCTTCAGGGTCTATGAACCAAATGGAATCAAATTTACCTTTTCTCCATTCATATTTCTTAAACTGAGTTTCCATGAATTTTTTGAATAATGGATATAACTTTTCTTCTGTTACTTTAACTTTCATAATGATAAATATATTATTATTATCTATTAAGGCTAATCAAAACCAACTGTTGAAACTGCGAGAGGGTTATACCCTTAATATTTAAGGTCTCTCCTACCCATCTAGTCATAAGTGATAGGAACATAGATCGTTCCATAGGAAGGTAATTAAGGATTTTTTTTGCGGTTTTAGCATAAATTAATAAAGTTTTATCTTTACTCAACGCCAAATAAGAATCTCCTCCGGGACTCATAAACAAAACAACATCATAATTATCTTCGATCCATTCATAATTCTTAAACTGAGTTTCCATAAATTTTTTGAAAACAGGGTATAACTTATCTTCTGTTACTTTAACTTTCATAATGATAAATATATCATTATCTTTTTGTGTTAATCATATTCATGATTTCCTCCACCATATCACCCTTACTTAAATTATCCCCCATAACGGTTTCAAAGATGTTTTTCTTCTTTTGTAGAATGTTATAAATAATACCCTCAATCGTGTTATCAAAAATAGGATAATATACCAAAACGTTATTTTTTTGACCATAACGATAAGCACGATCCTCGGCTTGTGAGTGATCTGACGGTACAAATGACAGGTCATTCATAACAACAACTTCCGCAGATGTTAATGTGATACCAACCCCAGCTGCTTTAATGTTCCCAACAAACACCATAATATTTTCATCATTTTGGAATTTATCAACGTTATCTTGTCTCATACCTTGAGGCATACTACCATCAAGACCAACCGCTTTTTTTCCGAAGTGAGATAAGATAGAGTTTAACGAGTTGGTAAAATTGGTAAAAACAATTACTTTCTTTCCTTGTTCAATAATGTTTTCACATAATTCAATTGTTGATTTTACTTTTTCTTCCGATATAACCTGTCTAACCTTCATTAATTTAGTGAATTGTACGGTTAATGAGGTAGATTCTTTAGAGTTATCATACCAATCATAATATTCACCCATCAATCGTTCATATTCATAAGATTTCAATTTAAGATAAACGGGTGTGATGATTTTTTCAGGAAGATCCAATACGTCGGTTTTTAATCTTCTTAATACTTGACGAGATGTTCTATCTCTTAATTCTTCAAGATTTGACGCACCATTAACATTCCAAACTTTTCTATTCCCTACCTTGAATTGATAACCTTCACAATATCTCATAACATAAGCCATCCAATTCATTGCAACGGGTGAATCAATCAAACTTAATAAGTTATAATAGTTTATTGGTCTTGATGTCATTGGTGTTCCGGTTAATAACCATAATCTATCAATTTTTTTAACAAAATCGTTAATAAGTTTTGTTCTTTGTGCTTGTGTGTTTTGAATATAATGTGCTTCATCAATAATGACCAACCCAAATCCTTCATTCAATATTTGACTTTCTTCCCGATTTTTTGGATCATGAAAGTTTTTCAAAATGTCATAATTTACGATAACAAAATCGGCGGATTCCCATTTCTTCCCATCAATAATTACAACCGATCTATCCGTGTAATTTTCAATCTCACGTTGCCAGTTGATCTTCAATGATGCAGGACTAATAATTAAAACCTTCTCAACCCCTGTCTCCAACGCAGCAATAATTGTTTGTGTTGTCTTCCCCAAACCCATATCATCGGCAAGAATGTATTTTTTATTTCCAACTAATTTCTCAATACCTTCTTTTTGGTGTGAAAGAGGCGGTCTATGTGAATACTTTTCATAGTCAATAACAACCTTAACAGAAGTATCTTTAATAATTCCTGATTTAGGAATCCAAAAATCATATAATTCCTCGTGTTCAAAATACTTACCCCAAATGTGATAAGACGTATCTTTTTCAACCAATAACTTCTCAACCCATATTTTGGTTGGAACTTCGGTTAATAATTTTTCATCAGCAAATTTATTGGCAAAATACATATCAAGTTCCACCCATTTTCTTGCAACTTTTGGAACGGAATCTTTATAAGCCAAGATATATTCCGCTTGGTTTCTTGTTGGATAGAACTTTTTATTGGTATCTTTTTTGATTTTTAATTTAATAATATAATTGTTTGCCCCTGAATAACTATCAAGGACATCAAGTGCTCTGATTTCAAGCGGTTGATTGATTTTTATTTCATTCATACTTAAAAGGTAAATATAATAAACAATCAAGTATTTATCAATATGGCAGAGCGTAAAGTACCGATAACAAGATTAGGAAAGTTTTTTGGAGCTGAAGACTACGACTTAGATATTGAGATGGGTCGTGAATGGTTGGAAGGTGATATGAACTTTACTTTGGTTTTATATAAAGTGGATAAAAGTAAAACCAAAAAAGACGATGTTTATGGTGAAGCACCCGAAGGTGGTATTACCTATCAACCCCCTGTGGAGTTCAAAGCGTATGTTAAGATTGTTGCACCTGAAAACAAATTTATTGGAAACAGTAAGTTAGATCAAATGGAACCAGGTAACATGACGTTTTCGGTGTATCAAAAAGAATTGGATGAATTAAGTATTGATATAGAATACGGTGATTATATTGCATATTATGAAACGGAATCAAAAGTAAGGTATTATAGTGTAGCTAATGATGGTCGTGTTACTTCAGATTTGAAACATACTTATGGCGGATATAAACCTTTTTATAGAACATTCGTGGCGGTACCTGTTAATAGAAATGAATTTAATGGAATATAATAATGGCGTTACCTAAGAAAATAATACCAACATTACCTTTAGTTGAACCCAAATTTGGACCGGCTAGAAGGCAAGAACTTCTTGATAAAATCAATGAGGATGGGACATATTTACCAAAATCTATACTTCATGCGGACTTAGATAGAGGATTTTTGGATTTTGTTAAGGATGAATTACAAATTATAAGTGAAGGAAAAATTGTTCCTACTTTAGATCTTATTATTACAACTCAAAATTGGGCACAATTTACACAAACTTGGGATACGCAGGACTTGGATAAAAACGTTTCATTACCATTTGTTACTGTGGTTAGAGTTCCCGAGGTACAATTTGGACAAACATATGGTGGAATGTTCAATATTCCTAATAGAAGACAATATCAATACGTTGCGGTTCCAACATGGGATGGAACTAGAAAAGGTGTTGATGTTTATTCCATACCACAACCCGTTCCGATTGATATAACATATAACGTTTATATTATATGTAACAGAATGAGAGAAGTTAATTCTTTCAATAAAGTTATTATAGAAAAATTCGCATCTCGACAAGCTTATACCGTAATAAAAGGACATTATATTCCCATATTAAGGGGTGATATTGTTGATGAATCGGTTATGGATGTTGAGAAAAGAAAATTCTACTTACAAAAATACAGTTTTACACTACAAGGGTTCCTTTTGGACGAAAACGAGTTCCAAGTAAAACCGGCAATTTCAAGACAATTCACTATGTTTGAGTTGGATGGTAAAAAACCAAACCAAAAAAGAAAAAAATATCCCGATAATCCTGAAACATTTGAAACTACTATTAATTTTAATTCATCTTATACTTCAGATACAAGAACCATACAATATAAAGTGAATATGAGTGTTAATGATTCAAGTAATATATCATCGTATTCAACTTACATTAATAATGTTCTCATTACAACACCAATTCTTGAGATAAATTCGGGGGATGTTCTAAGAACCGATGTTGTGTTAACAGATTCGGGTCAAAATGGATTTATTGTTTATAAAACAGTATTAGTTTAATTGTCACCGTATAAATCTTTTTTAGATTTACAATTATCTTTAATTAGTTTTTCCAAAAACTTATAAATTTTTAATCCACGGTCGTCACAATATGATTTTAATAAATCATGTGAGGTCTTACTTATTTTAACGTTTTTGACTTTCTCGGTATCCATATCGTTAAATATCAAAAAAAGATATTTTTAGTAGAAATAAAGATAATGAACTTTATATTATCTTCGGTTTTTGGTTAAAAGTAAAGTATTTATGGTAAATAAATTAAAAAACTTTTATTATAATGGCTACAGCAAATAAGGTATTCGTTTCACCTGGGGTTTATACCTCAGAAAGGGATTTAAGTTTTGTTGCTCAAAGTGTTGGTGTTACAACATTGGGTTTGGTTGGTGAGGCACTAAAAGGTCCCGCTTTCGAACCAATTTTTATCACTAGTTTTGATGAGTATGAAACATATTTCGGTGGAACTTCAACAGAAAAATTTGTGAACACACAAATTCCTAAATATGAAATGGCATATATTGCAAAATCATATTTACAACAATCAAATCAGTTATTTGTATCAAGAATATTAGGTCTATCAGGATATGATGCAGGACCATCTTGGACTATCAAAACGATTGCAAATCCAAATACATCAACAATTGGTATTACAGGTAATACACCTGTTGGATTCACAGTTACATTTAGTGCTAACTCAACGGGAACTGTAAATATTTTAACAAACGGATTGTCAGCATATACAGACGTAAATGCGTCATATACTAAAATAGATGGTAGTACTTCAACATTTACAACAGATTTACAAAATTTATTATTAACGGTTTTTGGTAATGATACCGCTGCGGTTGTTCAAGTTAATTCAGGTGCAACATCATATATTTTTGGTAGTTTACCATCGGCAACTAACACAACATATACATCAGGTGCTTACACGGCTTCAACAAACGTTTTAGGTGTTTATAACACAAACGCATCATCTCAGGATTACACATCTTATTTAAATGATCCTTGGTATTATTCATTGTTTAATATCAGTTCGGGCAATGCGTATGTTGGTCGTTCTTTTGTAACTTTCTTAAGTTCATTGTCGGGAGGTTTAAGTGCTGGATCTTACACATCATACACGGGAACGATTTCGGGACAAACTTTTGGTTGGTCAGGTACTGCATATTCAGCATATAATAATATGGTGGTTGCAACATTGAGATCAAGAGGTGTTTCTAATTACGGTTCCGGAGTTGCGGGACCCGATTTTGTTGTAAGTGCTCAATCAAATGTTAATTTGGTAGATGTAAATAGCGGTGTAACTAAAAATCCATACACAGAATTCCAAATTTCAGGTTTAACAACTTCAAATTCCACACCATTCACACTAACTGCGTCAATGCAACAAACAGGAACTAACTATTTGAGTAAAGTATTGGGTAAAGATAATTTTGGTAAAGACAGAACAGTAGTTCCTCTTTTCGTAGAAGAAATTTATCCTAACTTGTTGAATTTTGGTTATAATAAAGGTTACATTAGAGGACTAAGCACAAGTTTAATTCAGTTACCGGGGTTGAGAGCTGCTAACACAACAGGAACTATGGCTTATTTCTTAGATCCTTACCAAACACCAAGTTCTCCTTGGGTGGTTTCAGAACTTCGAGGTAATCAGGTGTATGAACTTTTCAAAGTAATTACAATTTCAGATGGTAATGCTGCTAATACACAAGTTAAAGTTTCAATATTGAATATGTCGTTCAATAATTTAACTTTTGATATTGCTGTTAGGGATTTTTACGATACGGACACAAATCCTGTTATTTTGGAGAAATTCACAAACTGTACAATGGATCCTAGTCAAAATAGTTACATTGGTGTTAAAGTTGGTACCTCTGATGGTGAATACCAATTAAACTCTAAGTTTATTATGTTGGAGCTTAATTATGATGCACCTGTAGATGCCATTCCTTGTGGTTTTGAAGGTTTAATTGAAAGAACCTATTCTTCAACATCAAACACACCACCACAACCTGTATATAAAACTAAGTATGATTTCCCTGGTGAAGTTATTTACAACCCACCATTTGGAAATGCTACAGGTTCGGCAGATAATTCAACAACATCAAGTGGTGATAAAGTTAGAACTACTTACTTAGGATTTTCATCACAATTGGGTATTGACTCCGATTTGTTCCAATATAAAGGAAAACAAAACCCAACAAGTATTTGTAATGAGGCATCAAGTTGGACTTATCAAACTAAAGGTTTCCACATGGATAGTGGTGCTACGGTAGTAACTATCGCAAATTCATACCTATCTTCAGGAACATCGGCATTTGAAGTTGGATCAACAAGTTTCACAACAGACCCAACAGATCCCGCTAATCCATATTATAAAATACAATCACGTAAATTCACATTCTTAGTTCAAGGTGGTTTTGATGGTTGGGACATTTATAGAGAAAGAAGATCTAATGGTGATGAATTTATTTTAGGTGGTACAGGATATCAGAAAGGTGTTTCATCTACTTGTGATACAAGATATCCATCGGCAACTGGTTGGGGTGCGTTTAGACCATATACATATGGTAATAACACTACCGATTATGCAACAACTGACTATTATGCTTACTTAATTGGTATTCAAACATTCGCAAATCCTGAAGCAACTAATATTAACGTATTCGCAACTCCGGGTATTGATTATGTAAATAACAGTAACTTAGTTGAAAACGCAATTGAGATGGTTGAGCAAGATAGAGCGGATTCGATCTATATCACAACAACTCCCGATATTGACCTATTGGTTTCAACGGTGGATTCACAAGATTTCATTGATCCGACTGAAGCTGTTAATACTTTGGATGATACTGGTATTGATTCTAACTATACATCAACTTATTATCCTTGGATTTTAGTTAGAGATACTGTTAATAACACACAAATTTATCTTCCACCAACAGGTGAGGTTTGTAGAAACTTAGCACTTACCGATAATATAGCTTTCCCTTGGTTCGCATCGGCGGGTTATACTAGAGGTTTGGTTAATTCGGTAAAAGCAAGAAGAAAACTAACTCAAACAGATAGAGATACATTGTATCAAGGAAGAATTAATCCTATCGCAACTTTCTCAGATGTTGGAACTGTAATTTGGGGTAATAAAACACTACAAGTTGCACAATCAGCACTTGACAGATTAAATGTTAGAAGATTGTTGTTACAAGCTCGTAAATTAATTTCAGCGGTTGCGGTTAGATTGTTGTTTGAACAAAACGATGAGAAAGTTAGACAAGATTTCTTAGATGCGGTTAATCCTATTTTGGATTCAATTAGAAGAGATAGAGGTCTATATGATTTCAGAGTTACGGTAAGTTCTTCACCCGAAGATTTGGATAGAAACCAATTGGTGGGTAAAGTTTATATTAAACCAACTAAATCTTTGGAATTCATTGATATCGAGTTCTTAATTACACCAACAGGTGCGTCTTTTGAAAATATCTAATAAATGAAAGATCTATTAAAAAATAGAATCCTAAAATCACTAATTCCCTCATACATTAACGAGGGGATTGGTGACAAAGGAACTCCTGACATGAAGTATTATGCTTTTGATTGGGATGATAATTTACTTTATATGCCGACCAAAATCATGTTAGAAGATGAGGATGGGGATGAAGTACCTATGGGAACGGAGGATTTTGCTGAGTACCGAACAGAGATTGGTAAAGAACCCTTTAAATATAAAGGTAGAACTATTGTAGGATTTGCAGATGACCCATTTAGAAACTTTAGAACTGAAGGTGATAAGGATTTTTTGATTGATTCAATGGTTGCCGATACTGGTCCGGCTTGGGATGATTTTATTGAAGCGATTAATGGTGGTTCGGTGTTTGCTATTATAACGGCTAGAGGTCACAAACCCGATACTCTGAAAGAATCGGTATATAATATGATAGTATCAAATCACAATGGTATTAATAAAAAACTTTTGATTAAAAATCTAAGAAATTACAGATCTATTGATGATATGGAAGATATGTCGGATGATGAAATTATTCGTGAATATTTAGATATGTGTCAATTTTCACCAGTTAGTTATGGTTCGGGAAGTGCTTCAAACCCCGAAGAGGGTAAAATTGATGCTATGAATGATTTTATTGATCACGTTAAAAAAATTGCTAAGAAAATTCATAAAAGAGCTTTCATGAAAGAAAAGATTGCTAATAAGTTCATACCTATGATTGGATTTTCAGATGATGATATTAGAAACGTTGAAAAAATGAAAACTCATTTTGAAAAAAATAAACCCGAAGGAGTTGATTTAACAACTTATTCAACGACCGGAGGTATAAAAAAGAAATATTAATATGAGAATAGTTTGTCAAAAAAAAAAGTAAATAGAAAAACTTTTTGACGAGTATTTATATATAAAACTAAAAAAGATTAAAATTTAAAGATATGGCTGATTTGTTAATGAAAATGCCTATTCCTTATGAACCCAAAAGGAATAACCGATTTATATTAAGATTCCCTTCTTCATTGGGTATTAACGAATGGTATGTTCAGAGTTCGGGAAGACCGGCAATAAAAATAGGTAGTACAGAAATACCGTTCTTAAATACAAGTACATTCGTTGCGGGTAGATTCAATTGGGACCCGATTAAAGTTGATTTTGTGGATCCTATTGGGCCATCGGCAACACAGGCATTAATGGAGTGGGTTCGTTTGCACGCTGAATCTGTAACAGGTCGTATGGGTTATGCTGCGGGTTATAAGAAAAACATTGACTTAGAGATGTTAGATCCAACGGGTGTTGTTGTTGAAAAGTGGATACTTGAAAATACTTTCTTGACTGATGTATCTTGGTCACAAGCATCATATAGTGATGATAAGTTAGCGACTCTATCTTGTTCATTACGTATGGATCGTTGTATCTTGGTATATTAATTATTTACTAAAAATATTACTACACTATATTTAACCGTAGAGCCAAACTCTACGGTTTTTTTATGCAAGACGCAACACAATACGGACAAATTGATTTTAATTTACCACATGATGTGGTGCCTTTACCATCAAGAGGAATTTTTTATAAAAATAAAAAGGAATCTGTGAAAGTGGGATATTTGACCGCTTCGGATGAAAACACAATTATGTCGGCACCTTCCGATTCCATAGTAACAACACTAATTAGATCAAAATTATATGAACCGGGAATTAGACCCGAAGATTTGTTAAATGGTGATATTGAAGCTATTCTTATCTTTTTAAGGAACACATCGTTTGGTCCCGAATACACATTCAAATTAATTGACCCCGAGACTGGTAATGAGTTTAAGGGTAATGTGATGTTAGATGAGTTAAATATTAAACGAACAAATCAATTACCTAATGAGGATGGGACATGGACCACAACTTTACCAAGAAGTGAAGTGAAGGTAAAATTAAAACCATTGACATTGGGTGATATGACAGAGTTGGATAGAATGAATGCGATGTATCCTGTGGGTAAAGCACCTACGGTGACTACAAGATTGGCTAAGTCAATTATTAGTATTAATGATGATACTAGCCCTGAAAATATTATTAAGTTTATTGAATCTATGCCTATTATGGATTCTAAATACATTAAAAAATTCATTAATGAAAATGAACCAAGATTGGATCTTGTGAAAACAGTTATCGCCCCATCCGGAAAAAAGGTAGATTTGAATATCGCCTTTGGGGCAGAGTTTTTTCGCCCTTTCTTCTGATTATAACAGAGTATTATCTGACGAATTTTATTATTTGGCGAAGCATCTACATGTTTCTTATGGAGATTTTTATCGTATGCCCACTTATTTTAGGAAATATTTGATGAACAAGTTGGTCACGGATTTAACACCCAAAACTAACTAATCAATATTTATTGTAAATAAAGTTTATGGCACAAAATATTTTTGACGATTTAAATAAATATGGACAAGGATTGGCCGACATTCTTACCAAACAATTTTTTGCAAATCTGCAGGAATTTCGTGAAAATCTTGATGAGCAATCTCTGTCCGTTCAAAAGAACATGACTGCCAATAGGGAAACTTATAGAGAGGTTTCCAAAACTATTGCCGACGCATCTAAAGATTTGGCTTTGGTTATTGACCAAGGTACCGATGTTGCTAATTTAACACAAAAAGCGGCTGACATAATTTCTAATATCGCCTCTGAACTTGAATATAGTTTTGTTGTTGGTGCTAAAAATATGGTTGAGATCCAAGCGGCAGCGACAGCAACCGGTTTAGGTATTCAATCCATTACACAAAGTTTTGTAAAATTTGCTGACTTTGGTGAATCCATGAATAATTTTGGTGAAAACACATTAACCATATTATCTGAAGCTAGAAAATTCGGAGCAAATACAAATCAAGTATTTCAACAAGTTAGTGATAATTTATCAAATGCTAATAAATTTGGATTTCAAACGGGTGTTGATGGTTTGGCAAGGATGGCGGCAAAAGCGGCTTTACTAAAGATTGATATGTCCGACGTATTTAATTTTGCGTCAAAAGTATTTGACCCTGAAGGTGCTATTAGTGCGGTAAATACATTTCAACGATTAGGGGTTGCTGTTGGTGATTTAGCAGATCCGTTTAGGTTGATGTATTTGGCACAAGAAGACACTGAAGGACTACAAGAAGCTATTGGTGGTGTGGTTGAAAGAATGGGTTTTTTGAATAAAGAAACCGGTAAATTTGAGATACCTCCAGCTGCTAGACGAGATTTAATGAAAATTTCCGAAGAAACGGGACTTAGTTATGATAACATGGTTAAAATGGCTAAGGCAAGGGCTCAACTTAATGAAGTATCAAAAGAATTAAAAGTTGCCGGAATTGACGAAGAAACAAAAATGTTTTTGTCGGGTGTTGCTAATTTTGATAAGATTAAAGGAGGTTTTACGGTTAAAGTTGATGGTCAAGATAGATTGGTTTCACAACTACAACAAGGTGATTTAGAAAAGATAAAAGCACAAACAACAAGTGCCAAAACCTTAGAGGATTTTGCTGCGGAACAATTATCAACACAACAAATGATGAACAATAATTTGACAGCGATTAAAGTTGGTTTCGGAGTGTCGGGGATTGCTAGTAGTAAAGTGTTCCAAGATCTTATTGAAATACAAAGAGGAGGTCAAAGAATTGTTTCTGAAGGTGTTAGACAGGCATTTCGTCCCGGAGATCAACGACAATTAGTAGATAGATTTGAAACCGGTGGTGTTGATGCAATAAAGGATTTAGTTAAGGGTGACCTTGAAGGGTTTAACGATAAGTTTGGAACAACTCTTAACGACTTTATTGTTGATTTTTCTGAAAACTTTAGTAAAAGTATTGACAGAATATCCTCAATTGATTTTGCATCCACATTTCAAACACAAATTTCTAAAGAAAATATTGTTGTTCCTGCGGTTGGAAGTATTGTTAGTGATCTTATAGAACAATTAGGTATTAAAGAAACTAAGAAACCGGAAACTGTTAGAGTTGATCCCGTTACTGTCCAATTAACGGGTAGGGTGGATATTATGCAAGATAATAGAGTTGTTGGTCAAATAGATGCTAAAAATTTACAATTTTCAAACGCAGTTAAAGCAGTATTAAAAGAACCTGATGTTTATAACGCGCCGGGTCAATAAAAAAATAGCTACTAATCTATTTATATTAAAATGAATTATTGATGGGAACTAGTCCGTTATCGTTTAATGCAACCGAGATCATTAGAAAAAGTTTAATTGTAAGGAATCTTAAACCTTACAGAAAACCAGGCGTATATACACCACCAAGTGGTGCGGTTACATACCCAACCGAATTACAGGATTATAGTGTAATTGATTCTCCTGATGTTTTAATAGATAACAGTCCTTTTTCTGATAATTTATATAAGATTAATGAATTTGGTCCTAATGGTGGTTTTAATAAAACTATAAATTATAATAATGTTGTAAGTTCGGGACCTAATAAGGGGGAATATGGACCATTTCCCCCATATATCGATGCTATTGAGAATTATAGTATATCCTATCAAAAAGCATCGTCAATTATCAACCAATACGGACCTCCCGGAGGTTTTCAAAATCCGTATAATATTGGTTTAATACAAAGGTCTAAAGGTGTTTTGGCACCGTATTGGGGTCCACCTAGTTTTAGACCCTCATTATATTCACCATATGCGGTTTTACTTTCAAGTAATCCACAAGGGTCGGATGGTACATTATCTTTGGATTCTGAACCAAGAAGGTTTGATATTGGGGTTGCGTTAAAGGCTAATTTAAAGGCGAGGGTTGATCAAAATGTTAGAACCGAAACAATCGGAAGACTTACATTCTTAGAGTCACTTAGAGATCCATTTGAGGTGGCTCAAGTTTTGGCGGGTAAAAGACCTATAGTATCAAAAGATTGGACAATTACTGTTCCGTCAAACGCTATTGGTAAAATGGCGGATATTCTTAACAGAATTGCAGGAACTTACTATCCTGTATCACCGATACCGGGTGATTATTTTGATGAGGATATGACACAGAACAACCTTGGTAGAACACAACAAACGGTTGTTGGTGCTGCGGTTGCGGGGGCGTTTGGAACGAGAGGGTCAAGAGGTAGAACACCGTCGGATTTATTCTTAAAAAATACAGGATCGGGTCAAAAATTCCAACTACAATCTAACATTGAACAAAACAAGTTTAGACCCGCGTTTAGTGATGATGCCGTAGGTGGTATATTTTCGTTTAATTTATCAAACTTAACTAAAGGAAACTTTTATGTTGGTTCAAAGGATCAAGATCCGGGATCTTTAACATCACCTCCGGGTGCTATACCAAAAGATGAAACGGGTAGAGAAGTTAATGCTCCTGTATATGGACCTGAAGTATTGGGTAATAATTATGAAAATAATATACAAATCCAAAACGGTTTTGCGGGTAAATCTTATGAGGATGCGGGGGGTATTCAAGGAGGGTTCACATGGGTATCACCGAAATATAGTAAAAATGCGGGTAAAAATGTAGCACCTGGTGGTGATTATACCACAAATAACCCAACATTTAATAGTATTAGTGATAAATTCAATGCGGGTAAATCAACTAATTATGAATTTAGACCGGGTAGTATTTTAGATGATACTCAAAGGTTAATAGATTCACAACCCGATGGTGCTAAGAGACTTAACCACGTTGGTAACGCAATTGACCAAGTATCTAAAGTATTTAGTGATGGGTATAAGGAATTAACTAAGGGTTCTAGGGTGATATCTTACACTAATGCGTCGGGAACGGAAGCGGGTAGAGAATATTGTAGGGTGTTTGCTAAGGACAAACCATATATTAATTATGAAAATTTACAGAAACAAAAAGGTAGTATCTATCAATTTGTTAATTCTGTAATAACTTCAACATATAATTTGAATATTGTTCCGACAAGTAACAACGTTAATCCAACTGCAGTTGAGAAAAACGTTACCAAATACATGTTTAGTATTGAAAACTTGGCTTGGAGAACGTCAAATAAAGAAGGTTTTAGAGTGTCGGACCTTCCTGCTTGTGAGAGAGGTCCTAATGGGGGTAGAATAATGTGGTTCCCACCTTATGGTTTAACATTTAGTGAGGATTCAAGACCGTCGTTTAATGAAAATACATTTATTGGACGACCTGAACCTGTTTATACTTATAAAAACACATCAAGATCGGGTCAATTATCATTTAAGATTGTGGTGGATCACCCATCTATATTAAATCTTATTGTTAATAAGGTTTTGGCGAATACTGATAGAGAAACTGCTGATAATATCGTTGATTCTTTCTTCGCGGGTTGTAAAGAATATGATTTGTATGAATTGGCTCAAACATATAATACCATACCGGCATCGGATTTGGTATATTTTCAATCAATTGTTAATACAACAACACCACAAAATCCTGCAACACAGGAATCTACACAACCGATTAATCAATCACAACCGGCACCAATTATTCCTCAACAAACCAAACCATCTGAATTAAATTGGGATAAGTTTAAAAACTTAGGTTTTTATTTTTACAACGATTATCCCGATCCAAATACGAGATTAACTCAAACAACGAGTGCTTATGATGTTGAATATAATTTCTTATTAAGTAAGGAAACAACCTTCATTGAAGTTGCTTCAAGAAATAATACACAAACTGAGATGCAAAATTTCTTTGATGATATTGTTATTGATAACTTCACAACTGTTGGTAATAAATTGGTTCCCGAGATAAAGAAAGTTTTGGATGACGGGACTGCTAAAAGTATAACAATTACTTTAATTGGTTCTGCGTCCGCACCTGCAACAATAAGTTACAACGTTGATTTGTCAAAAAGAAGAATTGATAGTGTTAAAGATTATTTCCAAAATGTTTTGGGTTCATACATAGATTCGGGAAGATTGAAAATTGATTCGGGTTCTGCGAGAGGTGAGCAAGAATCAAGTGCTACACTATATAGTTTCAATAAAGGGACTAAATCACAGGGTTATAATTGTACTGACTTAGATACTAAAAATATACCATACAATAAGATATTTTCCGTTCAAGCATCTGCTTGTAGAAGAGTTGCAATTAAGGATATTAAATATGTTCCCGGTGATATTCCTCAAGCACCTCCACCACCACAAATAAGTGCGGTACCACCTAAGCAAGAACAAACAACAGGACAATTACCATTGGAAGCACCAAAACCTGTAACGACTACAACCATACAACAAAAAATTAAAAATGATGTTAGTAAGAGAATTGTTAGATCTTTATTATCTGAGTGTAACTATTTTGATATATTGAAAAGTACTGATCCTGTTGTTTTTGATTCAATCAAAGACAAGATCAAATATTTTAATCCAACGTTTCACTCAATGACACCTGAAGGATTAAATTCAAGATTGACATTCTTAAATCAATGTGTAAGACCGGGTGATACGATACCAACAATAGGTTTGGATGGAAAACCTGTAACGGATGTTGCAACAAACACCGCGTTTGGTGCCCCACCTGTGTTGGTGCTAAGAATTGGTGATTTCTATAATACTAAAATTATTCCAACAAACTTAAGTTTCAAATTTGAAAATTTTGATTTGAATCCCGAAGGTATTGGTATGCAACCGATGATTTGTGATGTTACGTTAAGTTTTAACTTTATTGGTGGTTCGGGACTTAAAGAACCAATTGAAAAATTACAAAACGCATTATCGTTTAATTATTATGCAAATACTGAGATGTATGATGAAAGAGCTGAAAAAACGGAAGATAGAGAACAATTCAATCAACAATTTATTGGTGCATTAGGTTTAACTGAAACTGAGACAACCACATCGGTTTCACAAGCAACTCCGGTTTCCACATCACTTGGTGGTGCAACAATTGGTGAAATTAAGAGTACTACAACCTCTGCGGCAACGTCGGGAACATCTACCGTGGTTTATGGTAATATATCATATACTAAAGTGTTTGATGGGTTTGTTACACAGTCTAAAAATTATTATAATGGTGTGTATAATTTCTTAAACGATACACTTAAGAATTATAATTATGGGGTATTACAAAACGTTACGAATGTTCTAAAATATAACACAGGTAAGTTCAATCAATATACGTCACCACAAGATGTTAATCTATTTGGATCACCTGTAAATATTCAATCCAGGTATGTTTCTTTCTTCTCACAATTACAAAGTAAAATCAATAATGGATCATTATCTCAAATATCCACATTAGAACAAAACAGAAATGTTAAAAATAGTGTAGTTAGAGATTTGAAACAGAACTACATAAACTATGTTAGTGGATATGCACCTACGTTTTTAACTAAACTTACCACATCAATTCAATCATTGAATACGTTAGAACAAGACTATGTATTTACAATAGATAAATTGAATTATGTATTAACTGAAAGAGATGGTTTCATTGAAAAGGGAGAACCGAAGTTATATAAAATAACGGGTTCAACTCTTTCGGTAATGACTACTGACTTAACAACAATAGGAACCTATTGTAATCAATTTATAACTACTTTAACTGATGGGGATTACCCACCTTATGTGACTCAAAGCTTCAAATTTGACTCTGAAATATTCCCTGTTACTAAATTTGGGTTTACAACTCCGGAATCTAAGTTAGAATATATGTTAATGAGTGGTGTTTATATTAATGATTATACTAATTTTATGAGTGCAATCACTAACGGTATCACAGATCCTATTTCACTTACAATAATAAATGATGAATTTGGTAAGGTGAAGTCGGTCTTTGAAAGTGCTTATAATACGGAATTAAGTATTGTTGATGATAATAAAAACACAATTAATAAAGACATTCTAAATGTTGTTGGTATAAACGTTGGTGTTGATAGGACTTGTTCATATACGACTGATTTTACACCAAGTAGTGATGATAAAACAAGATTGAGTAAATTGTTTAATTCTAATAATGATGCCGATACTGATAATCCTTACAATCTTAAAAAGAAGTTTAAACTATGAGTTATCAATATTATAATAGATATGTGGATTTTGAAGTAAATGGTGGTCAAACCGTTGTCCCATTTGTTCCTTTGAGACCTAAAAACTCGGATCAAAGATACATTTATCGTGTAGGAAGAAGTAGAATGGATAAGATATCACAGGAATATTATGGCACACCTTTTTTTGGTTGGTTAATATTACAAGCAAATCCACAATTTGGTGGTTTAGAATGGTCAATACCCGATGGTACGACAATAAACGTTCCATTTCCATTGGTGGCGACACTACAAGATTATAACGCGGCATTGAATAATTACTTCTTCTATTATGGCAGATAAAAAAATACTAGTAGATTTTGACTACGACAACATAGTTATTATTGATCCTAATAAAACGGTTGGAACTAATGGGAATAGTTATGATGAACGATTGGTAAATCATGAAGAACTTGTCATGTATGCTAATTTGGAAGCCCGTGTAATACCGGGAACAAAACTTGTTCAAGGTTCCACATTAGACGATTCTATCCGAAACGTAAAAATCGCACAAATTAATTTCTTAAATCCTGGTGGTAAAGGATACTTTAGTAACGAATATACCGATGAGATTACAGGAAAAAATAGTTTGAAAGGTCAAGGAATTAATCAAAACTTTCAAAAAGGTAGAGTTTTCCAAGACCCACAAGGTAATAACACTATTGAAAGGTATCAAACAACGGGTAATATACAGGACACTGAACTATTAGGTATTGAAAGTATAACGGTAACTAATGATAGGAGTTTTACACCGGTAGTTAATGTTAGGTTAATTGACGTGCAGGGTAGAGCGTTATTTGAAAAAGGTGATAATTCACCATATGCTGCATTTTTTAACTTACCATACCCAACATTTTATTTAACAATGAAGGGTTATTATGGTAAAGCTATAAGATATGAATTAATATTACAAAATTTTGAAGCGTCATTCCAAGGATCCACGGGTGATTATACTGTTAATCTTAAGTTTGTTGCTTACAAATACTCTGTTTTAGCCGAAACTTCGGTGGCATATTTGTTTGCATTACCACATATGTATAATACAACTTATAACATTTCACCACCATCTAATACACAGGCTCAAAACGCTGCGTTATTCACTAATGGAAATACTAATACAGATGTCAATCAAGTTGTAACGTCAAGAGGATTACAAAAATTAAAAGAAGTTTATCAAGATTATAAATCTCAAAGATTGGTTGATGAGAATTTCCCCGAGATGACACTTAATCAATTACAGATTAAATTAGAAAAACTTGAAGAAAATTTATTGGCCACATTTGGGAAACAAGATTTCTCTTCATTATCTGACGTTGATTCTTATAAGAAAAATCTAATAAACTATCAAAATTCTGTTTATTCTACCGATCTCAATTCGTGGTCATCTAAGTATGTTGATACATCATTGTTTTATTATGATAATACAGGTAAAAAGTTTTATCTCTATAAAGAGAATGTTAGACAATCTCAACAAAGTATGAAAGATGCTGAGGTTATACTTGATAAAATAGTAAAGGAATATAATAAATTATTATCTGAAAACAAAACGTTAGGTAGTGGTGGATCGGCAACTATTAATAATATAAAAAAACTAATAACAGGTCTTAATAATGATATCACCGTTGGAACGATTATTCGTGACTTGGGAATGATTGACGAACAAAAAACATTACAAGAAAGGTTAAAAAGAATACCAACAAGTGCTGAAACAGAAAATTTTAGAATTGAATTAAATAAACTTAAATTTTCTAATACAAGTATAAAGATAAATGGTATTGTCAATAACCAACCCGATAATACGACGGATTCGGAAGCGGGTCCTGTAAAATTACCTCAAAAGGTAATGTATTTTGAAGGTGAAGGTACTTTTGTTGATTTGATTCAAAAGTTAGATACCAACGCAACCAAAGTAAGAACACAAATTGAAGATACCTTAACATCTGAATTACAAAAAAAGATTGAGGGTAACAATGGGTTAGGATTTAAACCAACAATGAGAAATGTATGTGCGGTTTTATTCGCATCGTTAGAGGCGTTCTTACGATTGTTGGATGATGTTCATACTAAGGCTTGGGATGTTAGGTTTGATCCTATTAGAAAGTCGGCAATCCTGAACAACGAGAATAAAAATAATATAGATACCACGGCTGCGGGTGATATTCCTGTTTATCCTTGGCCACAATATTTTGTTGAAACACAAAACACCACAGATGGTGGAAAGTTTGAGTTAAGATATCCTGGTGATCCATCGGTGATTAATCAAACACAGGCTTACAGGTATGATATTTGGCCTGAAGTAGAATTTGTTGAAGAATATATGAAAGGTTTGGCGGTTAGAGATCTTGAGATTCTACAAAATCCAACAAGTTCCACCAACGAAGAAAAAACTATAAATAGAGTTACGTTAAACGCTTTTGATTACCCAACAACAAATAGAACCTATTCAATAACAGAGGTTGTTTCATTTATTTATGAAATTTATGAAAGGGTTTTCACTGCGTCATTTTATGATAAATTAAATACGGATGTTTCAAATAAGAAGGAGGTTTATAAAACGATTGCTGATTTTGAAACTGAGAATATATTAAAAGCATTAGCAAATGATAATCCCGAACTAATTAAAATCTTGAAAGATTTTTCAATACAACCGGGAAATATTACTGATTTGATGAGACACATATCTAATGAAGGTAAAGGTATTTCGTGGAATCAATTCATTAGAGGTTATTATACAAATAAATATTTGGTTGGAAAAACGGACAAACCATTTCAAGTTTTATCGGGAAATACGACATTAATTGAAACAGTTTTACCAAATATTAGTGCGCCATCTAAAAAGAGAGTTTCGGATCTATTGAAGGTAGAAACGGGAAAAGGATTTACGGATTTATACCCATTTGTTTCGGATACATTTAATACTAATTCGTTACAAAACGGAGCAACGGACGGACTTAGATTCTACAAAACAACACAAACGTTAGTGTTTAATGATAGAATAAATTATATAACTAATTTTGCCACTGCAGATCCTAAAAACGCGCCAAAACCCTTTACTGTATTGGATTATACGGCGTTTAAACCCATTCAATACGATAGTAGCGGTATTCTAACACCGTTACAAATATATGCAACAAAATTGGCGGGCGATAGATTAGCAACCGAGGGTGTGTGGGGTGATAGGGTAATATCTATGATGAATACACCATTTTTTACAAATTCTATTTTATCCGGAGTTCAAAGTGAAAGAAGTAATGAAACATATCCGTATGTCCAATCTGCGTATTTATTCTTAAATTCATTACCTTTGGCGACTTTGAGAGAAAAATTCGTTAGTGGTGGGACGTATGGTGAATATATCGCTTCGGTTTTAAATAAATATGGTTCGGTTCAATCATTACCTTATTCTTGGATTATTAAGTACGGTTCAATTTGGTACAGATATAAGAAACAAGTAAATGAAGGTGTTGATATTTTGGATGGTGTTTGGAAAAACTTTGATTATTCGGCAAATTACGATCCAACAACTTCATCAACTACTAGAAGTTACAATACGAAAACATTTGTTAATGGTTCAAGAAGTGATAATACTATCACGTTACAAAATTCAATTACTGATACGGTTACATTAACTAATATTACTGCTGGATTTTACCCTAAATTAATAAATGATTTTACTTACTTTACAACAGGTTTTGATTTATTAACAGGATATACAGATTCTGATTATGTTGGTTCAACTTGTGGTAATCAACTTGAAATACGAAATAATGTTGATAATAATGTAAATCAACCATACAATGATGGTGGTGTTAAATTCTTAAATTATACACCATACGCCATTACATTTGACGTAAATAATAATACTTCATTCCCAAGAAAATACCAACAAAGTATTTTAGTATATCCAAGTTTCGGATCGCCGGTTAATGAGGTATCTAATTTCTTATTTACTCAAAACAATTTAAGTAGTTATAGTAACTTAAATCAATACAATCAAGTTGAGAATAATCCGTCAATTTATAATGCAACGACTAATTTCATTTGGGGTTCGGGTCCTTTTGGTTATTTTTCTAGTGCGGCGTTTACAAAACCCGATTATTATGAATACATCAAGAAAGTCAAAAGTGATGTTAATAAGCAAGATGCGTTTTCTTTTGAAACGGATTTTGAATATACAAGAATTGATGAGATGTTTGCAACATTCTCTAAGGAAGTGTTAGATGATTTTGAAACAATGTTTTTAGATTTTTGTCGTCCAAAAAGTAATTTCCAAAACCCATATGTTAGTGATGTGACCTTCGGTAATTTTCAAGCATTAATGACTGACATGATGTTTATTGACCGATTTAACGGTGCGATATCTAATGATGTGTTTATTGCTAAAGTTGCAAATGCTCAACAAGATAAATTATCAAATAATTGTAGGTTATTTTTGGATCAAAACGTGTTATTTGTAAATGGAAACCCATCAAACTTTAATAGAAGATTGTATGGCTCATTCCAAACAAATAAGATAACCGATCCTATTGTATTTAGTCCGTATGTTAATGGTTCATTACCCACAAGTAGTGGAACGGTAACTTTGGAACAGTCAGAGAATTCAAATCCTTTGGCTTGGAAAGCGTTAAAGACATATGTGGGTTTATATTCATCGGGAACTACGGTACCTTATGGGTTCTATTATTCTAGTGATGGTTCTTATATTACAGATTTTTTTGTTGATAATAATATTGCATTTACGGAAGCAAATGTTATTACTTGTGCCCCATTAATTAAGGTGTATGCTACCCAAAAATACTTGGCAAATGGTGTAATGACAAAAGATATTTTCACAACATTAATTGATGATTATGTTAATTCTGCAACGGAGTTACAAACAAATATTTTTACGATATTGTTTAATCAATTAGGAAAACAACTTCCAATAGTTACGGTTAATTCATCACAAAAAATTAATAGTATTATTGACGGTAACGCACCAAAATATGAGATTTGGGATACTATGAAAACCTTGGATAATAAGTGGATTGCGGGTAACGACTATAAAGGAAGAACCCTGTTCCAAGATGTTGTATTTTTGGATAGAGCAAATAGAGATATTGGTAGAACCGCGTTGATTGACATTTTTAGTTTTAAGACGTTATTAAATAACAATCCTCTTAATATGAGAGTGTTGGACTTTTTTAGTAAAATTTTGAGTGATAATAAGTTTATGATGATGCCTATGGGGGCTTACATGAATTTTTGGAGTAAAGAATTGATTGATGCTGACGGACAACCAAATCCTGAAAACAGTCAAGATTTGGCACAAACATTATTTGGTACCCACCTTAACGTCGATTATAGACAAGCTCGATCAAAAATTGTTTGCATATATGGTGGTAAAGTATCAGAACATTTGGATATGAGAAGATCTGATGATTATAGATTTGGAAATGATAGTTTTGATATTACAAGAACTTCCGAGAATGCTTTGTTATTTCAAACACCGGTTAATAAAAATGATTATCACCTTTCAAATAAAGTTGTTGGATTTAACGTGGATTTTGGAACAAGATCACAAGGTATGTTTTATAACATTAACCTATCTCAAACCAATTCTCTTGCAACAACGGAAGCTAATAAAGTAATTGCTGATACGGCAAGTGCTGCGGGAGGTAAAAGAGGGATTGCACAGAGTTTATCGCTATATAATCTATACAAAAATAGATCTTATGAAGTTGAAATAACATCATTGGGTAATTCAATGATACAACCAACGATGTATTTTAATTTGAAAAACGTTCCGATGTTTAATGGTCCTTATCATATACAGTCGGTAACACACCAAATAGCACCGGGACAATTTACAACACAATTTAAAGGTGTTAGAATACCTATTTATTCTATGCCACAATTGGACAAACAAATTACATCGTTAAACCAAGTGGTCTTAAGCGGGTTATTAAGTAAATTGAAGAAAAAGAGGGAGGATGAAAATAATCAAACACCAACCACTGTTAATATAACTAATGTTGGAAGTAACGTTACCAACAAAACATCATTTACGTTAGGTTCTAACGCATCATGTGTTAATAAACTTGATCCGTCATATGTATCTTATCAACCTTCCGATGCATTGATAAGTGAGTTAAGTTTTAAACAAGCGGCTAGATATATTTCACAAGCGACAGCAAATGAGGCTAATAGATTATTAACTTTTTGTACGTTATATATGTCAAGTTCTAATACTGAAAAATTAACAGGTTATGATTATAATTTTGCGGGAGTTACCTTAGATAAAAAGTACGGTGGAAACATACCCACCTACTTTAAAAATCAATACTTCTGTTTGACAAATTCAAACGGTAATAGCTTACCTTTTGTTTCTTTTGCATCTGATAGTAACAATATTAACATGTTGGTTAATTATTTTGAAAAACCATCTAAGAGGATTTCTCTGAACCAATCAAAAGGGGTTTTGAATTATAGTGGATTGACAGCAACTGATTCCGCTTTAATATCATTCCAAGTTACTGACGTTTGGTTACTATATTGGGCGAACAATTTAACAGAATCACAACTATTAAGTTTCATATCACGTAATGAAACACAATATAGTTCTTGGGCTAAAAATATTTATGAAGGGGTGGTTCTTGCAAAAAAATTAGGATTAGTTCCATCATTAAACATAAAGATTTGAAACTAACGAAAAAACTAGATATTTATTAAACAAAGATAATATTATGAATATTAAAGAACATTTAGATAGATACCTTGGTAAGAATACAAGGATTTCACAAAAAACTTTAGATAATGGTTATACTGAGGTGTGTGATTTAGACACAGGTGATTGTTATCAAATAAGTATGAGAGATGGTTTAATTGAAAGAGTGGATAACGTGAAGAACGCTTCTAGAAAAATCCAAGTCGAAACACCAACAGGTTATAAACAATTATTAAACGGATAATAAGATGTCGGTAGAGAAAAAAATATTGGAAGAATTGTCAAGATACAATCGTATTAACAAATACATAATGGAACAAGAGGCGGTTCCACCTCCTCCAGGAGATGTTCCACCTCCACCACCTGCAGAACCCGAAGGTTCTATTGCACCCCCACCTGTTGGTGGTGAAGTAGGTCCTCCTGCTGAAGTGATCGATGTTGATGTGGATAAAGATGTTCAAAAGATTGGTGACGAGAAAAAAGAAGAAAAAGACGGAACTGAAGAATTGGATGTTACGGACCTAGTAAAATCTCAGGAATCTATTGAGAAAAAACAAAAAGATTATTTTGAAGATTTGTTTAAACAATTAGAAGATTTACAGACAAAAGTTTCTGAGATGAGTAACTTAACGGATAAGTTAAATCAAATTGAAAATAAGATAGAAAAATACCGTCCAAGAACTCCCGAGGAGAAATTAGAGTTAAGAAGTTTAGATTCGGGACCATTCAACCAAAAACTTACCGATTTCTTCCAAGAAAAGGAGGAAGATTTTGAAAAAACAGGTAAAGAATATGTTTTAACATCTGATGAGATTTCAGATTTTACAGATTCTGAAGTTAGAGATACCTTTGATTCATATACAGATGACATGTATTACGGACAACAAAATCAATTTAAGTATCCTTAAAAAAAAATATAGGGGTCTTCGGACCCCTTTTTTAATTTGACTATGTTCATTTTTGTTTTATTATTGAATTGTAAACACTAAATTTTTTTTATATGAGTTCATTAGACGCAGTATTGTCACAATACGAAAAAAACACGCAAACGGGAACATCCTCTAGTTCTGGGATGTCGCAGGAAGAGCGAATGAAGAAGTATTTCACATGTCTTCTTCCTGAAAAATCAAAAGAAGGTCAAGCTAGAATCCGTATTCTACCAACACCTGATGGTTCATCACCTTTTAAGGAAGTATGGTTCCATGAGATCCAAGTTGGTGGAAAATGGCAAAAGTTTTTTGATCCTGGTAAAAACGACAACGAACGTTCCCCGTTGAACGAGTTGTACGAAGAATTAATGGCGACGGGTAAAGATTCTGACAAGGAATTGGCTAAACAGTATCGTTCACGTAAATTTTACATTGTAAAAGTTGTAGATCGTGATCACGAAGAAGATGGGGTTAAGTTTTGGAGATTCAAACACAACTTTAAGAATGAGGGTATCTTGGATAAGATTATTCCTATTTGGAGAGCAAAAGGTGATATCACCGACGCTGAGAAAGGTCGTGACTTAATTATCCAAATGAACAAGGCTAAGACGGGTAATGGTAAAGAATATACGAATGTTCAGACCATTATGTATGATGATCCAACACCATTACACGAAAATGCTGTGACAGCAAAAGAGTGGTTGGATGATGAGTTGGTATGGTCTAATGTTTATTCCAAAAAACCAGCGGAATATTTAGAGGCGATTGCCAATGGCGAAACCCCACGTTGGGACAACGATTTGGGTAAGTATGTTTATGGAGACTCAACTGAATCTACCACATCTATGGGTGGTAAATCATATTCAGATCCACAAGCATTTGATGACGCGAGCGGAGATATGCCGTTCTAATTTAATGGGACTTGGATACTTGAATAAATTGGGTATCCAAGTTCTTTTTGTTTAATAAGTAAAAAAGAAAAAAATGGCGATTAAGAAAGCGGATTTCAAAAAAGTAAAAGAGAAATTTTCTACGTCAGCGAAGTACAAACCACAAAGTTATTTTGACTTGGGTCCTGATTTTTTGGATGCGGTTGGTGTTCCTGGTCCTGCGATGGGACATATTAATATGTTTTTGGGTCACTCAGATACGGGTAAAACAACAGCGTTGGTTAAAACTGCGGTTGATGCTCAGAGAAAGGGTATTCTTCCTGTATTCATTATCACCGAACAAAAGTGGTCGTTTGAACACGCTCGTTTGATGGGATTTGAATGTGAAGAGGTTATTGACGAAACTACAGGTGAGGTTGATTGGGATGGATTTTTCATCTTCAATAATAACTTTGAGTATATTGAGCAAATAACCGACTATATCAACGATATGTTGGACGCACAAGAGAAAGGTGAGATTGAGTATGATCTTCTATTCTTGTGGGATTCTGTGGGTTCTGTGCCGTGTAAAATGACCTTTGATGGTAAGGGTGGTAAGCAACACAACGCTTCGGTATTATCTGACAAAATTGGTATGGGTATTAACCAAAGAATTTCAGGATCAAGAAAGACAGATTCAAATTATCAAAACTCTTTGGTGATTGTTAACCAACCTTGGGTTGAGTTACCGGATAATCCTTTTGGACAACCAAAAATTATGGCTAAAGGTGGAAACGCGGTATGGTTGAATTCATCATTGGTATTTTTGTTTGGTAATCAAAAAGGTGCGGGAACCACTAAGATCACAGCGACCAAAGACAAAAGAACGGTTAAGTTCGCAATTCGTAGTAAGATTTCTGTATTGAAGAACCACATCAACGGATTAGGATATGATGATGGTAAGATTATTGTTACACCCCACGGATTCTTATCGGGTAAGGATAGCACAGAAGAAAAGGCATCGGTTGAAAGGTATAAGAAAGAATATGCTGAGTATTGGAAAGATGTTATCGGATCTGATGGTGACTTTGATTTGAAAGAAGAGAAAGAATCCTTAAACTAATTTAATTGTGAAAACCCTACTTATTGATGGCAACAATCTATTCAAGATTGGATTTCACGGAGTTCGAGAATTTTATCATAATGGTAAGCACATTGGTGGGGTTTTTCACTTTTTGAATACTATCAGAAAATTTTTGGAGGATAATAATTACGACAAAGTAATTGTGTTTTGGGACGGGGAGAATAATTCATCAACTCGTAAGAAAATATATCCACAGTATAAGGAAAACAGACGTAATACAATGACTGATGAAAAGTATCAGTCATATGATGATCAGAAGACAAGAGTTAGGTCTTATTTGGAGGAGATCTTTGTTCGTCAGTTAGAGGTTCCTAACAATGAATCGGACGATTTGATTGCGTATTATTGTTTGATTTCAGAGAATGAGGATAAGACAATATTTTCGGCAGATAAAGATTATTTACAATTAGTTAATGATAAAGTAAGGGTTTATAATCCTTCACACCGAAAATTTTTTGTGAAAAATGATAGGGTAAGCTTACAAGAGATCAAAGTTCCTGTAGAAAACACAAAAACTCTAAAAATTTTGATGGGAGACAAGTCGGACAATATCAATGGTATTTACGGACTTGGTGAAAAAACGTTGGTAAAATTCTTCCCTGAAGTTCAAACTGAAATTGTTAGTGTCAAGTATATTTTAGAAAAAAGTGAGGAATTGTTAAAGGAATTTAAGGATAACAATACATTAAAAAATATTTTGACTGGTAAGACAAAATTAGGTATCTTTGGGGAAGAGTATTATCAAATCAATGAACAGATAATAGATTTGTCAAACCCTTTAATTACAGAAGATGCGAAAGAATTAGTACGAGATTATTACGAAGAATCCTTGGATCCCGAGGATAGGGGTTACAGGAATTTAATCCGAATGATGACGGAAGATGGGTTTTTCAAGTTCTTACCCAAAAAGGACGAGGCGTGGGTTGATTTCGTAAGACCCTTTATGAAACTTACGAGAAAAGAAAAAATGTATCACAAAAAAAATCAAACAAAATGAGTACAAAAGAACAAGAAATTACCAAAATGGAATTTCTAATGACATTGAATGATAACATCGTAGTTCAACGATTTTTCAATGTAAGAAACTACAATCCGAAGGCAAAAAATTCGATGGAGTTTTATGATTATTTCAAAGGTTTAGGTGAAAAACTTCAATATGATTTGAAGATGAAAAGTGTAATCTACCTATTGGATAATAAACATATTATTGAGGAAGATCCAAATGTTATGAATACATCTTACACGGATGGTGCTGAGGAGTTCCGTATGTATGTAAAAGTGGGCGATCACACAATTTGTCATAGAAATTTTGATGCCAAAGTGTATCCACCCAAGGTTAGATATACTGTGGATGTACGTCCGGAAATTAAAGCAGTGTTAAAAGACTTAACTGACATTTTTTCATCTGAAAATTTAACAACAGAATATTTGAACATTAGTCTATAACCTGTATATTTATCAAAACAGCTAAAAAAAAATCGTATGTCTAAAGTAAAAAATTTCGAGTATCTAGGTCAAACTTTTCAGTTACAATTATTAAATCAGATTATCGTTGACAAAGATTTCGCTCGTAGCATTTTAGACGTAATTGAACCCTCGTATTTTGATAACAAGTATTTCAAGACGTTAATACAACTTATAAAAGAATATTATAAGAAGTATGATTGCACACCATCTTTTGATACTTTGGAGCAACAAACTAAGAGTGAGTTTCCGAATGAAACGATGTTAAAGATCCTTATGGATACTATTAACCAAGTTAAAAATAGTCCATTTGAAGGAAGTCAGTTTGTTCAGGAAAAGGCTTTGAAGTTTTGTAAGCAACAAGAATTACAGAAAGTAATGACCAAGGCTCAAAAGGTAATTGATAATGGTGAGTTTGAAAACTATGATCAGTTGGAAGAACTTGTACGTGAGGCGTTACAAGTTGGTGAGAGAAAGGATGGTATGTCAGATGTCTTTGGTAACCTAGATGAGGTTCTAAATGATGATTTCAGACATCCTATTCCGATGGGAATACCTGGTATTGACAACTTATTAAATGGAGGATTAGCTAAAGGTGAGATTGGAGTGATTCTTGCACCAACAGGTGTGGGTAAAAGTACAATCTTAACTAAAATTGCCAACACAGCGTTTGCTCACGGATATAATGTTCTACAAATCTTCTTTGAAGATAATCCTAAAATTATTCAGAGAAAACATTTCACGATATGGACCGGCATCAGTCCTGATGAATTGTCTGAAAAAAAGGATGAGGTATTAGATAAGGTACGTGAAATTCAAAACTCGATGCCAAATGAATTGGTTTTGATGAAGTTACCATCTGATACTATGACAATGAACCAAATAAAAAACCAAGTTAGAAAATTAATTGCTGACGGAACAAAAATTGACATCGTATTATTAGATTATATCGATTGTGTGGTTCCGGACAAGAATCTTGGTGATGAATGGAAAAGTGAAGGTTCAGTGATGAGAGGATTTGAAGCAATGTGTCACGAATTGAGTATCGCAGGTTGGACAGCAACACAAGGTAATAGATCATCTATTTCATCAGAGGTTGTTACGACAGACCAAATGGGTGGATCCATTAAAAAAGCACAAGTTGGTCACGTAATTATCTCTATCGCCAAAACACTTCAACAGAAGGAAATGGATTTGGCAACCATTGCTATCACCAAGTCGCGATTGGGTAAAGATGGTGTGGTGTTTGAGAATTGTAAATTCAATAACAAGATGATGGAGATTGACACTGAGAGTTCAGTTACGTTCCTAGGCTTTGAGGAAAAGAAAGAAGAAAAGCAAAGAGACCGAATTAAAGAGCTTATGGAAAAACGTAAGTCTCGAGAAGGAAATAAACAAAATAGTAACAATTAAAAAGAATTAAAATGGACGCTTCACAGAAGATTTTGTCAGATTTAACGGTGTATATGAAATACGCCAAATATGTTCCCGAGTTAAATAGAAGAGAAACATGGGACGAACTGGTTACAAGAAATATGGATATGCACATTAAGAAATATCCATCCTTAGAATCAGAGATTAGAGAAGTATATAAGTTGGTTTACAACAAAAAAGTGTTACCTTCAATGAGATCACTTCAATTTGGGGGAAGACCAATTGAAATATCACCAAACAGAATTTATAACTGTTCTTACTTACCGATAGACCACTTGGATAGTTTTGCTGAGTGTATGTTCTTATTGTTAGGTGGTACAGGTGTTGGTTATTCTGTTCAGAAACATCACGTAGATAAATTACCTGAAATTAGAAAACCATCGGCAACAAGAAAAAGAAGATACTTGGTTGGTGATAGTATTGAAGGATGGGCGGATGCGATTAAAGTATTGATGAAGTCATATTTTGGTCAAAACACATCAACACCTGATTTTGATTTTTCAGATATCCGACCAAAAGGTGCTGCATTGGTAACATCGGGTGGTAAAGCACCGGGTCCCCAACCATTAAAAGATTGTGTTCATAATATCACAAAGGTATTAGATTCAAAAGAAGATGGTGATAGATTAAGTCCGATTGAGGTTCATGATATTGTTTGTCATATTGCGGATGCGGTACTAGCAGGTGGGATTCGTAGGGCAGCTTTGATTTCCTTGTTTAGTGCTGATGATGATGAGATGATTGCTTGTAAATCAGGTTCTTGGTGGGAAAACAATCCACAACGTGGTAGAGCAAATAACTCGGCAGTTCTTCTTCGTCACAAAATCACCAAAGAATTCTTTATGGAACTTTGGAAACGAGTTGAGTTGTCAGGTGCGGGAGAACCCGGTATCTACTTTACAAACGATAAAGATTGGGGAACCAACCCGTGTTGTGAGATCGCTTTGAGACCATATCAGTTTTGTAACTTATGTGAGGTAAATGTATCAGATATTGAATCACAAGAAGACTTCAACACCCGAGTAAAAGCGGCGGCGTTCATTGGAACATTACAAGCGGGTTATACTGATTTTCACTATCTACGAGATATTTGGAAGAAAACAACTGAAAAAGATGCGTTGATCGGTGTATCAATGACGGGTATTGGATCAGGAACTGTGTTAGGTTATGATATGACACAAGCGGCTACTATGGCTAATGAAGAGAATGAGCGAGTTGCGAAAATCATTGGTATCAATCCTGCGGCGAGATCTACAACAGTAAAACCTGCGGGAACTACATCATTAACTCTTGGAACTTCATCGGGTATTCACGCTTGGCACAACGATTATTATGTTCGTCGTGTTCGTGTGGGTAAGAATGAACCAATTTATTCTTACTTGGTAGAGAATCACCCCGAGTTAGTGGAAGATGAGTATTTCCGTCCTCACGACACTGCGGTTATTTCCGTTCCACAAAAATCACCTGAAGGTGCTATTTTGAGAACTGAAAGTCCATTCCAAATCTTGGATCGTGTAAAACGTGTATCACAAGAATGGATTAAACCAGGTCACAGAACAGGTTCTAATTCACATAACGTATCAGCAACCATTTCTTTGAAAGAAGATGAATGGGAATTGGCGGGTGAATGGATGTGGAATAATAGAAACTTCTATAATGGATTATCGGTTTTACCTTACGATGGGGGCAGTTACATTCAGGCACCTTTTGAAGATATTACTGAAGAAAGGTATTATGAGATGTTTGAAAAACTTCACTCTATTGATTTATCAAAGGTTGTTGAAACCCAAGATAATACTGATTTGAGTGGTGAGTTAGCTTGTGCTGGTGGTGCTTGTGAGATTAAATAAATGATTAAACTGTCTAACAAAGGGGTGGGATTCCACCCCTTTTTTATCTAAAATATTTATGTTTATGATAGGTACGATTTTTAGAGTTTTACTCTTACCGTTTATTTTGTATTATTTATATAACTGGCATGTTGCCGTTTATCTAAACTTTAATTGTATAACCCATGAATGGTTTTATTTGGGAGGTGTGATTTATGAAGGAATTTATAGAAGGAAAACATTATTATCTGGATGGTGGAAAAGTAGTATTCACTGAACAGTATCATTTGGATCGGGGATCCTGTTGTGGATCCGGTTGTCGTCATTGTCCTTATGATGAGGAGACGAGACAAGAGATGATAAACAAAAGAAAAGTTGTTACAACAACGTATGATAAAATCCAAGAAATAAAAAAGGAGATGGGTCAATAATACTTTTCTAGTATGTTGTATTTATAAAATATGGCAAATGGTATAACATATGGTATAAACTTTCCTTTTAGGGATTCGTTTAATGGTAAGTATCTTGATTTATCGGATACTAGTAATGAAGAAATTAGAAGTGATTTAATTCATTTATTGCTAACCCGTAAGGGTAGTAGGTATTTTTTACCTGAATTTGGAACTCGTTTATATGAGTTGATATTTGAACCTATGGATGGTCCAACATTTGCGAGTATTGAAGATGAGATTAGAAAATCTGTTGAACAATTTATACCGAATTTAAGAATTAACAAAATCACCATAACTGCGGCATCGGATGAAGAGGAAACTTTATTGGTGTCAAATATTGGGAATACATTTAATCAGGAGTTGTATATACCTAATCAAGCAACATCGGAATATACTGCTAGAGTTAGAATAGATTATACTATTACATCTGATGTGTTTAGTCCTAGTGATTTTGTAATTATCAATATTTAATATTATGGCAAATAAAAAAATATCATATGTTCCTCGCGACTTTCAAGAGTTAAGAGATGAGTTGGTTGGATATGTTAGCACATATTACCCCGAATTAATTCAAAACGTTAATGACGCTGCGTTATTTTCGGTTTTTTTGGACCTAAACGCTGCGGTTGCGGATAATTTACATTATCACATTGACAGAAGTATTCAAGAAACAGTTCTTCAATATGCTCAACAAAAAACGTCAATATATAATATTGCAAGGACGTATGGTTTAAAGATTCCGGGGCAGAGACCATCTGTTGCCTTGGCTGATTTTTCAATTACGGTTCCTGCGTTTGGTGATAAGGAAGACACTAGATATTTGGGTATGTTAAGAGCGGGATCACAGGCGGTTGGTTCGGGACAAGTTTTTGAATTGGTTAATGATTGTGATTTTTCATCACCCTTCAATAATGAGGGGTATCCAAACCGATTAAAGATTCCAAACTTTGATGCTAATGGAAATTTAATTAACTATACAATCACAAAACGTGAAGTAATTGTGAATGGTATTACTAAGGTATTAAAGAAGGTTATTAATACATCGGACGTTAGACCATTTTTGGAGGTATTTCTTCCCGAGAAAAATGTTTTGGGAGTCACTGCAATCATTCAAAAAGATGGTACATCTTATGTTAATACACCATCAAATCAAGACTTTTTAACTTTAGAGGGAAAATGGTATGAGGTTGATGCGTTAATCCAAGATAGAGTGTTTATTGAGGATCCCACAAAAACATCTGACAATCCCGGTGTTAAAGTTGGGCAATATATTCAAACGGATAATAGATTTATTACAGAATATACACCCGAAGGGTATTTCAAACTAACTTTTGGTGGTGGAACTAATTCTGCAGAAGATCAATTAAGAGAATTTACAAGATTGGGGGTACCGATTAATTTATCAAACTATCAAAATACTTTGGCGTTGGGTAATGCACCGACGGTAAATACAACATTTTTTATTCAATATAGAATAGGTGGTGGTTTATCATCAAACATAGGTGTGAGTGCTATTAATACACTTGGAACTATTGATTTTAGTGTGGTTGGTCCATCACAAGATATTAATACGAGTGTTGTTAATTCATTGAGGGTTAATAATGTTACCGCTGCGGTGGGTGGTGCTAACCAACCAAATATTGAAGAAGTTAGAAATTTTGTTTCATATAACTTTGCGGCACAAAATAGAGCGGTAACAGTTAATGATTATGAAGCAATAATTAGAAAAATGCCATCTAAATTTGGTGCACCGGCAAAAGTGGCAATAGTTGAAGAAGATAATAAAATTAAAATACAAATATTATCTTATGATACTACAGGTAAATTAACGCAAACAGTATCAAACACATTGAAAAATAATTTGGCAACATATCTATCAAACTATAGAATGATGAATGATTATGTTCAAATTGATGTTGCCGAGGTTTTAGATTTAGCGGTTGATTTATCAGTTGTTTTGGATGGGGCACAAAACCAAGGTGTTGTGGTTTCATCTATCATTGATTTAATATCCACATATATGAACCCACTTACAAGACAATTAGGTCAAAATGTGTTTGCTTCGGATATTAATAGGTTAGTCCAAGCCCAAAACGGGGTTATTTCTGTATCGGATATTAGTTTCTATGGTAAGGTTGGTGGTGAATACAGTTCATCCGAAACATCACAACCGTATGAGGATGATACTACCAAAAAAATTGGATTGGTTGATCAAACAATATTTGCAACACCATCACAAATTTATCAAGTTAGATATCCGAATAAAGACATTACGGTTAGGGTTAAGAATTTAACTCAGGTAAGTTTTTCATAAGATACACTTTTATATTTATTAAATTATTTTTTGAAAATGGTGTATAAACTATTTATTCAAAAAGAGATTTAATGTCAAATACATATAGGATTCGTACTGAAGTAGGAATTGATCAAAATATTAAAATCAATTTAGAACAGGATTATGAGTTTTTGGAGATACTTTCTTTGAAAATTCAACAAGCAAATGATTATACGAGATCCTGTGCTGATTATGGGGTTGTTGTTGGTAGGGTGATTGCCAACGGAGGATTAGGGATACCTAATGTTAGAATATCTGTATTTATTCCGATTACTGAGGCGGATACTCAAGATCCTGTTATTTCCGCTCTTTATCCATATACTCAAGTATCGGATATTAATGAAGATGGTTATAGATACAATCTATTACCTTATATTCAGTCGTATGAAGGTCACACACCGACCGGAACTTTTCCATCGGAAACTGACGCATTAACCGATCAAACGGTTATTCAAGTATATGATACCTATTACAAATATGTGGTAAAGACAAACGAGAGTGGGGACTTTATGATTTTTGGTGTTCCTATTGGTGATTACGTTTTGTTTATGGATATGGATGTGTCCGACATTGGTGAGTTTTCATTATCACCACAAGATTTAATCCGAGCAGGAAAAGCAACGCCCGAACAATTGGATGGTATCAAATTTAAGAGTTCGACAAATTTATCGGAATTACCTCAAATAATTACATTAGCAAAAAATATTCAAGTAGAACCATTTTGGGGTGATAGTGAAGTTTGTAATATTAGTATTACAAGAAAAGATTTTGATTTAAGAAAAGAATTTGGGTTGAATATAAATCCAACCGCGACCTTTATGGGGTCAATCTTTTCCAACAATGATGAGGATGCTATCAATAGAAGTAAAAGAAATAATTCGGGAGACAGTAATGGATGTAAAACGGGTAAAAGATTAGGTAAGTTGTGTAATGCGACAGTAGGTCCGGGTCAAATACTATCAATTCGTCAAACTGTTGGATTAGACGTGAATGGGTTTCCTGTTTTAGAACAATTCAATTTAGAAAACAACGGAAAAGTTATTGATGAAAACGGAACGTGGTTAATTGAGATTCCTATGAATATGGACTATGTTACCACAAATGAATTTGGTGAAAGAGTGATAAGTAAAGATCCTACAGTTGGTATTCCCACAAGTGCGAAATATAGATTTAAGGTATCTTGGGATCAACCAAGGGGTTTTGAAGTGGGTATTAAACGAGCAAATTTCTTAGTTCCAAACATTAAAGAACATGGTTGGACAAGTTCAAGTGTGGATCCTGCAAAATATACAAGTAACCAAAATAATGTTCCCGACGATCCTGCTGCGTTTTTGGCGGTAAAAAAATCATATGCTTTTAGTTTGGATTGGGATGATTATTATGATGTTGATGCTGCTATAAATTGTGAGGACACTTTTTATAAATTTGAATATAATAAAATTTATACTATTTCTCAATTCATTGATTATTATAGAAAAGGTGCAAACAGACAAAGATTTATTGGTATTAAACAAGTTACCGATCCGACGTGTGAAGGTGAGGTTAATAAGTTTCCTGTGACCGATGCGTTTAGAGATAATAATTTCCAAATTATTATTGTAAATTTCTTTTTAACAATACTTGGTTTATTAATTGTTCCTTTAACTATTGCATTACATATTTTGGTTCCTATATTTTATTTTGTTCAATGGTTGTTGTGTAACTTTGTTAAGGGTATTGTGAATGTTATTAATATATTAATTGGTTTTTTACAAAAATTAGGATTTAGCACTAAAAAATTAGATAGAGTTGATTGTCCAAATATTAATGTATTAACAAAAGGGTTAGCACTTTCCAACCTATCATATCCCGATTGTGAATCGTGCGATTGTAGTCAAACCGATCAGGATGAATATTCCGATTCAAGCACATCTAATTGGACCGAGGGTAATGTTGTTTCGGACATTGCTCAATTATCAGACATTTCTATATACGATGTTAATAATTTGGGACTTGCCGATGATAGTCAGAAAAACAAAGTATCAAACATAATTGCGGGTAACCAAGAGGTATCACCTGGTTTGAAAGTTCCTGTTTCATTACCCGATGGTTGGGAAAATATTAATGATTGGAGAAGTAGGGATTTAACATTGGCAGAAAGAATTAATTTATTTAATACGAAATCTAAATTTTTTAATAATGATGTTGCTGCATTTAATTTTGGTGATGGTGTAAAGGGTTTGAATCAAATTAAAGTTACGATTAGACCCGACTTAACTGCGAACACAGGTAAATTCCACTATGACAATGTAATTGCAGTTATGGTTAATCCTGGCGCGTTGGATAACTATGTTCCCGGAACTATATTATCATTCGTTGATCCTACATTAAGTAATGACCCAAATCCTATGGTAACATATACGGGTACAACTCAAACGGGTACGAGTGGTAGAACTGTTAATAAGACACAATTAACAATAAGTTATGCTAATCCTGCATCGGACACTGCGCCCGAATTAACAACAACATATGCGGTAACTCAAACCGATGAAACAAGGCATTTGAGATTTGCCGCTGACATTGAATATTTCCAAGTGATACAAGGATATAAGATTTCGGATATATTAAATAATCCTAATCTTAATACGTCATTTAACGTTAGCGATATTAACAATAGACACGGATTCTTTTGGGAGTATGTTTATAACTCATCCAAAGTTTTTAGGGGTTCAGATACTAACAATCCTATAATTTTGAATCCTATGATGCAAATTCAAAATTACCAAGATTATGTAGTATTATTTTTGGTAAGGGGTGTTGATCCGAACTCTCAAAAAATGAAAGTGTCCTATGATTTATCAAGAATGTTTTCTAAACCATATGGAACTGTTGTTGTAACGGGTGATTATAAACTTAACCATCCGATTAGAAACAGACAGGTAAATGCCGGTTCTTCATTAAGATTACCTAACCATGATTCAATAACGACAAATAGTACGGTTAGTAACGGACAACGAGTATTCTTTCCCTCATTCTCAATTTCGGCGACAACGTTCATACCATATCAAACGGGTAATCTTAAATATTATTCAGCATTGGATATTAATACGATAACTAATGGTTATTTGATTGATAATTCTTTAAGTAATACAAACTTAACAACGGGTGAAATTAATTATAACTTGGCTTATTTTTATTTGACAGCACCTAATACTAGGAAAAACAAATTAGTTAATAATGGTAATAGTTATAGAGGGTATATTCAGGATGAATATGTTGATGGTGGTGGTTATCAATTTTATGATAATACAGCACAATATTGGGCACCGACATACGGAACTCTAACAACCACCGTTTCATCACAATCTTATTTAGTTTTAAGAACGGATAGGTTACCTACATCATCAAATGTTGAAACTTATGGTAATAATGGGTATGCGTTGATGCAAAACAGAAACTTCTTTATTCAAATCTTTAATGAGGATGGAAGTGCGGTTCCAAATCCGGGATCATCTGCCGATCAAATTTTATATAATCCGACAGAAGATAAGGATGATAGTCCCGATGATATTCAAATCATTACTGCAACTACAGCGGCGTATTCTTGTGAAGGTATGACTGCTATGGATTGTTTAACATCGGTGAATGGTGAATTCACATTACTTCCTTCTTCGGGTGAGTGTAATACGAATGTTAGAAACAAGTTGGTGGTTACTCAGGGATGTTATAGATTGGTTACGGCACCTATTGTTTCATTGTTTGGTAGAAATAATGATATTAAATTGGCAACCGAATGGTTAAGTAGGTTTAGAATAACAAACGCTGCGTGTCAAGGGGCGTTTGCACATAGTTTCTTTAATTCTTGGGTAAATGGAACATTGTTTATGTATCCATACAAGAACGACAGATTTTTTGATGGTAATAATAATCCTTATTTTAGGTATTGTACCGACACTATATTCCAATATAGTGGATCTACAACCAAGAGATCTTTCTATTATAGATCATCACCTTATAATGATAATACTAATAAATTTATAGGTAGGGAGACGGATTATAATAGAGGTTCTAATACTAAAAATTTGATGTCACCTACAACTATATTGGATTTAGGACCTAAATTTTCTTGGAGTAGTCAAATAAATTTGGGACCACAATATGAAGGGTATATTGCCAATAGGTTACAAACAACATCATTCTCAAGTATTGATGATTTATTGTTTTTGTTTTTATCGTCAAGATTAATGAACAGCACGTTCTTTGGTAAAGCGTTTGGATTAGGTGCCGGTAGTATTGAAGCGTTCTTTAACCGACAGGAAAAGGTAAATGGTGATTATGCTCAAATGTTGCAAACTAATAGCACGTTTGGTATTAAACCGTTTGATTTTGATGCTTATCAAGATTCGAGTGACAGTCCGATTTATGTTGATACTAATGTGTTTGGCGTGTTTTATGATAGTGAAACGGAAACAAGAGATTTGGTAAGTCCAAAAAGATTGGTTAGATTACAAACGCCATCTCAGATCTTCGCCGATTATATACCGACTAACTCACAAGAGGTTCCATTTTACTATTGGACTTTAGATTTAGAGGATGGTGTTATTTTCGGTAGTGAAGATAATACATGGGTGACAGATTCGGCGACATTTTATAGTAAAAAGTACCAACAATTAGATAGAACGAACGCACCTTATTTTCAACCGAGTCCAAACAACTATGAAGATAGAAGAGGGTATATTTATCAAAAGGATAATAACGGTAATTACTTCGCAAGAGTTGTTCCCGGTTCCAATAATTCTAAAATAATTCAGGGTAACCCTTGGTATTTTTATTTTGGGTTAAAAAAGGGAAAAACTTCTTTGGATAGATTTTTCGCATTATACGTAACAGGTGAAATAGATAATGATTAATAATTATACCATATTACAACCAAGTTCTAACTTTGCATCGGCACCCGAGACAGATATCTTAGTTCCGATAAATTTAGAAAGTTCTCAGAGGGAGATTAATGAATCCGACAGGAATACTTATGTTAATTTACAAGAACTTTATAATAATGAACGTCAAACTTGCACAATATTTAGACCGACTTATAAGTTCTCGTTTATATACGACAACAACTTGGTTGGTTATGCTAAGTATAACCCGTTTAGGGATAGTTTGGGTTATGTTAATCAAACACAATCCTTATTGAATGGTCAATGGAGTGGATATCCTAGTCATTCAGAGTTTGATGTTATAAGATATGATACAGACAATCAACACGTAACATATAAACCGGTAAGTGCGACATCATATAATTGGAATTTTTATATTTCCTATGTTTTTTCATCTTTAACTAATTATAATTTAACACATTATTTTGGTGATGATGACTTGGTTACTTGGAATATTTCGGATGGATTACCATTCAAAATAACAACAAATATTTACAATGGATTACAATATATTTCGTTTAATTGTCCAATGCCACACGGATTAAGTGTTGGGGAGTCGGTTAAATTATCTCTTACTTATGATGACGTTAGCACTTTTCAAGTGGATCTATTGGGTAATGAACAATATGGTAGTGATAAATATGTTTTCAACATTATTGATGTTGGTTATACAGGATTTACATTCTCAAATGGTGCTAAAGGAACTTTCAAACGTGTTATAAATTCTGAAAACCCACAAGATTCCACATCTAATTATTACATTAGATTACACAAAATATTAAAAACACCTTCTCAAATGCAAATAACAAAGGCAGGATTTGAGGAGAACCCGTTTAATAAAAAACAGAAATATGAATTTTCCGCATTAACACCAAATGGGGTTGGAAGAATATCTACACGACAATTCACAAACTCTTATGTGGTTACACCGAAAAGCGATGTTGATACTTTAGGGCTAGTGGATAATCATCAAATACCGATTACAGAATTATACTTATCAACAACGTTTAAAGGTTATATGGGTTGGTTCAATAAACCAAGATTTGGTAATTTTGGATTAAAGAAAGGATGGGGTTACAGTATTTTTTCGGGTAATACGTCAAGATGGTGGGATGATACCAACAATAGTAATGTTGAAGATATTTCATTGAATTCATATAGAGTTACTACGGGTGGTACCAATTATGATTTTTATTATCTATCGGAGTTATCTGAAGGTGATATAATTCATGGTGACATTTGTGAATATAATAACACCGAATTGGTTGAAATAGTTAGATCAAACTATTTTCACAAATTAAATTTTAATCCTGATTTATTTGATGTGAGTTCAACCCAAACAACAAATCCTAGTGGTTATTATTATTCGGTACATCAACCATTGAAGATAAGGGAATTATCATCTTACATTGAATCTAGTGACTCTACGGGAACTTTTGGGGTTCCTAACTACGCTTATTATTCCAACACTAATGGTAATTTAAGTTTTAGAGAAATATATGATTATGGGTTCATAGATAATGAAAATAATGGTGTTGATTTTCCGTTCTTAAATCAATCTCATTATCCCACAAATGTAGGAATATTTAGATTAATACCCGAAGGTGGAAACTTTGAAATGGTAGTTTCCGACCTAATAACCCAACCCTTAAATGATGATTGTGAATAATTTTACTTTTAATAGAAATGTGGTTCCTACTGATAGGGAAATAATATTACCGATATCTAATGATTTTGATTATTATGGTATTAATGAGGCTTATCAGGAATTTGAAGATAGTGTATTATCTCAATTATTAAGATCGGATGATGATTTCGAGGTTAATCGTTTTTGTCATGGTGAAAATCCAAATGGGACAACAAGTATTGATTATGAATTTAATTTCTTTAGTGGAGGAACAAGTGTTACAGCAACCACTTCTTCGGATTCTAATTTATGGGTTAATACTTATCAAACTTATTTTACTGCATATAACATTTATAATGTTTCACCAGCGTTTGATAAAAGTTTCTTCAAGTTAGATTTTTATGATAGTCCATCAACAACTGATCAAAAATTATATTTTTCTGTAATAATACCAACACAACAAGGTGAGACACAATCCGCAATATTATTTAATTCAAAAACATTGGATATAAGAAAACCTTATTTTTCTTTAGATTATATTGGTGATAAAGAGGGGTTTTTCCTTTATTGGTTAAAGAAGAGATTATATGTAAATGTTGATACGTTTTATGTTAGTGCTAAGTTTTATAATGCGGATATTGGACAGTTTATTAGGTTTATGAATACACCACAGAGTAATATTCCGGGACCTGTGAAGTTTAATTTCGATAGTACAAACTATTTTTATTATAAATACGTATTAAATTATGATGACCAAACGTATAAGGCGTATGGTTATCCTGTTGAAAATGAGGTGGGTAGTAGTTCTTCACCGATAAAATGGTATGAATATATTAATCCATAATGGAAAATTATTATAAAATACAGATTGGTCCTCAAGTTTTGGATACATTAGTTCATTACGTGAATTATAGTGGAACAAGTGTGGGGTATTATTCATCGGTAACTGCGATGATGTCGGGTGGAACTAGTGGGACTTCATTATTCACGGGAATGACAATTCCTGTATTATTAACTCAAACTGCGGTTGATTGTGGTTTTTATTCGGTTTTTGATGGTAACTTATTACAACGTGATACGGTTACTAACTTTTTATTTTCAGCAACGACCGGAAACCCATACACCTATTTCTTTTACAATACATCACAATCGGGATTAAGATCGTTTATTGAAAATTCATCATACAGTGTTGATTGGGGTGACGGTAGCTCACAGACAATATCTACATTTTATCCCGAACCTATATCACACGATTATCCACAAACACCTGCGTTTTATACAATCACATTAACACAAAACAATCAATGGGGTAGTATTAGCGTGGAAAAACAAATCCAAGTTCCATATACGTTAGCGTATGATCCGGATCCTACGGGTATTGCTTATTTCACGTCTAATGTTGGGTCTTGGTCTGCAACACCCGTATCTTATGCGTTTGTATTCTCGGGGGATTCTGAAAATAGTGTTGAGGCACAAACTACGGTATTAACAAATGGTATTCCTAATGTTGTTTCGGGTTTTTCAAAATCGGAATTACGTTCTTTGAAGTTGTATGGACCACAACCTTATTTAGAAAATGTTCCTGTGATTAAGAATGGTTCGGAATATGGGTCAATAACTGAGATAACACCTGGCTATACAGCATACACTATACAAGGAACTAATTATATTGATTATCTTGATGGTACGACAATTTATGTTGCGGTTTCTTCGGGATTAACATCGGATTGGTTACAAGCAAGACCTATTGTTAAAGACGAACTTTTACTAAAAACATGGGGGGAACCCGTGGTTAGTAGTTCAATAATTGTGGATAGGGGTAAGTCCAGCCCATTCCAAACAATATTAAGAATTGCCGAGGTGGATAACGTTGGTGATTTAGAGAAATATGGATATGGTTTTTTTAATGTAAAAACCGACCAATAATGTATTTATAAAATAGTAAAAACAATATAATGGCAACAGGAGTTTATGGAACTTTAAGATCCGCTGATGTGAGCCCCGAGGATGTAGAAATTATTATGAATTATACACCGAGTAGGGACACTACAGATAATTTTACAATAACTAAGTTAGATGCGGCTAGTATCTTAAGACCTTATTTTAGTAATAGCGCTATTGGGGGTAGTAGTAATGAGATATTAGGTGGTTTGTATAATTTAAGATTACCGGCAGATCAATTTAATTCAATCGGGATTTATACTTTATATATCCGACCCGCTCAAATTAGAACATCAATCACTGATTGTTCGGTTTTGGCGGCACTTCCTAACGTAAAGGGGATAATCATTGACCTTAATAACGTTCCTGTTCAATATAGAAGTAAATTTGTATCACAAGGTTTGGTTGGGTTTAGAGTTGAGTATTTGAATAATGATGGAAGTAAAATTCCTAATTTTTTTAGAATAGTAACTTCTAACTTTTTTTGTGAGCCGATCGTTCAAAATATTGGAAATAGTTCAATCACAGCAACAAGATATAGATATGTGGATGGTGCAACAAATTTGATGTTTTGCACACTTTCACCATCATCACAACCAACAAACAAACCAAACGCGATTCCATTTATCGGACAACCGGGTCAAAGTATTATCTTTTCAAATACATTTTTCAATCCTGTGACATTAGACGTTGAAATTGTTGAAGACGATATTAAAACATTGGCGATTGCTCTTTATGGTAATCAAACAAAATCTTTGGAAGATGGTATTTACACGATTTATGATAGATCGGATAATATCTTCAGACAATACAACCTTTATGAGGTTAAGGATGACTTTAATAATTTATTATATGAAGTTCGTGAAAATAGAAATAATAACATAGATTTTAGTAAAAACTTTAGTAATATAACAACCTAATGGCAGTTAATAAAATAATAACACCACCACAAACAGGATCAGGAGCGGATAACACTTTTGATAATCTGGTTGGTGTGCAATTGGTAGATGGGGGTGGTTTAACTTCGGGTAATTTTACTTTTACAACATCGGTAAAACAAAAAAGTAGTAGGACGTTTAATATTGGAACGTTTTCAGAACCTATATCACTTGAAACTTTATCTGTTCAAAATACGGAAGAGTCAAGAATGTTGTTGGCGAAAGAATTTAGAGTTTATCCAAATTTTGATTTGTCCGAGGTTACTAACTTCACAATATATGGGTCATTAACTAAAAGGTTGGCGGTTTCAATAACTAAGATTTTAGGTTATTTTCCCGCATCTATGGATATTGATCAAACAAGATATGATTTATCAACAGGAACGACAGCATTTGATATGTCGTATGATTCTCAGGACGTTGAAACGACAATGAGTATTGATGCTAGTATTATAAAAAACCCTTTTGATATTGATTTTACAACAAATTCATTAAACAATCTTGCGGCTAAAGAAACACCAACATCACCTTTAAGGGATTTTACAAACAATTATAGAAAATATTCATTATATGCTAATGGATATGAATATCCCATAACCTATATTGTTCCTACTACAAGTATTTCTGCGGGGACCTTACAGATTGTCGTTAGCGGACAAGCATTTACAAGCACAACGACTACGGATTCTTTGAAAATAAGATTGAGCTCCTATTATACCGAAATGACATTTTCGGAGGCGTTTGATGAGGTTGAGAGATTCTTGTTAAATAGATTATCAAATCCACCATATACTGCAACATTTAACGTTCCGAGAGAATCCGATGACGGGGTTCTGTATGTTCAAGGACAAAATGTTACTTGGCCGTTGGACGGATCGTGGAACTTAGATATTAGAACTAGTGTTTTTGACGACTATGTTCTTGCAATATCAGAAATTGCTGAAAGTTTTGATAGTCAAAAAACAAATTTGATTTCAAGATTCTTTGTTACCGAATCATTAAAAGAGTTTGATACTTCAGAACAAAAAGTTGAGAAGGTTTTACAAATTTATGGTAGAGGTTTTGATGAAGTTAAAAAATTCATTGATGCTTTGGCATATATGAATAACGTTTCATACAATCCAGGTAACGACATACCTTCCGCACTATTAAAAAACTTAGCACAAACACTTGGATATAATATAAATGTTTCACCAATTTCGAGTTCTGATTTTCTAAGTAGTGTGTTTAATACTAATGGAGCTATACAATATAGTGGGTATAGTAGAAACTTAACACCAACCGAATTAAATTTTCAATTCTACAGGAATTTAATATTAAATGCGGCATATCTTTTCAAATCAAAAGGAACAAGAAAGGCTATTGAAGGGATTATGAAGTTAGTAGGGGCACCTGATTTTCTAGTTGAATTTAACGAGAATATTTACTTGGCGGATCAAAAAATCAATATGTCACAATTTGACACACAATATGCTGAAATTGAAACAGGATTTTTTGAACAAGATTTTCCTCAATTTATTGAGGGTAATACATATACAATTAAGGGTACAACATATTCTGCATTTACATCTACAACATCACTTAGTTTTGCAACCGAAAGTAGGAATGATTATCCGATAGATAACGAAGGTTATCCATATTTTAATGCTACGGGATCAACATTTTTCTTCCAAAAAGGAAGTGGGTGGTTTGAATCTACACCATCACATAGAAGTCCTGAAGTTGTTAATAATACTTTATCGGTGTTTAGTGGGACAAACCCTAACATTCAAACATCATTATCGCCATTTACATATGGTCAAGATTATTTGAATCAATATAGAACATTCCCTAATATGCATTTAGGTTTTACGTTGAGAAAAGTAACTGATAATAGGAAAAGTTGGAGTGTTGATGATCTTGGATTAAGGGTTGGTGATCAAGGTGGGTATAATGCTTATTATAATATATCTAATGATAAATTAGCAATTAATGTTAAGAACGTTGATTTATTTATGAACCCATCACAGGGTATAGTTTATGATGTTTGGAAAATGTCAAACAAGTTTAATTATCCTATACCATCATCGGGATTGAGCTCACCATATCCGACACCGGGTAATATGGATTGGACTTTTGTAAATCCACAACCACAAACAAAAACATTTTTTGAGTTCGCTCAATCTTTTTGGCGTACCATGATTAATACTAGAAATAGACAATGGATCACGGGGGGTAATACCAACGCATATCCTACATTATCACAAGTTTTTTGGAATTGGTTACAATCTGAAAATGTTGGAGTATCTAATGATAATTTTACATATCAAAGTTTATCTGATTATGTTGATGGTATTGGTTCTTATTGGATACGAATGGTAGAACAATTTATACCGGCATCTACCTTGTGGAATACAGGTACTAAATTTGAAAACTCAATCTTTCACAGACAAAAGTTTGTATATAGAAGACAAAGAGGTTGTCAATTGGTTCCTGTAACTAAAGCGGGATGTCGTGCGATTGGAACATTATTTGGGTATGATTGTATTACTAAGACATCAACATGTAACACATATCCAACTGAAGCGTTTTCGGCGATATTATATGAAACATTAAACAATTATGTTGCAACATTGGGTAAAACTTTAACAGATTGTATTACAACAACGGTTTCTGTTGGTTGGTATGTTAATATCCAAGAAAATGGAACAACAATTGCTAATGATAAATTTTATACAACAACGGGTATAAGTGATGCTCCAACTAACACAGATTGGAAAAATGCACTAACAAACACTCTTAATACTTTAATTGATGATGGTTATTATTATACTTTCTCTACTGAAGGTACAACTCTAACAATTAGGAGATTAACATGTGAAGATGAAACCATAAACTTAAAAGTTAATGTTGGTATTGACTTCAGTATTTTCTGTAACTAATGAGTGCAAATTTTAATTATTATTTAAGCGTAACGGGTGATTGTAGTAATACTAATTTCGGTGCGGCAAAAATAAATGTGGTTCCCGGTTCGGGGGTTCCACCATTTACGTTTAATTGGTATTACGATAGTCAATATACCGTTCCATTTTCACCGTTAAATTCTTCATTAAGAACGGGTTTATCGGCAGGAACATATTATGTTAGAGCCACGGATGCTCAAAGTCCCACAAATCAATTCTTAGATATTAATGTTAATATATCTTCGGGACTTTGTTTATCGTTTAGTACGGTTAGTGCTTCTACATGTGGTGAAGCGAATGGTATATTAACGGTTACAGCAACAACAAATATCTCGGATGTTGATTTTGTTTTATATAAAGGGAGTGCGGTTTTTGATTCCAAAACAACGGATAATTCAACATACACATTTACTAATTTAGGGACAGGGATTTATTATGTGTCGGGTTGGAGTGCGGGTTGTACTGCAACCACAGAAACGTGTATCATAGAAGATAGTCCGAGTATTTCTTACGGATTTGTAATAACGGATAGTTCTCAATGTATTACATCAACAGGAACGATTTCTATAACTGGTGAGACAGGTACGGAACCCTTCACTTATCTTTGGGAAGATAATGGATCTACGGGATCCACAAGAACAGGATTATCAGCGGGAACTTATTCTGTAACCGTTACGGATGGTAGTGGGTGTTCATTAACACAGGACGCTACCGTAGGAACCGTAAGTGTTGTTGGTGGTGTGTTTAGTTCAATAATCCAACCAACTTGCTTACAATCTAATGGTCAGGCAACATTGACAATATCGGGAGGATCTGCACCATATCAATTTTCGGCTAGTAATGGAACAATATCATCCACTACTGCGACAAGTTTATCATTTTCGGCTTTGAGTCCCGGAACCTTTAGTGTTAATATCACAGATGCGGGATTATGTGTTGCCACATTATCAACCACATTGGTTTCACCTGGGTCAATTAGTTCTGTAAGTATTGTTCCAACTAACTCTAACTGTGGTGCTAGTGATGGGTCAATAAAGGTTAGTGTGGATGGAGGAAGTCCTGCTTACACATATACATTAAAATTAAGTGGGATCACTATTTTATCACAAGTTACTAATTCCACACAATATACTTTTGAAGATTTAACATCGGGAACATATACAATAATTTTTAACGATAATAGTTCTTGTGGTTATACGGGAACAACAACAATTAGTAATAATGTTTCATTCGGTATAAATGTTAGTGCAACGGGTGATACGTGTAATAGTGGTGTTGGACAAGTTTATGTTGAAAAAACATCGGGAGGTTTGGCACCATTTAATTATGTTTTAAGTAACGGACAAAGTTTATTGGGAACCTCATTATCATCAACAACCTTTAGTAATTTAGTGTCGGGTAATTATACTATTTCTGTTACTGATAGTACAGGTTGTACTATTTCATCGGGATTTACAATTGGTAGTGATTCGGGATTGAATTTTACATTATATTCTCAAACTTGTGGTGACACCGGAAGTGGTGGAACGGTTACTGCGTTAATTACGCAAGGGTTACCACCATTTACATATACATGGTCATCAAATGTTTCGGGAACAACTACGGGTGGATTAGTTGCCACAGGATTAACTGCAGGGACATACACCTTAACAGTTTCGGGTTCTAATGGATGTACCTTAACAAGATCTACTGATGTTTCTTGTAGTGTTTTAAGAGCGTCATTCCAAACATATAGTGTGTGTGATTCCGACATGATAGTACAGGTTGGACAAAAAAGAGATATGTTAAGTATGGTGTATGAAGCGTATAGTGCTTTAACATCGGGAAATACTTATTGTGTATTTAATTCATCGGTATTTACTGCGGAAATAAGTGCAGGTACAACATCATCAAGTTCTACGTTTTATACGGGATATACACTTTCACAAGTTCCTTCGGATACTCTATGGTATGATACTGTTTCAAATCTGTTAGATGGTTTTCCTGATATTGCTTCGGTTAATGTTGATCAAAATACAGGACAAATAGTTGTTACAAGTTCTTCGGGTGTTGATACTTATTTTAATAAAGATTTAGTTATCAATTTAATAATTGATTTCGATATAAATTGTTTAACATAACATGGCATTAAATACAAAACAAGGTTGGAACTGGATTGCGTCACACGAAACGACTGGTAATAATATATGGATTACATTTAGTGGTGGGTCACCCGAAATTGTAACAAGTTCCATTGATTTTTTTGCAACTAATGGTGAGAGTGGGACCAGTTTTTCTGACGATAATGGTAAATTATTACTTGTTTCTGATGGTGTTACAATCAAAACATCGGGAGGAACGGACATTGCAACAGGTTTATCGGGAAGTGCTTTTTCGATGCAATCGGCAACTATTTTACAATCACCATATAGTTCGGATACGTATTATGTTCTAACAGTTGGTGTGGGTGCGGCGTTCACTGAAAATGGTTATGGTAACTCAAGTCAAGCATTAACGTATAATACACTCAAATATACTGGTGGAACATCACCATTTTTCCAAGTTATAAATACAAATGTTGAATTAGGTAATAGATCAACAACGGGGGGTGAAGCTAATTATCCGTTAGGTTCTAATAACGGATATGGTTATGCTGAGGTATTAACAACTGCCTTACATCAAAATGGTCAAGATCTATGGGTAATAACACCTAATTGGGGTAGAAATCAAATACATTCATTTCTAATTAATAATATAGGTATTTCGGGAACACCATATACCTCAACCACCGCTCAAGTTTTACAGGGGTATAATAATTATGGTCAAATAAAACCATCACCCGATTATAGTAAAGTTGCGATGGTTCTTGGTGATTCTTTGGCGGTACCATCATACACGGCTTACAGACCTGCTGTAAGTATTTTTGATTTTGATAGATCAACCGGTGCTTTAACTAATGAAAAAGTTTTATTGGGAAATACGGGTTATACGATATATGATATCAATGGTGCTAATCCCGAGGTTTTTGATGTTGGTGATGTTTTAGGATGTGAATTCTCACCCGATGGTAATTATTTATATGTTTCCGAATTTCAAACGTCTGCGGGTGGGAAGATACTACAATTTAATCTTAATACAACACCACCTGTAAGTGCGACAACCGTTACTGCATCAACAAATTATGCAACATTTGTTCAAACGGGTGGTAATAGTTTAGGTACTTTACACTTAGCGGTTGATGAAAAAATATATTTCACAAATAGAGGTACCACTGAGTTATATTATATTGATAATCCTAATGACCGATTATCGGCAGTAACTATTTCTAATTTTAATGCTAGTACGGGTGGTGGTGTTAATTTTAATTATGGATTACCAAACATTCCGCTTTTTGCGAATTTACCACCAGTTGTTACAGGTTGTACCGATGATAATTTTTGTTTCAATACTTCATTTCCGTCATTATCGGCGTATAGTGGGAATTATACAAAAAGCATAACATATTACAATGGTAAAAATATTTATAGTGGTGGGACAATATCTGCCGCTACAGTGTTTTATGATGGTAATAAATGGTGTTTATCAACATCTTTAGGTGGTTCTTGTATTTTAAGTGGTAAGCAACCATGTTCGACAGATTGTCCCGACATATGTGATAGTGTTTTTGATGTTAGTAGTTGTCCAACTCCAACACCAACCAAAACACCGACACCAACTCCAACTACAACACCAACTCCGTCAATAACGACGACGAATACTGCAACACCAACAGCGACACCTACTACGACACCAACATTTACACCAACACCTTCTACGACTTCACCCGCTGCGGTTACATTTACAATATCTGTAACAAGAACAAGTCCGAGTCCTACACCAACACAAACACCAACAAATACACCTATTCCAACAAGATCGGTTTCTTCAAGTGGTACTTCAATATATGAAATTGTAAATTCACCATTTATTTGTCCCGGTGGAAATAAAGTTCTTACTGATTGTTCGACGGGTGATGAATACATTGTTTCTGAAAATATTTCTATAACGGGTACGACAATTACAAGAGGTAGTATTTTTAGTGCTTATATTGATGGTATATCTACTTGTGTTACTTTAACAGATTATACTGACAACTCATCAAATGTTGTTTATGGAGGTGCTATTGCGTCATTCTCATCTTGTGTTGATTGTTTAACACCATCAACACCTACTCCTACACCAACGGTAACACCGACAAATACTGCAACACCAACACAAACACCAACACCTACTTTACCGGCAATCGGTATTTTAAGTTTGGCATCATCAAATGATACTTGTGAAAGTTATACAAATAGTGCAATAACTGCGAATAGGTTCTTCGGAATTATTAATGTTACAGGATCAGGTGCGACGGGTTCTAACTATATATACTCAATCAATAGTGGTGTTACATTCTCGTCTAGCACATTATTCTCGGGTTTATCAAGTAGTACATATGGAATTGTTGTTAGAGATAATATTACTAATGCTCAAACATCCGTAACACCGGTAACTATTACAAGACCAAGTTCGGCGAATACATTTAGTGCGATTACATCATTTGTTTGGAGTAGAACACCGATATTTGTATCGTCAGCGGCAACAGCATACTCCGTTGATATTACAGGTACGACATATCCGGGAAGTGCGATTACGGTAGTGTATTCGGGAACTGCAGTATTGAGTGGTTTAACTAACGTACCTACGGGAGCAACTTGGAATGGATCATTTAACGATCAGTGGGGTATGAGTTTTAACACTCAAACAGGTTTCTTCTCAGGTATGACAACACAACCATGGCAGGTTACGGCGAATATTATTAAGAACGGAAGTTTGGTTACGGCGACAACAAGAACCTTGGCGACAGCTTCAGGTGTGAATCCATCAGGAGGTACCTGTACAGATAGTGGATCAACAATATTTAATCAAGTTAGAAGAGCTAGTACCGGTAATTATCTGAGTGGTTCAGGTTGGAGACTTTCAAACTTGGCACCAACATCTGTTAGTGCGGGAGGATTTTTACCCTTCACATTCCAAAACGGCGATACCATAACACTTCAATTGACATATTCGGGTACAGTATTGTCGGTACCTAATTTACCGGGAGGATGTTCTCAAACTCTAACGGTTAGTTCAAACATCTTAGCAGCATATTTCACAACTGGTGCGGGTGTACCTAGTAATAATAATACGTTTGTTAGTTGGAGTGGTCAATGTGCGACTATTTCAGGAACTAAAATAATTACATCACCCACTCAACAATTCTTTACTTATACTGTAACATAAAAAAAATATGGCAACAACAATATCAGTTACTTCAATAACAGCGGTTCCACCGATTGACATTTACGTAGGAGATGCTTACGGGTCGTTTGTTTATTATTCAACATCAACGACCACTAATAATTTTACAATAAATGTTCCCGCACCATATGATACATTATCATTGCTTGGTGTTAAAATAGTGGATTCTCTTGGGAGTGTTGGAATACAAAATGAAATTCCACCATCTCAAACACCAACAGCGTCAATCACCGCTTCACCATCTCAAACACCTACGAATACACCAACAAATACAATGACACCAACAAATACAATGACACCATCACCTACTAATCCAACACAACAGATTAATATTCTGAAGTTTGATTCTAATGAAATAGGTGAGGGTCAATTTTATAATGGATCAATAATCAATGCTTCATTTTCAAATCTTTATTTAGTTCAAGGAGAAAATGTTAGAACTGATAATTTATATGATACTCAAAATCAAGGTCCTCCAGCACAAAATAAATTAATAATCACTGCAGTTGAGGCAAATGAATTTAAAATCAGAACTATTTATTCGCCTAATGAACAATATGATGTTGAAACGGGTTCGGGTGTTCACATACATCAATTAAAGAATTATGGCGGAACTTTAATTTCATTGTATGGTATAACTGCGAGTGGTGTTACCTCAAACAGTAATGAATGGGTTTGGACGGGTAATAGTATATCTACAAATAAGAATGATTATTATCAATTGGATCAAGGAACGTCGATTGAATATCCTTACAACACCACATATCCCGGAACGACTAATATTTGGTTTACAGCATCAACACCATATCAACCAAGAATTGTGAAACAATGTAACAATCCTGCAGAAACTAGATTAATTTATAATCAAGATCTATCATCATATAATAATGGTGATGTTATTCAAATTACAGTATTAGGTCCGGAATGTTACCAATTTGATGACACTTTAACTTCCGCAAATCAGGCTATTGACATTGGTGGTGAGACAATAACTCTTATTGGTGGTGGTTGTGGAGATCCTTCATGTCCATAAAAAAAAAACGACTTAATGATTATTTATTAGTATGGCATTTAGAAATAGATTATTTAATTTTTGTAGTAACCCCTCAGCCCAACTGTATGCGGTGGTTAATGACCAAGTGTTTGTTCCCGGTCAGGTTATAAGACTTGGAACTGGTTGTTGGACGGATGGTGGTTCTTGGGATGTTACTAACACTCAACCACAATTATTTTTTCCTTCTACACCATATTTTAATAATTGTACGGATTGTAACTCATCGGGAAGAGTTAGAGTTAAGTTTGTTCAGTGTAACGGAACAGCAATTAGAGAAGGGTTCATTGAATCTTCAACATTTCCGACAGGTGTTGTTGCGTTCTTTAATGGAACGGGTGATGATAATCTATGTTACTCGGCTAATAGTATTTCAACAAATACTTCGGCAAATGATACTTTAAGTTATACATCATTTAATAGTTGTGTTGCGTGTAATGAGTATGCTGCATCACAAACGGTTGTTTATACAGCAACTACTTTTGTAAATTGTTGTAATGCGTCCGATGTAAAAACATTTAATGTTAAAGTTTTGGATCTTTCAGAATACCCAACACCCGTTTATAGGTATTCGGGTTCTTGTTATCAATATTATCCTTCGGGAACTATTGGAACAATACAAGGTTATTTATCGGGATTATATTCTAATTGTCAATCTTGTTATAATGGTGGTGGTGAGGTAACCGCAATTGCTTGTCCTACACCAACACCAACACCAACAACGTCACCGACTATGACACCAACACCGAGTATTACCCCTTCTAATACGAGAAGACCTAATACAACACCGTCTAACACACCATCAACAACTAATACGTTAAGTGCTACGGGTACAAGACCATTAAGACCTTCAATCATATCAGATTGTAAGGTTAATAATGTTGTGGATTTAACGGTATCTTGTTCGGGTACTAGTGCATCGTCATCAACAACACCCGATGGAACAATTACTTTAACCATTTATGGTGGAACGGCACCATATACCACAACTTGGTCCGATGGTGGTACGGGAACGTATAGAGTTGGATTGTTACCGGGTGATTATGTTGCGACTACGGTAGATTATTATGGTGATTATACTGCGGTAACAACTTGTACGATCATTAGTTTAACACCAACACCAACAGTTACGCCTACCCCAACAATTACACCTAGCACAACACCTGCAGTGGTACCGACCATTTGTTTAACATTACAAAGTGATGCTATTACTTCGGCTGTGACGTTTAACTCTACTTATTTCGTAAATGGAAGACAATCGTGGAGTGCGTCTACAGGTGGAGGAACGTGGAATATTAGATGGTCAGGTACTAGATGGGATTTGGTTCAAAACACATATTTATCGACACAAATATATTCAACATCAACCTCTATCGTTCCAACAAGTGGTTGGATTGTTGGTGGTTATCCTGTTTTCAGTACTGCTGTTGTTGTTACGGGAACATGTACGGCATCAACACCAACGGTTAGTGTGAATATTACCGATGACACTTGTTATGCTACACCATCAACACATTATGGTGCAATCTTGGTGATTGGAAATGGTGGAACACAACCTTATTTATATTCAGTAAATGGTGGTTTAACTTATCAAGCATCACCGTATTTCTCAGGGCTTTCAAATGGTACCTATCAAGTTAGATTGAAGGATGATGATAACAATGTTGTTAGTACAACTGCGGTTGTTGGTAGTCAGCCATTAACGACCTATGAATTAACGGCAAGGTTGGATTCACAACAAAATAATTTCCCACCAATTGGACCTGGTAATTCTTTTGTTCAACAAGGTAGTGGGTATCGTAAATATACCATTTTAGGTACCGATCAGATTCCTGTAGGTGCGACAATACCGGTTGGTTTGACTATTCAAAAATCATTCACATATCAAAACGTTCAAACAGGATTTGCTTATACATTTAATGTAACTCCGGTGGTTAAGGTAAATGGTGTTGCACAAACAATTACTACAGATCCTACAACTAATTTCCCGATGCCTTCTTATTGTAATTTAACGAATAGAGAATTTAAGGGTGATTTAACATATATAAGATCCTCATTTAATATTCAAAAGGACGATGTTGTTACTATTGAATATAATGCTAACTATAACGCAACAATAACAAGAGATGGTTATATTTCTACAACTTGTAGGAATAACATAAATGTTAATGTAAATGTGGATGTAAGATTTACTCAAAGAAGAATAATAGATTGTAAAGTAATTGGAATGGGTATTGCAATTTCTAATCCATTCGGTGCTCAAATTTCAAATTACTAATTCATAATAATTATAGATATGTCGTATATAATAAAATCAACTTCAGCTTTAATTACGAGTATCTTAACGGATGCTGGTAGAAATAAATTATCACAAGGTAATTTTAACATTAGTTATTTTCAAGTCGGAGATTCCGAAGTGTGTTATGGTTGTGCCACAGGGTTTAACCAAAAGAATGGTAACGTATTACAACCAAACTTTAATGACCAAAATAATACAGGATCGCCTCAAAGCACAAAAAACTATGTTAAATATCCTTTCTATTTGGCGGGAAGTAGTGGATTGACATATGGAATACCGTTTAACGCTTCACAATCAACACAAGTTTTTAATACTGCAGAACCATTAGGGTTTTTCAGTGGATCAAGTGCTTTTACAACAAGTTCATATACGATTAATTCACAATATCGCGCATCAACATTAAGTGGTGGAACAACATTACGTGGTGTTAGTGATGGTTGTGGAACAACAAGTACGATTTCTGCGGGAACATTCTTATTCTTATTCACCAACAATTCGGGTTGTGGAACAATTACAGGAAGATCACCCATGTTTGTTTATCGTGTTCAAAGTGCGAGTACAGGAAACGTTGTGGTAGATAGAACATTACCAAATTATACAGCATTCACTTGCTCATCAAGTAGAATGATAAATTACCCATCTACTTTTACACCGTTCTACGATTCAGAAACACCATCATATTATTGGAGTACGGACGCTATTAATTTTGAAACACCTTGTGATATTTCTCAGGATTATCCAAAGGTTTGGAATATGTCTATAGTTTGGAGTGAGAATTTTGCAGGATATATCAATGGTTTTAATAATAGTTATGAGAATTATGGAACTGTTGGTTATTTAGGAACAAAAGAATATTTAGGATATCAATCATCATCGGGACAAACAGTCAATACTGGAACATCATACTATAATTCATTCTCGGAAAAAATTAATGTTGATCCCGAAATGCAAAGAGCAATCGCTATTGTTCATTATACTAATCAATCTATTGATAATTTTTATGGTGAGAAGTTTGCAACAGAACCTTATGATGTTGATGCAGATCCAACAGGGTTAGCAAGAAACTTTAGTGTTGAAATTCCTTGGTTGATGTGGCATAAAAATAGTGGTGGAACGATCGGTCAAACTTTCTATATTGATCCTACAGGTTTTACATCAGCTAATCTTGCCGAGGTAAAATATTTAACATCTATTAAAAATACCGACATGAATAATCCCGGTATTAGATATTACGATTTGTGGGATAATAAACCAAATAGTAATGGTATTCCTAATCGTGTTGGTAAGGTATTTCCCGATCATAAGATGGTTGTATTTGATGATCAAGAGATTATTGCTGCGATGTCTTATGCTTCTAACAGGTCTTGGACACTACCGGTACCCAAAGTATCAAGAATAGTTCCTAACGTTTGTGCGGGTGGAGGACAAGGTTCTACGGGTGTTTTAACATCAAGTTCCGATACGATGTATGTGACGTATAGATTTAACTCTACGGGTGGAACTTTTACCAATTCATTACATTGTAATATCTATTCCAAAGTCAGTGGTGATCCCGAGAACGATGTTGCTAACGTATCTGTAAGATTTGGTAATGAGTTCCCATTTATGAATGGAAGCCCAACATCATCTTGTTCAGGGTTTAATGCTAATCAAATGTATCTGTTGGTCCAAAAGACATCAAATGGTGCGTTACCAACACCGACAAATTGGAGATATATAGACGTTACTTCGGGAATTACAAAGAATGGTATTTATTTAACACCTGCGGGTATTACAGGAACAACGTTTGTTATTGATGAAACATCATATAATAATGCACCATCATATTATTTGTCGGATTATATGACAAACCCATCACCAACACAGCAAGGTATTCAATTTGGTGATGAGATTTTCTTCTACGGTACAATTAAAACCGATATTGCCGCAACAATATATGAAATGAAGTATGAGGTTAATTTAACACAAGAACAATTCCAAAAGAGTTCTAATCCAACTTGGAATACGACATACACACCTTATGTCACCGAGATCGGATTGTATGATTCTAACAAAGATTTAATGTTAATATCTAAGCTACAATCACCAACAAAAAGAACAGGATTACAACAATTTGTAATTAAGCTTGATTTTTAATGAAAATTTAACATTTTTAAGTTATAAAACTATTTTATGGGAAAAGATTTAAAGAATTCACCAAAAGTTCTTGGTTTGGATATTTCTACTAGCACAATTGGGTGGGCACTTTTTGATATTAAAACGAGCGAGTTATTAGAATTGACACATGTTTCACCGAAAACAAAAGTAAAAAGAGAAAATAAAATTCACGAACTTTTGGATAAGGCGGAGACCTTTCAAACTAAGTTAAATGATTATAAAGATTTGGGTATTACTAAAGTTATAATTGAAGAACCTTTGTTGAATAGTAATAACATCTACACTGTTGGAACTTTATTGAGGTTTAATTCATTTATTACGAAACTAATTTATGATACTCTTGGGTTGGTTCCCGACTATATAACAACCTACAACTCAAGAAAATGTGCGTTTCCCGAATTAGTTAAAGAAAATGATAAGAAGAAATTTGTTTTATTCGGTGGTCTTCCAAAAGATATTGATAAGAAACATATCATTTGGGAATTGGTGGCAAAAAGAGAACCTCAGATAACTTGGCAATACACCAAAAACAATACTTTGAAAAAGGAAGTTTATGATATGAGTGATGCTTATTGTTGTGTTTTGGGTTATATGAAACAGGAGGGTATTTGGTCGTAATGTGGGTGATAATTCCACTACTCTATCTTTGTTATATACCACACAAAATAACAAAATTCATAAAAAATTTGGTAAAGTCAAAAAAGTGAATTATCTTTGCTCGTATGAATGACGAGTCAGAGTTGTTAGTTGAGTTATTGGAAGAGGTACTTGGTAAGTATCGTGCTCATTACGAGAGTAAAGGACAGATCTCGTTTAACTGCCCCGCGTGTGATGAGGGTAGGAATAAAGGGAATTTTGAGGTTAATTATTTCCGACACGTTTATAAGTGTTGGAGTTGTTCGGATGATAATGGAACTCACGGACCATTGGGTAAATTATTTGATACTTGGGGAACGAAGAAACAAAAGAGGACTTATTCTATTTTGGCACCCGAAGAGGTGAAACCTGATAGACCGAAAGTTCCGAAGATTAAATTACCACCAAGTTATACGAAGTTTAAGGATTCAAATCCGAGATATCCGGTTTATAAAGAAGCGATGAATTATTTGAAAAGTCGTTTCATTACCGATGAGATGATTGAAAAATACGACATTGGATTTTGTGATAAGGGTGATTTTATGGGTCGTATTATTATTCCTTCGTATGACCAAGAAGGTCAGTTGAATTATTATATTGCAAGATCGTGGAACAAACACTCAAAGAGTAAATACAGAAATCCTGATTATCCGAAAGACGAGATTATTTTCAACGAGAGTAGAGTTGATTGGAATAAGGATATCTTTTTGGTTGAGGGTGTATTTGATGCGTTGTTCTTGGATAATCCTGTGGTTATGTTGGGAAAACATTTATCTCAAAAACTGATGGATAAGTTATATAATGATGCAAAAGGAAAAATAATTATTGCATTGGATGGCGATGCTTGGAAAAATGCATTATCTTTGTATCACGAATTGAATGGCGGTAGGTTATTCGGTCGTATTGAAATATTGAGATTACCCGATGATAAGGACATCGCCGAACTTCAGGGTAAGATTGATGAGTATTATTATGAAATTAAGTAAATATGGAAAATATTTTTTTGGAACTATCTAAGTTCAATGGTATCACGTATTACGATGAACCACACGAGTATTATTGTGACGGTAAAAAACTAACATCCGTAACAACCTTCATTGGTAAGTTTAAGGATAAGTTTGATACCCAAGGTATGGCTGAGAGTTATGCTAGTAAGAGGGGGTTGAAGGTTGAGGATGTTATCTCGGATTGGGATTACAAACGTGACTTCTCTACGGTAAAAGGAAGTGCTGTCCATTTGTATGCTGAAAACTTATGGAACAACAAGATCTTTCCTTATGATCCGGTTCCTGTGGTTAAACGATTTGGTTTGGATCCGATTAGAGAACCGTTTGATAAGTGTGTTAAAATGGTTGAAAAGTTTTATCATCAGGCCAAGGCTAACTTAATTCCGGTTAAAATGGAATTGGTTGTTGGTGATATGGAATATGGTATTGCTGGTCAGATTGACGCATTGTTTTACAACAAGAAAGCCGGTGAATATCAGATTTGGGATTACAAGACCAATAAGGAGATTAAGACTGGTAATAACTATGGTAACAAGATGAAAGACCCCATCTCTCATTTGGAAGAGTGTGAATTGAATACTTATTCTCTTCAGTTGAATTTGTATAAACATTTGATTGAGAAGAATACCAACATTAAGATTGGTAAGTGTTATTTGGTTTGGATTAACGAAGCGATTGATGATTATAAGGTAATTGAAACCAAGGACTTAATGGCTGAGGTAAAAATTATGTTGGAAAAAGTTTGATGGTTTAATTTTTTCTTATTACCTTTGTTGTTATGGGAAACAAAATAGCATATTTGGGAGACATTCACGGTGACCTAAACGTGGTTGTTAAAGCAAGTGACCGCTTGGATAATTTTAGTATTGTCCAAGTTGGTGATTTTGGAATAGGTATGATAAATAAACAATCAGAATTACTTGACCGAGTAAATGAACGATTGGTTGTGAATGATAATACCCTATACATTATTCGTGGTAATCACGATAATCCTAATGTGTGGGACAATCCACCAAAATATTCAAACATCGTTTTTGTTAAAGATTTTGATGTCTTAACGATAGATGGTTTGGTTCATTTATTTATTGGTGGTGCGATTAGTATTGATCGTAAGCATCGTACGTTGGGGTACAGTTATTGGGATAACGAAGGGGTTCCATTTATTGATCCTGTTAGGTTTGATGGGTTGGATGTTGATGTGATTGTTACCCATACAGCACCGATAACCACACCACCATTTGGATTTGATAGTCTGGTTCATCATTATGCGATGAATGATAGTAATTTATACTCGGATCTTCAGTTGGACCGACAAATGATTACCAAGGTCTATGACAAGTTCAAGGGTGAAAAACAAATTAAATGGGTTTATGGTCATTTTCATAAGACATACCAACACGAGGTTGATAACTTCAAGTTCTATGGTTTGAACATAAATGAGTTAGTTGATGTTATCTATATATGATTTGAAAAAACAATAAAAAAATAAAATTATGTCAAAAATTGAAACAATTAGGGAGAAATATCCTGTAATTAGAAGTTCTACCTTTGAATCGTTCGTTAATCACGATATGTCCAAGACGCAGAAATATTTGGAATATATGTGTCAAATGAAAACCAACCATCCAAATATTTCACCTAAAAATATTATGGGTACCGTTACAAAGTTTCACGAATTTATTGCATACATTGATAATAAAGACATTTATCATTCTGATTATAAAGATTTTGAATATATTAATGAAGTAATCCGAAATGCGGTAACTAAAAAAGAAGACGCTGACTTCCAAAAAAACATTGAGAACAAGGTTAAAATTCTTAAAAATGAAGATACTATTTTTATGTGTCGTCCATTAACGTATGAAGCGTCCTTGAAATATGGAGCATCCACCAAGTGGTGTACGGCATCTAGAGATACTAATAATCATTTTAATAGTTATACTAGAGATGGGTATCTTGTCTATGTAATTAACAATGATCCCAAACTTCATAAGAATTATCAAAAGATTGCGTTCTATATGACAAACAATTTTTGTCCTATGGAAAATGGTCTTCAAATTTTTAATGCCGCTGATTCTGAAATTGAGGTAGTTCATTGTGTTAATAATGGTTGGGATATTTTAGAATTGTCTGAACTATTGAATACTTTCCGACTTGAGGCGTTTGATTTATGGTATTATGAAACATATCGTAAAAAAGTTGAATCACAGGTTAAAAAATTAAGTGAGATTAATCTTAACGAACTTTATTCAAGTATTAAAGTATTGAAAGACCGTTATGGTGATGAAATGATGGAGAGTTCATTGATTTTATCCAATTTTGTTAATATGATTAAAGAAAAATATTCAAGTCATGAGTGATGTAAAAATTTCGTTAAAAGACCAACCCACGGTTAAGTGTGAGAGTTGTGGAGGAGTAATATTCAGAGAAGTTACTCTTATTAAAAAGGTTAGTAAATTATTAACAGGGTCTTCAGAAGACACATTAGTTCCGTTTCCGACTTATGTATGTGATGGTTGCGGTTTTATGAATGAGGATTTCAAAATTTTAGGGGATGATTAAGAAGTTAGTACATTTTTCAGACTTACACATTAGGTTGTTTAAGGATCACGAATTGTATCGAGATATCATCAATGATATGTTTAATCAATTTAGAGAGATTAAACCCGATCGTATTGTATTTACAGGTGACTTGGTTCATAGTAAGAACCAAGTTTCACCCGAATTGATTGAGATGGTTGCTTGGGTATTAACCGAGTGTTCAAAAATTGCAAAGACAATTTTAATTATAGGTAACCACGATTTCTTGGAGAACAATACTGAGCGATTGGATACATTAACACCCATCATTGATTCTTTGAAGAACGAGAATATCGTTTATCTTAAAAATCGTGGGGTTTATGAGGACGAAAACATCGATTGGTGCGTTTATTCTTTGATGGAACATAATCTACCACCTGAGATCAACAAGGATGGTAGAACCAAGATAGGATTGTTCCACGGACCTGTCCAAGGACTTACAACAGATATTGGTTATAAGTTTGAAGAAGGGTTTTCATCTGATAAGTTTGATGGTTGTGACTTAGTATTGTGTGGTGATATCCATAAAAGACAGGTGTTTAATATTCCTGGTGGGAAGAAAGCGTATATGGTTGGATCAACAATACAACAAAACTATGGTGAAACATTGAATAAACACGGATTCGGTATTTACAATGTTGAAACTGATGTCTATGATTTTGTAGACTTAATGAATCCAAAACCATTTTTGGCTTTCAAAATAAACAGTATTGATGATTTGGTAAATGGAACAGAACAACTTACAAACTATTGAGATTCCGAAGAAGAATTATGAGAATATCGTAAAATTCTGTGAATTAAACGATATTGAAAATTCCGATTCATTTGTTTTAGCCTGTTTAATGAAGGGATATAATATTGAGAAGTATGGACTTTTAGGTGAAGGTGAATCAATGTTTGTTGAGGTTGAGAAAGAAGTTCCGGTGGAAGTTGTTAAAGAGGTTTATGTTGCTGATTTAGAATCAATAAAAAAACTTGAGAACACTATACAATCTTTAAACGATGAGTTATCATTAAAGAGTGACAAAATAAAAAACTTGGAAGAACAAGTGAAAGAATTATCAAGAAACTATCTACAAAAAGGCGCTATCTTGAGAGGATCAAACTTGAACGACCTTTATTCTAAATAAAAAGAATATGATGTTATTCGGATGGTTACTTATGGCTTATGGGATGTCAAACATATTGGTATATGGTTCCATTTTTAACAATTTAAGAAACTCAATTCATAACGCAGCGACAATACCATCAGTGTTTCAACCCATTTTTACATTTATTAGTGGTTTGATATCCTGTATGATGTGTACAAGCACTTGGGTTGGATTTCTTATGTCGTTGGTGTTGTTTTCACCAACAAATGAATTTTACTCTACTAACTCCATAATATCCTGTTTTTTCGATGGTATGTTAGCATCGGGTGGTGTTTGGGCAATCAACAGTATCATTGAATGGTACGAACAAAATAGACCTAAATGAGAGGGTTGAACAAACATTAAAAAAAGCCGGTCATTGACCGGTTTTTTTATTTGATTATGTCAGAAAAGTTTTTTATCTTTATAGGGATAAAAATTTATATTATGCCAGTATCAAGAAACAGAAAAAATCACAAACAAAAAGTGAAAGTAAGAAACGAGAAAATCAAAGGTGCTCAAAAAGCATACAACAAGATGTATCAAGAGGTTATGATGCAACGTTTGAAAGAATTAGTGGAAGAACACAAAGCGATGTCAGGACTAACCGAGGATAACAATGTGGGATCTATTCAACCCCAAGCCTGATTTTAATTACGAATTTATGAGTAAGAAGATAGAAATTGATAAACTAAATAATCCGTACGTTCAAGTGGTATGGCAAGATTCACCTGAGAACTTTACACAGGAGAGAATCAAGAGTGTTAAGCTGTATTTTCAAAAGAAATACAACACAACGAACGTGAATGTTATTACCAAGGTAATTGCTGGCGAAGATGACGACACTATGCAGACGGTTGATGTTTCATTTAACATTATGGATCGTAACTACCAGGTTGAGATGATGAAGAATTATCTGAAAGCCAAGGATTTGGAACGACATTCAGAAGAGGTGTTGAGTATTGACCAAATGGTTGAGAATAAGATTGCTGCGTCGGAGGAAGAATATGCGGCGTTTAAGAAGTGGTATATTAGAAAGATTGAGTTTTCAAACTTTTTATCATACGGTGATGGACAGGTTTTGGATTTTGAAAAGTGTAATGGTATCACCGTGATTGAATCAAACCCACCCAACTTCGGAGGTAAGACGGTATTAAGTGTGGATTTATTGATGTTCTTATTCTTCAACACCACGACCAAGACAACCAAATCTGAGGAGATCTTCAACAGATTTACAGATAAGGATAAGGTAAGTGTGAAGGGTGAGATTACTATTGATGGGGAAGATTACTTAATTGTTCGTAACTTGGAGAGGAAGAAAGCAAAATCAGGTGAATGGAATGTTAAGACTGAGTTGGACTTCTTTAAGAAACTACCTAATGGGGAACTTCAGAATTATACTGGAGAACAAAGACGTGAAACTGAAAAGTTCATTAAGAATTCTATCGGTGAGATGGAGGACTTTTTGATGACGATCTTAACCACCGCATCTAACTTGGAGGACTTATTGGAATCTAAACCAACGGCAAGAGGACAAGTATTAAGCAAATTCTTGGGGTTGGAGTTTTTGAAGAAAAAAGAAGAGGTAGGTAAAGAACTATATTCAAGTTTTTCAAAGACGATGATGTCAAATCTTTATTCAACACAGCAGTTGGAAGATGAGATTGTTGGGTCTAATGAAAAGATTACCACAAACAACGATCAGAAGATGGTGTTGGATGGTAAATTGGAAGACACTAACGATCGTTTATCTCGTGGTGAAAAATTCCGTGATGAGTTGATGTTGAAGAAACACACTGACATTGATAAAGAACTCTCATTGATCAACCCGGAAAACTTAAATGGTGAGATCCTTGTTTTTCAGAATAAGAAAGAGGAGACCAAAAAGTTAATGGATGGTGTTAATGTTGTTCCACCGAGTGAGTTCTACAACGAAACAGAGCACGATAAAATCCGAGAAAATATTAAACAAGTAACATCAAGTAAAATTGAGGTTAATGTTAAATTGAAAGACTTGGAAGTATTGGCTCGTTCTGTGAGTGGGGGAATCAAATGTGAGCATTGTGGTATTGAACTTTTGAATGCTGAACTGACAAAATCCAAGTTAGAACAGATGGACGGACTTAAGGAACAACAAATAGGTTTTGAAAACAATCTTAATGAGTTGAACCAAGGTGACCTACAATTCCAACAACTAAAACGCGAGTTTGATCAATATGAAAGGAACAAACTTATCCGAGAAAAGTATGAGGTGGAGATTCAAAACTATGATATGAAGATCCAACAAATCAAAGATAAACTCGGAAAGTTTTATGATGTTCAAAATAAGATCGAGGAGAACAAAAATCTCGATGGTCAAATTGTGAAAGCAACTATGAGGTTGGATGACTTGAAGTTGGAGAAGGGTAAGATTGAAAGGGATTTATCTCAAATTCAAAATGAAAACGATTTATTGGTTAAGAAGATTGAAAAAAATCGGGACCTAATCAGTAAGATTGCGTTGGAGTTTGAAAGAGAAAAGATCTACAAGATCTATTTGGATATCTTTGGAAAGAATGGAATATCAAAGATGATTATGAAAACGATGATGCCGTTGATTAACTCAGAACTACAACGATTGTTACAAGATAGTTCTTACTTCAAATTGGAAGTTAGAATTAACGATAAGAACGAGGTTGAGTTTGTTATGATTGATAACGGAACTGGTGTTGAAAAACTGATGGTATCAGGATCAGGTTATGAGAAGACAATTGCTTCTTTGGCGTTGAGAGCGGTGTTAAGTAAAGTATGTTCATTACCAAAACCGAACATAATCGTATTTGACGAGGTATTTGGAAAGATATCTAATGAAAACCTTGAGATGGTTGGTGAGTTCTTCAGTAAGATTAAAGATTACTTTGAAAAGATCTTTGTAATCACACACAATCCATTGGTTAGTCAGTGGGCTAACAATACTGTTAAGATCACAAAAACTGATAACATTTCAAAAGTAAGTCAGTGATGTTAAAAAAATGGGGAAGAGTTACATCTTCCCCTATTATTGTTATTATTTAATGTTTAGCACCCTTAAAACCACCAATGTTTTTGGCGAAGTTAGCCATTTTAACAACAGAAGAGTCATCGGACTTCATCGCTTTGTTGATACACTTCATAGTTACTTCACCATCTGCAGATGCAAGACCATTTCTCTTACACCAAGCACCGAATTTGCCGGAAGTTCCTTTCTTCTCTTGTTTCTCAACTGCTTTTTGAATGAACTGTTTATCCTTAGATGTTTCATTCACAATACGTTCAATTAAACCGACTAATTGTGATTCTGATAATGTGACAATTTTTTTCATTTTGGTCTTGTTTTTGTCAAATAAATATCCGTACTTTGTACTCTAATCCAATAAAGAATATGAAAAAATATCTTTTGTTTATGATGGGTGAATTCTCAGGTAGAGAAAATGTCATCCGGGACGTTGCTGATGGTCTAGCACCTATTGCAGACTCACCGTCCGTTAAATTTTTGTTTGGTGATTATAATGTAATCATCCATTTTTGGTCCGAAGTTAATTTTAATGAACTCAGAGAATTCCTCTCGTTTACCATTAGTAGTGCGGCACCTCAATACTTTCTGATGGAATATACTGACAATATGTCAGTGATGTTACCGAGAAACTTCTTTGAACATTTGTTTGATTTAGAAAAAACAGATGGTGAAGTTGATTTGAACACACGTAGTTATGGTCTTCAAAAGACAGGACTTGGTATGACTGCGAAGGAGTTGGATATGGAATTTGAGAATGAGATTGATGAAAGTGTCCTTGAAGAAATTATGAACAAGGCGGGATTCAAAAAACCTACAATTGATGAAATCTTAGACAAGATCAACGAATCTGGTATTGATTCATTAACACCATTAGAAGAACAAATATTAAAATCACAGGAGTAATAAAATGAAAGAAAGAAGTGCAGTTGTAATTATGAACCAAGACGAGATCTCGTCTTATTTGAAAGATGTTCGTAGATTAAAAGTTATGTCGGCTGAGAGGGAACGAGAACTATCTCAAATGATGTTGAGTGGGTCTTTAACCAAAGAAGAAAAAGAGAGGGTGGATAAAGAGTTGTTGGAAGGTAATTTAAGGTTTGTTATTACTATTGCCAAACAATACCAAAACCAAGGGTTGGAGTTAGCGGACCTAATCGCTGAGGGAAACCTAGGTCTTATGAAAGCCATTCAAAGTTTTGATTGGAATAAGAATTTAAGATTTATCTCTTATGCGGTATGGTGGGTCAAACAATCTATTCTTCAAAGTTTGAATGAGAATTCAAGAACCATCCGTCTTCCGGTTAATATTGTCCAAGATCTATACAAAGAAAAACGTGAGATCAGTAAAAAAGGTGGTGAATTATCGGATAAGATGCAATCACTACCATCGGTTATTAACTATGATCAAACAATCAATGAGGAAGGTGATACGTTATTAGATACCATTGAAAGTCCTGATGGGTTCCTACCTGAATCTTTATTCAACACTCAAAACATTTTGAAAGAGAAGATGATGGAGATCTTGGGTATTTTGGATGATAGGGAAAGAATTATTGTTGAAGATTACTTTGGAATAGCTGGTGATGCGCCAAAAACTCTTGAAGAAATTGGAAATGATTTTAATCTTACAAAAGAACGTGTCCGTCAAATCAAAGAAAAGGCTCTTAGAAAATTAAGAAATGAGAGTGGATCGTTGTTTGATTACATGTGATTTATATTTATAAAATAAAAGTTATGGAAAAAATCAAAAGTTATTTACCGATAGCATCTTTTGTGGTGTTGGTATTATTGTTGTTCAGAAGTTGTGGAACAGGGTCAGATGTTAATCGTTTGAAAAAGGAAGTTCAGGATTTGAAATCAAATACGATTACAAAACAAGAAATGATTAAACTTATCAACGAAACACCGGCTTGGAAAAACTTGGAGATTGAAGAGTTGAGTGATAAGAATCACGTACCGATCAACTTCTATAAAAATCAAAATTTGGTAGATACCACAAATTGATATGAAGAAATGGTTACAAGATAATTTGAGGTCCATTATTGTGACCTCATTTATCATTCCTATACTTTTGGTTGCGATTGTTTCAATCTCTCACGTTGTCACATTTTATGGTTTATCTAACCCGATGTCTTGGGCGATATTCTTATCTGTGGCGGTGGAGATTGCAGCACTTGCGGCATTGGCTGGGGTGTCTGCAAAATTTGGTAGGTTTATCTATATACCATTTGGTATTGTTACATTGATTCAGTTTATTGGAAACTTCTTTTATTCCTTTTCATTTATTGAAACATCATCACAAGAGTTTAAGATGTGGATTGAGATGGTTTCAGGATTATTTGAACCGATGGGTATTGAAGCAACTGATGTTTCGGCACATAAAAGGATATTGGCGTTTTTCACGGGGGGTTTGTTACCATTCATATCATTGACTTTTGCTCACATGCTGATTGTGTATTCAGAACGTGAAACAGAAAAGGAACCGCCGAAGGAATTAACTCAAGATGAGATTTACGAATTATCAAAACAAGTTGCAAAACAAGAAACAATTGATAATCCGGTAGTTCTTTCCGAGGAAAAACTGAGTGAGCTTGAAAAACATTTAAAGAAAATGTCGGAAGAATCTGAACAACCTGAAGAAGGAATAAAGAGGTTGATATATAGTAAAAATGGTCAAAATCAATAAAACTTTATCATCAAATGGAATACCCACAGAAGATGTTAAGAAGAGAATTATATTGATTGACACTAAAAGACATTTTGATGAATATATCAAAAGTGTTGAATTCAGGTTGAACAAAAAGAATTCTAAAATACCTCATTATCTTGTAAAACAGGATGGTGAGGTATTTCAATTATTAGAGGATAGTGAGGGGTCTGATCTATCATTTGACTTAACCGAGGATTACTGTGGTATCGTAATTGCATTAGAAAATTTAGGTTGGTTGGATAGGTTACCACTTACTTCACATCACATTAACTGGATTGGAAGTATTTATAAGGAAAAGGTCTTTGAACGGAAGTGGAGGGATTGTATTTTTTGGCAAAATTATACGGATGAACAATATGTTTCATTGTCTAAATTGTGTCAAGAGATATTTAAAACCCAACAAATAAATAACCGATGTGTGGGTCACAACGTAAAGGTTACAGGGGTTGAGAAATACGAAGGTATTGTTTCAAGGAGTAATTTTTCGGAGAGATACACTGACGTGAATCCGGCATTTGATTTTGATAGATTTAACGAATTACTATATGAAAAGAAACGAATACGACGAAATGAAAAACCTATTGAAGGTGTCGTCAAAGATGATGAGTGACCGTAAGTATGGTCAATTGAATGAGAATAAATTATTTTCACAAATAATTTTGGAACAGGATTCTTCATTTGAGGGAGAAACTGCGGGTACAAATGCTATCTCGGATAAAAGACCCAACATTGCAAAATCAATTGAAGATAAGGTTAGTGATGATGCTCCGGTAAAAAAAGATAAACAACAAGCGTATAGAGTTTCGGGTGGTGTTATCGTAGTTCATGGAAAAGACAGTAAGGATTTACAATTAACAACTGAGGACAAATCAGCATTTCAAGAAACTATGGACGAATTTACATCTGAAGTTTCTGAATTTGTTGATTTTTATCCATTGAATATCTATGGGAGCACGGTTGAATGGTCAGGACATATCATTGATAAAGATTTGGAATTTTTCTACAGTATTGGTGAATCAAACGGTGTTTATGTTAATGGTACCATGATTAAGGTTGATTATGATTTTGTTAAATTTATTGAGCAAATTCAAAGTTATTATCAAAAATTCAAAACTAAATGGGCTAAAGTATTAGCTGTTAGAAAGAAAACTTTAACATTTCCTGAAGATGAAGAATAAGATATTAAATTTAATTTTGTTAGGTGTAATAGTTTTTTTAGTCATTACTAACTTGAAATCCTGTCAAGACAAAGATTATTTAGAACAAAAAGCACATCAGAACGAACTTGCAATGACTGATACTGTGAAGTATTATAAGGGTAAGTATGAAAAGGTTTCATTCCAATTAACAAAAGAAGAAGCTGAAAAACAAGATGTTAATTTTAGAACAATAATAAAAGAGTTACCGGGTAAGACAATTACAACAGTTACTTATCTAACACCAAAATACGAACACAGTTTTGATATTGGGTCACAAATTGAAAAAGTTAATGATTCCACGTATAGAATTTATTTTTCAGATACTAATGACGTTAGGAGTATTGGTTCAGAAACTTATGTTCTTTTTGAAAGTAAAACTATTAAAATTAATGACACCACATATTCCGAAAAATATTCATTAGGGTTATATCCAAAATACAATGGGAAATCTACAAAGTTAGATGAAAAATTCACATTTGGTTTGAGTATGGCAACAATTGAGGATAAAGGAGTTAAAAAAGTTGTGGTAACACCTTATACATTGAAATACGAAGACGGTAAGGTTATTTTAGATAAAAAAATTGAAAAGGATTTATTGGATATTCCTGTGTTAAACTCTGTGGTAATTGATCCACCAAAAAAAGTATTTCAGAATGGTTTGGCTCTACATGTTGGGTTTGGACCTATGTTTGGGTATATGGGATCGGCTAACTCTTTCGGGATAACTTGGGGACCTAGTTTAAGTTTTGGTTATTCTATTAGGTCAATAAAAGAATTATTGAAGTAATTATATATATGGCATTTACATCATCAGAACAGAAAGAAATTGAAATTATGATCCGAAAAGAGATTAAAGATTTTCTTGGATCTAATACTTTGCGTCAATACGAAGAAAAATTGATGGCAGAGATTCTTAAAGAATTGAAAAAGGGTAAGTTAAATGATGAAGTGAAAGAAACTATTGTCAAACTTTTCACAGAATTTTATGGTGTAATGTATAATCAAAGAAGTGTTTGGCAAAGTAGATTAAAGAACGCATAATATGAAAAGTTTATCAGACGCTATGAAGAAATCTTTTAGAGAACTACCATCAGGTTCTAAATCATTAGACGCACAAAGTGATTTTTTGAAAAAAATAGAAAACACTGAGGCTACCGGTGCGGGATCCGCAGGAGGATATGTTGGTCCTTTGTTCGGTCCTATGAAAAAAGAGACTAAAGAAACCAAAGGTGAGGAGTTCAAGAAAGATTCTGAAAGAACAATTCAACCAAGAGAGATTGATTTGGATAATGTATTTGGAAAATATTACAGAGAAGTTCCTGAAGATGTTATTAGGTATATGAGAAAAAACCCGGCACTAATATTCCAAAGGTTGTACGATGCTTATGGTGATAAGGCGTATGATTATTTGGATAGGGCTGCGTTTAAGAAACAAGATATGTTTATAAAGGACATTAAAGAAGGTGAGATATTAAAAGGTGGTAAGGCTGATGATAAGAACTTAGAAGATCTTGCAAAAAAACATAGAATACCCTTAACTGATATTAAGAAACAATTGTCCAAAGGTATTAAAACCGAGATGGAACACACCGATAATAAATCAAAGGCTAAGGAAATTGCGATGGATCATATATACGAAGACCCGAAGTATTATGATAAGTTAAAAAAAATTGAGACTAAGGAGGCAACAGGTGCTTCATCGGCAGGTCAATACGACGCACCATTTCCAGGGTTTGTAAAGGATCCTTTGAAGATTGGAGGTCCTGATTCCATATATAAAGGAAGAGCGGTAAAAGACAAAAAGTTTCCAAGGTACGGAGGTCCTGGTGGTAAATTTGTAAAAGTAAAAGAGAAATGTAAGAAGTTCCCATATTGTAACCAAGGTGATATTAATGCTTTGGAAATCATTGACGGTGACATTAAGGAAACGGTAAATCGTGTTAGTAATAAGATTGGAGTACCACCATCAGTAATTAATAGATTATTTGATGAACATTTCAATAAAAAATGATATTTATAAATAAAAAGTAAAATGGGAAATTATTTTGATAAAATGTTAAAAGGTGAATTATCTGAAAAGATTGCGGATAAGAGTGTAAAAATGGCAAAAAAAACCATGTCAAAACATGAAGAAATGGGTGAAGGTAACGCTTTCACAGGTGCTAGATGTAAGGCGATATGTGCAGGAGATACCGAATTTACGTTTGATGGTAAAACAAAAAAACTAAGAAATGTAGATAACTCTGATTATAAATCTTGTGGTTGTAAGAAAGTTGAAGAGAACGTTCTAAGAATGAGTGAGAATGAATTGGTTGATTTTATTGAGGTGATGGTTAATGAAGCATCAGATCCTCCCGGATTGGTAACCTACAAGAGAGCTCACAAAGAATCTGGTGGTGAAACAAAGAAGTACATGAAGGATTTAGAGAAAAAAATGAAAGACTATTTGAAAGATGGTTCTAAGGGTAAATTTGATATGAATCCTACTATGTTTCCTGCGGGAAATGGTGAGTTAGGTAAAATGACTAAGAAAGCATATACACCATCGGGTGCGGTTGAAGAATACATTGAGAACTTTGCATATTCTCCCGGTATGGAAAACCTACAGTATGATGAAATCCAACCTAACGATGATTGGTTAGCAGCAAATCTTGAAGGTTCATCAAAAACTGGTAATTCGGCTAAATATGCTAATGCTGTTGATACAGGATTTGGTAAAAAGATTAATGCTAAGAGAAAGAAAAACCTTTACGGTGTTGAGAAAAATAGATCATATAATAGATATACACAACCGGTAGATAATGCGGGTGAATCTAAGGGGGCGAAGAAACTTAACAATATGTTCAAAGATTTGAATGTTAAAGAGAGTGAAGAAAAGAAAAATATGGTTATTAATGAAGAGTTAAGTAAAATCTCTAAATTAATATCATACAATCAAAAAACACAATAATATACAAAAATTTAATATTATTATTATTATTCCCCATATATGGATATGGGGAATTTTTTTTCTTGGGTGGCAACACCATTAAATAATGATGATGTGGATACATGGTTCAGGATCAATAATATGATTTCTGAGAAGAGAGAGTTATTTTGTGATTTATGTGTTGGCTTAACAGATATTATTGAAACTACTTATTTAGGGGGTGAGAGGGATAAAAACAACGAAACAAAGGTATTATTAACAAACGAGGAGCAGAGTAATCATTTTGATTGGTGTTGGAAAAAAATCTTGGAAAACTTTGAAAAAGAAAATATTCACATAAGTGAAGATGGGGAGCATAAAGTGTTTCTCAAAAATTTCTTTACGGAGATTTTTTATAAACAGAAAAACCAAAAAGTTGTGGATGGGCTGAGAAAGTTTTTTATCCAATTATTTGACGACAGGAAACCATTTACCAAGTCTGATTTGGATATGCTGACCGAATTATATAAGAGCATAGATAAAAATCTTTTAATTAATAAACAATAGTATTTACAATACCTATTGAAAACTTAAATTTTTTGTATTAAAATTAAATGTATGGAAACATTAGAACAATTAAAAGCGTTGATGGAGACTCTATCAACCGACACCGGTAAATTTTTCGGTGGAAACAAAAGCGCAGGAACAAGAGCTAGAAAAACATGTCAAGACATGAAAAGTCTTTTGCAGACCCTACGTGGTGAAATTTTGGATCACAAAAAACAAGAGAATGATTGAGTTATCAACCATATTTCTTTTTTTATTTAACTTTTCATCAATTGTCTTTTTGAGGACAGTCGTTAAGTTTATTAGTTCTCTCTTAAGTATTAATCCAATTAAAATGGAGTTAAGTAAGAGGGAACTATTACTTAATGGTATTTGCTTATCATACATAATAACTTATTTAATAAAGCTATGAAATTCATTGAAATTATAAAATTAATTTTCCCTTACTTACATAGTGTTCGTAAGATTAAAACATACATATCTTTTGATTTGACCTTTCCCGAGAATTGGGTATTTACCGAGACCTTATTAAAAGAATTGCAATATACTCAGAATGAGGTTGATGATAAGATCATTGTATCATTTGTTTGTGAGCCAAATGAAGAGAATCTTACAAAAACCATTGATGGGATTAAAAGGATCATTAAATACAATTTGGATAAAGAAGCTAAAGAGAAACTATTTAATGATAAAGTAAAAGAATTAAAGAAGATTTTTGAAAAAAGTTCTTTGGATGATCTCATGAAATTGAAGATGGATGTTGAGAAAGAATTAAAACTTGAAACAGTTACTGAGGATGAAACCGAAAAGTGAAATTGAGGAAGAATTAGATGGGTTAGAGAGTGACCTTAAAATTTTTCATAGAGATTTAGACAATGAAAAACAAAAATTAATAAGAAGTTTAAAGGGTATTACTAAAGATGAATTGATACCAAAACCTGAAAAACTAACATTATGGCAGAGATTGAAGAGAGTGATAAATATTTAACCACACTAGCGCAGATTGCTGAACTTGCACAAGGATTATATTTAGGAAAAACTACAGTAATATTTGAATTACCCGAAATGGAATTTCATACGATGGGTACTAAGTTCAAGGAATTGAATAAAGATGCTAAGAGTTTTAAAATTGATGTGTCAGGAACTGAGTTTATTTACTTGCTGGATGAGTTGTAAATTTCCGGTATAGATATTGTCTGTCAAATCCTGCTTCCTCCAACAAATTATATAAATATTGTCTTTGAGCGGTTGATACGTCTTTAACAAAAAGAACATCACTTCTTTTTTGAACCGAAAACCTTAATTGAAGGGATTCAATAAATCTATCTGCGTCAGATTCACTTTTTAATGAAAAAAGTTTAATCTCATCATCTTTTTGATATACAATTCTATTATTTACTTTGGATATCATTTTCAAACCATCTTTAGATAAATAAGTTTTTAGAAAATAAGGAACCGAGATCCTATTTTTTGTTTTAGGATCAAAAAGACCTTCTTCAACCTTATATGGTTTAATTTTTAATAAAGTAAAATCTTGATTTTCTAATTCTATTTTTATATTTCTACCTAGTTCATCTGTTGTGTAATTATCAAATAAAAATTTACCCTTTTGAATAATACCTATTTCAAATTTACAAGACTTACCATTTTCAGTTTGCATATCAAATATGACAGAATCAGATTCTTCAATCAATCTATTAAAAAACTCATTTGCGCGCTTTGTTGTCACAAACGACTTGAGAATTTTTTTTCTTTTTTTATTTTTGAATAAAACAACGTGATAGTTCATGAAAGATTATTATAACATACTTGGAATAAATAATAACGCATCTGAAGAAGATATAAAGAAAGCGTATAGAAATTTATCAAAAAAATATCATCCAGACATTAATCCTGACGGTGCCGATCAATTTAAAGAGATTGCTGAAGCATATGATGTATTGACCGATCCTCAGAAAAAACAGAAATGGGAAATGGAGAAGAATGGTGGTTTTAATGGGTTTGGAGGATTTGATGATTTCTTTGATCAAATGTTTAATAGAGGTCCAAAACAACCTCAAGTACCTGACAAAGTAATCGATGTCGGTATTGGGGTAATTGACTCTTATAAGGGAAAGACTATTGAAGTTAAATACCAACGTAATATTGAATGTTCATCTTGTAATTCAACCGGTGGTGACACTGAAACGTGTGGAACCTGTCAAGGGCAAGGATTTTTCGTACAAACAATTGGTGGTGGATTCTTTCAACAAACAATAAGACAAACTTGTCCTTCTTGTGGAGGTAGAGGAAGAATTATTATCAAACCATGTTCATCTTGTTCGGGTAGAGCTGTTAAACAAGAAATAAAAGTAGTTAAGTTTGAAATTCCAGTTGGAATTGATTCGGGTCAATTTATTAGAATGACGGGATTGGGTGATTTTTCAAATGGAATATATGGTAACTTATTACTTAAAGTTGAAATTTTGGATCAGGATGGATTTTCAAAGAGTGATATTGATTTAGTGTTTAGAAAAGAATTTGATTTAGAATCATTAACTCAAGATAAATTTACAATACCACATCCTGATGGTGAATTATCAATTACGATGCCTGATACGTTTGATACTACGAAACCTTTAAGGGTTAAACATAAAGGTTTTAAATCACCTGGATTAGGTGATCTTTATGTTGAATGTGTTGTTAAATTCAAAAGAGAGATATGATATCAGTTACCAATGAGTAAAGACCGTAACCTAAGATTAACAACATAAAAAATCCTGACCATAGGAATATTTTGTTTTGTTTTGTGTATCCGCCTTTTTGCTTACAAGTGGTACAAGTTTTTTTCGTTTCCATATTAATATTTATTAGTATGAAAGAAATTATAAAAGAAGTTCTGAAAAAATATATAGAGGAAAAAGAATTTAAAAAACCTCGTAAGATGAGTAAATCTTATTGTAAGAGCACACCTTGTAATAAGATGGGTTTTAGTCAGAAGGCAAGTTGTCGTCCGTATAAAAATTGTTACAAATGATTGATAGTTTTTTTGATAAAATTTTTATAATCAATCTTGAAAGAAGACCAGATAGATTAGAAAAAGTTATTAGTAATTTAGATAGAATTAATCTATCAAAATATGAAATATTTACCGCGGTTGATGGATATAGTATAGGTCAAACAGGTTGGGAAGGATTAAGACAAACATATATAAAAATATTTAATATTATTAAAAACAGTGGATGTAATAATTTTTTGTTAATTGAAGATGATTGTGAGTTTAATGACAACTTTCAGGAGGAAGTTGAAATCTATTTAAGAGAAATACCTTCAGATTATGATTTGATTTATTTTGGGGGTAACCATTTTTCTAAACCAGAACACCGATTTGAAAAAATAAATAGTCACGTTATTAGAACATATAGCACCGTTACAACACACTGTATAGGATTCTCAACTAAAAATTTTGGTATCATTTATGATAAGATAACCAATGAAAAAGATCATGTTGATTTAATTTTAGCAAAACTTCAAAACGAATTAAATACATACTCGAGTATTAAGAACTTAACTACTCAAACACCATCTCACAGTGATATTGAAAACAGATTTGTTAATTATGATTATGTTTTAAGATATAATTTTTTGTAAATTCTGAGAATATCCTTATCTTTGCGTATTAAAGGGAAAAAGCAATGGAAAATAAATTACCGGATTTGTCATTGAGACATATTAAACAAATCATTCGTCGTAAGACTAGCCAACAGGTGGTTAAGTCCAAGAAAGTTTATTCACGTAAGGAAGGAAAAAAAGTTGTTTATTAAGTTGCTTTTGTCGTTTTTTATTCTTATATTTGAATAAAAAGTAATTTATGTTAAGTTATATTGGAGGTAAGAGTAAGATTGGTAAATGGATTGTTCCGTTCTACCCTAAAGATATTGAAACATATGTTGAAACATTCGGTGGGATGTTTTGGTGTTTCTTTAATATGGACCTTAAAGAGTTCCCTAATTTGAATAGGGTCGTTTACAATGACTTTAATCCTTTGAATTATAATTTGTTCACTTGTTTATCAAATCCCGAGAGATTGTTAGAGGAGATCAATTCCATTCCGTGTCAGGAGTTCGGTGTGGAAAACACGGATCCTAGATATAAATTAGCATTTTATGAGTTTCAAAGTGAGTTGTTCTCAAAAGATTTTCAAGTAACATCGCCTGATTATAGTGTTGCGGCGAAGTATGCTTATATTCTTACACAGGTGTTTAGCGGAAGTAAACCTGAGACCAGTTCTTTTATTGATTTGAAAGGTAAATACAAATCAAAGTATTTGACGTTTCGTGATAAGTTGAGTAAACCTGATTGGGTTGAACACTTCCTAAAGATTAGTCATTTTGAGAATATGGATTTTCAATCTGTTATTGAAAAATATGATAGTGAAAAAACTTATTTTTATGTTGATCCACCATATTGGAAAACTGAGAACTATTATTCAAATCACGATTTTGATCGTAATGATCACGAAAGATTGGCAAACGTTTTGAAGAACATCCAAGGTAAGTTTTCTTTATCTTATTATGACTTTGACTTACTGAGAGAGTGGTTTCCTGAAGACCAATATAAGTGGGAGAGAAAAGAGTTTGTTAAGGCTGCGGCGGCTAAAAAGGGTAAAGAACAGAACAAGGGTGAAGAATTATTGATCATGAACTATTAAAATCAAATTTTCAGTATATTTATAGTATAAAATTAATGTCTATGAAATTAGTTAATCTTTTATCATCGGTTATCGTTGAAGACGCAAAAAGAAAAAATAAGAAATTAGTTATGGAGGTTAGTCAAAAAGTCCTCCAACAATTAATAGATAAGTATAAGGGTGAAAATAGTTCTCTTAAGGATGATGATATTATTGCTAAAATTGAGGAGTTTGAAAAATATAAAAATCAATTACCTGTTGATAAAAGAGATTTATTCAAACTAACTTATGCTGAGTTATCGGATATTTTATCAAGTAAGGAATCTAAAAAAACTTCTAAAGATTTATTCACTCAAATTAAAGATAATTCCGCAAAGGCGGGGGATCCACCGGTTGAGAATGCTGCACTTAAAAGAGCGATTAGACAATTAATGGATATTAGTGGTGAAGTTCCAAAAGAAAAAATGAATTTGAGTAAGATCACGTTTTTGAAAATAGTTGAATTTTTGAATGCTAATTATTTGAGATTATTAATTGCTGCGATGAAAAAGAAATTCCCTGATATCTCAGATGATATTATCGAATTTTATGCGTCAAGTTATGCCGATAATAACGCTGAGATTCCGGCAGATACAAAACCAATCAAAAATCTAACGTTCCAAGAAATTGAACGTATAGTGGATGCTATTGAGGCTAAAAAGGCACCCGTAAATACAGGACAAAAGTCTAAATTTGATGTTGATATGGTATTTCCGGCTGAAGGTCAACCAGACATCCCTAATTTAGAGATTTATGCTCCAAAAGGAAAACCGGATTGTATTAAATTGAAGAATGGTAGATCTTGGTGTATCTCAAGAGAAGGTGGTTCTAACTTATATTACAATTATCGTTTAGATTACGAAAGAACGATTTATTATGTAATTGATGGTGATAAACCATTTTCTGATGCGAACTACGCAGTTGTTATTTTAGTTGATCCTCGAGGAAACATGGCACTTGCTGATGGAACAAATGATGGTGTTTATTCAGGTCACCAAAACATACCTTGGTCTCAAATCGTTAGTAAAATTCCAAAATTAGATGGACTTGAAGGTTTATTCCGACCAAAACCTTTAACGGCTGAGGAACAAGAAATTTTAAGAAAATATAGACGTAAGAGTGTGTCTGGTGATGACATAGTTCAAGAGTTGGGTAGTTATGAGGATGCTGAAATTTGGATGGAAGTGAATTCACCAACATTAAGTGATGAACAATTTGGTAATTTACCTGATGAATTACAGAAGAAGTATATTGCTTTGGGTCAAGATTTAACCGCGGGTATGATATCAAGAACAGGTGGATCGGTATTATCTTACTATATTAGTAAAAAGAAGGATACTCTTAAGACTAAATCATTAAAAGAGTTATCTGATGCAGATATTCAGTTATTGAATACTCAAGCGTTAAAAGGATTAAAAGAAGAGAGAAAAAACGAGTTCTATTCCCAACTTGATGAAAACAGTAATAAAATAACTGGTGGGTTTTCATTGGAATACCCTAAAAATAATATGGCTAAGTTTATTGATCTTTATGGTTTTGATGATGTTTTAAAATTAATACCTGAATCAACAACAAGATTTAATTTTACTAATACTAGTAATACACCAATTAATCTTGTATTTCCTGAAAGTTTTGCTAAATTAGATGATTTAAAGGCATTGTCTTTAAATAACTGTGTGAATGAGGTTCCGGAAATAGTTACTAAGTTAAAAAACTTACAAATTCTAACATTTGTTAATTGTCCTAATATTACTGTGGCACCTGACTTTTTAGCTGATTTACCAATAATGGCGTTAGTCTTTAGAAACTGTAATCCTAACATGACAATAGAGCCTAAACTCGCGGCTAGATTAGAAGAAGGAGATATTTTGTGGGCTATGGATTAACAGTATGAAAAACGTAGATATTGAAATTTACTTGAAAAATATGTTTAATTTTTTCAATAATAATCCCGAACAATTAAAAACACTTATAGGGGACTTAGACAAGTCCCTTTTTTTTACTAAGATAAGGGACAAGGTGTATAACAATTCTGATAACGGGAAAGATTATGAAATGACAAGAGAACAGATGTTAGATGTCGTTACATCAATGATTGGACCTTTTATTAGAACAAAATTCGGGTTAGCATGTCTCAATTAAAAAAAATGTTTTGTAATTAAAAATTTTGTTTTATCTTTGAGGTGTTAAACTATTAAATCAAATAAAAAAATGGCAAAAGCAAAAACTCAATCCGCCTTTACCTTTGTTGGGCATGGTAAAACCTCTCGTCCTGGTGTTCACGCTAAGACCAAGACTTCAAAGAACAAACGTTCTAAAAACTATCGTAAAAAGTATAGAGGGCAGGGACGATGAAAAAATTATACGATAAACATTGTTCGTATAGTAAATTAGTTAATTGGTTGGAAAAGGAACACAACGTTCTTTTTTCAACCTTTAACATTAGAAGTGGTTTGGTAACTACAGAAGAACTCGAAAAGACCTCAACGATAATTTTCAAAAACTCATTTGAGGATATAAATGGGTTGGAAACTATAAACGAAGTTTGTTATTTGTTGAAGAACAATCTTTATATTTACTATTACGACTTCTCAACTTACATTCTATATAAATCAGAACAGAAAGAGGAAATGATATTCTTTCATAATCAATTAAAAAAGAAAAGTAAAAATGGAATTAACAGCTGATCAGTTAAAACAAAAAATCCAAGAAGGTGAATCAATGGTTATTGATTATTTTGCATCTTGGTGTGGACCTTGTAAGGTATTGAAACCTATTTATGAATCTGTATCAAAAGAGGACACAAATACAAACTATTATACATTCAACATTGACAATGATATTGAGTTTGTAAAAACATTAGGTATTCGTGGGGTACCGACAATTAAGGCTTATAAGTCAGGTAGTGAGGTATTCTCAAAAAGTGGGGTATTACAGAGGGAAGAACTATTAAACGTTGGTAAAATGGTTATGTAATGGATAATTTGGTGGTATTCACTATGGAGGGTTGTCCGTTCTGTGTGGAAATGAAAGATAAGATAAAGGAACTTGGTATTGAATTCGTAGATGCTGATATTGAGGAAAATGAAATGGAATATGAAATTTTCAAAAAATTAGTTGGTAATGATTATGTTCCGGCATTTATGATCATAATGGGTGAAGACGATGCTAAGGTATTTGCACCTGAACGAGATTATAACGAAATAGATGAAGGAATTGATATCATCAAAAAACATTTTAATCTGTAAAAGAAAAAGGAGTTAGAAAATTACTAACTCCTTTTTTTTGTTTATTTTGTTCCATGTTTTCTCATGAAGGGGAAATAGAGAATCGTCCATAATATTATGGTCTTTAATTAACTCAATAAATTCTGGTAATGATATATCAAATATATCCATAGCGCAAGATGAAAGTTTATCATTTGAATATGGTGAATTGGTTTTTATCATTATCTCAGGTAAATCGTCTAATACAGATAAAACTAAACATACTTCCATATCTTTAACCATTGCAAATTCCATCATATTGTTGGCGACCATCTCTGAATAATAATATGGTGCTCGTAAATCTAAGGATAAACCAAAAGGACTTATTGATTGTACTGTTAGTGGTGTGAATTTAGAAGGTTTGATCGAACCAAATTCCAAATGAACATAATTTTCGTCAACGTAGTTGAATTTAGATTGTCCGTCATACTCATTCCATATGTCAACCTGAAAGTCCGAAAATAGAGGTCTCTCGGTCTTATAGAAACGATTCCAAAGATAGGGGGAAATGATATCTATCTTATCCGCGTCATAGTTGATACAATCAATAAAGTTTGTTGGGAAGATGTTTGAGTATTCGGGAAACCAATCTAAGAACTCATCATAGGTTTTAGATAGTAAAACTTTTGTTGGGTTATTTGTTTCACCTTTTACCACCAAGAAGTTTCCTACATTTATTAATTCTAAAAGAGTTGTGAATTTATTATTTTTGGATACCTTCAGCATGATAAAATCTAAGAGAACATTATGTGCTCCTGATTTTGATTTTGGATTATATAATCTCATATTTTATTATTTTTTATGTAACAATATGAGAAAAAAATCACATATTAAATCCTTCCTTGAATTGTTTCTTGATAATTATTTTTGATATCTGTATAATCTGGATAATCAGGTATTATAATATCTAACCAATCGTAACTATTATTGTGTAATTCTTTTAAGATACTTTCTAAATTACCTTGGTAGTAATAAGTTTCATCATCACCACCTTCTAAATAATCATATAAAAATTGATATATTGTGCTGTAAGATAAATCAACATAACTATCAAATCTCTTATTATCGTTCTTCCACTCAATCCTTTTTCCGAATAAACTATCTAATTCCGACATAACTTCATTGTATATCTCATTAGTATATGCATCATTATATGCTTGATTATAGGCACCACTCAATTCCCAATATAAATCTTGCCATTCGGTATTAAACAGTTCCTTAGTTAATTCCTCATCTTCTAAAATTTCTTTTGTAATTTCAGGTGTTAAAGTTATTGTTGAGGAGTCTAATCTTTCTTTTAATTCTTCAGATAATTCTGTCTCAATGTCTGATAAATCTAATGTTTTATAATTACTAACTATGTAACCAATGACATAATTCATATTATCATCATTTAGATCTTCTATTAGATCATACATATTATTTCTATCTATAACATCATAAAATGGTTCCCAATAATCCTCATTTAATACTGATTGTGCAACATCTCGTGGTGATGTGCCACGGCTATAATCCCGAAACAACTTTGAAAGATCTTCTCTATCAAACCTAAATCTGTAAGTATTGTCGTCTATTTTTTCAACATCACTTATATATTGATCTATAATATGATCAACCAATGGTTTTTCTTGTTCAGTTGTTGAACTATCAAAAATTAATTTCATTAACTGATTATAGTCGGATGCATATAAATCATTAGGGTTGGGTCTTAGCTCGTGTAGTCTATTTTTTTTAGTAATAAATTTCATAAAAGTTTCAATAGAACCAAAAAAATTTTCAACTTCCTCAGTATTACCGTCGTTAAAACTTTCAATTGCAAAATTGAGTATATCCATATATTATAAATACTTAATAAATAAAAAAAGGGAGAATTACCTCCCTTTCTAAATTAGAACATAAAAATTAACCTTTTGAGTAGTATTTTTGAATGGTTCTTTTGATAGCATTTTGAACCGTATTATTACTCTGTTGCGGTTGAACCGGTGTTTGAACCGGTTGTGGGTTTTGTGGTTGAGGTGGTTGATTACCTTTACATCCGCATCCTGCCATATCTCTAAAATTTAATTGAGTTTATTTGTTACAATAAATAGTTTTTAACTATCTTTGTGAAAGATAATTGAGTTAAAATAATTATTAAATATTTATTGTAAAATATTGTTTATGAAATTTATAAAATTATTACAAGAAGGACGAGTTGAGGACTTTTCAAATAAGTTTTCAAAGAAGTTCTCATCTAACCAACTACAACAAATTATTAAATTATCGGATGGTCTTCCGGGAAATAATAAATACCTAATGTGGTTAGGCAATGTTTTGGATCCTACAAATTTTGATGGTGTATTAGAGAAGTTAGATGTGATGTTGAATAGGTTTTATGAAGTATCTAATAACTTGGAAAGAAAGGAAATTGAAAAATATACTAGCGTTGAAGACTTATTAAATGCTTTGGATGAATATCAAAATAGAGTTAGAAGATCTGTTGAATCGGTTGAAGGGTCTGATGTGGTTTATGATGACGATACATTAACTGTGGTCACACCATACACACATAAAGCATCTTGTTATTATGGTAAAGGGACCAAATGGTGTACCGCTTCCAAGGACTCATCCAATTATTTTGATAAATATAATAGTGAGGGTAAATTATTTTATTTTTTAGATAAAAAGAGACCGACATCTGATAAGTTCTATAAGGTAGCTTATGTTTATAGTTTTGATGGTAAGCGTCAATTTTTTGACGCACCTGATGATGAATTCAAGACAGGTTGGTTAATAGATACTGATTATTTGAGTGGTATTTTAGATAAGATTGATGAGTATGTTAAATCAAGATATTCTGAACAACTTGAAATTTTTGCAGATAAAAAAAGAAGAGAAGAAGAATTGGCTAGACTTGATCGAGAGAGACTTGCAAACATTAATAGAAGAAAGTTGGAAATGGCTAATGAACGTAGAGAATCAAATGAATGGCCGTATGGTGAAGAGGATGGTACTGCAGAATATGCTTGGGCGTTATATAATCATTTAACAAGCACTGGTGAATTGAATGGACATAGTGAAGATGAGATTGTTGGGTATTATAAGATGAAAGAGGAGAGGGAAGAGTTGTCTGATGAACTATCTGCGGGAGTTAGTGAAGAAAGGGAAACGGAGATTGAGGAAAGAATTGATGAAATTGATGAAGCGATGTCGGATTATTTGGATAGATTTGATGTTTATAGCTTAATTCCGATGGATTACGGATTTTACGGATTAAAAATCTTTGAACTTTTTGAAACTGGCGAAGAGTGGGTGGTAGGATTAACAAGTGAGGTTGAAGAGGCGGCTATTAAAAGTCAGAAAGATTTAATAGATGATGTTGGTCTAGAAGGTTTTAGAGAGTCTTTTTTAGAGGATTATATTGATACTGACAAAGTAGAAGAATATGCAAGAGAGATGTATGAACAGATTGTTTATGATGATCTTGACAGTTATTTTGATGCTGATGTGAGAGAATTATCTAGAAATCAAGAAATAGCGATTGAAAACAAGACTAATGAGATTTCAGATAAGAAAGATGAGATTACTAATCTACAAGAAGAGTTGAGTGAGTTAGAAAATATGGATGATGAGAATTGGAATCAAGACAGGATTGATGAGATTGAAAGTGAGATAAGTGATTTAGAAAGTGAAATTTCAGATCTTGAGTATGAGATTGATGAGATTAAAGAAGATCCCGATGGTGACATTCCCGATGATCTAATTAACGAAAAAATTGATGATTTGGTTAGTGATTATGTTAATGATCCATTATCATTTATTCGTGAGTTTGGATACAACCTCAATGATTTTATTGATATAGATGAATTGGCTAAAGGTGTTGTTGATACTGATGGTGTTGGGGTTATATCAAGTTATGATGGTAATGTTGATGAGGAAACTTATTTAGATACAGATTACAGTATTTTCAGACATAATTGACATTATGGATGATATGTTTATTTTTGAAGAGTATGGAAAAAGAAATAAAATTGTTAATGCCGACAGATTGGTTTTTAAGAAAGCCGGTTGATGTTGAATATAATGAATATATCGTTATGTCTTTCATCAAAAAGGTTGAAGACGCTTTAAGTCGTGGTGAGATATATCCATATTTTTCAGAATTGGCATTACATTTGGCTGTTTGTCGAGCATATGTTGAAGATGGGTTATTATTGGGTTTAGATAAGACATTTAAGACACCTGATGATGAGATTATGTTGTTTGAGATAAAGAACGTCAAAAGCAGAAAAAAATTCACAGACAGAGAATATAAGGACATTAGATTAAGTGTTATGTCAGCACTTGATAGATTGAAAGAATATTTTGTTGTTGCGAAATCTGTTTGGGAGATCGGTTATCAATCGGTGGCAACGAATCCGATTAAGAACGAAGAGCGGATTTATTTTGGTGCGGGGTTCTTCATTTACCAAGACATCTTCAACAAGGAAAACTACATTTGGAAATACTCAATTAAAAAAATTCGTCAGGACACTGAGGAAACAAAATGTGATGTTGAAAGAATTTATAAGGGAGATCAATCTGATAATTATTCAAGGTTAATTGATCAAATATCAAATTCAAAGTTTCCGATTTTTGAATGTATATCATCACAAAACTTACCGATAGAGAATTCTTTATTACCGCTATTCAAACGGAAGTTAATGAACCATACCATACAAACTACAAAAACATTACAACTTAACGCATAATTTATATGGCGCACAGGTTTATTATAATTACACCCGAGGAGTATGAAGATTATAAGGATTATGATGGTGCGATAATAATTAGAGAAAAAGTTGTTGACGAAGTGGAATAAATTTTGTAACTTTATGAAAAAAAAGTATGGATGACATTGATGGGAAACTCTTAAAAAAATTGGCTCAACCATTACACATCGGATTTATTGCTAAATACATCCTGAAGAAGAGTGATTGGGAAACGAGAGAATATTTGATCGGTTTGATTGAAGAAGGGATCATTGAAGAAAGTAAATACGGAAAAGATTATTTTGTTATTGTTAAAAATTAAACAGTTTATAATATGGGAGAAGAAAAAGATATGGTTAATCACCCAGGTCATTACGGTGGTGAAACAAATGTGTATGAAGCCATTAAGGTGATTGAGGCTTGGGACTTGGATTTTCACTTAGGTAATACGGTGAAATACATCTCAAGAGCAGGAAAAAAGAACCCAATGAAGGAATTGGAAGATTTAACAAAGGCAAAATGGTATCTTGAAAGAAAGATTGAGAATATCATTAAAACAAAAACGGGGGTTTAATAACCCCCATTTTTTTATCCTACTTGTATGTTACCAATATCGGATATCTTAATATTTGATAGTTTGGTTGTTCCGTGAGATAATTGTTGTAGTTTACCTGATGAAACTAAATATTGAAATACGTAGAACAGATAATCGGGAAGAAGGATATCGGTCCTTGTAACGGTAACTCCGATGTGTTCGGGTGAGAATTCTTTAGTTGGTGTTCCCACAACATTAGCGGAACCTTTTCTAACTAACCAAAAGTCGGCATCAGGATTATTCAGGGAAAAATCACATAAATCTTTAAGTCTCATAATAATAAATAGTTTTGAGTTTGAATTATTACTTCTTTTTTTTAACATTACAAAGTTAGTCATAGATTTTAATTTTCATCAAAAAACTTATCAACATTGAAAGTTAGTTAAAAATTGATTATCATTACTTAGTAAAAAAATATTAGATGAAGAAAATTGAAGATATTGGTGATGTTTTGAGTAAAATAATCACTGGTGATTGTGTTGAAGTTATGAAAACATTACCCGAGGGATCTATTGATTTGATCGTTACTAGTCCTCCGTATGGTGTGGGGATTGATTATGATGTTTGTGAAGATGATTTACATATTGACGATTATTTAGTTTTCACCAGAAATTGGTTAACACAAGCGTTTAATGTGTTGAAAGAAGGTGGTCGTATATCGTTGAATATTCCTTATGAGATTAACCGACAAACGAAGGGTGGTCGTATTTTTATTGCGTCTGAGGTTTGGCAAATTATGAAAGAAATCGGTTTTGGGTTTTATGGTATTGTTGATTTGGAGGAACAATCACCACATAGAAGTAAGACAACTGCTTGGGGTTCTTGGATGAGTCCGTCATCACCGTATATTTATAATCCAAAGGAATGTGTGATTTTGGCTTATAAAGGATCACCGAAGAAAATAAACAAAGGACAACCTCAATGGAAATATGAAGAGAAAGACGTGGAAGGAAAAACAAAAAGAGTATATCAAGACGAAGATAAAAAAGAATTTATCGAGTTGGTGTATGGACAATGGAATTACTTCGCAGACACAAGGTCAATGACCAAGGCAACATTTTCAATGGATATTCCGACCAAGGCGATAAAAATCTTAACATATAAAGATGATATTGTTTTGGATCCGTTTGCGGGATCGGGAACTTCATTGGTTGCTGCCGAGGTGTTGGATCGTAAATGGGTTGGGATTGAATTATCTCAAAACTATGCGGACATTGCAAGGAAGAGAGTTGGTGAGTTTGTTTTAACTAAAAATCAAAAGGAAATTACATTTTAATTATGGCACATCCGATGTTACATGCTAAATCATCTGTGAAAAAATTTGGTGGGAAGGTTGAAGATTATATTCATATTCATAATTGGTTTGATGAAACCAAAGCGTGGTATGGACATTCAAACCACAGAATATTCAGACATCATAGTGAGGGAATTTTTGAATGTCAGAAGGTGTTCGGAGAATCGTTTGTTAACTCAGATGGTACGGTAGTTTATACTAGATATGTTGGTGAACAACACGTAAGGGAAGATTGTTCCAATTATATACCATCGGCGAAAGAATGGTTAAAGGCTATAGAAAATAAAGAAAGACCTATTTGGATGATTAGAACTATGGACTTAAACATAGAAGACTAATATTTATATAAAAAAAAGATATGGCAATTGAGATTGAATTAGACGAAAGATTGAAAAAAAAATTTAAGATATTTTCATTATATCTAAAAATGCAAGCGGATGTTAGTGAGGCATATACCACCTTATATTTTTATGATGGTAGTACAGAACCGGATAGTATTGATTATTGGTATTCTAAGACTAATAATGTATCCATTAAGGAAGATTTCGGTGTAAATCAAATAATTGATGACCTTTTTACTGAAAGTGATTTATGGGATAAATTATTTGATAACGTTCATGAAGATATTAACTATTCTACAGTTGATGTTTATATAGGTGTTGATGAAAAGAAAGTATGGTTTGATGCTGAATATGAATCTTACGGATCTGAAGATTCGTATTCTGAAGGTACAATATCTGAAGATTGGATGGAAAAGTTGGAAGGTCGTGGTGTTTATACTGCGAAATATAGTGGTGGTGGTGATGATGGATCTATACACGATGATGTAGAATTTGACGGTGATGATGATTACAATGGGTCTGAATATCAAAACTATGCTTATCAGATTTTATACGATAATTATGGTGGATGGGAAAACAATGATGGAGGAGAAGGAACTATCATTATTAACACAATTGAGGGTACTTGGGAGATTGGACACACTTGGTTTGAAACTCAGATGGTTGATGCACGTAATCCCGACGTTTATTTTTACTTTTAATTAATATTGGAAAATGGGACTTAGGTCCCTTTTTTTATATTTATAAATAAACATTATGAGAGATTTTTATGACCCTGAAGAAGAAGATGAGGGTGCTTATGCTGAGGACGATGTTGAATCGTGAAAAATGATGGGAAGGGATTCCCTTTTTTTGTTTTTGTAGGTATTTATTATAAATAAAAATAATTTATGAAATTACAACTAGCGGAGTCGCAGGTTAATCGTTTAATGTTATCTAACCAAGAATTAAAAAGAGTTAGAGGTATCGTTGAGAATTTTGATGATGAGGCTAAGATTGCGGTTATTGAATATTTGAAGATATTATATCCTAATGACATTATAGATATAAATGAAAGTGTTATGGATTGGATTCAAACTGCGGGTGATATCGTGGGTATTTTTGATCCAACAGGTGTTGTTGATTTAGTGAATGGTGTTATCTATTTCTCAAGAGGTCAAAAGTTTTTTGGAATATTATCAATGATATCAGCAATACCTTATGTTGGTGATCTTATTGCAAAACCAATAAAAGGTGTTGCGATGGCTAGTAAAGGTGTTAAAGGTTTGGAAGTGGCGATGGCTACGGGTAAGAGTTCAAAAGTCGCACAGGAGATCTTAAAAGGTGACAAGGCGGTTACTAGTTTGGCTAATACAACATCAAAATGGTCACAACCATTGATGAATATATTAGAGAAAGGTAGGAAAATACCTTTAATTGGTAGGTTTATTAATTTAATCTCAGATTGGATTAAATTATTCACTGCGGGTGCTAAAGAAGCGGCATTGACGGGAAAGACATCAAAATCAGTTAGAGTGTTTAGAGATTTTAATGTTGATAAGATGGGTAAATTAACTAAGTTTTTCCGTAAGATAGGTTGGTGGAGAAATCCTCAATTAAGTAAGTTAATATTAAAAACTAAATTTTGGGGTAGATTTTTGGATTACATGGGTATTACTAAATTCACAACCCCCGAGCAATTGGTTAATAAATATGGTGAGGAAACCGTTAACGAGAAAATGGAAGAATTTACAAACACTCGTGAAGGTAGCCAACTATTCAATGACGAAGTTTCGGGAACGACCACTAAACCCGAAGCGGTAATTAAACCGGTGGAAGTTGAAAAACCATCAAGTGCTAGTTCTAACTCTATTGATGATTACTTTTCTAAATTAATTAATTTTATATAATATGCAAGTTGAAATAATTGAAAACATGATGAAGATGCAACAACAGGTTAAAATGTTGCATTGGCAAACCACAAGTTATGCTCAACACCAAGCGTTTGGTGGTGTGTATGATGCATTAGATGACTTAATTGATAAGTTTGTTGAGGTTTGTATGGGTAAACATGGGAGACCTAGATTAAATAATGGTGTCTTAAATATTGAGATTATTGATATTGATGAAATTAGTATTGATGATTATGTAAATTCATGTGTTGATTTTTTACTATCACTGAATGATGTATATGATGCGGGTGATAGTGATCTGTTAAACATTAGAGATGAAATGATGGCGGAATTTAATAAATTAAAATATCTTTTAACATTAAAATAATATGAGTAAAATTGTAAGACTTACTGAATCTGATTTAGTTAGATTAGTAAAAAAAGTAATAAGTGAACAAGTTGGATCGGGAATTAAATTTGGATCCATTATGACTAATGACGGTAAAATTGTTGAAAAGAGTTTGAAACCGGTTAATAGAAATAAATTAACGGTGATGAATGTTAATGGTACCGTTGTATTAGATCCAAAAGGTAAGAACCAAAAATTAACACCAGGTATGGTTGTAAGAGTTGAGGATATGGTAGATGTTAAGTCCGGTGGATCTGTTACGTTTCGTAATGTTGAAGGTTGGGGAATGGGTGAGTTACATCTTAAGGATGGTAGGCCTTATATGAGTGTTCATTGGGATTAAATAATCTCAATTCTATCACCTTCGTTTATTCCGTACATATCACAGGCACCACCGTTTAATTCTAACACAAAACCACCGTAACCTTCATAAGTTTCACAAGGTTCTTCATCACAAGGAGGACAATTCTTATGTATTGTTGTAATTTTAACACCCGATATAAAAAGTATATCTAATGGTTGAACACAGTTTTTCATCCAAAAACTTTGTCTTTCTGATGTTGGCATAATAAACAACATACTATAATTAGTATCGGGAAATGTTCTTCCCATCATACCTTTTTCCAAGTCACTTTTAGTGTGTCTAACTTCACATTTGAAAACTTGGTCATTTATTCTTATTTTAACTGGATATAACATACTTATAAATATGGAAGAAATTGCAGGAATTGTATATAAAGTTGGAAATGAAATTCTTTTGTGTAAAAGGGCGATGGATCAAACACTTGGTGGTTATTGGTCTATTCCATCAGGGCATGTTGAGGATTACGAATCACCGCCCGAAGGTGCGATGAGAGAGTTTTATGAGGAAACAGGTTATGAACTGCAAGGTGATTTTAATTATATTGGTAGAATTATAATAAAAGGTAAGGTAACAAAGGTAATTCATATGTTCTTATATGAGTCCGATGAGATGATTGATATTGATTTGGACATGGCTCAAGATGGGTTTGAACATACTGAATGTGGGTTCTTTGATTTGGATGATTTACCGACACCGATGACACAATCCTTTATTGATTTTTTGAGTAGAATTTGATTGTTGAAGATATTTATTCATAAAACAGGATATTATGAAAAAATTTTTCAAATCAATGTTGAGTTCCGCATCGGGAGATGTGAGCTCAAAGAGAGTAATCGCTTTCATTGGTTTCCTTGCACTTGCTGGAACAATGATAGCTAATTCATTTACTCACGAAGAAATTAAACCATCGGCTGAGTTGGTAAGTGCGGTCGAGTATGTTACTATTGCATGTTTGTTCGGAACATCATTGGATAACTTCGCAGCACCTAAAAAACCTAAAAAAGATGAGGAGACTGAAGGATAATGGCTTACAGTAGAGAGAAAATCCAAAAAGCGGTTGAGACAAAAGGTTATAAGTGGTTTGATTCTGATACCGACTATGATGTTAATATTGTAGGAGTAAGAAATTCAGCAACAGGTGATAAAGTAACGAATGCGTTTGATGATACTATTACACTATCTTATAAAGTTGGTGGTCAATGGAAGTATCATGAATGGACGATCACAACCGATCCCGGTAAGAAAGCGATGTTGGAGTATCATAACGCTGCAGGTGTTGCAAGATTGGTTGAAGGACAGTATAGAAGTTCTCACATAATCGGATTACACCAAGGTAAGTATGAAGCGTTGAGACAAGCTAAGAATGTGAAAGTATATCGTGATGCTGATAAAGATATGCAACACGACGAGAACAAAATCCAAGAAGGTGTTTTCGGTATTAACATTCATAAAGCGGGTGTTGATTCAACATACGTAGAAAATTGGTCGGAAGGTTGCCAAGTATTCAAAAGATCGGCGGATTTTGATTCCTTTATGGAAATCATTAGGAAGTCCCGAGATAAACACGGTAATTCATTTACATATACTTTGATTGAGTCAAAGGATATTGTATAAAAGAAATGGGGGTCAATGACCCCCATTTTTATTTTCATCTGTTTGCGTAAATTATATCTGTCGTATCACACTTTGGGTAATCATTCCTATAGGACCGATCCCATTTACGATGGTAGTTGTAATTTGTTGTAACATATCTTGAATATTTGTTAGGTCTTGGATTACCTTTATGGTAACAAGCGACTGCCTTTTCCCAAGAATGGTACCTGTTGTAATGTTTCTTTAACATCTTCAACGAAATTCTAACATTCGTTTCAATATTATACATTAAGATTTTGTTACTTAAATTCTTCTCGAGTTTTTTTGCGTAACGTGGTATGATTTGCATTGGACCGACAGCCCCACATCTTGATCTTCTGTGTGGGTTGTAGTTTTTGTGGGTTGGTCCTTTGTAACCGGTTTCAAGTCTTGCTATGTTATAAGCGATGTGTTTGGGAACACCCAACTCTTCTGAGTATTTTTCAATACATTCGTAGAGTTTTTGAGATTTTATTGTTCCATAGTTTTTGTGTGATTTTGCGACAGAAATTGAAATAAAAACAAACGAAAATAGTAGTGTAAAAAGTGTTTTCATAATTAAATTGTTTAGTAGAAAAGTGTTTATCCATAACAATAAATAAAAAAGGATTTGTATAAAATGAATTTTTCGGTGTGTTATTAAGATATCATTAACTTTTCGTTTTAGTGTATAATATGGTGTTTTTTTGTTCTTATGGTGTTGTTAGGTGATATTTTGTTGGTTTTTTGAAAAAAACGACATTAACACTTTTGAAGTATGAAATTTTGTAATTATCTTTGTGATATGGTTACAAATATTAGTACTTCAGTTAAGAGAATCGGTAGGAAAAGAACTGAAAAGATTGCCGATGTTGTTATTGGGTGGTGTAAAACTAATATGGGTGTGAATAGACGTAGAAAATCACCAATATCACACTTCTGTATTAAAGGTAGTAAAGGACCTGATGGTAAGACAACATTTGGTTGGTATGATCACGAAGATAATATCATTGGTATCAACTATACTATGCACAAAACGTTGGGTGATTTGATACAAACGATCATTCACGAGTATGTTCATTCTATGCAACCTGTGGCGACAAAATATGAGAAGTTATTAAAGGTGTATGGGTATGAACAACACCCCTTGGAAGTTGAGGCTAGACATCTTGCATACCACAATCATTATACTTGTTTCAAAGAAAATGAAGAAATTTTCAAAAATATCTTGACATAATGAAAAAAAGTTTGTAATTTTGTAGTGTTGAGTGAGATTTTTGAGATTTAGGGTATATTTATAAAAATTACCCCAAAAAAATTTCAAAAAAAGACTTGACAGAACGAAAAAGTTGTTCTAACTTTGTAGTCCAAAACGTCGGATAATACTCAAAACCGACAACGTTCTTTGAAAAAGACCATTTCCCCTCTCAAGGAATTAGGTCGACGGTATTGGCGGCTTAGCGTCATTAGATAACCCCGGTGACGGGACTAAATGGGACTTTATGGTTTAGCAACCGACAGTCTCGCAGATCATAAGATTTGACAACTAAGCAAATCAACTACGGATGGAATCTCGGGGGCAACCGCTGAGAGAATCTATTCATCTCGAGAAGTGAGACTCGAGGTTGAGGTGGTGACACCAATAGGAAAAGTTGAAGGTGAAGGTTCGACTCCGACTGCAATTGGAAGTAGGGCTTGGCACCAGTTCTGAAGGGTTTCCGAGTTGTGAAACAACGTAATCCTTATGAACCGTAGGTTTGCAGACTTACAGAAGGTCGTGAAGCATTTTGTGTCCAAAAGATATGAAACTTCTCCCGAAGCACGTCCTTCAAAACTCACGGCTACTCAATTTGTATTTGAACTAAAAACAAGATGAAGCGAAAGCCTTCGGGCGTTGTGATGAAAGGTGTCTAATTCTTGGGACCTTGCGTCAACCAAGAACTTAATCAGACCGCAAGTCTGTTAGGTTTCATAACGAAAGTGCTGGTAGGACGGCCATCCTTTAGTCAGTCTAGCAAGATTGAACAGACATAAGTAAGTGTGGAGTAAGTCACAACGAAACGAGTGGTAACCGATAGTTACCGACACTGGTTGATACGTATGGCAACATATGTGGACAAGATTGGGGAACCAAACCTCGGATAATCCCTCCAAAGGCAACCAACCAAAACGTTTAGTCTCAGCGTTAGCCAATATAACCTATCACGATTGTGATGGGTTTTTTTGTTTAATAAGGTATTTATATTAAAAGTTTTTATGAAAATATTAGTTGAACAATTTATTGAGCTTTTGGGTTTGGATGATTTTGTGCAGGGAAAAATTCTTAGCGGTATTAAAGCAATGAAGGATAAAAAAGAATATCCAAAATTAGGTGACAAAGGGTTTAAAGTGACCGCAATTCAAAAGTTACTTAAAGATTTTGGTATATCGGGTGTTAAGTTGAATGGTAAGTACGATTCGGAAATGAAGAACTTTATTGAACAATACCAAAAAGCAAAAGGGTTGAAGGTTAATGGTGAAATCACTGATGAATTTTTTAATAGTATTTTGCAAGAAAAGCCTGGATCACCAATTGATACGTCAAATAAAGAAGAGGTAAAAACTGATGTACCAAAATTAAAAGGAAAAATTAAACACAATTATTCGGGGTCGAAGGGTAGTGTTGTTAATAGTATGATTGATGAGATGACTAAAGTTGGTTTGACCAATCCTTATGCCCAAGTGGCGATACTATCAACGATTGATAAGGAATCGGGATTTATTCCGCAATCGGAAAATCCATATAGTAAAACATCTAACTCTAAACTTAGGAATATTTTTGGAAAACGAGTTAAACATTTATCGGATGATCAATTATCCAAATTAAAAAACAATCCAAAGGAATTCTTTAAGGTGGTTTATTCAAAGGTTGCGGGGAATCAAGGTGGTGATGATGGTTGGATGTATAGGGGTAGAGGGTTGAACCAATTAACAGGTAAAGGTAATTATTCCAAATATGGTAATTTGATTGGTAAAGATTTGGTATCTAATCCTGATTTGGTTAATGATCCTAAGATTGCCTCAGAAATTGCTGTTAAATTTTTAATTAAAGATATTAGTAAGGAAAACCAATTTACAAATTTGGATGATGCCATAAGACATTATGTGAAATTAAATGCGGGTGGATCGTTAAGAGATTTTGATGTGACAAAAGAAAAATCAAAAAATTTTGAAATAGTTGGATAATTAAATTTCTATACTTATCTTTGTTGTATGATTAAGATGGTTAGTAGAGTTAAAGTCCAACACCTTGAGTTGGGTGTTATTTTGGACGAAAGATTTGTTGATGGAACACAATTCAAGCTGTTTCTTAAAATGATTAATGGTTGTTTTGTGGAATGTTCGGACCTTAGATTTTTCAATGGGTACGATTTCTTCTTGAATATTCCTTACAACATACTTAAGGAGTGTATTATTTCATCAAAAGTGGAGGAAATTGTTGAAATGACAGATATTGTAAAATCTAAGATTGAGGCTCTTGAAACTAGATAATTTATGAGAACGATATTAAAGTTGGTTATTTATGTTTTGGCGATCATAGGTTTAATTCATATTTTAGAGGAGAATAAAAAAAACAAACAATGACTATAGGACAAATAATTGCAGAATCAACCGATCATCCGGTTTTTGAAGGTGGTAGGATTTTTAAAAAAGAGTTTGGTAAGAAGTCTTTAATAGTTGTCGGAGGGTCTGATAAATTATACGGTAATTTCAAAGACACATTTGAAGTTCATATTGTTGAAGGATCAAAATCTGTGGTTCAAGATTATTTTCCACATCACGGATCGTTAATTCCGTATTGTAACGGTAAATATGTTATTGATGTTTATACCATGTTAGAATCTTCTTTGTTGGTTTGAGTAAACCAAATGGTGGACCCAATCTCGGTTGGCTCAAAAAAGTGGGATTAGTTTCCCATTTTTTTTTGGATTTTACTTTTTTATCTTTATCTTTGTGGTATGAACAGTAAAACTATTGAGACCTTTGAATCTTTTGATGATAATATCAAACAAAAGATTAGTGAGACTTTAGGTTATTTTGATTTTCACCGAGTTAAGATCACGATGCAAGCATTGGATTGGTGGTGGTCATCAACTCGAGGTGTTCCGAGTATTGATAAAATGGTTGAATGTGCATATGGGTTACTTGTTGATGCAACATCAGGATCAATTAGAATTAAAGGTAATTACACGGTGAGTACAGGAGGATTCGATGCTGAGGTGTTTTGGGATAAGGACTTAAATAGGGTATTTGGTATGAATTTGATGTTTGTTGCTAGTCAATGGAACTGTGAAGTAGAACATAAATAAAAAAAAAGATATGAAAAAGTTATTTTTGGATGATGTAAGAAATCCGTTGGATTGTATGGTTTATATGCCGCAGCGTGTTTATGCTGATAATGATTGGGTTGTGGTCCGTAATTACGATGAGTTTGTGGATTACATTAAAACAAATGGGTTACCGGATTTAATATCCTTTGATCACGATTTGGCTGACGAACACTACGATCCTTCAATGTATAATGGAACATACAATGAGAAGTATGAGACCTTCAAGGAAAAGACGGGGTATGATTGTGCCAAATGGTTGGTTGATTATATGATTGATAATGATCTGAAGATGTGTGACTTTATTGTTCATAGTATGAATCCTGCGGGTGCGTACAACATCAAGGGGTATATAAATGGTTTTATTAAACATCATCACTAATCAAGACAATGACGGAACCTATAGATTTGGAATTAAAAGATGATTATTCACCATATTGTCCTGAGTGTAGTGGTTGTGGTGAAGAGGGTTGTTGCTCACCTTTGAAATGTAAATTTTCCGGTAATTGTTCTTATATGGAAACAAACTTAAATCACTTAAAGTTTGGTTATCGGATGTTTGATTGGGTGGAACGAGAGTTATATGATAAATTACCAAAGGAATTACAAGAAGAGTTTGATAATGTTTGGGATAGTGCTTATGATTACACTTATAAATCTAAATAAAGAAAGTTATGACAGAAGAAGAATTTGAAAATTTTGTTATGGTTGAATACCGAATGGATAATGAGGGTATTGATTATTGTTTTGAAAGTTACTCAAGATTTGATGAAATTAAAGATGAAGAGTTTCACCGATTGAGAAACAATTTTTTAACATCGATGAAAGAGATTAGGAATTACGTTGAGAATAAAATTAAAGAAGGTAGAGAAGAGTATGGTAACTAAATTAACGTATAAACAAGCATCGGAGTTGGCGTTTACCATTAGGTGGAAACTTGGAACGTGTTTCAGTGGTGATGATTGTTGGTGTCGTCCGATTCAGGGGGAACAACCGATTATGTTTGATGATGGTGGTGTTGAGAGTGAGTATTTTATTGCGAGGAGTGGTGAACTATCTAAAGATGTTGCGGAATATTTTGTTAAATTACACAACGAAAAGTTGGACTATTAACTTATTTGTTCTTATATTTGTTCTTATAAAAAAAAAGTTATGACATTACACACATTGTTAAACATCATTGGTTTTTGTTTCTTGGCAAGTGCTTGGATCGTTCATTGGACAACGGATGTATCCAGTGAGAAATTTTTCCGTATTAAACTACTACTATCAGGTATTGGGATGGGAGTATTTATCTCGGCTATTGTAGTAGGGACATTTCAATATTTTGTAAAATGAAGGCTAGAGAACAACTTATCAGTGAGATTGTTGATCACTTTAATTGGGAGAAGACTCACAAAGCAATGTCACTTCTCAAATGGCAATGGGCAGATACAATAACAGATGATGGAGTTCCAACTATTGGAAACTTAATGGTAACAGCTATGAAGTTGCTTCAAGATGCTTATGATGGTGCTATGAAAGAGAAAAAGACTTACCATTCATGTACAGGAGGGTTTGAGGCAGTGGCTCATGTTGATGAGGATGAGTTGTGGAATTTAGAACTTCAATTTGTATTAGCTAGTTGGGATGTAGAAGTTAATGAACAAAAATAAAAATATGAAATTAGGAGAATTTATTAAGAACTTCAGTCACAACAATGTGATCAGATTGGTTTACAAAAACAAAGGAGGACACGAAGTTGTATTGAGTGATTGGAATGATGTTTCAATGGACCACGAGGTAAATAACCAAAAAGGTAAATTCAGACATTACGTTAACAACGAAGTGTTAGGACTTACCACGATATCTTTTGGAGCGGGTTCAAGAATCCACCACCCTGAAGCATTAAACATTGTTATTGAAAGATTGGAAGACCAACCTTTTATTGAAGAGTTAATTGATGACCAACAATACTATGAATCAAATTAAAGTTATGACTAAAGAAACATATTCAATACCCATTTATGAAAATGGGGTAAAGACAGAGTGGACTGTTGATGGTGTAGTTGGAGATGAGAAATACCAACAATTGATAGAAATGTCACCTGAAGGTAAATTACCTATTATAATTAATACAAGAACGAAAAAATAGAAAGTTATGACTAAAGAACAGATTATTGATGAGGTGTATGAGTATTATTGTATATCATATAAGGATGGTCACGAATTTTATGAAGATGCAGAAGTAAAGCGTTCATTTACAAAAGAAGAATTCATCAACAAATGTAAAACCGATACTGAGTTCTCTGAAAGGTGGGGATTGAAGATTGAGGAAAGAGAGTTGAGTTTGGAAGAGAGAAATGAAATTAGAGATATGCAATACTTTAAGAATAACTTACATCAAGCACTAAAAGGAAGTGATACTAAAATTGATTGGGAAAATATTCCAACCAAACTAATCACAATAACATACAACAACGAAACAATAGAAAGTTATGAATAAAATACAAGTAACACAACCAACATTTCTAATCAATTTAGATAATCCGACAGAAGTTAGTTATGTACCGATGGAGGGTAATTGGAAATCAATTATAGTTGAAACATATCAACATGGGTTTCCTGAAATAAAAGATGATGAGATTCTTTATGTCTATAAAGAAAATAGAGGTTATATTAAAAAAGAAAAAAATGATTTGGATATTCAAGGTTAATGAAGTATTTTGGAATAATAAACCAAAAGTTAATGAGTATTTTACATTTGATGTTGATGATATACATTTTGATATAACTGAATATGATGTATCGTTATACTTTGGTTTGGCTGATTACTTCTTATTGAGTGATTCAAATGAGGAAGATGTTTATCAATTGCGATTGGAATCAATAAATAGAAATCCGACTAGAGTAAACATCACAGAACAAACTGAGATGTGTAATCTTATTAAGGAATTTTACAGAGACAATAAAAAATAGAAAGTTATGACTAAAGAACAAATACTAAAAGAACTGCTGAACATTTACAAGATACAAGCAATTGATTTATCAATAATGTATAAGATTGAGTTCGGTGATGATGTCCTCGCTGAGATTAAACGACTACAGGATATGTTGATGGAAATGGAAGAACAAGAGGAATGGGACCAAACTTTAATGGATGGACTTGAAGATGAACCACCTTATGTGAGTGATGATTTTCAAATTGGTTCTGATGGTGCTTATGAGCATGGAATAGTGGACCAAATAATGGGAAAAATAACGACTCATATACGTACCACATCAAGAGAACCTAATATGATATTAGTACATCCTGCTACCTTTTATAAATTAGTGTATGAATTTAAAAGGTATGTTACTTTTGACCCAACTAGTAACTTTTCAGATGTTAGGTTTAGAGGAATTAAAGTATATAAATCTACAGATGTATTAGAGGGAGAAACATTAGTAGGATGATAAAAAATTATAATATGAATAAACTAGACACAGACTACCAAAACCTACTCCAAGACATTCTTGACAATGGAGTAGAAAAGAAAGACCGAACAGGTACAGGAACCATCTCAGTATTCGGAAGACAGATTCGTCATAAGATGTCAGATGGGTTTCCATTACTCACCACAAAGAAGATGGCTTGGAAACAAATAGTAACGGAACTACTTTGGTTTCTTTCTGGCTCGACTAATATCAAATACCTTGTAGATAATGATTGTCATATTTGGGATGGTGATACATGGGCAAATTATCAGAAAAAAACTTTAGAAAAGTTTATGGATGATACAACCATTGCGGGTTATGCTATTACAAACAAGGAGGATTTCATCAACAAAATTAAAACAGATGATGAGTTTGCAAAGACGTGGGGTGAATTAGGGCCCGTGTATGGGGCTGGTTGGCGTAATTGGGGTGGTAAATCAGATGACAAACTTTACGAAGATTATTTGAAAAAAGTTAAAAAATAATTACAATTCTTTTAGTTTTTTTCTTTTAGTTATATATTTATTATAAATGGGACGATTAAAAAAATACAAAACAGAACAAGAAAAAATTGAAGCACAACGAGCTTGGGCTAAAGAGTATTACCATCGTAACAAAGAAGTAATAAATAAAAAAACAATGGAGAAATACTATGAACTACGAAAAAATATACAACCAAATAGTGGTGAGGGCGAATAATAGAATATTGGAATGTTATACAGAAAAACACCATATAATACCAAGATGTATGGGTGGTTCGGACGATAAAGAAAACTTAGTGAGTTTAACTGCTAGAGAGCATTTTGTATGTCACAGATTACTAGTACGAATCTATCCCAATAATAATAAGTTAAAGTTTGCGTTATGGGCAATGTGTAATATGAAAAGTAAGAGACAAAGTAGATATATCCCTAGTTCTAGAGTTTATGAATCTATTAAAATAGAAGTAATAAAATTAATAAGTGAAAAGAAAAAAGGTGTTAAATTAAGTGAAGAACATAAAAGAAAAACAAGTGAAACACTTAAAGGTAGAAAACGGCCACAAGAAGTTATTGATAAAATGGTTAACACTAGAAAAGAAAATGGTGGTTGGTTTCACTCTGAAGAAACTAAAGATAAAATAAAGTCTAATAACGGTATGAAACGTCAGGAAGTTAGAGATAAATTAAAAGGACGTGAAATAAGTAATGAAACTAGAAAAAAACTAAGTGATGTGTCAGTTCACAAAAGACCTTGTATTATTGGTGGTGTATGGTATGAGAGTATTAGCCATGCGTCAAATCAATTAGGTGTTAAGTGGGATATGGTTAGTGATAGAATAAAAAGCAAGAGTGAAAAATTTAAAAACTGGAATTATGCAGAGTAAACATACACACGAAGATGGGACTCCTTTCACAAAAGAAGAGTTCTTACAAAAATTAAAAACCGACAAAGAATTTAATGATGAGTTTGGTAATAAGGGTATTGACCAAATATCTGAATTGATTAAGCAACTAAAAGATAATCCAAATTCACGTAGGTTGATTGTATCGGCATGGGCAGTACACGATTTACCGAATATGGTTCTTCCACCTTGTCATTATGGATTTCAAGTTTATACAAGAGAGTTGAGTAGAGATGAGAGAATTCAAATATATGTTAATGAATATATGGGAGGTATAGGTAAACCAGCTGGTTTTGAAGATGCTAAATTAGCTACTAGAAACATTCCAACCAGAGCAATCTCTTTAATGTGGAATCAACGTTCAGTAGATACATTCTTAGGTTTACCATTCAACATTGCTTCTTATGGTTTACTACTTGAAATCATTGCTAAAGAAGTTAATATGGTACCTGATGAATTGATTGGTAACTTAGGTGATGTCCACCTTTACAGTAACCACATTGAACAAGCTAAGGAACAGATTGGTAGAGAACCTTACCCGTTACCTAAACTAATTATCAATGACGAGTTTTGGAATCACGAATACCAAACAATTGATGGATGGATTAAGAGTATGGAGATAGGAGAATTTCAAGTAGAAGGTTATCAATCACACCCAACCATTAAAGCACCTTTATCTAATTAAATTATGAGACAAAATATAGATTTTCAAAGAACCTTAAAACATATAATTTCCGAGTTATCCAACTTACCATACGATAAAGGGGATATATCGGATATAGGAAATGAAGTTGGGATTGCGATAGGAACAATTATATCAGACATATCTGAGGAAGAAATTAACGACTTCGTAAGTGGAGTCAGACATGGAATCAGTTTAATAAATGGAACGTATTAAAAAAAAATAGTAACTAATGGATACACAATTTGAACCTTTTGAACCAAAGAAACAGAATAGGTTTCTTGTTAATTTTAAGAATATTGATATACCATCTTTTGTGGTGAATAAAGCAACTAGACCTATAATTGTCAATGGTGGTTGGGGTAATATGTTATTTGAGATGTGGGATCCGATTGTGCCATCCACAACTAAAGTGTTGTATGATTTTTATAATCCATCCAACTCTTTGGAGGATCTGAGTAGGTTATTGAGTTTAGAGATGACGATGTTAGACCCGACAGGTTATGAAGTTGAAAAATGGGAAATTCAAGGTAAGATACTTGAAATTGATTTCGGTATTTTGGATTGGTCTAGTGACTTACCAACTGAGATTAAAGTTGTGATGTCTGTTAAAGATTGTAAGTTGGTAGGTTAAAAAAAGTTTGTAAAATCATTATAATTATATAAAAACAATATTATGAAAAAAATTATTTATTCAATCATCTTTGGTGTGACATTATTTAGTTGTTCAAAAGATGTAAAGATCACGGAAACGATTACGGTACAACCTGTTCAAAGAACGGTATTAGTGTATAAAGGAGCGACTTGGTGTGGTCCTTGTGGATCGTCGGGAAAACCTGTGTTACGTGCGATGGAAGTGTATGGTGACGATAAGATTATTTGTTTGTCATCTCAAACTAGTGATGGGTTAAATTCACCTGCGGGAGATACCATTGGTGATAGATTGATGAAAAGATTCAATCAAAATGGTATTCCTCATTTGTTTATGGGTGTTAATACAGATTTCAAAAACTTTTATCCAAACCAATCAACGGCAAATAATTATTTAACTCAGAATAATGCGTTATCACCGATTGCGGGATGTTATGTTGATGCTGTTGTAAAACCTGTTAATGGATCAAGTGTTAATTTTCAAATTGAGGTAAAATCTAAAGTTCAATACTTCAAAGATGGTTTCGGTAGTCATACGTTTTCAATATTGGTATTGGAGGATAGTATTATTAAAGGTCAGACCGGATCATCAAATCCATTACATAATAATGTGGTTCGTGGATATGGTGGATCAAAAATCCTTGGTGAAACCATAACAACAATAACAACAAATTCAACTCAAGATTTTTCATATGTCATTCCGATTAGTAATTCTTGGAAAAAAGAAAATCTTAAAGTTGTTGGTGTAATTTGGAGTTGGAATGGTAATAACTTCAATCCTGTTAATGCAACCGCAGTTAAAGTTAAATAATATGAGATATCTTTTTATTTTGGTGGTATTAATGGTTTCTTGTCAATCATCTTCTTATACTGTTTCACAAAAGAAACTAAAAAAGATTGAAAGACAACGTGAGAGACATCCGAAAAAAGGTCAAGATTGTCCTTCATTTCGTAATTAAGTATTTTTCATATATTTATTAGTATATGAAATTATTAGAAAACATAAGACAAATAATATTAGAAGCGTCAAAGAAAAAAATTCTAATAGATAAGCTTAATTTTAGTGAGAAGGCGGCTGAGACATTAGATGAATTGTGCGGACCATTATCCGTTTGGATGGGGAACAAAGTTATTGACTATTTGAATACTAACATGCGAAATATGTTAACACCATTGGAAATGGAAAACATGCTCAAAGAAAAATACGAAGTTCCTCTTTATATTAGACAAAGAATCCAATCAATAATGGATTGGATTAGGGTAGGACTAAATGGTAATGTACAACCTTACAAAAATAACACGTTTAATGAGTTATATTCGTTATCAAAACAATGGCACGATAGTTTAGAAGTTGGTGAAGGTCAAATTAATTATGTTGAGGATCACGATGTGATTTTAGATTTTAGAGATAAAAATGGTAATGGTTTATATTGGGTGGATTTGAACACAAATAACTCACCTGAAGAATGTGAAAGGATGGGACATTGTGGAAGAAGTTCATATGGTTATTTATATTCATTAAGACAATATGTTCCATTAAATGATAAATTTAAAATAAATAAGTCATTATTAACTGCGGCGATTGGTGATGATAATGTTTTGTATCAATTAAAAGGTCCTAAAAACTCGAAACCTAGTGATAAATACCATCAATATATTGTGCCATTGTTTTCTGTAATGGATGGTGAAGATGGTTATTTAATTCAAAAGTTTGGTTCTGAGTATGGGGCACAACAAGATTTCAAAATAAGTGATCTTCCCGATGAAACAATTAAACAATTATATCAAGAAAGACCTGATTTATTTGAATCCAAATCAATGCAAAGGGTGTTAGCTAAAATGGGTCTTATTGAACTTCCACCGTTACCGACAAACTTTACGTTAAAGTTAGATCCTGATTATATAAAATATTATGTTAATGGAGGTTGGGAAAATAGATACCGTAACAGAAACGGAGACGTGAGAACGGTACATATTTTTGAAGAAATTATGGTAGCTCCTTGGGATTTGTGGGGATATGATAATGATGTAGATACTTCAAGCTTTTTTAGTTACACGATTGACAAAGAAACTGAAAATAAACTTTGGGATATCGTTAGACAAATGGCACAAAAAAATAATATTGAATTGGATGAAGATTTAGATTTGAAAGATTCTATTAAAGAGGTTGATGGTGATTATGAGATAATGAATGCTATTAGATCTGCAATAAATTCTGCTGATGGTGACGATTATGTTGATCATATGCAATCCCTATTAAAATCAGCCTTAGAGGAATATGGTAATGTTTCTAGATTTGATGATGGTGGTGTTGAGATAGAGGTTGATTTATCAAACTTGGTGGATGTGGATGATGAATCTGTTATGGATATTTTTGATGAACACTTTTACCCTTATAGTAGTTCTTATGAAAATACCGGAGGTTACAATTTAGATGGTGTTCTTGATACTTTGATGGAACAAGACTATATTGAAAAACCAACATTTGATTATGATGATAGGTGGTATCCATCACCCGACGATGATATTGTTAATGAACTTGTGAGAGAAAGACTTTCTGAGATTGATATTTAATTCTTTATGAGTTAATTGACATTGTGATAAGTAATTCGTATTATTAAATAAAAAACTGATGAAAGTATCTGAATTAAGGGAAAAGTTGGAATCTTTGAATGGTGATTCCGAGGTAATGATCCAAAATATGGTTTATGATGGAAAAACATATATACCATATGTTGGAATGAAACCGAATATGGTTATTAGTGATAAAGACGGAGTTGTTTATATCACGCATTATGTTGAACATAGGGTTGAATTATCTGACGTTAAGAATGATATACCGAATAATTGGATCAAGGTAGATCATGAGAAACGTATGAATAACCTATTAACTAAAAAATACGCATCAAGACGTGATGATGATGGCGCTGAGGATTGGGCTAACTACTTAAATAAAAATAAGATATGAAGTATTATGTTGTAAGATCATTGGTTAACCCTAATGAGTATTGGTCGGATGAAAGAGAAGAGTTTGTTGCGATCAACGAAGCATCCGTTTTTGATAATAAAGATTATACTAAAAGACGGGCTAAAAAAGACATCTGTAAGTATAAATCTTGTGAGGTTGTTAGGATCTATCAACCATAAAATAGGTTGTTATTTTAAGGTATCAGATGTTTTGAGCACCTCAGATAAGATTTCAATAATTTGTTTGTAAAGATCATCTTTATCGGTATCGTATTTCTGTCTTGAGGTGTTCATTAATCTCATAATCAAAGTTTTATTAACGCTCTTGGATAACGATTCCAAGAACTCTTCTTTTGTTTCAACATTGAAAGATTCCAATAGGTAGGATAATTTCTCAGTTAAACCTTCATCATTCAATAGAGATTCTATTTTTTGTAATGGTGTTAATGGTTGATTTTCTTGATTAACTTGTTCAGTTAATGTAACACCCATCATCTTTAATATTCTCTTATGTGTTTCGTTGATCATGATTTCTTTTATCTTATAAATATATCAAACAAGATAAGTGTTCAATGCTTTTGAAACTACTTCCTTCATTGTTTTACCTGTGAAGTGTTCTACTTCTTTTATAATATCACCACCCATAAAAAATTTGGAGATATCGTTTTTCTTAATTCCGTACCAGGTGTTGTCTTCATAAGTGTTACACCAAAAGATCCAATCGTATAAAATGTGTTGTTTTTCCATAGTTAAATAATAGTAACATATTGATATTTATAATTCAATAGGTATTTATTAAATATGGCTAATATTTTAGAAAAAATAGATCGTAACTACATGTTTACGATTATTGCGATTTTAACTAAGATGTCTCCTGATTTGAAGGATTATGAATTTGTTCACGATTCTGACTTGGAAGATTTTTATTCAGTATTTGAAAACGATTTGAGTTATGTGGGGGTAACTAAAGAACAACTTAGGGGTGTTAGTGAGTTTGAGTTAGCAGCTTGGATCCGATCAACACTTTTGGTTAATATGGAAATAATTGCAAGTGATAATTTTGAAAAGAAAGATTTTATATTCCTTCCGTTAAATAAGATCAATGTTTATGGAAAATCAAAAGTAATGGAATGGAAGACAGAATTCCACAAAGGAGTGGTTCATGCGGTAACTGAGGAAGATGCTCGTGACATAGTATCATGGTATGATGAGGGTGGTACTTTTATTTGGGATGAGATGGAAATGTACGACTACGATACTGACGATAAGGAATTTAATGATTGGGATTATACAGATTTTACAATTGAAGGACCTATTAATGAATCAAAACCCAAAACTAAACGTATATTAACTGAGTCTGCAGATATCACCGATATGTCAAAAGAAGAATTACTTAAATTATGTAAATATTTTGTTGTAAAGTATGGTGATAATTTAGATTATACTGATGCGGTTGAAACGATATACGACAAATATTATCACGAAATGGATCTCTTTGTTGGTGGTAAATTCGGTAATGATAAAGTTAGTGCTATGGAGTTATTGGTTTATATATTTGACATATTTTCTAATAATGAAATTACCAAAGAAACTAAAGTAGATGATGTTGTTTTTCCTGAATTGTATAAATTTGATGTAACATATGAAAAACATGGGCAAACGTATTTTACAGATTCTTGGTATAGAACGATGTTTGCAACAAGTAAAGATATGATAGACGATATGGGTGGGATTATTGTGAGTGAATATTTGTATGAAGAATATTTTGAAGCCGCGGACACTGACTATGGTGATAGTGATTTTGCGGGTGATGATCTTAGAATTAGAAGATTGGGACAAGTTAATAGATTTTTGGATACATTGAATGAAGATGAGAAAAACTACTTAAGAAGTAAATTGATTTAATTTTATCGGAAGTATTCAAAAGGTTCGTCAAAAAAACCTTCGTAAGGACCAAAACGTATTGATAAATGTTTAAAATGTAATTCGGTTATTATATAATGTGACTCAACTATATAAGTATAAATTGTATCGAAAGTTTTCTCATCAATAGAATCGGCAAAATCTTTCAAAACCCTTATATCAGGATAATTAGGGTTTGGTGGAGGATCACTCCAAGGGAAATATTCCTTACTTTTCATATCTTTATATGTGTCTCTATCTATCGGAGTTGAGTGAGACATTAAATAGTCTTTAGATATTTCAATAAACGCAACACCGTACGTGGGGTTGTCTTTAATATCGGTTTCATAAGTGATATCCTTAATTGTTAGACCTTTTAATTTTTTAGATATAAATTTGTTTGCTAGTTCTATTGTTGTCATGTCAATAAATATAGTAGAAAACATTTGGTATTACAAAAAAAATTCACTACATTTGCTCTGATGGAAAAATTAATTTACATTTTGAATATGGTTTTAGATAGGTATTACATCAAAGAACCTGAAAATTTTATCTATGATTATAAAATTAATAACATAGGTAAATTGGCTTTTATTTATTTAACATTGAGTCACAAACATATGTTGAATGATTGGGATTTAAGGGAGCAAAATAGGCAATATGTTAAGGGATTTGGTGCTTATGCTGGAATTTTATCAGAAGATATTGTTGTTGTTTATGATTGGGTGTAATCTTAAAGTGATGGGTTATGTTATTGCTTAATAAGATTAAATTGGATTATGCTTATGTGGTTTTTGTAACCGACTACAAAGTATTTGAGGGGGAGAGATTTGAGGAGTTAAAAAAGTTGTTTGATGGTATTGATATTTATTTTAATGATACGGAAGTTAAACACGTAACATATTTGGCTAGTAGGAATGATATATCACCTGAGCAGAAGTTAGTTGAAAAGTGTATGAGATTTTTATTGGGTGAAAAGATCGATATTGATCTATTAGAGACATTAAAAAAGAAATTATGAAGAAAAACGCAAAATTATTTTCGGTATCACCAAAAATGGATCACAATGGTGAATGTTTATGGTGTGATGAATTGGGTGAAAACTGTCAATGTAAGCCGAGGTTATTTTTAGGGATTCGTGAAAAGAATTTGAAAGTTGGTGATATTATGACGGATGGTAAATCAGTTGCTAAGAAATTAACAAATCTGAATCCGTATAAAGTTACACAATATCCTTATGATTGTTCTGAGGATTGTGGGGATATGGAAATTGATATCAATCGTTATTATAAGGTGATTGGTATTGATGATCAGATTGGGTATTATACCAAACCTGAGACGATTAACCATAAAATGGATATTGATCCGTTTATTATTAACAAGATCATTATGAATAGTGGTGATTGTTCAGTTGAATGTTATGATGAGTTTGAAAGACCTTCAGAATATGTTAACATTGGTTTTATGGAAGGTGATATTAGACCTTACTTAACTGACGGCAAGATCACGTTAATCTGTTGTTGAGAAGTAATAAGTGAAGACCTTACACTCGGGATTTAGATTTTCAAGGTTCGGATATTCGGTATCACCGATGTCATCATTATCTATTTTTGATATGTGTAGTTCTGTGAATAGATGACAATACTTTTCATAGGTTTTTTTTCCACCGATACACCAATCGGCAGATAAAAACTCGTTCCGTTGATCTATGATAAGAGTTCTATTTTTCAATGGAGGTAATTCTGTGAAGGTGTTATAACCGACCAATAAACGTTGACCTTCGGTTAGTTGTTTGAAGTGTTTAAGATCTTCCTTACTTTTCCAAAGTAATTTATTATTTAATCCGATGTATTGTTTGTTATTAACTGCTATGATTGCTTTCATTTTTGAAATGTAATAATATTTATTTAGATGTATAGCTCAGGTGATATTTGGATTACGATTTTTGCGGTAATTTTATCGTTATTACTTGTTGGTGGATTTATGTATGGGACATACAAATTGTTTGCCACCGGTACCAAAGACGTTTTGGTTAGGTTTATACTTATGGTATTTGCGGCACTTACGGGTGTTTATGTTGTTGATAAAATAATAGCATTCAAGATTAACTTATTAACTGAAGGTCAAAGTAAAGAACTTTTTGATTTAATAAAAACACTTGTGTTGATGATATTTTCATATTATTTTGGAACACAAAAACATGAGAACAAAGAGTAATATTTATATATTATGAGATTAAATGAAGAGATAGGTAGAATCCGTAAGGTTATGGGTGTAATAAATGAAGAAATTCAAATTGAACGATTGGATGGATTCATTGAGGTGTTCATTATGAGTGATGGTGAGGCGGTTGGTGATATGACATTGGAAACACCTGATGAAAAACATTATATGGTTGTTATGGCAACAATAAAGGAAGAATTTAAGGGTAGAGGTTTATATAAGAAAGCGATGTTGGAGTTATTGGATAAAATGCCGAATATCATCATTCAATCGGCGTTTAGGTCTGATGAGGCGGAAAGGGCTTGGAAATCGTTAATCAAACAACTTCCACCTGATGTTGGTTATAAGATTGAGAAAATTCATACCGTTGAGATGATCTCAATATTCAAAAAAAATACGGAAATAACAGAAACTATTATGGAATCCATTACAACAAAAGAAGGTGTTAAACAACAAATATTACGTAAATTGTCAGTACTTACTAATTATGTGGATGAACGTTTGGAAAGTGATATTTTCTTTAATGATTTGATTCAAGAGTTAAGATCTAATCCTTTTGATAATCTTGTTTATTTTGATAGTGAAAGGTTTATTTTGGATCTTACAGATGATATAACAAATGAGTATTACTCATCATTCTATCCGATAATTGGTGATGAAGATGAGGATGAATCTATGGTATATGATACTATGTATGTTAATATATCAGAAATTGTTGAGGTTATAATTAGAAGTTTATATACCGAAAAGATAGATAACTTTATAAACAGAGTTAATGAAATGTTATGAAAGTTAAAGTAACAGAAGAAAAGTTATATCCAGTTTTCAAAAAATTCATGGAAACTCAGTTTAAGGGATATGAATGGAGAAAAGATGAATATGATTCCATTTGGTATATAGATCCTGAAGGATTTGGTCATTTGGAATTGGAAAAAAACAAAAAATTATGGATATATCGTGGTATTAAAGATAAAATTCTTCGCTACATTCCTATACAACAATCTATGTTACAAACACTTATGAGTAGATGGGTTGAAGAGACCTTTCAAATTGAGGTGTTAAATCCCCAAATGAATCCATTCGTTTTGAAACCATTAGGTTGGTGAAACCTTTCCATTATAAGAATATTTATCATTATGAAAGTTAAAATAACAGAAGAAAAGTTATATCCAATATTCAAAAAATTTATGGAAACTCAGTTTAAGAGATATGAATGGAGAAGAGATAAAAATAATGGTGGGATATTTTTTATGGATCCTGAAGGATATGGTCAAATGGAATTGGTGGAAGGTAGATATTTACATGTCTATGTGGATATTAGTGAAGGAATTCTTCGCTACATTCCTATGGAACAATCTATGTTAGAATCACTTATGAGTAGATGGGTTGGAGAGACCTTTCAAATTGAGGGGTTAATCGTCCAGGTGATGACTTGACCATCACCGTTGAGTGTTGGAGACACCTTTCCATTATAAGGATATTTATCATTATGAAAGTCAAGGTAACAGAAGAAAAGTTATATCCAATATTCAAAAAATTCATGGAAACTCAGTTTAAGAAATATGAATGGAGAAAAGATATATTTGGGATTATTTGGTTAATAGATCCTGAAGGAGATGGTCATTTGGGTTTGAAAAATAAAGACTTATTTATCTATCGTGGTATTAGTGAAAATATTCTTCGATACCTTCCTATGGAACTATCTATGTTAGAATCACTTATGGGTAGATGGGTTGGTGAAACCTTTCAAATTGAGGGTATAAACACCATTCAAACCATTCCTGTTCCTAACCAATTTGTTGGCGAAACCTTTCCATTATAAGAATAATCATTTAGTTGTTTTTATGAATTTTGTTTCTTATTCTTGATTAAGAATTATGGAACAAACAAATTTTTTGGAGTACTTATTCATGAATTATGAGGATGAGTTATTTTTGAAGGCGGATGGTTTTGATGATGCCATCATAGGGTTAGATGAGTCAAGTATGAGACTAATCTATTCAATCAGTAAATGTATTACAATTTTATGTCGTGATATGAGTGAAGAAGATGCTATTGAGTATTTTTCATTCAATGTTCAGGGTTCATATGTTGGTGAAAAGACACCGATTTGGTGTTTGGATAAAATTTAATTTAAGATTATGTTAGAATTTGCAGATGTAATAGTTGATTTACAAGCGGGTGATACTGGAAAAGGTAAGGTTTGTAATTATTTAACTCAAAGTGGTGAATATACACACGTTGTTCGTTATAATGGTGGTGGAAACGCTGGTCACACCATTTATGTTGGTGATATGAAGATTGTTACTCATTACATACCATCGGGGATTGTTAATGGTTTGATATCCATCATTGGGCCTGGGTGTGTTGTGAATATCAATTCACTTATGAGTGAGATTAAGGATTTGGAGAGTAAGGGTATTCGTGTTAGGGAATACTTATTCATTGACAAGAGGGTTCATATTATTACCGATGATCACATTGCCGAGGATTCCAAGGATTCAAAGATTGGAACAACCAAAACAGGTAATGGTCCTGCATATCGTGACAAGTATTATCGTCAGGGTATTAGAGCTGAGGATGTTGAAGAGATTCGGAATTATGTATGTGATATCTATAATGTATTTCACAAGAATGATTTTGATGTTCGGATATTATTTGAGGGGGCACAAGGTTTTGAATTGGATATTGATTGGGGTGATTATCCATATGTAACATCATCACATTGTACGATTGGTTCTGCGGTATTGAACGGAGTTCCGCCACAAAAGATTAGAAAGGTTTATGGTGTATGTAAGGCGTATAACACTTATGTTGGTGCTAAGACCTTTGAACAACCCGATGATGTGTTTAATCAAATCCGGGAAGTGGGGAATGAGTTTGGTTCCACAACGGGAAGACCAAGACAGATTGCTTGGACCGATATGGATATGATTATCAAAGCGGCAAACATAAATGGGGTTACAAATATGGTTGTGAATAAGGTTGATGTTTTAGAAAAGGTTGGAGTTTTCAAACTTAATTATGATGGAATTACCTTTGACTTCAAAGATAAGGGGAAGTTCAAGGAATGGTTTAACATTATTATTCGTAATAATTGTCCGATGGTGGAACAAATCTTATTTTCTGAGAGTATGGAAATTATCTAAAAAAAAGTTTGTAGGTTAGAATTTTTCTAGTATCTTTGTATTGTTAAAGAAAATAACAAGATTATGAAAACACTAAACTTAATAAACGAATATGAAAGATAAAAAACACATAAAAAGTTTCGGAGAGTTCAATGAAAACTTGAATATATCTGATGTTAGTGATAGTGATTTATTTTCTGCGGAATATAGAGATGAGAAAATCAAAATTAAAGGAAAATTTTTGAAACAAGGAGAAGAAAGAAAATTATTACAAAAACTTAAAAAGTTTAATTTAGGCTCTGGACACGAAGAAATGAAACTTTCAAAAATTGACGATGATAATTTTGTTTTTCGTTTAGAAACATATGTAGGTGGTCCAACACAAACAATATATTTTGAGAGACTAAAATAAATCATTATCACTAACGGTTGGGTATATGTGAAGTACCTGACGACAAACCTAAATAATTAGTAGAAACCTTATGAGGTATTTCACATATACTTTGTTATAACCAGTTAATTATTATGAATAAAATAGAAGATTACAACTTTGACAAAAATGATTGGGCACATTTCCACGATGTTATATTGGATGTAACTTGGGATAATGGTAAAGTAAATTTAAACCAAGAAGAAATGGAACAATTATTTTGGGAATTACCAGAAGATATGAGAATTGATGCTCAAAAATGGGGCATGAATGACACACCTTGGAGAGATAGTCTGTGGGTATGGTATGAACGAAATAAAATGGGTAAGACTGTTTAATTGGTTATAACTAGTTTATTAAAGAAGGTTTTTATCTCATATACAACAATTTCAAAAAAAATTTGTAGGTTAGAATTTTTCTAGTATCTTTGTATTGTTAAAGAAAAATAACAAGATTATGAAACGGATCAAAGTTAGGTTTAATCTTAGTCAAGGTAAGAACTATATGAAATGGAAAATTACTTATCCAACGGAGGTTAAGTATTTTGATCCGAAAGTTGTTCAATTGATTATGAAAGGTTGTCAGTTGAAAAATCAAAAATCAACAGCGGAGAAGATCTTTAATGGGCAACACAAGTCGGTTTGTGCTTGGGTTTTATGTGAGGATGTTCAGGTTCTTGTTGATCCAGATATTGAACTTAGTAATGTTCGTGTTAAGTATAATCCGAGGGTACAACCCAATTGGGTCTTAAACGGTTGGAATGTTGATGACCATAAGTTTGAATTGATCCATAGTAAAGGTTCTTCTTTATATGTTATGAGTTAGGAAATTTGTTTTTTTTCATAATAATTTTTAATTTTTAATTAGATGGGGATGTGAAAACATCTCCATTTTTTGTATATTTATAGTTTATGGACTTACAAGAAAATATTAAACAAACGATTAGAAGATTATTAAAAGAATCTGAAATCCCAAAGCATCTTTTGAGAAGGTTAGACTTTAAGAAGATTGATGAAATATTTAAGGAAGCGTTAACAGATGCGTCCAAGAAGTTTGCAAAGAATAAGGACAAGTGGAATTTTATGGATGAATATAAATTCAATAAAATGGTTGTTTCATATATGGTGGATACTTTCTTTTCAGATGAGGAATATTATAACAGTGAATTATTTACCGAAATGTGGGATGATTTATATAATTTTTTCAGTGAACATTACTATGATCAGATACGTGATAGGTATTATGCGATAGAGGGTGAGTCGGCAGTTGTTTGTGAGGATTGTGGATGGTTTTGGTATCTATCTGATGGTGGTGAAGATCCATATGTTTGTCACAAATGTGGGAATGATAATACACCGAAGAAGACTAATGTTTATGAATCAATAAGAAGAATATTAAGAGAGGAAACCACTAAAAACTATTATAGGGCTATAACTGAATTCAAAGGTGATAATATAATTTTTGAGCCAGAAGGATATTATGAGTCATTTGATGATGATGGTAACCCTGAGTTTCACACAGATGATATTATTGCAAGAAGTACAACACCAGAAATATCTGCTTCAAAAACTATTGGTGGTGCTTTATTGGGTGTTTGGAGTATGTTAAATCATTATGGTTCATTAACAGGTAATAATAAAATATATTTATATTCCATTAACGAAAAACCAAATAAAGATTTATCCCACGTTAGGGTAGATGATTTTGAATATATACAAGAAGTAAGATATAAAAAACCTGTAGAGGGAAATTATATTGGTTATTTTATTTTTGATAATAATTTTAATAAAAACGCCGAAAACTTTTATGAAAGATTTACTGGAGAACCTTGGGATGAATATACGGAAGAACAAGTGGAAATGTGGGAAGATTTTCATAGACTTATTTCAACCCTAAATAAAAACGATTTAAAAAAATAATATCGATATATGAACTTACAAGAAACCATAAGAAGAATATTAAGAGAGGAAACCACCAATTTGGGTCCTTTTATTGATAAATTAAGATCCACATATAATATGTCGGATGAGGTTACAGATTTTTTGGTTGATTTCATTGAGAAGTCGGGTTGTCAGAAAATAGAGTTTGCGGATTTTAAGTATCAAGCACTTGGGGCGGCATTACATAATGGGGTGTTAATTAATAAGTCGGTATTAAATACTAGTTTGGAGATGGCGTTGTTTGTTATCTTTCATGAGATAGCACATCAATATCAATATAAGAAGTATGGTGAGAAAACTATGTATGATTTTTATAATGAGGAGGTATCGGTTATGGATGCTGCCAAGTTTATGAAGTATAGTGAGAACGTTGCGGATGATTTTGGATCAAGAAAGATTAGGGAACTTCAGAAGATGGGTTTAATTAAACCACACTTCAAGAGTCCTCAAATGTATAAAAATGTACAACTTATTCAGTTGGTTGGTTTTATTAATCAAATAAGAACACAATTAAGAGCGAACAACATTACAACACCTGATAGGATTAGTGAATTCTATTATAATTTAATTAAAAGAGAGTTATGAGATTAAGATTAACAGAGATACAATTAAGGATTTTAACAGAAGGTATTTTGTTAGAAGATGCTAGACCATTAAAATGGACTGAAGATGAAATCAGACGAGAAGCTAGTAAGTACAAATACAGAGGAGATTTTCAAAAAGGGAGTCTTTCAGCGTATGGTGCGGCGTATAACCGTAAAATGTTGAAAGATTTATTTCCTGAAAGGAAAGCATCAAAATGGACTGAAGATTTGATTAAACAAGAGGCGGGTAAATATAAGTCAAAAAGTGAATTTAAAAAAGGTAATTTTGAAGCTTATCAAGCTGCGTCAAAAATTGGGATTTTGCAAGATTTGAATTTTGAGAATTATGGTGATAGAGGACATAAGCGATGGACCGAAGATGAAGTCAGACAAGAAGCTAGTAAATATAATTCAAGAGGAGAATTTCAAATGGGTAGTCAATCGGCATACGGGTTCGCATATAGAAATAAAATGTTAGATGATTTATTTGGTGAAAGAAAATTAAAATGGACAGATGATGAAGTTAGACGAGAAGCTAGTAAGTACAAATACAGAGGAGAATTTCAGAAAGGTAGTTATTTGGCATATAGTGCGGCACGCAAACGTGGAATGTTAGATGATTTATTTCCTGAAAGAAAATTAAAATGGACTGAAGATAAAATCAGACAAGAAGCTAGCAAATATGCTTCAAGAGGTGAATTTCAGAAAGGTAGTTCTTCGGCGTATCAACCTGCTAAAAATCGAGGGATGTTAGATGATTTATTTCCTAAAAAAAATAAGGATAATATTGAAGAATCTATAATAAGAATATTAAGGGAAGAAACATCTTCGTATGATGGTGATGAAAATGGGAGATATAAAGTTTTTTACGGATTTCAAGGGATACCAAATTTATGGTCAGATGATTATGGTAGAGTTGTAAAAGATAGTTATTTTGATGACAAAGTTTACAACGATTATTATTTTGATAATTTCTATGATATGGATAAAGAATTTGGTCATAAAGAATCCCACTTTGGTACAAGAGGACTGCCTGTAGGACATCCAAACAGAAGTTCAAAATCGTTTGATATGTATAACGACCAATATGGTCCAGCGATAGTAAGAGTTGTTGATGAAACTAATTTATAGTGACAAGAACAGATATGATGGTTCCCAAGGTGACAAATTCAATATATCAAATTAAAGATTATAAAAGAGTGAAGATTATATTATAATATTATGAACCTACAAGAAAACATACAAAGAATTAAAGAGGTTATGGGGCTCATTACCGAAAACATCGACGACATTTTGGACAAGATGAATCGGGGTGAGGAATTATCATATGAGGACAGGAAAAAAATGGGGGAATACACTAAACACATACAATCAGGTGGTGAGGATAGTAGTTTTCAATTCAATAGACCTTCTGAGATTGACATAGTGGAACCAAACTCATTTGAACACAAGATAGCGTCTCAGATATTGCTTTATCATTCAAAATCGAATTTGAATAACACTAATAATATCTTAAAGAAAATTGGTTTAATGTTAAAACGTGCCAACATAGATTGTTCGGTTGGTATGTATTATGTACCATTTCCATTTGGTGTGATACAATATTTCGTTAAAGTGGATAATAGTTTAGTTGATAAGGCTATGAATGTTCTTGAAAGTGATGAGTCGTTAAGTGTGAGTGAAAATCCTGATTATGGTCAAAAGGAAGTTGCATCTCAAGAGTTTATCGAAAAAGGAAAGACTTTGAGTAAAGTGGTTCCTGATATTATAATTTCAGATGATTCCGAAGTTTATAAGAAATATAATTTAACTCGTGAGCAATTAGGGAAAAGATTATCCAAATTAGTACAGAAGTTTGGTTTATCAAATTTCACGATTATAAATAATAATGGTATTATTGTTAGTCCATCTAGACACGCCTTTCAAGAAGAAGATAAAAGTATGGTGGATGAATTGATTGATTATTTGAATTCGAAAGGATATAAAGCATCAAGACCTAATAATTAATATATTTATTAATTATGAGATTAAGATTAACAGAATTACAATTAAGGGTTTTAACAGAAGGTATTTTGTTAGAAGATGTCGGACCATTAAAATGGACTGAGGATGAAATTAAAAAAGAAGCTAGTAAATATAATTCAAAAGTAGAATTTCAGAAAGGTAGTTCTTCGGCATATCAAACCGCATATAAACGTGGAATGTTAGATGATTTATTTCCTGAAGGAAAAAAACATACAAAATGGACTGAAGATTTGATCAGACAAGTGGCGAGTAAGTATAATTTAAAAAAAGAATTTGAAAAAGGTGATATTGCGGCATTTGGTGCGGCATATAGACGTGGAATGTTGGATGATTTATTTCCTGAAGGAAGAAAACTTACAAAATGGACTGATGATATGATCAGACGAGAAGCTAGTAAATATAATTTAAAAAAAGAATTTCAAAAAGGTAGTCCTTCGGCGTATACAATTGCATATAATCGAGGAATGTTAGATGATTTATTTCCTGAAGGAAAAAAACTTACAAAATGGACTGATGATATGATCAGACGAGAAGCTAGTAAATATAATTTAAGAAGTGAATTTCTGAAAGGTAATCGTTTGGCGTATAAATCAGCGTATAATCGAGGAATGATAGATGATTTATTTCCTGAAGAAAGAAAACTTACAAAATGGACTGAAGATTTGATTAAACAAGAAGCTAGTAAATATAATTCAAAAGCAGAATTTAAACGAGGTAGTACTGGGGCATACGATGCGGCGCTTAGACGTGAAATGATAGATGATTTATTTCCTGAAGGAAGAAAACTTACAAAATGGACTGAAGATTTGATTAAACAAGAAGCTAGTAAATATAATTCAAGAAGTGAATTTCAAAAAGGTAATCCTTTGGCGTATCATGCAGGACTAAGGTATGGTATGATGAATGATCTATTTCCAGAAGTAAAATATATAAAATGGACTGAAGATTTGATTAAACAAGAAGCTAGTAAATATAATTCAAAAGTAGAATTTAAACGAGGTAGTCCTTCGGCGTATCAAACAGCGCGTACTCGAGGAATGTTAGATGATTTATTTCCTGAAGGAAGAAAATTTACAAACTGGACTGAAGATATGATTAGACAAGAGGCTAGTAAATATAATTCAAAAGCAGAATTTAAACGAGGTAATCCTACGGTTTATAATGTTGCATATAAACGAGGAATGTTAGATGATTTATTTCCTGAAGGAAGAAAACTTACAAAATGGACTGAAGATTTGATTAGACAAGAAGCTAGTAAATATAATTCAAGAAGTGAATTTCAAAAAGGTAATCGTCGTGCTCATGAAGCGGCATATAATTATAAAATATTAAACGATTTATTTCCAAGTACTGTTAAAAGAGTAACACCTGATGAAATTAAACAAGAAGCTAGTAAATATAATTCAAGAAATGAATTTAAAAAAGGTTCTCGTCGTGCTTATGATGCGGCACGTACTCGAGGAATGATAGATGATTTATTTCCAATGAAAATTCCATATATGACACCTGGTGAAATTGAAAGAGAAGCGGCTAAATATGATTATCCATTTGAATTTAGTGCGGGTAGTCCGTTACATTATAAAGCTGCATTGTTTCACCGTATAGATCCTATGTTATTATTCCCCGAAAGACCGATAGATCCTAAGTGGAATAAGGATACACTTAAAGATGAGGCTGCTAAATATAATAATAACATAGTAGCTTTTAGACGAAAAAGTCCTTCAGCGTTTTACGCAGCGTATAAGTATAAGATGTTAGGTGATTTATTTCCAAATAGTGTCTTTGGAACAGAAGGTAGTGTGTACGGTATATATGAACACATAAGAAGATTATTAAAGAAAATGTTAATTAGATAAATTATGAAACTACAAGAAAACATAGAAAGAATTAAAGAGATGATGGGTTTAATCTCAGAACAAACATCCAACATATCTTGTACTGAATATGGTTGTAATGGAACGTATATTGGACCTGAATTTAATGAGATGGGTGACATTGCACATAAATTTTCAAATACAATGTCGGGTAAGGTTGGTGATAAACTTAAAGAACTTTACAGACAGGGTGAATACAAGAAAGTTGATTTGAATAATATAAGAATGTCAACTGATGGTATGGGTAGTGGGAATGTTACATATAAGTTATCCATTCCGTTTATTGATGTTCAAAATAATTGTGATGCTTATACATCTTTTGATCACGTCGGAGGTTGGAATCACACACCTGAACTTAATAGGAGAATATCTGAATTGAGTGGTGTGTTATTACCTGGTGATGAGTTTGATATTAGTAATTTGAAACGAACAAAAGAGGGGTTACAGGAGTATTGGATTCAGTGGAGGAATAAACAGATTCAAGCAGATTGTGCGGGTTAAGTTAAACAAGATCGTATTTATATTATGAATTTAAAAGAACACATAAGAAAAGTATTAAATGAGGTTTTAACATTGGTGGATGATGATGTTGAGTTATTGTATGATATGTTTTTCAAAAAAGATATCGAAGAGATTCGTCAAACAGGAATTGTTAGAGATGATATGTTTAGTTGGGATACTATTGACACTTCAATATTACAAACAAGAGATGCTATCAAAGCTAATGAAATGAATCCTTGTGATATTATTATTAATAATGGGCTCAATGGATATCAACCCAGTACTCAAAAAATTTTTATTTCAATAAATGACAGTGCGAAAAATTTTGTTTTGGGTTATGGTCACGGAAATATAGAAATTGCTGCTCAAAAATTATCAAAAGAACAACAGAGAATCTATATACTAAAAGAATTTACACCTGAAAAAATTAAAGGTAGTATTCATCATGAATTAGCACATTGGATTGATGATACATTTAATCACCGTCATCTTTCAAAAAGACTACGAAAACAAGCTGAGCTTGGAACAAGAAATTTGAAAGATGTTTCAGTCAATATGACCAAGGTTGAAATTCAGGGTCAGATTCACAACGTTAAACAATTATATAACAAATATATGGATATTTGGGATGATTTGTCTTTTATGGATATGATAGGAATGTCACCACCTTTGATTGGAATTTATAACGAATTAAATTTTGAACAAAAAAAAACTTGGACTCGTGATTTGAAAACAAGAATGTTTAGAGAAAATCTATTGGGTAAAAAAATGATTAATTAAGTTTATATTTATTGATTATGAACTTACAAGAAAATATTAGAAGAATATTAAGGGAGGAAACCAAAAAGTTACCGGCATTTGTGGTAAGGAGACTTAAAGGAACAGATTTTCTTGATTTATTAAAGTCGGAGGTTATGCACAATCACAAGTACTATGATAATTTTCACGATAATCTTGTGTCATCAACAACTGATGTTGCTTCGGGAAAAATTCCAACCGAGTTTGATTCGGATGATCGTATTGATGCTTGGATAGATGCGTTAGGGGATTATTTAATGGACCGATATGGTGATGAAGTTAAGGAGTATATTGATAAGGTATATTCGGCGGGGGTTTTTGATGACGATGGGTATAAGTATATTTTTGTTAAGCATTCCGAGAGAGATTGGGAATCAAGAAACTCAATAGGGTCTTCTTTAAATTATGATACTTGGGGTGAATTATTATATAAAAAGGGAGTTGGGTTTCCAATTGATTGGTGGAAAGTTAAAGATGAATTAAATAAGATTGGTAGTGGTGAAGTATTATTTTCAAGACCCGAGGATGAAAGTAATTGGTCGGGATATTATTTTTCCATTGTAAAGAAGAAACCCGATGAGGTATACTCAATATATCCAATTGGAGATTATAAAAGATTGGAGATTAAATTATGAACTTACAAGAACATATAAGGAAAGTATTGAGGGAGGAAACTGAGAACATCGAATTCCCATTTATGGATACAAAAGTCATTGATGATGAGGGAAATCCATTAGTGATGTATCATGGTGGTTCATATAGTGGTGGAGAATTCAAAGGTGGTGGATGGTTTACAACATCCAAAGTCGATGCTACATATTATGCTAAACAAAATGATGGAAGAGTAACCAAAGCATATTTAATAATTAAAAATCCACTTTATACAGGTCATATAAAACACCTTAATATAAAACCAACTCAAGATATGATTAAATCGGCTAAAAAAAGAAATCTTACTATTAAAATCGAAGATGGTTATATTTCTTTTATTGAAGCCAATGCGGGTGTTTTAATTGCATTAGATATTGGTAAAGATGGTGTCATTGACATACACCAAGGTGAAATATTGGATGCGGTGATATTCAATAATAATCAAATTATTTTAATATGAACATACAAGAAACCATAAGAAGAATATTAAGGGAGAACGACAATAAGATACATTCTTCTTTTTTAAGGAGAATTGATATGGATCAGTTTAAGAAAGAACTCGATCGAGGTAAGGTATATTTGTTTTACGATTCCAATTCATTAGAGGAATTTAAGTGGAAGTTGGTTGTGGCGACTTTGGAGAATTATATGTTCTATGGATATAACATTGATATTGATACTAGTGAGGATTATGTTGTGGAAACAATAAAGACCTTGGTTAATATTTTTGATGATGAATTAACGTTTATGTATAAGGTATTAAAAAACACAAGAGGATGAACCTACAAGAAACCATAAGAAGAGTATTAAGGGAGGAAACTAAAAAGTTACCGACATTCATTTTAAGGAGAATGGACTTTAACGAAGTTAAAAATATTTTGGACAAAGAAATAGAAAAACACAGACATATTTTATCACAAATTCGTTACAAAGCTTTAATGAAATATATAACAGATCCCGATAGTTCAAAATATGTAGTTGATCATATATTTAGGGAGACAACACGTAAAGTATTACCAATTGATATTCATCAAACATATTATGGTGAACTACTAGATTACCTTAGAGCGGAATATTACGATTACGTTTTTAATAAGATAAAAGAATATCAGTTATTTTATCTTAAACAAAAATATAAAAATAAGTAAGACCACAAATACTCACTTCACCCCATACCCCCTATTCGGGGTCACTACATTCCCCACATAAAGTGGGGAATTTCGTTTATGGGTTTCGTTCCCATTTATGATCTCACTTATTTTACCCCCATTTTAGAGTGTCTGTTAAGAGATCTATGTGAAGATGATGTCAGTATATGTCCGATATAATTTGATCGTCTTAAAACCCTTTATTTTAATTCGGGGAATTATGGTTGGGTTATATTCGGGATCCATACGAAGGACCAATCAGTATGTTGTATGATAACCCCATATATTAGATGATGAATACGGATGAACCAATATAAGATCATAGATAGAATGGGGTAAAGAATAACCACATAGATTATCATATAAAGATCTCCATCCTATGACACATTATGACACCCACATAAACAAAGGACCTCGTTGAAGGATAATAACATAGGGTTTTTAGGACACTACGTGTCTCCCCGCTCACTAAACTGGACATTATATTATTCGCTGGGAAATAGATATAGTAAAAATAATCCTTTATAACACTATCACTATGGGGGATTTTTTTAATAAACCCCTTTCTTACTATCGTCAGGACCAATTCATATAGATCGGTG
>Ga0315901_10000079_pt1 | contig 131861 bp, 115 predicted proteins | sample LakEriMetagenome_10_FD_203761 | JGI IMG/M metagenome (GOLD analysis project Ga0315901, IMG submission 203761) | Freshwater fungal communities from buoy surface, Lake Erie, Ohio, United States - Buoy 2 MA116 | ecosystem: Environmental > Aquatic > Freshwater > Lake | place: USA: Lake Erie, Ohio... | reverse complement strand
ACCTGCGTTCGACTCACCAGTGGATCAATAATCCGTTCTACATAATTAGCAGTGAGAATGAATCGTGTACTCGCAGAATACGCCTCCATCAGATTACGAAGTGCAGGCTGTGCTTCTCGTCCTAAGAAGTCTGCCTCATCCAATACCACGATCTTGAGTGGCTTGAATCCAATCGTTGCCGCAAATCCCTTGATCTTATCACGAACCGTATCAATACCACGTTCATCAGATGCATTGATAAACATATAATCACAATCAATGTTCTTGACGAGAATCTTGGCGGCAGTGGTCTTACCCGTGCCAGCCGTTCCGTAGAACAGCAGATGAGGGATATCTTGCGTGGTGATATACTGTTCAATCTTGGCACGAACGGTATCATTCCCTACATATCCTTCCAATGTACTCGGTCGATAGCGCTCCACCCAGAGCGTATTTTCATTCATACTTTTCTCCACATAAAAATCGGTTCGCAGAATGTTTTATTATTTGAATTATCTGCTCTAGTCATTGCGTCATCCGTCCATTCGTTTGGCGCACTTCCTTCAAACACCATACCTGCTCCTGCACTATTCGGACGTTTCGCCATCTCCATACCAATTGCTCCCATGTATTCCATGCCTAATGATTTTAAATGATCATTCATGGGATTGGTAATTTCTAACCAACGTTTCTGTCCTTTACCAGACGTAGAAAATACATCAGAAATGTTAATGGCGACTATACCATGTAATTTAACACTGGGATAGATGTTAGTCAATACCTTGTGGAGAAAGTGTTCACTCCACATTTCTACTTCTTTATATCGTTTAAAACTCTGGGTGTCGTCTTGACTATAATGTTCTACGTTAAAGTACGGTGGTGAAGTAAATACCATATCAAAGTGATTTGTATATGGTTTAAAATCAAATTCTTCCGCAGGACTTATATGAAATTCACTTTCTTTATCGTTTTCAAAGAATGTCGTATGTGTATTATAAAACTTTCTTTGTGCGTTATAAATGGGATGATTATCTGCTTTTGGATCTAACCCAACATAATGTTCGGTTGTATTCCCTGCATAGAATCCAGCAAGACGATCACCCCAACCCATAGAAAAGTCCAGTACATTCTTTGCGTTAAACTTATCATACAGTGCTTTTGCCGTACTGGGTCGGAACTGTGAACAGGTATACTTTCGTAGATGTAAACAACCCCGTAAGGTTCCCTTATCAATTTTCGGAACCTTTAATGTAAACAGTGATCCCATCAAGGTAATCATTGTACTCTTCGTACGCCACGTCTTAGCGGGTCCAGGCGACCGATTAGAATTTGCCTCCCACCGATTCTGTTGTTGGAAGTAATTGGACGCAGAATTACCCGTCGTTGACTTGGAAAAATAATACGGACTTAATTCATAACGGGAATTCGTGGATCTATAAAACCATTCCCCAGCAGTATATAATTTATCCCAACGAACTGCTTTTAAATCCATATAACCACGATATGCATCTTCTTCCGTAATATCATTATAAGGAATAGGATACGTCATACAAACCGTTGCCATACTTTCTTTAATGTCGTCTACGGAGAACGTCTGTTTTATATGTTCCCACTCCTCCGCACCTATTTCTAGATACGGAGTCATGTTTAGGAATTTGTCAAAGTATGATTGATACATTTTAAACTACTCCCACCAATCATGAGTTTTTGGAGGAATATACTTTTTTCTATTTTTGTTTGAACCCCATGTATGATTTGAGAAGTGTGCAGCAATCATCTCTGGCGGGAAGTTTTCTTTGTTTTCAAAAATTTTCAATTTTTCTTCACGGCTCGGTGCTCCCCATCCATTATACGGATAAAATGTACTCGTTGGAAGGTGGACTACATCTGGGCGACCAAACAGAACCGAGGAGAAAAATGCAGGTCCCGTAGATACTGCATTAGACTTATCGTGATATTTTTTCCAGTGATTCGGAAGTGCATCCAACACTGCTTTCATTGCAGGATGTTGTGGTGGAGATCCCATGACTGCAACTTCAAATGACTTAGATGACCTTTTTGCAGCAAATGGCTTATCAAGTTCTGTCAACGGTTCAAATGTTTTGAGAGGCATAACATCTGTATCAACGTAAATACCGCCATATTGGTAAAGAGCCACTGCCCTAATAACATCTGAAATACCTGAATACGTGGTAATATACTGCATGATGTCTTTAATATCAGGTGGAATTTGTAAATGATCGTAATCGGTGATCGTCATAAACTCATATCCAGGATGTATATCGTGAAACATCTGCCACCACTCCTCAAACATCGGAGGTATTGGAGCATCACCCTGCCATGTACGAATAAATCTCTTAGATATCTTCATGTTCAGTTGCAACATCATTTGTACTGTTGGTTGTCATCTTAGTTAGTATCATATTGTATTCATTAATCTTTGGTTCTAACGACACGCCCTCTTTCAATACCAAGTCTTGCTTAAAGATTTTTGTATAAGCAATATGGTGGTGTGGACGACCATCGACGTGCTTGTCATGCGTCAACTTCACAATCTTACCCCAGTTCTCTTTCAATTCATCAAACTTCTTTTTATATCCAGAATAGACACCACCTTCATAGATCGTATCGGTATTTCCGCCACGCATCGTTCCCGTGGTTTGCTTACCACTGAGTAACGTATTAAAGTTGACGGTGCAGAGATCACCCGTGGACAATACACGTAGGGAAAGATCCGTATCTTCATTATACGTTCCTCTCCACCGTTCTTCCAGACGCGTATCCAGTAGTTCATGATTAATCAGAATGCAACTATACACTCTGGTATTTTTAATAAACTGACTACGACCTGGTTCTGTTGCTGGTACGAATGACGCATACTGACAACCAACCAATCCCAAGTTTTCATACCGATCACTGAAATCTTCCATGATTCTAAAGAAGACCCCATCACGAAGTTTCTTCTTGAGATTATTATTCCATCGGAAGAACCAATGAATATTATCGTCAATCACCCAGTGCTTCTTATGACCAGCGTCAACTGCATGTTGCCATACAAAGTTACGAACAGGAATACTCCCCTGCTTTCGTTTGCTGAAATTCTCTGGAAGTTTGATAATCTTCTTTATGTCTACGTTTGCTGCATAGTTATCGTATTCGTCGGGTTCCACACAAATACGAAAATCTACTCCCATGTCCTCAAGCGTGTCAATCGTAAGAGTACGTTGCCATCGACCCTTGGTAATAACATATAACGGATATTTTGGATGAATTTTATGGGTGTATTCATATTCATAATCGGTAAGGGGATTTTCTTCCAGTTCATAATGAATATATCCTGTTTTGTTTTCTTTCATCCCAAGTACGTTGTGTAAAATATCTTTTTCTTGCTGGTTCTTCACCATAACATTAATCAGATACCGTTGCTTCAAGTACGGGGACCACACAAACTCTGGCAGGTCAGTATAATGCTCACAAGTCAAATCATAAAAATCATGATTCTTCCAATCATACTCATACGGAAGTGTGTAATCCCAGAAATCACCTGGGATTACCGTAGTCTTCAGTAAGTTCTCTAACTTATCTTTGTTACTTGTGTGTATTTTAATAATTTCCATAACCGATTAATACTTGACTTGTACCAAGTAGTATGTAGAGGTTGTCCCATCAAATTCAAATGATGCCTTGGCAAGACCCTTTGACGAGATTTCCAGAGTACCATTCGTTACTTCCTTGTTTGCAGAAAGAATCTCTCGGAGATAGTTTGCAGAAAAACTAATTGGTTCCATCTGAACAGCGGTGTTCGTAGTTGCAGTGATAACGATACGGTTGGTGTTTGTGGAGGAATAACCAAGAACCACAGATGCGGTGTTGTCATTTCCTTCACTCATGACCGTAAATGTTTCCACTTCACTCAACGCACCCTTTGCCTTGATGAAGGTATTTACGAACTTTGGATCAAGGGAAATTGTAAAATCCATCGGTGGGAGCTTCTTTAACTCAGGAACCGTGGGAATCACCGACTGATCGGCAAGAACGAACGTTGTCTTTGTAGACCCGTCAGTAATATTAAGAGCAGTAATCTTATCGCCACTGGTCTGAGCAGTGGCGGTTAGTTGCTCTTCCAGTACACTCAAGATAGAACGGAGCTTCTTTGTGTCATAAATACCAAACTCACCCTCTGGGAAACTGATGCTGGATGCGACGATCTCACCCAAGACATTCTTATCGTCGGAAATAGAACGTACCGATAACGTACTTCCTTCCGACTTCAGTACTACACTTTCACACGAACCACCCAAATTATACTTGCCAATAAACCTTTCAAACTTTGACTTTTCCATAACCGTTAACCCCTTTATTGTTTAATAGTCTTTATCTACGTACCACATCTTTGATAACTTCCCATCGGTAAATCGTACATAATAATCACGCCATTTACCGTTTTCTGGCTTTGAACCTTTATAAAATCTAACATCTCCGTGATAATCTGTCAAGTACTCACGATGATAACTACCTTCTATTTTTTTCATGTATCCACCCAACCAATGGGTATTTTCTTCTACCCATTCCCACTGCCACTTTTCTTCATATAACTCACCGTTGGCAGAAATTACATACTTACCCATGACATTCTCAAGAGATTTCGTTTGATACCATTCATCGGTAATTTCGGTGTTACCCGGTAATATATGTTCTACTCTGATTTCGTCAAATAGTCCCATGTCACGCTTCCCCCAACAAAAGTTTTAAAAGTTTCTCCCATTCAAAATGTGGACCAGGATCGTGCTTTCTTCCACGAGGAACTGCTACGTCTGAATGCCCAAGAATAAACCGACTTGTGGAGTCTGGATATCGTTTTTGTAATACTTTAATTAACCACGCCAAACTATTATATTGTTTATCGGTATATAGTTGCGGAGGTTTATTCTCTAGACAAATACCAATACTATACTTGTTCATCCGAAGATAACTTCTCCACAACGAAGCACCTGCGTGATTTGCTTGATACTTCGGATCTACCATCTTTACAATTACACCAGAACGTTGAATGTAATAATGATAACTATTTCGTTTTTTAATTAACCATTTACGTGTTCCTAAATAACTATCACTATCATCATAATGTAATACAATGAAATTTTTTGTCGTATCCCGTTTCACCTTATACGGCATACGAATTGGTTTATCAAGTACTGTAGGTTCTGTTATTTGTAATAACGCCACCAATCCCATCCACATACTAGAAACTGAACCATTCGGACGCGTTTTGATTTACTTCCGTAGGAATGTTTCCCCAGTTAAGTGCAGTATAAAAATCATCCAGTTTATTTCTGAGTTCGTTTTCAAACAATGCATTGGTATCAATATATTGTTTAATCATCTCAATAATTTGTGGAGGATCTTGATATCCCTTAATGGCAAGTGCTTCTATCTGGAGATTATTTGGCTTCAACATGACGTATTTAATCTTCTCACCATCCATAATCTTTTCATACTTGTTGGTGATATTGAAGTGTTCCAGTAACCGATTGTATACGATTGCCGCCTTGATGTGAGCAGGAGCACCCTTCTTGAATGCACGAAGTCCGGGCGTATCATGTAAGGTATATTCACTGATGTTATTGGCCGATGTGTTTCGTGCAATATCTAAGAAGTCCCGATCATCTAAGGAATTCTTAAACGTCAGAATCTTTGTATCTACTTCATCTTTTGGTACCTTATTCAGAATATCATTCAGTGCTTGTTTCATGAATTCACGGAAAGCTTTCGGGAATGAGGATCGGACAACATCCAACCCCTTCACGACCATTTTATTTACTGGCTGGTTGGTTTCCAAATCATATACCTTATCCAGTGCATATCGTTTCTTCGCTACCCAGAATCCTGTACGAGCAACGGATTCACCCTTGATATGGAATCTGTGCGTACTCACATTAAATAATCGTTTTGCCATAGAGTCATAAAATCTGTTTAACTCTTTTTCTACGCCATATGCAAGATCAATTGTTGCTTTCAACGTATCGTCGGCACCCTCAACCAATGGTCCCGCAGGAAAGTACAAGGAATCGGTATCTACGTAAACACAGTGATCTTTCTTATCACCCGTAATTTTTTCATACTTGAGATTCAGAAACTTGGCACTGGTTTTAATCACATCTTGACCGGACAAGGTAACTGCTGCTGCATTGTCTACGTCATAGAAACGGAATACGGACAACCCCAATACACCATACAACGAGTTCAAGAAAATCTTTTGAATATGTTGACGACGGTCATAATATTCTGCCATCTCCTTGTTGCCTTCATTGATATACTTCTTCATGGTATTCTTGTATTCCACACGTTGGGCAAACCATGTCTCAAGTACTTCGGGAATGATACCTTTCTTATCATTATTATAAATGACGCCGTTGGAACTAATGGATAGGTTGTTCTCTTGCATAAATTCGTTGAAGGCGTCATATCCCAACTCCATCGTCGTATCATTATCTTTTTCTTGAATTACGTACGCAACAATTTGTTTCTTTAAATGTTGCTCAAGATCCCAATTCTTTACGTAGCCCACCTTGGTTTCTGGCGAGATATTCAAACTCATGATGATCGATGGGTACAGTGATTGTAAGTCCAGTGAATAAATCCATTCATACAATCCAGGCACAGGATCTTTTACATACGCACCAGTAAAACTACCGTCCTCATCTCCCGTGTTTTCCGATTTCTCTTTATTCGACTGTGGTTTATCTGTAACGATAATTCCCTTACGGTGAAGATAGGTAACGATGGTGCCTTCAAGGAAACGTGATGACATGGGATAATCTTCATACGGCACATGCCCGATATGGCAGATACCACGCACCAACTCAATCAACTTGAGCTTTCTATCCATCTCGACAATAATACGCACGTCTTGTAAGTTATATTCAATAAACTTTTCCAGATCGTCACGGAACAGTTGATCAAGAGAACCTTCGTAGGGTACCTTCCCCATGTTCACTTCCAACCGACCAATCGTATCTAGTCGATAATTTGGTTGCTGCGTATACGTAAACTTCTTATACAGATCCAGATAATCCAACGAACTCACGCCAGCAATGGCATACCGTTCCAATCGTTCAGAATATTTAACCTTTCCAATAGGACTGAGTTTATTTGCAATCGATTGTCCGCACACTTGCCGTACTCTGTTATACAGATAGGGTACGTCGAATCCATTGCTGTTCCATCCCGTAATAATCGTGGGTTGGATCTGTTCATACACCGTAATAAAAGCATGCAGTAGTTCCACTTCACTTGCACAGAAAATGATTTCCGCATCACCAACGGATTTGTTGTCATACAATTCTGCGGTGTCTAATACCAATACCGTATATTTTTTTATCGTTGGATCATAGAGTGCGATAGAGGTAATTTCATTATTTGGTTTGTGAATGTCTGGAATACCGTTTGTCATCGACACCTCAATGTCAAAAAACAATACAATATTTCCTTCTGACGGCGTGTCTTCGTACAAGTATAGATCAGTTAGGATACGAGTTTCCCGTGGTAGATCACTCTCAAATACGTTGGGATGCCCGCGAGTAAACCTGCGAGTCTTACTCAAACGTACACCTGTCATACTTAAATATTTTCCCGTGGGATCTTTTACATATGCATAATTAAAATCCGATAACGGTAAGGTAATTAATCCCCGTTTATCGTCCCAAATATATGCAGTTTGTTCATCTGATTGTGAATCAATATAAATGTTTTGATATGCCATATTATCTCGTTACAGGGTCCATCATATAATATACAACAAAGGGACTTGAAGATCAAGTCCCTGTGCTGCCGAATCCATTTGCGTTTCGTCCATCACTAGAAGATATTTCCTCAACTTCTTCGACGGGAAAATCAACCGTAGGAATCAACAAGAGTTGTGCAATCTTATCACCTTTATAGATGGTTTGAAATCCCTCGTTGGAGTTATGAAGTGCAACTAAGATTTCTCCTGTGTACCCGTTATCAATTACTCCTGCCACGACGAACAATCCTCGCTTGGTTGCTACTGATGATCTATCCCGTAGTAGTCCGCCATATCCTTCGGGAAATTGAATTGCAATGCCTGTACTAACTAACTTCGTTTCCCCTGCCAACAACGTGAGTTGACTGTTTGAGAACAAGTCATATCCAAGATCACCTGCGTGAGCTTTTACAGGAAGTTGTGCTTGCTCATGTAACCTTTTTACTTTCATTATATACGTTCTCCAAATTTGTTAAATACATCGTCTATCAAACCATTAATATATTTTTTTAGAATCTCTTCATCTCCACCCCCAACCTTTTCTGAAAATTGTGTACTTTTACAATAAGCTCTGAAGGTTGGGACTCCATTAACACCCAGTTTAGTACTACAAAAAGTTGCCTGTTCAACCGGTTCCCATGCGTTAATTCTATAAAATTTTATACGAGATTGTTTTTCTGTGTAAAATTTTGCAACTGCTTCGTAATGTGGCATAGTAGCTTTACATGGTCCACAGTTAGATCCAAAAAACATAAGTAAATGTATATCATTATCTGGATTAGGTAATCCTTCTGTTATTTCTTTCATGGTAATGTCTTTAATCATAACCACCTCTATTAAGATATCTCTTTAATTTTGTTTTTATTTTTTTAGTGTTATCGCGTATATCACATTCCCATAAGTTTATAAACTTATACCCAAGTTCTTCAAACCGTTTCTTTCTTTCCAAATCACGTTCCCAAATTTCTCTTGCAGTTTTTTTCTTTCCGCGATTGAAATAATCGGGTTTATATTTCTGTGGGTTGCAGTGCCAAAAATCTCCATAACACTCTATTATATATGTATCGTTTACCAAAAAGTCAACATTATATTTATCAATTTTTACTTGCGTTTGAAACTGTACTCGTAATTTTTTTAATAAATCAAACACCTTTTGTTCTATTTTATTTAACGAGTCCTTCTTATCCTTCATAATGTGTCAATCATGTAGATTCTCGTAACGCACTGATTACATCAATATATTTTTGTTTAGCGTGTAATCCAGTTAATCGTTCAACAATTTCATTATCCTTTTCTATAATCACCGTGGGAACGGTTCTTACATTATATAAAGACACAATATTATCATCAGTCTCCACATCTACGTCTACAAATTTAACGTCAGGAAACATTTCTTTGATCTTCTTAAATTCGGGTGCGAGCGCCTTGCAGGGTCCGCACCACGGAGCTGAAAATTTCTTTACTTGAATCATTGTACTTCGCAACCTCCCCCACCACAGGCTACTTCACCCGCGAGATTAGTGTCATCACCAAGTTCTACAACTTCACTCAAATCAATTTCATGTAAATGTGAAACCAATTCTTCATACTTTTCTTTCGTACAGTCTTCAAATGGTGCTTGAATGTATGAGCCACCGTCATATGGTAATACTGATAGGGCTGTAAAGTTTTCCTTATTTACCCACATCCATTCGCCCACACCTTCCCATTCACCATCCTTAATGGTTACCGTAACGGAGACATTGTTCTTGTTTTCACCCTTACGATGTCCAACCTTGACCCAATCCTTCCACACCTTACTGACACGACCGAGAAGATCTAATGCAGTTTCTTGACGGGTAACTGCACCTTCTGGAGCACGTTGTGGAATACTGATAACTGCTTGTTGATGTGGCTTGAAGTATTCATCTTCCAACAATTCTGGATGGTTGAGAAGTAGGTATGAATAAATACTTTCGTTCTTCCCCACCCGAATACGACGGATGTAATAGTCGTTATGCCAAGCGTGTATTCCAGAAGAAGTTCCAAGAACCAGAGAAGAGGTACCTTCTGGTTTTACCGTAGTAGTACGGGCAGCCTTCTTGATGCCGATTATTTCTGCGACCCGTTCGTTCTCTGCCTTCACTACGTTCGCTGCTTCCTTCATGTCCAACTTGAGTACTGCACCAGAAGCAATACCGGTCATACTCACGCCAATCAATGCCTCGCGTTCCGTAGTCTTTTTCCATATATCTCTCAAGTAATGAAAGTTCGTATAACTTGCTTGGAGGGTGCCAATGAAAGCTGCGGCCCGTGCGCGGGCATTCAATTCTTCTTGACTATCCACCGTACCCGCATTGATAGTTGTCAAGTTACAGAATTGAAAGGGACGGAGAGAGATTTCCGCACACGGGTTTAATCCCCAGCTTGCATCATTAGTAAAAAAGAAACCAGGCTCGCCAGATCCACTACGTTCAATCTTCTTCCATAGATCCAAGAAAACTTCCTTCTCAATCTTATGACGAAGAATAACTGCGGAGTTGTTAGCACGACCACGTTGTGGATTGGTTTCCCACCAGTTACCGAACTTACACGTTAACATATCGTCATCGTCAAGATCAAAAAGGCTGATCATTGCCGAACGACGAATACCACCTGACAGTACTGCATCAGCAATAAAACACAAAATATCATGAACTTCAATTGATGACAGTTGTTCACCGTTTTCCTTACGATCAAGGATCTTTTGGATATTATGTAATGCATCCTTCAAGGGTTCAGGACCAGGTGCCTTTCCACCACTCGTCAACAGTAATGCACCCTTTTGACGAATGTCACGGAAGTCATACAGTGGAAGTGGCTTACCCTTCATATAAGCAGCCATCAACACCTTGACTGCATCAGCCCATCCTTCAATACTATCACCGACGAGATAACGACGGGTCTTCACGGGCTTATTAATTTCTGGAAGTTTTTCTACGTGTTGACGTTGTACGGAATATCCTACGCCTGTTCCAGAAAGAAGGAGGAACATGACTTCACTAAACGCATCCGCATGATCAATTGGTAAGAAGCAGCAGTTGTATAACCGTGCGTTATTAATACCAATAGGTTTTCCAGCAAACTGTAAACTACGCATAGATGGGAGAATCTTTTTGTCGTATACAAATTTATAAGCTGCTTCAATTTCTTCTACCAAATGTGGAAACTTTTCCACATGCATTTGTTTATTTCTGTCTACTAATTCGTTCCATGTTTCACGGCGTTGCTTTTCTGGTACATATTTACTATACTTCATAAAAGTCGTAATATCTGACAGCAGCTTAGATTCTAACAACATCTATACTTCTCCAAAATGTTAAGGTTTGTCGGTTCTTATAAGTATATCATTCGTCTTCTAAAATATCATCGTGTAATTCAGAAAACTTTTTAGCAAGTGCTTTCTTTAACATCCCCTCACCTGCTTGCATTTGTTTCTTCAATAAAATTCCCTTGGAAGAATTCTCATCATAAATTTCAATTTTACCAAGACTTGTATTCATAAACACAGGTAATGTAATACCATCGGCACCAAACCGATTTTTCATCACGTGGGCTCGTCCAGTATGGTTTGCTTTATCTTCCAATTTACGAGAAAGTGAAATCACCAAATCTGCGTTCATAATCTTTTCGTATGATGATGCAATCTTGTCTGCTTGAATGACTTCATCTTGAATACTGGATCGTTGTGTTTGACTTGCGGTCCATACGGGAAGTTTCATTTCTCCCGCAAGTCCACGAAGTTCTTTATAAATTTCTCCAAGTTCTTGATGGCGTGCTTCCACCCGTTCAGTGGAACGCATAAGATCTGCGTAATCAATGATCATCAGATCGGGCTTCATCTTACTAGAAATCAAATTTTCCAAATGTGCTCGTAACGTATGTACTGTAATAGCACTCGTTGGATAGTATTTGATAATAATGTCACCGGGAATACTTTCTACAATATTACGAACTGCGTCTGCATTATTCGGAATATTACCAGGTTCAATTCCTGTATAGATCGTATCGTATCGTAATCCTACATAATTTTCGTTGAGTTCTAATGTGTAGTATACCACACGTTTTCCTGCACGTGCTGCATTGGCTCCAATCGTTGCAAGTGCCCAACTCTTACCAATACCAGACGGAGCCGCAATCACACCCAACTCACCAGCAGCAAGTCCACCACCAATAAGTAGATCAATTGCATCCCATCCCGTGGCAACTACATCACGTGATTCACCTGCGAGACGAATTTCAATATCCTTTTTCCAATCATGACCAATGTTTCGTGGCTGTCCTGCTTTCAATGCATTATCAACCAAACTTTTAATTTCACTATATCTACCGATTTGTAATAGATCAACGGACTTAATGATGGCAGTTTTAATTGCTTGATTCTTTGCAAAGTCTAGAAAACTATCTTTGACATATTCTAGATCATCATCGTTCTTTCGTTGAAACGCAGATCGCAATTGTTCCTTGACGGCAATCTTCAATACATCGTCATTGATTCTATCCAGTTCAATCTTAAATACTTCCAGTGTAGGAGTAGAACGATAATCAGTAAAATACTCCATTGTCTTTTGTACAATCCATTGACCCGCATCACTTTCAAAGAATTTAGGATTTAATACATCTAACGACTGTTGTAAGAAATCGGTTGATGAAAGTAAATTTGCCAATACCTTTGCTTGAAACGTTGGTCCATATTTAGCTAGATTATCTACGGTCGTATCAGTTTGTGTCATGCTTAAATCTATTGAGAGGAATAAACGTCTGTGCAATCCACGAATCGTAATTCGGGAACGCACCTAATAACTTAGTTCTCATCATCATTTTTGTCAAGTCATATTTATGAAATGACGTAACGGTATCTTGAAACTTATGTACTACTTTCATACGTGCGTCAGGTGACATCATACCTTCATGTAAATTCATTAACTGAATATTGCGTTCCACGATATCACGATTGTCAAGTATATTGCTAATAACTTTAGGTAACTTTTTAACGTCAACATATTTGTTCTCAATAAACTGTAAATTAATATCCATCGACGGATCAACAATTTCTGGAATATATTTCTTTAATGTTGCTTGTCCCACTCCTTTAATTCCGTCAATGTTATCGCTGTTATCTCCGTCAAGTGCTCTGTAAAAATAAAAATGTTTCGGATGTATTCCATATTCTTCTAGAACCACATCAACATCAAATGTTTTCTTTTTAACAGGATTATATACTTTAACTGATTCGGAAACGAGTTGTAAGAAATCTTTATCAGTAGAATAAATAATACTATGACCACCTTCCGCAGTTACCAGTTGACTTAACTGTCCAATCACATCATCTGCTTCTACGTTATCTAAAGCAATAATAGTAACGGGTAAACACTCTAACATTTCAATCAGTGATACTAATTGAAATTTCATATTTTCTTTTTCTTGTTCATCGGTGGTTAAATCATATGCACGATTCAACCGAACTGGTGGTTTACGATTTGCCTTATACTGCGGATAAATCTTTCTCCGTCTTTGACTTCCACCCTTTCCATCAAACACTACAATACAACGTGTAGGTTTGAATGTACGAATAGCAAGCCCAATACTTTTTAAAAATCCTATCATACCGCCAATGTGATGACCATCATCATTCATTGATGGAACAACTGTATAAGATCGTAGAAAGGTATTGAGGCCATCGACTAACAGGACACGAGAATTATATCCCATGCCCTGTTCGTCGTTTTCAAACTTCATGTTATGAAAAACACTCTGGAGATCAACCATGTAACAAGATGTTATGTGAACTAGTTGCATTACTAGCAAGGTTCACGTTCCATTGTCCCATCAAATTACCTTTATTAATCGTGTATGTATGCGATGGTAAATTAGAACAATACTTCTGCATTAACGCCTTCCGTACTTCCAATTCAAACATCGGCGTAATATCAAATTCGTCACCGTGCGTTTCAGTATATGCACGCATGACTAACTGAACAACATCTTCTAGATTATTCGTCATCGGATGCTCCCGTGATACTAATTGCTTCTGGATCAAATTCTGTCTGATACTTCATGATAAGTGAATCACAAATTGCTTGATAGATGACTTCCTTTCGTTCCGCATCTGCATCAAGGAACTTGGCAAACTCTTTGGATTGGAACTTCGTTTCTTCACCAGTGGTCGGATCCACATACGTATACCAAGCACCTGCCTGCTTAACCAACTTGTTTTCCTTCATCACATCCAACCACGAACTTGCATCATCAATACCACGATTGAAATAAATTTGGAATTCGGCAGTACGATGTGGCGGTCCCAATCGGTTCTTGATTACATTTGCCTTCACCTTTACACCAATCACATCACCTGCGGAGTTACTGATCTTCCCCATCAGATTGAGTCGGAGACGAGTGGATGCATGGAACGCAATTGCCTTTCCACCCGAAGTCGTCCACGGATCACTAAACGCCATTGCGTTCATCTTTTGACGTAACTGATTTGTGAAGACTAGTGCAATTCGCTCTCTTCCAAGCAATCCAGTAATCTTACGCATTGCTTTGGAGATAATGATTGCTTTATCTGTAGCATATCCGTCTTTTCCAAAATCGGCTTCCATTTCTTTCTTGGTTGACGCAGCGGCAACGGAGTCAACGACAATCGTGACCAGTTTGTCTTTATCCTTTCCAGTACGCACCTTTTCAATAATTGTGGTGACAGCATCAAAAATTTCCTCAACGGTTGCGAGATGAACATAAACTAATTTATTTGTATCAATACCAACCGCCTTAAAGAACTCTGGATTGACTGCGGTTTCTGTGTCAATCAATACACCCACCCCGCCACGTTTCTGCGTGTTGGCAATTAACTGCGCACCAATCAAGGACTTGCCAGATCCTTCCAATCCAGTAAGTTCCGTAATACGACCAACTGCAATACCACCATGTGGACGATTACTAATTGCAATGTCCAACATCGTATTACCCGTTGAAATAAAATCGGTAAAGTCGGTGGGTGTATTTTCTCGTCCATCAAGGAAGAATGCAATTTGATCACTATCCTTGTTCATTTTATTTAGTGACTCTGCAATGAGGGACGCTAACTCATCACGGTCAGGTTCTTGAATAACCTTCTTTTCTTTTGCCATAAATGATTCCTATAATAGAATACGTGGTGACCCACTAGAATCTAGTAGGTCACGCACGTAGTGTCAAGTGTGATTAATTAAATACTTCGTCGAACTCGTCAATCATATCCTTGACTGACGTAGACTTCTGTGTGGTTGCCGACTTTGTAGCTGTCGGTGAAGCGACGGGAGTATCTTCAACAGTCTTCTGTGTTGGAACTGCTGGACCACTACTTGGGTCAAGATACCGTTCGAGCGCAACCTTCAATTCCTCGTAAGAGGGCTCCTTGAAGATGGAACGAATATCTGGCTGTTCTGTGATGAACTTTTGGATCTGCTCTGCGGTACCCGCAGGAGTCTGATTTGGCTTTGGACGAACCATCGTCTTAGCGAAGTTCGTATCACTCTTTTCCTGTGGGATGTATTCAACCACAATGTCACGACCGTTCTTTACATCCGTGATATCGCCGTAATCGGGATCGGAAATGATGGAAAGAAGTTCTGTATATACCGTCTTGCCGAATGACATGAAACGAACGCCCTTGTCTTCTTCACCACGAACGATAATTGGAACGAACGTACGGAGCTTCGGACGGAATACACGAGATTGTGCCCAATCATCCTTCGTACCACCGGCAGCAAGTGCCTCGGCAAACTCCATGATAGGATCACGATTGCCGTATGATGTAGGCGACAGATGGGTCTTATTACCTAGATAATGGAAGTACAGTTCAATAAAAGGATTTTCCTTGTTTTCCTTCCACGGAACAATACGAATTACGTGCTTACCTTCAGTGGGCTTCCAGAGTGCCTCACCACGGTCACCTTGACGGTTGAACTGATTGAGCTTTGCCTTAAGTGCTGCAATGTTTAGTGACATACGTTTACTCCTTTTAGTGTTTAGATGTTTAGTGAGTTTAAAACTCCCTATCACGTATAGTAATAGGGTCCAGCAAGGTTGTCAAGTGTTTAGAGATCTATGATTTTTACAAGTTTAGTATTTACAATTTTTAGTTTTCCGTAGGCAGTCACCAGTACCATATTTTGTAATTCATTCCAATCAATCTTATATGATTTGTCTAACACCCCACCATTTTTACTTTCAATTAATTTGTTAATTGCATTAATCGTGTAAATGGTATTCGTTTGCTTTTTTCTATGAACCGATATTGTTGACGGTGGTGGGGTAACCGTTGCATCTGTAGGCTTTGCTACATTATATGTCAAGACCAACTGATTTGCATCTTCGGTGTTTTCAAGTACATAAACTTTATTAAATACTAATTTATAGGAATCTTTTATTGCTTCTATAGTCGCATCAATTCCTTCAATAGTTGTAAATGTACAGAGTAACTGTGTGTCTGATTCCATGTGTAATACTCATTAAAAGGAAACAATCTCATAATAAATATTACTTCATGGTGGTAAAATACCGTTATTCAGACACCGCACGTCCCTTCATTTGCTCCCAATCTCGTTCGGGACGATCTACTAATACATTACGTTTCCAGACAGAACGAAGTAGTGGTGTTGGAACTCCATTGGATTCTGCGTGACTAATCAATGCAGACAAATCTTTCGGAAAACAGGTACCACCAAATCCACGATGACCATCTGGTCCAGGAACCATCCAGTGACTCTTTCCTAGTCGGGTATCATACAAAAGCAGTCGTTCCACAGAATTCCACTCCACTCCGACATTTGCTGCAATATCTGCCATTTCATTGGCAAATGATACTTTGGTTGCCAAGAATAAATTAGATGTATACTTATATAGTTCTGCTACTGTGGCATCTACCACCTTAGCCAGTCGTATTGTCTCCGTGACACTAGCCTGACTACTCAGTGCCAAATCAGCAAGTTCTTGTGAAGCCCGTTTAGACTTTCCAATTAACATGACTTCCTGATTTAAGAAATCACTTAATGCATTTCTTTCCGTTAAAAACTCTGGACTGAATAGTATGGTGTGATTGGTGTACCGTTCCTGTAGCTTCTCCGTGGTACCGGGCGGAACAGTCGATTTAATAATAATGACTTTGGACTGATCCGTCATGCACAAATCATGGACCACTTGCTCAACGATCCGAGTATCACACGCACCTTCCCGTGTCATCGGGGTCGGCACGGCAACATAAATCAAATTTGCCTTATTCAAAAATTCTTCAAACGTTTCACATGTAGGATTTCTGTTTGGATCAATATCATACGTGTGAATGGAAACGTTCTTTCGTTGATACGCTTGCGCTACTGTTCCCCCAACGTATCCCAATCCAAGTACACCAATTTCAAATGTCATAACCGTATCTCCGAAATGTTACCATATGTTGTGCCCGTATATACACGAACAGGAAATTTTTTATTGTCTTCTAAGATAGCAACAATCTGCATAAGTAATTCTTTATCAAATCGTTCCATATCTAGTAAGATACTATCATAAGTATAAAGTATCAAGTGGTTCCGCGTGGTTTTTAATAAGTCTAGTATTTTACGTAACTTAGGTAAAGTCTTTATTACTTCCAACGATTGAACATAATAATTAAACATTTTACTTGCGTTTGGTTCTGGGAAATCTACTGTTATTCCGCTGGGTAGTTCTAGCGTTCCCGTCGTAGTCTGAAACAACTTCCGTAATTCTACTACCCGTTCAAATAGATGAACGCCATAGGTTTCATCAGACATCCCATACATGATCTCAAATGTTTTTTGCTTACTCATTGCATACAATTCATCAGTAATATCATCGGTACCAAAATACTTTTTAGCAAGTTCTGTGTGTAACGATGTGTTGGGTAGTGGAATATCAAACTGATCCGCAATGAGTCGGAGATGGTATGCCTCAAAATCCATTTGTACCAATATACCCTCCTCATATCGACTGATAAACGCATCACGAGTACCATCGGATTTATTCAGTGCAGAAAAGTTAATCCCACCAAACCGATTGCTTGGTCTACCCGTGGTTGTGTATGGATTATATTCTGAATAAACGAGATTACTCTTAAACGCACGTAACGTCTTAGATTCAAAATGTTGTTGGAGTACGTTACGATCCACGCAGATTCCCGCATCTTCAATTTCCCGTAATGTTTTAATCATACTTACGGTAGACGCATAGGTTTCATTTTGCGGGACTGTATTTACAATCTTCCATTGTTTCTCTGCATATTTTTTTAGTACAGATGACCACACCGACAACGGAATTAATCGGTTTACATCCGTAACATTCCAAAACTGGTTATGTGTATCAACGATATAGGGACAGTATTCCCATTCAGATAGTGGAATATTATTAACGTAGGCAAGTGTTTGTATGTCATCTGACGTTAAATACGAACCCTCTGGAATCAAGAAACACGGGGCGTCCTCGTGTGATATAGATATTATATATGTTTGATCTAAAAAACTAATTGCTATGCATAGTATATTATTCTCTTTTCTATGCAGATGTATGTCACGAAAAATCGGAATCAATATACATTGCTCCCGATCTATACGTTGAATTAATTGTTGATACTGTACGTAACTACTAATAATCATTTATTCCTCGGAAAACCAGTACTCCAGATAACTTGTAATGTAACTACGTAACCCACCAAATGTCAAGTCCGCAGTTTCTACCTCAATCCGATTCTGATCATCTACGCCGTATATTTTGGCCCCGCTACTTAGTACAGTGGTTTCTTTTTTTCCTATAATTTTCCATTTAATTTTAACAGTTATAAACCGTGGGTTTGTTTTAAAACTTTCATATTGTTGTTTATTTACTTCAACTACATAGAGTTGATCGTTTACTTGTCGTACAAAATATCTAATCATATATTTGTTAGTAACATCTTTCTGTGTTACTATAGGAGATATCTGTTGCGGAATAGGTTCTAAGAATTCTTTTAGTTGCTGTTCATTACTTTTATATAAAGAATCCAATATTTTTTGATCAATCATGTTGTTCTTCCACTGAGTCTAGATTCCATTGCCGATTTCCAACGTTCTCCTAGATAATTAAATTGGGCATGAATTTTAGTTTTCCATCCATCCGTTCCGAGAACATCTTCAATACTCATAATCTGGAATGCTCCAAATGCTTTATAAAAAGAAGGGATACGATCTATCCAAAATAATTCACCTACTCGCATTCCGTTTATACCAGGTAAAGTTAAATCTGCTTTGATTGCCAACGAACCTGGCGAAGCACCAAATGCGTTTGCTACATTTCCGTCTGCGGTTCCCGTAATTGCAGCAGTCATATAATCTGGAAATATCTCTATATACTTGAATAAATTCTGTAGTCCCTCAAACTGTCGGGTGACAATTGTAAATTTTTGTTTATCGGGTAGTACTTTATCAATTTGAGAATTTATTAGTTCTGCCGATTTACATTTTTTACATTCTTCTTGATTTTTACTTAAAAAGTCAGTGCATGTACCGTCAGGTTTCGGAGTGGGTGGTGTGGTAGGTGTAGAGTTTGGCGTTGGTGGTGTACTGGCTCTTGGTGGATCGGATATGGGGCCAATATATTCCCAGTGATGTGGTTCCCCATCTACCGTATTTGCAAATCCATACTTACTTGCATTTTGTTTTAGCCATAGATAGTTTTTACTTGTATAACTTTTTCCCACGTTTATATCAAGAGCAAACCCCCATCCATGATTTGAAGTTCCTGGATCTGCTGCTTTACCCGTAGAGTTTGTACTATCTCGTGGTGCTTCTTGTTTGTACAATCCTTCTTGTTTGGCTATACGAATCTGTTCGGCTAATGAACGATATGCCCAGTTATGTGTCAAATTAATACCTTCAGTTTTTGCAGCTGCAACTAATTGATTCCACTTTGCAGCAACATCCTTATACAGATAGGCGCCACCTGTGCCTGCTACTAGTAGAGAAGTACTTAATTGTCCGTTTCTATGTCCTGCTGCATATAATTTTTTAGTACTGTCGAGTTTTCCTGGACTATTTGTATTTACCGGAATGGTTATTATTCGTCCTGATTTTGACACATATGAATTTTGTCCGGTCGGTCGGGGCGTAGTTGTTTGTGAACTTTCACATGTAGTACATTTTTTACATACGTCGGATTGTAGTAGTTCTTTATTTTGTTGTTTCTGTTTTTCTAAATCTTCAACGCTTTTATTTTTTAAATTTTCTGGGATTGCCGGCGATCCCGCTCTATTTCCCATTCCTGCCGCTTGTGCAGTTACTTGAGTATTTTCTCCACTGCATTGTGCTTGTGCATCTAGTAGTGTCTGTCGTTCTACTTTTGGTGGAATAGTTAAATCTGGACCTTGTGCGGTATCCGTTGGTGCCACTAATGAAGTTATTGCAAACATTCTACGCAACGCATCATTTGGATCGGATATTTTTGGACTTTCTGGTTCTGGTTCTGTTGGTTCACCATTTGTTTGGGTAGGTTTCCGCATTACAGCTTCTATATCTTTTGGTTGAACCAATCCCAACGTTGCTATTTGAGTAAACATCAACTTTGGTAGAGAAAGATCCACACTATTTTCAATTAATTCTGATCCAATCAATTCGCCACTGTCTCTATCAACTCTAACATATTTATTAAAGATATGTACATCGTCAATAAATTTACTAACTGCTCGTTCTGAACTTTCTTTATAGTTCAAATCCACAACCATGTAATTATAAGCAGAATCAAACTGTTTATCTGGTTCAACCGTATCTAATGTAAGATTCCAATATCGGTTTGTTGCCAAATTCATTCTTTCCAATAAATTAACAATACCTCTCATAAGAGTATCTGCTTGTATCATGGATTCAACGATTGCCTTGTGGTTTATCCATACACCTGCGCTTAAGAATCCACGATCTTTTGCTTCCGGTTCAAACGCACTTGTAGATTTTTCAAACAATCCAACTTGCTTAAATTTACTAGATTCTGCCGTATCTTGAAAAATGTTTTTCTCGGATGCTGCCAATTTATATTGTTGACTTCCACTTGCTAAACTTACTGCCAAATCATTAACGATTATCATGGTAGACGGATCAATGGATCGTAAATAGGAATTCATTCCAACAAATGATTCATATGGGTCATCAATATATCCATATTTTGTAGGATCCGCCAACGCATCTCCCCTAATCTGTCTATTTGGTCCATGTGCGTATGGCATAAGCATTCCAACTTTACCAAGTTCATATTCATTATCAATCAGTGCATTACCAAATACAGAACTCCGTATACTATTTTCGGCGCCATTCAAAACTTCATTTACGAAAAATCTCCATGAAATGAAATATGCGTTTTCTGCATCAGCAAAACTGTTTTGACTTACGGTTGGTTTTGTTTCGGTGGGAAGTGGATCACCACTCTTTTTATTACCTGTTTCAAATCGTATTACATGTTTTGCCCACGGAGAGTTTTTACTTTCGTTTAATGTATCATCCAATTTTGTTTTGAAGTTTGGACCCACTGTAGTTTCTGTAAAATATGAGTATATACTATTTGTTTTACTTGCACAGAAAAATTGCGATGATCCATCTTCTCGTTGAGGAATAAACGGTGGAATTACTGTACGTTTGGTGTCATATGCCCAAGAATCCTCTGATGGACCGACGATTTTTACACTTACTTTAAAAGATCCATCTGAATTGGAATTTATGTTAAAGTTTGCTACTCGACCAAACATCCACATGTATTGTCCATTGGTTGGATACACATATTCTTTTAATATTTCCTCTAGACCAACCTTATTCGCACCCAAACGTTTCAATAAAGGTAAGAGTAAATCACGATTATACCAAGGGAACATATAATCCGTAACTGTACCATCGGATAAGGTTTCTGTAGAGTTTGGTGCAAACTGCTGCCCCCATTCAAGTACCATTCCTAGTCCTGGTACTAAAAATGTTTTGTGTAATGTTTCTAGTTGTATTAAAGAGGGTACGTTTATACTAAGTTGAGCACTTGCAATCAACCCATTTTTATTTCTACCAATAGTAACTTGTTCTATGCCAGGTGGCGGAATCCTTAAAAACTCAGTAGTTTTAAATAATCTTGCCTTTGAATCAAATACTTTAGCAACCATTTCCTCAGTTGGATCTATTGAATATACCCGTCTAGATGTTCCATCTTCTGCATATGTGTATCCTACTAATGGTAAGTCTCCTTCCTGTGAAGAAAACATATCTTCATGTTTTACATCTTCGTCAATTGCGTGTAGTCCAAGAGTAAATCCAATATTACCAGGTTTCAGTACAGCATCCAACTGTATGGTAGTTGTTGCTTTAACAAACGGCATCGCAACTTGAACTGTATTGTTCAGTCGTGAACGTTCGTCCAATATTTGTGTTATGTTTTTATTGATTACTTTATAATCAAAGGATCCGTAACCATGCGGTGCAGCCATATATTAAACCTCTGGTATTATTACTGTGGTGCCTGGCTTAATAAATATTGAACCGTTCAATAAATTATTAGCACTTGCGATAACATACCATAATTTTGCAGATCCCAAATACTTGTATGCTAAAGTATCCCATCTATCGCCAATACGTGCAACGTGAGTATATTGTATTTGTTCTTCAACTACGTCAGTCGGTATTACTGTACTATAATATCGTTTACCGTTTATAGTTTTATTAATGGTAGGATTTACTATATATCTAGTCATAAAAAATATTCCAAGAAAAAGTACAAAAGATTAACCATTGCGTCTCGTAAATGGATTTGATAACCCCCCTGCACCAGTCGGTCTATTGATATTAGAAAACCCTCCAAGTAAGTTATTAGTAACTGTACTTGGTGGAACTGCTTGAGGATTTCTTGGACCCGTTGTTATCACAGGGGCAGGGCGTTGTTGGTTGACTGTCGTCGTAGTTGTTGGTGATCGTTGTTCTACGGAAGTAGTAATTGGTCTCACCGTGGGCGCTTTAGTTGGGTCAAGAGAATTCAATTTGTCTTTTGTGTCTATTTGGGTTGTAAAACCTTCTATGCCAGATTCCGTTATACCATAGAATGGTGATTCTGCTATCTTTGTTGCTTTTTCTATGATTACAAATTTAATATCCATTTGTGCAGAAATTGGTACTTCTCTATCAATATCCCATGACTCGGAAAGTTCATTAAATGACGTATTTAATGACGCTACATATCCTGGTTGGTCTTTGAATATGTTTCCTATTGTTAATTTAACTATGTTCGGCTGGTGTATTCCACGATTAAATCCGTATGGAAAAACCAATCCAGTGAGATAATTAATGCGTCTCCATACGCTATCAATTTCATCTTTTGAGAAAGCAATTACTCCCAACTTAAATGATACTTCCCGTTGTACGGATACATAGTTTATAAATTTTTCAATACGTCCGATATACTGTAGTTGGTTGTATTGTGGTGTTATGGATTGTTGTATATCTTTGATAAATGCTCTAAACCGTATGCTGTCGTCATTACCCATTGCAAATGACACGGTGATCGGGTCATCAAATGAGTCTGGTGCGCCGTTGATAAATTTATATGGAACTTGAACGTTTTGTGCGTTGTATGTGTCGGGGGATGCAGTTTCATTTGCCGGATCTTTCAAATATGATATTTTTTTTCTTTTCCCGTCTGAATCCCGAGCACGAGCTCGTGCATCTAGACTAAACGTGTCTTGTTTATTTATAGCCTCTTTGTCGGCGGAAAAATATTTTAAATATGGAACTGTGTCTACCGATATATTTCGGTCAGTATTATCAATATGCCATTGTGTAGTGTTTACTCTATATATTATTTTATTCAATTTAATAGTTTGATCAACATCAAACCCAGAATCGTACTTAAATAATTCTTGGTTTCTATATCGGTTTAATAAATTTGTCTTTGTATCCGTCTTCACTATATCAGAAAAAGGAGTTCCGTATATAATATTTTCTGATTTTGGTCCAGGTACGCCTCTACGTACGTTTCCGTGAACGAAATCTTTTTTATTATTGGTCAAGGTCAAATAAGTTTCATATGTCCCTGCTAATAACGACGGACCATATTTTGGATTATATATAGTAGTTTGATTTTTTTGAAATTTTGTCTTGTCGCCACGGTGTTTGGTCATAATATAACCAACATCAAATAAACTTAGTGTTTGTCCAAGTAATCCTGTCATTGGATCACCGAGGGCATTCCCTACGAGAGACAACGCCTTTCCAGCAGCTTGAATTTCACGCGAGGTGGCAAGTTCTGGTCTACTTTCTTTATATGTATAAATTCCATCGCCAACACTACGCTTTGCTCTGGCAGCAGAAACCGTTTGTCCAATCACCGGAATCTTTTTCAAAACCCCACCGATTAAATCTTTTCTATTTATTGCTTTATTATACGTTTCGTTTTGTAGTTGTCCTATTTTTCTAAGTGACTCTACATCTTTCTTTTGCTCACCACTACCAAATATTCTTCTGGAGAGTGCATTATTTCCTAGTAGTTGTCTACCAATTCCTCGTCCTGTTATCGGTAAATCTAGTGCACGGTTGGTGTGAAGAAATGGAGTTGCGTTAGATATATGAAATGCTGGATTAATTATACGGGTTGACTCAAACGTATTACCCGTCTGTAATAATTGTTGTTTTGCTAAAAAGGCAATACCTCGTTTACTCAGTGTAAATAACGTCAACCGTTTCACGTCATTTGCAGTACTTGTAATTGGAGTAGAACGACTTTCTGCAACGTTCCAATATCCATTATTCGGTTCTCTTACAATTAATGGATCATCATTTCTACCAGTACTCGGGACGCCGTTCTCAAATTTAGACTTAGCCCCGGCATATAGTTTATCTACATTTTTATTGAATCGTTCTTCAAGATTCGTAAATGCCATAAAAGTTTCTCAATTATCTGGATTGTACACGAAATCCGGCAGCTGACATTGCTGCGTCACTACTGTTAACTAACACTTTACCCACCTTAGTACCATCCATGTTAATTTGAATATTTTGCAATGCGTTAATAAAATTATTTAATTTATTTTCTATTCCACTGGTATCTACGGTGACTTGTTGTTGTGGTGCTTGTTTAGTTTCTTCCCGGCGTGCTTGTGAACCCAAGAATGTAGATAAATCAGGTACTGCTCCTGCTTGCATCATCTCAGGACTTATAGTTGTAGTTTGTTGTTTTTTCTTCCCAAACAACCCACCCGCCAACTTACCGAGTTTTGACCCTACCAATGATCCAAGTGCAGTACCAACGAACGGAATCGGAATTGCCGTTCCGATTGCGGCACCAATACCTTTTCCTATACCACCTTGCGCCAATGATCCTAATGCACCCGCTACCCCACCTTTTTTATAGGCAGAAAATGCGCTCATTACACCAGATAAACCAGGAACCTTCTTGGCCAATAGTTCTGTACCCTTATTCATTAAATTGGATTTCAACCCCCCAAAACCACCTTCTTTAAACACATCTATTGAACCGGAGAGAGATGGGAATTTTTTACCCAATAATCCCAATCCTGTATTCAACAAACTAGATTTTGCTCCAGTAACGCCACCTTGTTTATATGCGTCAATAGATCCCGATAATTGCGGAATTCTATTTCCCAAAAACCCAAGTCCCTTTTCTAGTGCAGTTGCCTTTAATCCAGCAGTACCACTTTGTTTGTACGTTCCATATAAATCAGTGGCTTGAGGCATATACTTGGAAAATCCAGGTATATTTTTATTGGCAAGTCCGAGTCCGTTGGACATTAAGTTGGATTTAACACCGCCTGACCCGCCTTGGTTATATACAGAAAACATTTTAGATATGGTTCCTAATGGCAATTTTCTACCACCCATCAAGTCGTCTGCGTAGGAAATATAATCGTCTGCCGGTTTTATTGTTTTATGAACTCCTGCAAGATATGCCTCTCCTGCAATTGGACTTGCCAACATATCTGCGGCTGCAGCAGTAAAAGGTGCGGCGGGTGCCGTTGCAATACCTGCTACCGTAACTCCACCAGTAAGGGCCGCGGCCGAAGCTCCCGCAGTAGCAGAGGCCGCCATATATCCTGCCGCAATTCCAGCAGCTTTCTTAAAATCCCCAAGTCGTTTATATTCATCTCGTAATACCATTGCACCGCCAACAAAATCTCCGACAAATGGTATACTGTTGGCCATCATACGAGCAGTTGCACTAACAGATTTTTCTACAGCTTTTTCATTTACTTTTTTAATGATTATACCTTGAATTGTATCTTTTGCTACACTCCTTGCACTATCAGATGCTTGATTAACTATTGATCCCTTGGGAAGTGTTTTAGTACCATCAAAGTCATCTGCATATGCAATAATGTTATCTTTATTATTTAAGGCAATTATACCACTTGGTGTTAATAGTGCTCGTTTACCGTAGCCGGGTTTAGAAACTACGTCATCACCTTTAGTTCGTTTCAAATTACCGGCTTGTACTGCTCCTGTGCCCGCACCTATTACACCACCAGTAGCTCCACCAGCGGCTGCACCAGCTCCCATAGCAGCCAACATTAATGGTATACCAACCCCTGCACCAACTCCTGTTCCAGTCAATAATGCACCTGCTACAAGACCACCTAATACAGTACCACTACCAGCACCTATTCCAGCACCTTGTTGTGCTCGTCCTTTAATTAATTGACCAGTTCCGCCTTCTTGACCCGTTCGTATTTTTTCTTTTCCTTCTTCAACATTTTTGGATCCAAGTTTCCAAAGTTGAATAGCTCCCCAAATAGAGGCAATCGCTACGCCTATTCCAACCAATGGTGTAAGCGCAGAGAGTATTCCGGTCAATATAGCAGGTATTGTGGCTCCCATTGCTGTTACAATTGCAGTTGTATTAGCAGCAGTTATTGCAGTACTAGCGGCAATTATTCCTGATATAACACTTCCAATTACTGCCAAACCTTTTCCTACTCCTTCAAGTACGCCCACCGCAGTTGTCAACAAACTATTCGTGTTTTCTTGATATTGCTCCATCGTTTTTTCACCAGATCCTTCTTTTCCTGGTGGGGTTGCCAATTTCTGCATTTCGCTGATATTAATACCAAATGCGCTTTCCAACGCTAACCGTTCGGATCGCCGAAGTTTATTAATATCTTTTCCTGTTGCTGACAATTGAGAACGTAATTCATTAAACAGATCTGCATCACTTCCCGTTTCGGCAATTTCTGCTAACCTGCTGGAATCAAACCCAAACCCCATGGCTCCCAATTCAGCTTGACTTTCCAAGAATCCTTCGAAATCACTGATGATGTTATCGCCAACTTGACTAATTTTACTGAGATTTACTCCAATTTTTACCGCATCTGCTGCAGCACGTGCAAATGATCCTGCAAATCTTGTTCCATTCCGTGCCAACAACTCAGAGTTTTGTTGAATTGCCTGCATTGCGTCCTTCGCAGTTAATCCTTTTTTCTTGAATTCCCCTATAAACTTGTCAGTTTGCTTAGTGGCTTTATTTAGATCTCCGCCAGTTTGTGTCATAAATACACGACGAGCGTCTGCCATTTGTTCAGCAGTAACACCCATCTTAATTGCTTCTTGTGTCAACCGCTTTGCTGCTTCAGGATCTAATACTCCACCAAACTGTTGTTGAAACGCTTCTTGAGTAGCAGCAATCTGTTCCATAGTAGCCGCAGGTCCGCGACCAGTAAGTGCGTCCACATAACTGGACATACTTTGTTTTAGATTCTTAAACTGCAATCCTGCCGCTTGATCTGCTGCAATTCCAAATCGTTGTTGTGTTTCACGTACTGATGCAGCAAGTGACATCATACCACCTGCCAATGCAGTAACGGTGGTTGCTAACGTTTGAAATTTTACGTATTTTAGTTCTTCAGTTTTAGCTTTTATTTCGTCCGTAAGATTGTCTACTGCGGTTTTTTGTCTTTCTTCGGCAGCGATTAATTTTTGTAGTTCTTTTTCTTGTTCGGTTGTTCTTGTGGTAATACTTCTCAACGCGGTTATACGAGCAGTAGTTGCAGTTAGGTCTTGCTGCGTTTTTTCCAATTGTTTTTGTAATACTTCCAGACGTTTTTTGCTTAATTTCGTATTATCGGACGATCCCTTTATTTCTTGCAAGGTAGTAATAATACTTTTAGACACGGCATCAGAATGTCGTGTCATAGTAGAAATGAATCGTGACTGTGCCGATCTAACTGCACTGGTCATCATACTTGTTTGTCGTAATTCTCTTTCTAGGCGTTTTAGTTCTTCTTCAGTAGTTGCCATTTATTTACTCAAACAAGACGTGATAGGTTGCCGCAAACAATGTGGTAACATCGCCAGATGGTACGGTAACCAACGGAGCTCCAGACGGGGCTATTCCTTTAAACGATCTATTTCCTACTATCTTGGCAATAGGAGAACCCGATATTGCATTTCCTTTAAATAACAAATCGCCCACCAACGTAGCCAACGGTGATCCAGAGGATGCCATACCTTTATACAATTTATTGCCTGATACGGTGTACACGGGACTTCCAGAAACAGACATTCCTTTATATGCTTTATTATTCACGACGGTAAGTACAGGTTTCCCCGACACCGACATTCCAGCATATGCTTTAATATTTTCTTCTAGAAGTTCCCGTAGTAATATCATTTCTTTCTCATTTTTTCTATTTCTTTATTTTCTTGTTCTTTTAGTTTGACGAATTCTTTGAGATAAAAGTTTCTCATGTATACCGGCATGTTGTATAAATCCATCACACTAAAAGCACCTTTAGAATAATGAGCAACCATTAACATGTCTTTAAAAACGATTAATTTATACTCTGGCGTCAGGCCAAAAGAAGTCGGCGCCAATAGGCAACCTCGCCGTTTGATTTGCCCCACACGCACAATCTACTATAATGTTAAAGTTTACGTCAGGAACTAATTGTCGATATTGTTCACGAAGATACCGTGCATCCCGAACCAACATACTATCTACAAACTGCCAGATAGCCGATGGGGTTGTATCTCCGTCAACTGCTGCAATGATAGACTTTAATCGTGTAGTGGTTTCAGAATCTACGTCACCATTGATTTTTTTCAACGACTTGACTTCTTTTTCAATTCGTAATTCATCGCCACGAGTCAATAACTTTAATGTAACTTCTTTCTTTGATACCGGAAGAACAATTTTGAATTGCGGAATTTTTCCCTGTTCTGGTTCGTTTTCCATTTGTAATTCCGTCAAATTAACCATTTGGTCTACGTCTTGACCGCACGATGGACACGATAAGTTCACTTCATAATCCTTTCCATAACCTAAAATTCGTGCCGCAACCATCACCGCGTTCAAATCACCTAACAATAGATCAGATGCTTTCACACCTTTTGTGGCGATCAACGCATCAATTAATTTATCTAATACCAATCCCTTTTGAATCAAGTTGGGAGAGGTTAAAATATCTTCGTGTTTTGCGGTCATCAGGTATAAATCTATAATTCCGGAACGTAACGGGCTATTTTCTGGGTAAAAGACGCCTTTTGATGGTAAATCAATTGTTTCAGTAGGAAACGTACTTGTTGTAACTGATTGTTCTTGCATAAAACCCTCTGGTTAAAGTTATACACTAATAAATATCATTCATCCACACTTTCTATGTCAAACCGTTCGTTATAATCCGTACTTAATCGTCTTACAAATTCCTTGAAATACGACCGTTGCTTCTCAGGGGTTACCAGTGCGCCATCCACAATCATATCTGCTACCTCCTGCTTTTCTTTCAAAATATCCCGCATATATTCGTCCATCGTCCCGTCACAAATCATATAATAGACTTGGACTTGGGACTTTTGACCAATACGATGGGTACGGTCCTCTGCTTGTTCGTGATTTGCAGGCACGTAGTCCATGTTGAGGAACACCACGGTATCAATCTTGTGCTGTAATCCGTCAATACCCATACCTGCTGCCAATAGACTGAAGAGTCCAATCTTTGCTTTTCCCGATACCAGTTTATCAATCGTTTCTTGACGTTCGTTCCTGTTCATTTCACCTGTCAATATTGCCGCTTGATCCCCATAATGTTCTAATAAGAATTTAAGAGGGGCGATATAGTTACTGAAAATGAGGATCGGTTTATCGTTGTCCAAGAATTCATCAATCATTTCCAGTAGTCGTGGGAGTTTCTTTTCAATCAAGAATCCCTGCAACTTGGGCATATGTTTCACAGACGGCTTTCCTTCCATCTTCCATTTCCCAAACAGTTCTTTTAATAATTGATTATATTCTTTCCGTTCGTCTTTTGTCAATTCCACATACAAGTCATTCCGTTGTTTTGCGGGTAACTCGGTGAGCACTTGATCTTTCTTACGACGAATAACCAGGTCTTTAGTACGGTCATGCAGGTCTTGGAGGTTCATCGGTGCTTGACCCTTCCATCCCCCATATCGTTGCGTGAAATGGAAGAAATTATTGAACCTTTCCTTATCCAAGAAATTGAGTAACGAGAATGCTTCTATGGGACGAGACATCACGGGCGTTCCCGTCAAAAAGATGGTATATTTGGTTTTGACTCCCGGATACTTACGGCGCTCTTTCCAAGAACCGAGGATAGATTTTGCACGAATTGTTTGACGGTTCTTAAGATAGGTCGCTTCGTCACACACAAGAAGATCAAATTTTTGGTCACGAAGCCAATGATTATTTTTAGCAACAGCATCATAATGTGTAATATGAAACTGATTTCGGAGATGACCGTCGTAAGTTTTACTATCCCATATCGTACTCTCCTTCCCAGTAAATTTTTTGATTTCACGTTGCCAGTTGACGACAACAGACAACGGACAGACGATCAACGCTTTGAGATTGTGTAATTGTGCATATGCAATGGCTTGAACGGTTTTGCCTAATCCCGGTGCATCGGCAATGAGACACCGACCACCCGCTCTGTCCACAAATTGTACGCCAACTTTTTGATAAGGATACAGGTTCAACTTTAAGCCGGGGACTGTAAAATCCGTGTCTTCCTTCTGTCGTATTTCATCAAGATCTTCCCGACGTTCTTGTAATTTCGTTAACAACTTTTCTGCTGACGACGAGAGAGTACTTTGCGGGAAGAGTTTCTTAACCTTGGGAAGATGAACTGCAGGAAACTCCCAACGTTTTTCATCACCATTCCATTTTCGTCCATCAATCTCATACTTGAATTGTTCTACTAACAGCTTATTATAAGGCATGACAAGATAGGCCGTCTTGGAATCCTTCAGATGGATTTCAATTGGACCTACCTGTTCTTCTTTTTGTTCTTGCGGTTTTTCTGAAAGTTTCGTACGTGGGAGGGATAGATCACTAACATCATCGCCGACAAGGGCACGTTTTGCTGCTTCTACCCATACGTCGGGTAACCCAGGAGTCGTACTAATCCACTGTAGATATTGTGGATCAATTCTCCGCACACTCCCCAACGTAGTTCCTTTATATTTTCCCCACGTAAATAATACATTATCCAGTGACGGATGCATTATTCCTCAACGACTGTCTCGGATGGACGAACATACATCATATTTTCCATGTCTAACTTCCATCCGGCATCTGGATTTAACTTCAGTATCTGCATCATTTGTGCATTGGCGTCTTCTATTTCTTGCATTAACTGTCGTTGATAGGTTTTTAACAACGTATTATTTGCTTTAATTAAGTTCTGTAAGGCTAACGGAACGTCTAATGTAACTTGTTTAGTAGTCATAAATAAATTTTAATACATATTATCAAAAGGTGTTGCAAATGTTGAGTAACTAGTTACCGTACCAATGGTGGGCATATAGGAACCTGGATACGCAGTGATTGCAGGCAATGGTGCTGTATTTAAATTAAATGCAAATGTGTAGTCCTGTGCAAGCCACGATGTTAATTGTGAAAATACGAAAGTCGTGTTACGGGTTGCTGAACCACCATCCCATTTGTGAGTTGTTACTTTGTGTGCACTACTCGATGATCCTGGGTATGTGTTATATAATGGTAACGCCATGTGCCAGTGAGTTGATGTTCTATGTGCAAGTGGTCCGGTAAAAATATTATATAATGCATCCGAAGTGTTTAATCCGCCAGATGGTTCTATTCTGAGTCGTTTACCACCTAGTACCGTTCCATTTAAATCCAGAGTAAAAAATTGCATCGCATTATATCGTCGGTCGAAATTGTCCAGTATAACGTTAAACGAAACTTCTATGACACCATTTACGTATTGTAACGATTGTTGTCGTCTTCCTTGCAAGGCTGCTCCGCCAGACGAGACATATCCAGCTTCGTCAGAGGCGTGATAAGTACTTATAAGGGTTGCCCAAGCACATTGCATTCCTCCTTCAAACGCATATGCACCTGCTGGATTATAAAACTTTGCTACTATAACTCCACTATCCTGATCAGCATTGCCATAGAGTGACTCACCTCGTCTGAATACTACATACAACTCCGATCCTATCATTTTCGTAACTCGGGGTATCCATCCTGTCATCGTTGGATTATACCAACAAGTATGAAAATTTCCGTATCCTAGATAATAATCTCCAAATGCGGGATAGAAGGTATTAACACCATCCCCCAACATGCCAGCCACCCATAATGTAGCAGGTGCATATACGCCCACTCCGTATGGACGAAACGGCTGGTTATTAGAATTTTTTCCGAACATAACAACTGCACCACTATTATTTCCAGGATAATCAGATATTTCACTTGTACCCGATCCCCAGTTAATATACCCCCACCCATATCTAACACCACCTTGACTCCAATTTGTGAGTCCTGTACGGAACGTATTTTGTCCATCATACAATATTGAAGTTGGATTTGCGGGAGTTCCTCTTGACATAAATGTTTCTACGTCTGCATACACTACTCCACTTGTTACATTATAATTAAATCGGAAGGTTACATAAGACAGTCCAACTGTATCATACACTTTTATATGACCAAATATTTCTGTTCCTGCAATCGGAATCATCGACGTGGATTCATTCTTCTCGTGGTCAAATGTTTGTTCGTTTATAAAAAAGCCTGTAGGTAAGGTTATTCTTGTAGTTCTCACCAATGTACCATTTGACGTATTCTGTACGACTAATTCAAGAATACTTGCATATTCAATGTAATACGTTGCCGTCACCATATAGTTTCCAACAACGCAGGTACCTAGTACACGGGAATCTAGATCTCCTTGTGTTCCAAACCCTTTCCCCCAATTTGCAAACACAATTTCCGATGGCGACGGTGTAATTGATGGGGTAACTGTACGTGTTGGTGTAACTGTAGGAGTAACAGACGGCGTTGTAGTAACCGATGGCGTAGTAGTTGGTGTAAAACTTGGAGTGACCGGTGGGGTAACAGACGGCGTTGTAGTAACCGATGGCGTAGTAGTTGGTGTAACTGTAGGAGTAACAGACGGCGTTGTAGTAACCGATGGCGTAGTAGTTGGTGTAAAACTTGGAGTGACCGGTGGGGTAACAGACGGCGTTGTAGTAACCGATGGCGTAGTAGTTGGTGTAAAACTTGGAGTGACCGGAGGTGTGATAGATGGTGTGGTTGTAACGGACGGCGTAGTAGTTGGTGTAAAACTTGGAGTGACCTGTGGGGTAACAGATGGCGTTGTGGTAACGGATGGTGTATTAGTTGGTGTAAATGTAGGAGTAACAGACGGCGTTGGTGTAAATGTTGGCGTATTAGTTGGTGTAAATGTAGGAGTGACGGTTGGCGTTGGTGTAACGGTACTGGTAATTGTGTATGTAGGGGTTACCGTTGGCGTAGTCGTGGTAGTTGGTGTATTGGTAGGGGTTGCTGACGGACACTGCTGTACCGTTGGACTAATAATACCCACGGATGATGTATATGCGTAAGGATATAATACACTTCCGCTTTCAAAAAATCCAGTAAATCCGGTAGTACAATTACTCTGTAAATAAATTTTACCAAAGCAATCTTTATAAAACTTGGTATTGTTTGTTGGGGTGTTACAATAATCGGTAAGCGTACCACCGCTACTTTTATATAATCCTGGAACTTCTACGCACGGACACGGTGTTACTGTTGGCGATCTAGTAATCGTCGGGGTTGTCGTTGGTGTAAATGTCGGCGTAATTGTTGGAGTTGGTGTAAATGTTGGCGTACGAGTAAGGGTGGGAGTAACCGTAGAGGTTGGTGTTACCGTAAACGTTGGGGTAAATGTTGGCGTAAAGGTTGGTGTTACCGTAAACGTTGGGGTAAGCGTTGGGGTTACTGTTGGAGTTACCGTTGGAGTCGGTGTGTTTGTGGGTGTATTTGTAGACGTAAATGTCGGAGTTGTCGTTGTGGTTGGGGTAAACGTTGGGGTAAATGTTGGCGTAAAGGTTGGTGTTACCGTAAACGTTGGGGTAAATGTTGGCGTAAAGGTTGGTGTTACCGTAAACGTTGGGGTAAGCGTTGGGGTAAACGTTGGGGTTACTGTGCTAGATGGTGTGGTGGTTTTAGTATGTGTTGGCGTCAACGTAGTTGTTGGCGTAACGGTTGGACTGAATGTACTCGTAGGTGTTGGTGTTGGACTTGGCCCTTTATAACACAGTACATAATTTCTAACCTTCGGTGCCAGTGATGCGGTATCGGCAAGAAAATATCCCGGTGGACATCCAGTTGCAGCTAATCCTGGAGTTCCGGGGGGAGCGTAATTGGCAACTAATGCATGTGCGGCAGTTCCAGCAGGAGCAATTACCTCATGTGCGTAACTGGATGACTCTACATATGAACTTGTTGATGGTATACCAAAAGGAAAAAATGTACTCACACAAAACTCCGATTATTTACACATTAATAATTTGTACTTTAGTTGTATCGTATCCGTCGCCGATAATTTTATATGGAGGGCCTTGCGGTCCTATACTTTCACTTGCAAATTGAGCAAATGATGCAGTAATTGGCTTACCACCGGGCGAAGTAGTCATAGTCAATCGTGAACCTATTGAATAAGAACCACTTATATAAGTACCACCGGGAGTAAATTCAATCGTCATATTTTATACTCTTAATCTGAAAAGTCGCACAATTCTACACGGGTTGCTGAGCCAGAAATTTGATAATATTGTTCTGTACTAAGAAGACAGATTCCTATTCCTCGTGATCCTGATTGAGGATATAGTACTCGGTCTGCTTTTGATGCTGTAACTACGTTATTTATGAAACTTGCGGATATTGCATATGATGATGTTATTGCAAATGATGAAGTGTACAGTGAACCGGATGCATACGGGTATACATTAATCATATCAACTCTCTAGAGAAAATACGTGCAACGATACTTTAATATTGGTAGTACCGGGAGTTGATGCAAGATTTTCAAGTATATAATACATTTCATTTTCTCCCATGATTGCCGCTTCATTACTTCTAATTGCAACTAGATCGGATCCGATTGTATCTAAATTTGAACCTACAATTTTTGGAACAAAATAGGTAGTTTGACTACCAGATAATATTGCATCAATAATTAATCCAGTACTTCCCAAAGATTCTGTGGCAAATGATCTGGAAATTTCTGTAGTATTTGAAAACACATTTGATCTACTATATAGACGTATTCTTGCTCGGGTTCCCGACCCCGATAGAGATGCACTCACCAATAAATAGGTTCGTGGAACTGTAGGATCACTTAAAGTTCCCGTTACAAATGTTCCCGTGGTTACCAACGATTGTATATAGGGGACTGTTATCCGATTGATGGTATTTACCGTAGAATCTTCCAATAAATATCTATTAAATACTATTGTTGGAGTACTTGTATTATTATCTATTCTATAATAAGTTAATTTATTACTGGCGGTGGCAACCACGCCGTATGTAGCTGGATCAATTTTATATGTTCCTGCTACACTCATACTAAAATCGCCGATTAGTGCAATATTGTTTGGTACAAAATTGGTGGTAAACGGTCTTATTTTTTCAGTAGCGTCATCCCTACTCTGTAAATTATCGTATAAACGCAATCTACATGGAATATTTGACTGTAAGGTTAGTAACATATACGCGGAACCTAATTCAATGGATCCTGAATTAGATGCGTTTGCTTGTAATGTTACGTTCTCTCTAATTAATGAAGCGCCATCCCTAATATGATCTGCTAATCCCATAATGTCCTTTAAAAAGTATACCTATATAAATATTTTGTATGTTTAGTTTTCTCTACGTTCTTCTGCCGGATAAAACTCTACTCGGTCGTGGGTGATTGGACTTGCCACCAATATACCAGGATTAATATTCCCATTTAATGTTTCTTGAAAAATGTGACTCATCCACGTTTGTTCATACGGAAATGCCCATCGTGTTTCTAAAAACATCTTTCTATTTCCTTCTTTACTAACAATTTGAGGCCAATTGCTATAGTATACTTCTCCTGTTGCATAAGCAACCCCGTCTAATACTTTTATATTGTAAAAACGTGTATATGGTGAATTTGGATCCAATCCTGTCTCTGGTAATTTATCGTACGATGGCCACGTCTGTGTTCTGATTTCTTGCGGCACATTATACCACGCCCATTGCTTACTGTTATCCCCATAAAATTCTGAAAATGAGAATTTTAAGAAATCAAACTTTTCTTTGAGCATGATCTTTACAATTGAGGTATACAGATTAGGAACATATTGTGTCAATCCGCACTTACATAATTTATCGGCAGTGTCTTTGCCATTGACGTGCATATCGTCTTCAAAAAACATAGAAAAATCCGCGTCAGATTCATCAAAGTGTTCTGCAGCAAATTGTCGTCCACCGCACACACCCAAATTTTCTCTATGAATTTCTTCAAATCCATACATGGTACATAATTCATCATATTCTGGAAATAGTGTCGTGTCAATAGAATTGTTTATTAGTATCTTTCTACTTAAGACGAACATATCAGGATCGTTCTGTTTTATTGATTCACACACTGATTTAAACTGATTCGGTGAATTGAATCCCAATACGTATAAATTTGTTTTTGCTGTTTTTGGTGTAATAACTCTATGAATGCTGTTGGTTAGTTCTTTTACATCTTTTAATTTTTCAAAAAATCTCCAAACTAATCCATCTTCCAGCAATTCATAACAATATATGAACTCCGGATATTGATGTGCCAGAATAGTAAATATACTTTCTTCTGTCCCCATCAATTGTTTTTGTAAAGTATCTGTCAATACTGCATAATATAATCCATTAATTTTGTTGATAAGAGATTTTTTACCACCAAAAAATCCACCACGACACACATAGTTAACGTGGGTTACTTCACAATATTTTGTAATTTCTTTTCTGTCAAATCCATGAATCTCGGTTCCATCCGTATATGGATATGACAAAAATAAAAATTGATTTAAGCTCTCCACATAAGTTGATAAATTATTTAATACTTTGTCATGTGTAAAATATCCAGGATGTACAGTTGATGTAATTCCCGCATCAAGCCAAAAGAAATATTCCGTGTCAAACGGATTAAATATCGTGGCATTGTTTAACATAAACATCTTACTCATAACAACAGGATTGTAATACTCCAACGTTGCTTGCGGGGATTCTTTAAGCCAACTTGCTTGAGAATACCAAGATTCCGTTTTTCTTATCTGTTGTACCGAGTTAAAATGTTCAAACCAAAGTTTAAATTCTTTTAATTCTAATATCTTGACCATAGTATTACTACGTGATCTATGTTTCCAGATAAACTCTTCGTCTTCCGGTGCAACAAATATAATCATATTGACGGGAGTTTTCAATAGTTCTGCAAATTTTTCTTTGTAATGTTCGTATGACCGTTTAAATGCGGCTGATATACTTTCCCTACCCAAATCCCATAACGCAGTAACTATCGTAACATTTTGAGGTATTTCCTCTGTAAATATTTCATCAATCGTATGTAATGTAACTTGTTTATAAGTGTCAATTAATTTTTTATATGGAAATGCCAACTGCAATTTTTCAATTATAGTATCTTCAATTTGATCATAAAATACAGGTGTATATTCGGTACGTTTAGTATTTTTTATAAAAACCCCATAATCATATCTAACGCACAATGGAATAAGTTTTTTATGTGTTCTTAAGAAGGAAGTTAATGTAAGTTTTGGTTGCAAATGAATTTCATGCACGTTTTCATTTACTGTACCCTGCGGTGCGTTAAATGGGACTGTAATAATCAATTCAGCCGAAGTATTTAGAAGTTTTTGTATAAGACTTCGTGAATCGTTTAAATTCAGATGCTCCAGTATATCTCCCAGAATAATAAAGTCATACTGGGAAAAATCTACCGAGGTGTGCATTACGTTTTCTATAAACACATTTTTATATTTTTCCCGTAAATTATACTGCTCTACGTAGGGAAAAAATACTTCCATTGCATCAATATTAGTAAACTGCGGGGATAGTAAATCTGCATAGGTACCACATCCCGCACCAATGTCTAATATTTTAACATCTGTATTGTTGGCCGATTTTGTTATGAACTCTAAAATTTGTTGTTTAAAAATTGTAGTACTAAATGGCATAAACTATTTTGTCCTGTAATAAACGTATGATTTAAATATTACTCCTGGTACTACAAACCTCCCATTTTTCTATGAAAATAGAAATCTTCCACATAAACCCCACTCAGTTCGGTGGATTCAAATACTTTAAATGCGTCACCTAACGTTGATAAAATGGGTTTACCGTCTACGTTAAACGACGTATTCAGTAACACACCAATGCCAGTTAGTTTTTTAAACTCGGTAATTAAATCATATAATTTCTGATTCTGTTCTCGTGTAACTGTTTGTACCCGCGCAGTTCCATCTACATGAACAATTGCAGGTATGATATTTTTATATTTTTCTTTTACTTTAGGACAAAAACTCATCCACCTGGATTCACCCTCCCATTCAAAATATTCTGACACATCTTCTAAACGAACTACAGGAGCAAATGGTCTGTACCATTCTCGGTGTTTTACTTTTAAATTCAATGTGTCTTTCATATCGGACAGTAACGGACTACATAAAATACTACGATTACCTAACGCACGAGGACCGTGCTCCGACCGTCCGGTAATAAATCCAAGTATTTGACCCTGCATAAGTAACGTAGCTAATTTATCTAACTCAATTGATTCTCCAAGATAACGTTCAACATATTCAGATAACCGATGTTTGTCAAGTAATTCTGGTCCTGCGTATGTTACGTCAATTGAATCCGGTGGCATGATCATATTTGCCAGCATACCCACCGCTAACCCACAATCATTTGGATTTGGTCCAACAAACACGGGTCTATTATATTTTTGGTTTATTTTTGTATTTAATACAATATTCAATCCACACCCACCCGTTATACAAATAGGAAGTTCTGTGTGAGATTGTATTTCCTCGTCCACGTACTCAAAAAATAATTCTTCAAATACGTGCTGTGATGTAGCAGCTACATCATATGCAACTTGATCAATCAATCTATTCTGTATATCAAATGGTATAGAAATTTCTTCAGATAAAATTTTAAAATGCTCTTCGTAATTCCCGCCAGAAATATTAGAAGTATATAATTTTTTAAATGCATTTACCCAATCTGTTCTTACATTACCATATGATTGTAGTCCTAGAATTTTTCCAGCATATACCAAATTACCCAAACTTAGTGCATTTTCTTTTTTAATGTCGCCAAGATATTCACCAAATATCATATATGGAAATCCCAAATCCAGTCTATGTTCTCGTAAAACAGTAAGTGGTTTTCCTCGTTCTGCTAGATAAATTTTAAAAAATCCATCATTACCGCCACCATCAAACGAGATTACCAATGCTTTTTGAAATGGTGATTGATAAAATGTACCTGCCGCATGTGATTCGTGGTGCTTACACTCAACGTGAATTTTTGCAGGAAATCCTTCCCAATAGTTAACACTGCCGTGGTGTTCAATTGTTTCACAGTGTTGATGTAAACAATAACCGTATTCGGTGAAACCATATTTATTCTGAAAATAGTCTACTATCAGTTTTGATAAGTTTTTTCTTGAATGTGCCACGTAATATTGCGTATAACCTGCGTTCTTTACATTCAAGAATCTTTCAATTTCCAACACTTCCAAAATTTTTCCACCATATTCAACTGCAACTGATGCGTTATGGGAGCCATATACTGCTATATTTGGTAAATCAAATTTCTCATATACAAATGGTGCAGGTGACTTATACACAGGCACCAAATATTTTTCCACGTTAGTTAATCTTGACTCTTTTTCTTCTATTAAATTAAAAAATGATTTATAAAAAGACCGTGCTGAATTATCTGAGTGTAGAAAATAACATGGATCCGTTGGAACATCGTGATACCAAGTATCAAACGTATTTAAATAAAATAGTTCAGGATGAGTTGTATGTACCACGGACATAATTCCTTCTTCCAACGGAACAACATCAGCATTCAATATAGTATCCACGAGTGCATAAAATTTTTCTGCAAACGTATGAATTACACTCGGTACTCCTCCAAAAAAACCACCAATTAAACTTGCAGTTAATTCGGTTGGAGCTACTTCTTTAGTCCACTCAACAGGAAGTCGTATCACTTGAGTTGCATATCCAAATATTTTTGATTCACTGACAAGTAAGTCGTATAACTTATCACCCAAGTCTTCATTAAATTTTGCTGTACTTTTATTTGGATAATAGTTTTCCAAATCAAATCTTGCCAATTCAACACCACCCAATGTTTCTGGAAACAACGCATGGTGAAACAGTCCCGCATCAATCCATACTACAGGAGTTTCTTCTATTTGACGATGTTTAATAGTATCCAGTAAAAACCATAACTTTGACAAGCACAGAATATGTAACCTATTATTATGTTTATATAATTCTGATGCGTCATTATTGAATAAATTAACATATCGTTCTTTTAAAGAATAAACTTTTTGATAGTTTGGAAGATCTTCTAATTCCACGTGTCGTAATTCAAAATTTATTAAGTTATATTCTTGAACGAATTTTGTTAATTCCGGTTCTTGAAATTTATCGTGATAAACCACAACTTTTTGCGTACCCAATCGTGAAATTGCATATAATGTTGGTTTATAATAAGAAAAATTCCATCCTCTACCGCCCATTATAGATAAAGGATTTGAGTAATATACTGCAGTAACTATTGTTGTATTATTCATCTGAATCCCGTGGTGTGTTTGTAAGATAACTTATTTTATAACTTCTTGAATTTTATTTAGTATGTTGTATTTTTCCAAAAATATATTTTTATTTTCTAGCATGTACGGGAACATTTCGTCATACAATTTTTCTGCGTTGTTATTTATGTCTAATATAAGAGAACGCACGGCATCCAAGTCATCCAAGTCTGGCATCTGTATATATCCTCGGGAATCATAATATTCCGCAATATTCGTACTTCCATAATAGATCGGAATTGTGTTAGTTAACAAATTATCTGTAAATTTTTCTGTGGTATAAAATGGTTCCGCTGTATTTTCTATTCCTATAGAAAACCGATATGATTTAAGTGCAATGTATTTATTCCATGCTTCCCCTTTACATCTACCGGTGGCGGTCCATTGTTTACCGTATACATCAACCGGTAAATCATTGTCTATAATTAGATTTGCCACGTTCATACGTTTACGATAAATGTGAGGTGCGTCAGAAGGAACCCACCACATATTATCCGGGGAGTTTGATACCACCATACTAATATTTTCTGTTTTGGACAAGTCCCACTGATTTATGTGTTCAAGTCCCCACTCAGAATCACCACCGCCACCATACAGCATATAATTTGGACCTTCAATTACTTTCTCATTATCATGATCAAAAATATTACGGTTTTGAACGAATACCCAATCAGAATAATCAACCGCATTGCGATCTATATTATGTGACCACGACGGTTCCATTCCAAAAAATATGGTGTGTTGTTTATCGGTTTTAAGTACGTTGTCACCCAACCTACCGAATACTATTGCCCATTCATAAGAATCGTCGGTAACAAATTCAAAATTTTCAAAATGGTACTCATTTAATTTTAATTGTGCTAATACTCGTCCAATAATACTAACAGAAGGTTGATCGTGTGTCCACCAGCAAAAAATTCTAATTTTAGTTTTCATAATTTATCTCTGTTTATTAAATAAAAATGTTCGTACGGATACTGCGGCAAATCTTCCATTACTTTGGTATAAGGTTGTCCAAACATACCAACAATAGTAGAAGATTCAGTTTGTATATATTTTCCAGTTCCATGATTCCAAAATCCAATAAATTCTCTATTAAATCTTGAATATTTTCCAACGCCAGGTGTTATATTATCATCACGAACGTCGGATACAATATTATGAATTCCTGGTAAATAATACTCTGGGAATGCTTCATTATATTTGTCGATGTACCTATACGTTATGTCCCCGTCTTCTTCTCCAATACCCAGCAATCGTTCATCCAACCATCCTATATCAATCATTCCGTCCTTTGTATAACATGCATGACTAAATGAACCATTGAATTTACACATTCGTGTGATGGACGAATTTATAGACTCAAACGTATCAAAAAAACTTTCATTTAAAATATCAACATCATCGTTTAAACATAATAATAAATTAGTGGGTGAATGAATTACCAACGTATTGACTAATTTAGCGTATCCACGAAATGATGGGAAAAATATAGGATATACATTATTTGTAGTTCCAATCAATTCCAATACCGATGTACGATACGTTTCATCAAATTCCGTATTATTTAGTCCATTTATTGCTACTAGTATAGGTATATTTTTCCTATATTCACGAATAGCTAATAATGTTTTCTTAAACATATCAAATCGTTTAGAAAACGTTGTAATACCAATACTATACGGCAAGATTGTTGTTTCTGACATATTCTTCTCTATTAAAATATAAAATGTTTTCTCTGTCTTGAAAATGCGGTAGATGTAATGGCAACACACGATCCTCACTGACCCCGGTTCGTATGAATTTATAATTCCATCTATCCATCAAATGTCCATCTTCCCCTCCCCACGTAGTAAATTTTTCATCAAAAAATCCAATGTCTTTTATAGATTTGATTGATGTTAAATGAAATCCACCGAATCCACCAACACATCCTTTTGTAAATACTAATGGATGTGTTCCGTGCGGATCAACTTGATCTAATGGTATATTTCCATCGTCAAGTTTTGCAAAATTAAAGAAAAACCCAATTTCATATGTTACGTTTGATGCGAGAGTGGCTAACGCATCCCATTGTGTCCGATGTATAAATACATCGCAGTCCATCAAACAAATGTTATCTTCCTCTGGAAATGTATTTATTATTCCGTTAAGTTTTTCTGATCGTTTATATGTTCCAATTGGGTATGGAATATGTGTTGCGTCGTCAATTATTTTTTCTGGTGAATAGTCAAATATATTGGCAGTAGCGGGTACCGACTTACTGTTTAGATATCGTACCATATCCTTTAAATATGGCCACGTTAAGTGTACATTTCGTTCTCTGCTACTATTTTCTTGGCCATCTGTCCAAAAAGCCATGCAGAAATGTATCATAACCTAATGGTTCCCGTTTCATAATGTTGAGTAAACCAAGAAATTGTTTGAGATAATCCGATTGGTAACTCTGTGTATTTTATAGGATATACTAGTTGGAGTTTACTCGTATCACTTGGTTTTCTTTCTTGTCCGTTATGTTGTGTACTATCTTCAAACACAATCTTTCCCGTGAAATTCATTTCCTTTGCAATTAGATGTACCACATCACGTATTTCGTACTGAGTCGGTGATGATACTACCAATGGTTCTACATCTTCATAATTAAATATTGCCCATGCAATAACTTTTGCTAAATCTTCGGCATAAATAAATTCACGATACACTTTTCCATTTCCCATCACATTTAATGGAGTATTATTTATTTTTGCCAAATAACATTTATGAATTAATGCAGGAATTACGTGAGCAGATTCTAAATTAAATTGATCATATTTACCATATACATTTGTAGGTATTATGGTTGTCCATTTTTTATTATATTGTGTTTGATATGCCCGAGTTTGAACTTCTAACATTCTTTTTGCATAAGCATATCCAAAATTTGAATCATGAGGTTCTCCATCGTGGATTTTATGTGGCTGTAATGGATACGTTGTTTTATCGGGAAATATGCAAGTTGACATCATCCCTAGTAATCGGTTCACATTGTATTGATGAGCATATTGCAATACATACGTATTCATTATGACGTTTTGTTCGTAAAATCCTACGGGATCTCTACTATTAGCCATTACCCCACCAACCTTGGACGCTAAGTGAATAACATGTGTTGGATTGTATATAGAAAACATACTTTCTACATCAGTTTTATTTGTTAAATTAAATTGAGTAGACGATATGTAGTTGGCAGAGGGTAAATATTTCTGTAAGTTTCTACCCACTAAACCCGACCCCCCAGTTACCAATATTTTGTTCATAGTTCTCCTGTCAACCGTTCACCCCATCCATGTTCTCTTGAGTGTGGCCACACAATCCATCGTTTTGGCTGGTCTAATGTGTGAAATATTCTCCAGAGTTTACAATATCCGGCGGAGTCGTTTTTCATCATCAAAATTTCTTGTTCATTGGCATCTTCTCTATGAATTTCTACCCCTTCTTTATTTTCAAATGCCACTGCCCATACATCATAATCATTGTACGGTACCCATGATATTGGTATATCAATACAATGTTTGAATACACGTAGATATGGTTCTCCTGGAGGATTAGGAGGTTCTTTGTGATCTAACGTATATTGTTGCACAGATCGTGTATCAAATTTAATACCTGCATAATTTTCATAATCTTCAAGCGTTCTAATAGTTCCAAATCCAAAATCACCGAAATCTTCTGCCGGATCATGTTCTCCGTCAATGCGGAGTAATCGTCTATTTCTTGCCAAAGAAGCATTATCCCAACGTCCCCATTCTGCTATATCATCCCACGACTTTCGTGGACGATGTTCCCGAGAATATTCATGATATACTACTGGTTTATGAGGAGAAAACAAATCATAACCCCATGTATAGGCTCGGGCAGCAATAGAAATTTCTTCGCCATGAAATAAATAATTGGGATCGTGAGGAACTTCTTTACAGAATTGTCCAAGGGTAAATCCAAAGTGTGCTGAATAGAATCGACTCGGATATGGAAGTGTTCTATTTTGCCAATCTGGAATTACGGATGGAATAAAAAATACTGCTCCCTGTGGCGTAAATCTGTCAAATGTCAAAAACCACGGATCTGTTGCTCTACCAGTAGGATCATTGTGTGGTTCGTAACTTGATACATATGCAGTCAGTAATGGCTTTTTGTGTCCTACTTTTTGTAAATCCTTTACCATTTTAATTAGTGTATCATCCCAATCTTTTGCAAATCGGTGATGTGAATCTAACTGTAACGTGTAAGCTTCATCAGTCCAATGCTTTTGAATTTGGTATCGTGCCCAACACGTTCCTCTAGTTTGTAAATGAGGTATATCAAGAATTTTAAAACGAGCATCGTTTTTAAATTCATCTAACGTATCCCAATCATCCTCGGTTGCATGTTGCCACGCAATACAAAAACGTAAATTTTTGGGTTTCTTTGCATTTGCAATACAACTACGAATCGTTGGTAATAATTCTGGATCTCGGTATGCGGCAATTTGAATAAAAATGTTTTGATTCTTTTTCATATGTTAAACTCTCCAGATAATCTAGTCATCCATCCTTTACTCAAACTATGAGGCCATACTATCCATTTTGCTGGTAGGTCGTCGTGATAAAAATTTCTCCAGATGTGTGAAAATTTATCTTGTTCATACGGAACACTTAAAATTCTCTGAATTTCCTGTTCATATGCGTCTTCTCTATGAATTTCTACCCCTTCTTTATTTTCAAATGCAATTACCCAAACATTATAATCATTTTCTGTAAATTCTGGTCTATGTACGTCTATACACATTCTATGGTATTTTGCCAATCCCTGTGCATGATATACTTCATCTATTGACACGGGAGGTAATTTCTTGGTAATCGTATCTCTATGTACTTGTCGTGTACTAAACTTTAATCCCGCATACAATTCATATTGTTCTAATGATCTAACTTGTTTTTTTACTAATTTATTTGATGGTGAGATTACATCAATACCTAGTAAAGTTCTATTATGTTTGTGGGATGTAGTATCTAATTCTTTCCAATCAGTATGGTCATCCCAATGTTTCTTTTTACCTTCTCGTGTATATTCATGCCAAATAACTGGTCTATGTGGAGCAAATAAATCATACCCCGCCATATACGCTCGTACAGACAGATTGATCTCTTCTCCATGAAAATAGTACGTGGGGTCATATTCCACTTCTTTACAAAATTTCCCATCGGCAAAAATAAAATGACCCGAAATAAATCGTGACGGCATTGGACGATCTAGTTCTTTAAAATTATCTATGGTGTGCGGTAAAAAGTGTACGGGCCCTTCAGGAGCAAACCGGTCAAATTCCATAATCCACGGTATCATCATTCTACCAGCGGGATCGTTTTTTGGATCAAAACTGGGAAGATAGGAACTTAATAGTGGTTTTGGGCAATCTTTTGAACGAAGACTTTCCAGCATCTCAATAACTGTAGTATCCCATCCCTTACTAAACCTGTGATGGGAATCTAACTGCATTGTATACGTTTCTTTATTATAGGCTTTATTTAGTTGATGTCTCGCCCAACACGGACCCTTCGCATCACGATAATCAATATCAATAATATCAAAACGAGAATCATCTTTAAACTCGTCTAAGTTATCCCACTCTTCGTATGGGGAATGTTGCCAGGCAATACCAAATCGTAATCTATCAGGATGATCAGCATTTGCTAAACAATCCCGTAATGTATTTAATAATTCAGGATCTCGGTATGCGGCAATTTGTATATAAATCGTTGGATTAGAAACTTTTTTCTTTTTTCTTGGAGCCATATAACCCTCGTGAGGAAACCTTTAACTTACCAATATACATATTATTCACTTTGTTGTCAAGTGGGTTTAATACGGTGTTACCGTCCACTGAGTTCCATCCCAATACTTGACGGGTTTTATTACCCATGCAGCACCCGTCCACACTTTCATGGGTTTTGCCGTCCATGCAGCACCTGTCCAGACTTTAATTTGTCCAGTGTTTCCTGCCGCCGACGATAGTGCAACGTCAAAGGTACCGGCTCCACCGTCTCGTAGTACAATTGTATCAAACGCCATTATGGACTACCCGTTGCAGTTCCATTACCCGACCGTCCGACCAACGCATCAGTTTCACGGGCCTCAACAAACACTTCGTCCACATTATCATACCATGTAAATGTGACATCACCATTTCCGACACGAGTTGTGCTCTTGAGTAAGGTTCCATCCGAGACGCGACACAATCTTGCCGTAACCGTTCCACCAGACGACCCAGAAATAGTTGAGGTGACGGTGTAGATGATATTATGTACCGTTGTCCACACTGCCAATGGAAGAGTAGAAGTCACTCCATTGATAATACGCCATCTACGTGACGCAGTAAGACTCATTCTGGTCGTGTCTGGGTCATCGGTCCATCGGTCCCAATCGTTCGGGGATTGTAATCCGACATTGGTTGACGCTGGATACCAACCCAATTCCGTTTCTGCAACCAACGGAATGGCTCCTTGATTTTCCCAGCCACCTCCCGACAATTCCCCTACAGCCGATTCACATTCAAACTGCGTAAAAGTAATTGACGGAGCATTTATAACTTGATTACTCAAAAACCCGAGATTAGAACGGAACCAGTGTGTTGATGGTAAGAAGATGAATTGTGCGGCAGTGATGTTACTTTGGTTACCCGCTGCTTGACTATTCTGGATACCGAACAATAGAGATTGATTGTGCGCACCCACTCCCAATGCAGATTGGTCAGATTCGTAATTGAGATACATCATTCCACCAAAGTTACTAGGTGAAGTGCCTAGTGTACCAATAGATACACCGAAATTGAAGGTATTCTTTCCTCGCGCAAGCGTAATACCCGCACCTTGCGCACCACCACTGTCTACTCGCTGACACACGAAGGTTACCCCACAATTTAACACGTTGGTATCCGTATACGAACGTTCTGCTTGTGCGCCGAATGCAATACGAGGACCAACTGCGGCGGTCTGTGAATAGTATATAACTGCTCCCGATTGTCGTAATGTAATGGTTCCAGGTTCTTGCACCCATAAATCAAATGTCTGTTCGTTTGAATCGTTAGCGGTAGTACCACCCGGTGTGAAGATTGGGGGAAGCACCAATGCCACGGAATTCAATACGCGAGTCGTTGTTGCGGGGTCAAACGTATAGGTGACACATAACAAAAAGGCAATGTGATTAAATGCTGCACCGTTCGTTACGGCAGATGTACGAGCTTGAATGTTCTGTGCCGTGTTAGTCGCCCAAACTGGCGTTGCCCCTTGGTCATACATGTATACCATTGCACGAGCAGATGCAAGGTCGGTAAAGTGAGCACCTGACAACTGTTCTGCACCACCTGCCACGCTGATACCTAACGTAGGGTCGTTAGTAGCACCCGTGGCTTGGTCGTTGTAGATTGCTTCAATCCATACACGACGATATGTTTTAGATGCTTCTGGAAGGAACGTATCCAATGCAGGAATTTGCGTGGTACCAATGTTTGCCAACGTGGTCGTTAAGGCACCAGTATTTGATTCAATGGGAATACGCACCGTCTTTACGTGTTCAGTAGACGCATCATCATATTCATATGTGATAATAATTTTGGCAGAATGATTAATCGTGGTTGGACCGGTGAACTGCACTCCAGCCCCGACGTTATGTACTTGTGTCGTAAAGTTTGTTGTAAAATATGCTGTAACATCTCGTTCAAATATATATGCTCCATGTTCACCCGAGTTGGCTGGTGGGTTACCAAGCGTTGCATTACTGAATGCCACTGCCCCAATCTGAATACCGAGTACTGGGTTTGTCATGGTTGCTGCAGTCGTCTGCGCATCCATCACATGTACGATAAGACGTACCGAACGGAATACTTTTGATGTTTCTGGTAGACGAACTGCCACTTGTGTAAAGTCACGACGAGTGTTTGATGCCAGTGTCGTGTTACTACCTCCCAGCCAATATTCTACGGTTTTAATTCTTGTTGCCATAATTTATTCCTTTTAGTTCGTGTCTACCCATAAGTCATTGACTGCGGGACTGCCTGGTGCGGTAGTTCCTACGGTAAGTTTTAGTGAGACGGGATTAAATTGTGCGAGAGAACCCGTAATACCAGCCGATGCGGAAACGATGGATGCAGTTACTTGGTTCACTATTAATCGGTTCCATCTATTACTTGTACTTCCTAAATTTTCTTCATCAGTTGTTTCAGGATACAGTGATAATCCGTCCCACGCAAATCCGTTAAATCCCAACCCCCCAAATCGGAGTTGTGTATTATTAGTTTTCAAGAACGATGACCCCTGACCATCGTTTCCAATATATAAAACTTGATTAGATCCAGTAACACGGAGGGTTATTCCTGAAGTCTGTCCAGGCAATTGATCAACAGTTAATGACCCGGTGTTTATGGAAATTGAACCAGTGTTTATTGTTAAGGAACTTGATAACAGAGTGAGTGATCCTGTGGCAGTTATTGCTCGTGATCCAGATACGGTCAATGACCCTGAAATTACTTGATTCCCTGCAACAACCAACCGTTCGTTTGGCGTTGCTGTTCCAATTCCTACATTTCCACTGGCACTAATAAATACCCGTGTGTTTGCGGTACTGTTTGGTCCATTGGTAAATAATCGGATATTACTATTTGCGCCAGGATGCGCATGACCGATATCCAATTCACCGACACTGGAGGTTACATACAAATACGCATCACTTGCCCCACCGACCAACGGACCATTAAACGTAGTACTATTAATACCAAATGACGCATAGTTTCCAAAATCCGTGGTATTATTTGATGAAACTACCACATCAGCACTTGCATTGTTTCCCGCAGACGCATTGACAACTTCTAATTCAAAGAAATCATTCACACTACCACTAATTGTTACTGGACTATTATTGGAACTAGAAACAATCAACGATCCTGAAAGTGTTGTTGGTCCGTTGACGTTTAATGCTCCTGATACATGTATATTTTTTTTATTATCTATTTTAAAAATGTCTATACTTGCCGACGAAATGGTAAAGAGTTCACCAGAAGCACTGTCAATCACTTCAAAGAGTGCACCCAAACTTCCTGACACAGAAAATACTGTAGATCCGCTTCCAATTGCTCGTAATACGTTAGATGATCCTGATACAAGTAGCGAACCGGTGATAACCGCTGACCCGTTAAAGGGGAACCCTGCTCCACTTCCACCACCGGTTCCCACCGATGAAGTAGTATGAATTTGGTTAGTTGCCGTGTTCAAGACCAAAATTTTATTTGTTGCTGTCGTATCCACAATATTCGTTAACTGAGCGTTTGATGCAGTTAATTGGGTTACTGCAATATTCGTTAACTGAGCGTTTGACGCCGTTAACTGTCCCACCGTCAATCCATCGGGGAACGATACACTTCCAGAAAAATAAGATGCGGATATTGCGGTTTGTGCGAAACTTGCCGATATTGCTCGTGACGAAGAAACGGCAAAACTTGAAGTACCAAAGAATCCGACTTGGTTATTGAGGGAACTGGTGTAGGAGGATGCTAACACACTACCACTAACTGCCAATCGGTTAGTTTGGCTTGATTGTATTCCAATGCCTACGGACCCCCCATACACGTTAATTGTTGATCTAATATCATTAGCCCAAAATCCAGTTAAATCTTCTGCGCCAACATAGGGAGTTTCACCTAATATAAAATAATCACCAGTGCCAACGTAAAAGACATCGTTAGTAGTAATACTTGATCCGAAAGCACCACCAGGAGTCTTTTCTATTGTTAATTTATTACCTTGATTTTCTAACGTAAAAGAAGATGCTGTAACATTTATTCCGCTCCCACTCACCAACAACGATCCCGTAATAACTGCTGATCCACTGAATGGGAATGCGGGAGTAGACACAGCATTTGTTGCATACGAGGCGGTTAACGCATAGGACGCACTATCTGCATAACTGGCAGTTCCAAACAACGATCCTGTCAATCCCGAAGGACCGAAATTGGTCGCACCCGATACAATCAACGAGCCGGAAAGAATCGTACTGCCGGTGACTTCTAAATTGTTAAAACTTCCAGAATCGGTATAAAAAAATGGCATAATGTTATTCTCTTCAAGTTTCCGTCAATCTATAAATAGAGTCTAAAAATAGGTTGTGGTGTAAAAACCATTTCATAAATAATATTAAGTAGTAACAATTTGAGTATTTTGTAATTGAATTGATGTTGCGTCTATACTACCATCCGCATTTAACCGAATTATTTTTTCAGCGGTGATTGATTTATATGAGCTGAAAGTTCCACCGACGTATAATTTTCCGCTTGAGTCAATCGCGAGAGATGTAACACTACTATCAAACGCTATAGAATTATCAAAATTGGTATCTTTCGTTCCATCGGCATTTAATCTGATAATATTATTTGCCGTAACTCCTTTATACGTAGTAAAACTACCACCAACATATAGTTTTTCATTAGTATCAAGAATCAAAGAATATACAAGTTCTAAATTTCCAAACGCCGTTGAGTTATCAAACGCTGTGTCTTTGGTTCCATCTGCATTGAGTCTGATGATACTATTTGCTTGAACTCCTTTATATAATTCAAAAATTCCACCAACATACAGCTTTCCACTAGAATTTAAAATTAATCTTAAAACGGAACCATCAAACCCTGTTGAATTATCAAACCCCGTATCTTTGGTTCCATTCGGATTCAGACGAATTATACTATTTGCTTCCACTCCTTTATATAAAATAAAATTTCCACCAACATATATTTTTCCGTTGGAGTCAATCTCAATAGAATTTACTTCCGCGTCAAACCCAGTTGAGTTATCAAACGCTGTGTCTTTGGTTCCGTCTGCGTTGAGTCTAATAATATAATTTGCTTGAACTCCTTTGTATGAAGTAAAAAATCCACCAACATATATTTTTCCGTTGGAATCAATTTTTGTGATATAAACCGACGCAGTATCTGCTGGAATAGTAAACCCTGTTGAATTATCAAACGCTGTGTCTTTGGTTCCATCTGCGTTGAGTCGGATAATACCGTTTGCTGCAACGCCTTTATAACTAGTAAAACTTCCACCAACATATATTTTTCCGTTGGAGTCAATCTCAATAGAATAAACTCCTCCATTAAACCCTGTTGAGTTATCAAACGCTGTGTCTTTGGTTCCGTCTGCGTTGAGTCTAATAATATAATTTGCTGTAACGCCTTGGTACGAAGTAAAAAATCCACCAACATATATTTTTCCGTTGGAATCTATTACAACTACTTGCACGGTGTTGTTGAATGCACCTAATATATTACTTCGTAATTTATTAGTAATAATAATTGAGTTAGTTCCCTCTGGTTTAATAACCATCATATTCATGGATCTATATTCTCCATTTAACGATAACTGATACGAATTAGTCCTTGTGCTCCAACGCCACCAGAACGATTTCCTCCACCTGTTTTAAATGCTCCACTTCCACCGCCGCCATATACAGAACCAGGTAGCCCTGTAAAGCTTACTGCCCCATGTCCGTTTGCACCGTTTCCACCATTTTCCGTGGTTCCTAATCCACCCTCAACACCAGCATCACCACCATCGCCAGTTGATCCTGCGCCGCCACCACCGGCCCCGTTTAAATTAGATCCTATTCCACCTGCACCAGGACGAGCTCTACCACCACGATACGTTGTGTCACCTACGTTGGCAGGTCTACTAAAGTCAATATCGCCGCCACCCCGACCAGAGGTTCCTCCGTTAGCCGCAGATATTCCCCCTTGTCCACCTCTACCAATTACGTCCGTAGTATTCCAGGTAGTATCACCACCGTCAGTTCCATCACCAGTGCTTGCCGTTCCGCCAGTACCGATTGAATACGATATATTTTGTGATGGTGATGAATAAAAAATAGTTTTTTTGGCGTATCCTCCTCCTCCACCACCGCCGCCACCTGCGTTATTAACCGTACATCCACCACCTGCACCACCACCACCCCAACATTCCACCACCACTTCCGTGATTCCTACCGGCTTGGTCCAATTTCCTGCACCGGTCGTAGTAAATGTTTGCACCGTAAATGGAACTTCGGGAACTACTACGGGATCAGCAAATCGTATTGTTCCACCTGAAAATTTCACCCCTTGTAAAAACCTGACTGCCATATCTTATGTCTCCCCGTATGTCATCGCGGTCCAATAGGTCGTTCCTGTCAAGTTCGTATTACTATTAGCGTTGATTACGAAACTTCCTGCTGCCTTACTTTCAATCGTCCAACTTCGTGCATCTTCACCCGTCACTGTGACTGCGTACGATGTGTTGGGGAAAGCGGTTGCAAAATTGACTGTAGCTTTTCTTGGATTACCAGCAAACGAGGTATTTGCAACACTTCCTGCTTTGGTTCGTAATCCCGCGTAGGGTGCGAAACTTGCGGAAGTTGCGAATGATGCGGTAGTAGCAAATGACGCAGATGTTGCAAACGATGACGTGGTTGCAAAAGACGCCGAGACACCAGTTAACTCATTAATTTGCGTTGAACTGGATAGTATTCCCGAAGGAACGTTGGTAATTCCCGTATATGAGATTTGTCCCGAACTTGATACCAACGCCGGTTTATTAGCGACATTATTATATTCTACGTAAGACGCAGTTTCTATCGTCGTAGGCTTATTTTGAATCTGCGTATAATCTACTTGTAAGGAACTACTAAAGATTCCGCTAGGAAGGATTGTGGGTGCGTATGAGGCAGATGTAGCAAATGATGCGGTACTTGGTGTAAACGTGATAGATGTAGCAGCACTTGCAGTTGTAGCAAAAGAACTTGTCGTACTAAAGGACGCCGTTGCTGGTGTAAATGTTATACTCGTGGCCGCACTTGAAGTTGTTGCAAATGACGCCGATGTTGGTATAAACGTAATAGACGTTGCTGCCGATGAAGTGGTTGCAAAAGACGCTGAGACACCAGTTAACTCATTAATTTGTGCTGAACTGGATATTAATGCGGGTTTGTTCGCAACATTTACATATTCTACGTAGGATGCAGTTTCTATCGTTGTCGGTTTGTTTTGGATTTGTGTATAGTCAACTTGTAAGGAACTACTGAAGATTCCGTCAGGAAGGATCGTCGGTGCATAAGACGCAGAGGTTGCAAAGGACGCAGTAACCGTATAGGATCCTGACGTTGCATACGAAGCAGACGTTGCGTTTGCTGGTGTTCCATTAATCCAATTTCCCGAACTATAAATGAGTGCTTGTCCGTTAGATGGTGACGTAACCGTCACATCACTCAAATCATTCAACAATTGTGCTGCCGCTCCTCCGCCCACACTACCCGCTGACGTATTACGGAATAATCCCGCACTAATAATATCATTACTTCCCGTATCTGCCAAATTCGTGGTGTCGCCCTTCATCACCAGATAGCCAACAAACACGGTAAAGAGTGTAGTGGCTGGACCTTCTGCAAATGGATCCGTTAAAATATTGGAAACTGCATTTGCAAGTGACGTATACTTTGCTTGTCCGAAATAAATGTAGTGAATACCCGTCACCGGTTCTATGAAGACCCGTTGAATACTCCATTCGTTGGACGCAAGTGAGGCAGTCGTAAGTCCACCATTATCATACCAACCTGGCTTCAAATCAGTATAGAAATTGTTATTATTTGCATCTACCGTATATGCAGATCCCGACCGATAGATGTAAGCAAGACTTCCTGTACTAACGGAGGGAGATTGATAATCTGACGGGGTTTCGGGATTTTGACTGTAGAATCCCCCGTAAATAAATGCGTTACCTGCTGCACGAGTAAACTTCAACGATCCCGATTGTGCCGTGATCCCATAACCACCCACTTTGATTGGACCGAAGTTACGTGCAAAGTCGGTGAGTTGGGCTGTTTGACTATATTGGGTATTGACTTGTTCACCTTTTGCCGCAATGGCTTGTTGATTGAAATGTCCAACGGCACCTAATGGAATCTTGTCATGATAGTCCAGTGAGGTAAATTTCGTAGAGGAACTTTCCAGAATTCCATTTGCGTTAATAGCAAGATAGGTAACAAATCCTTGAGTGACATCAATACTACCCGTGATTACCGGCCAGTTTACATATGTAACGGTTGGTGAAGAGGCAGATCCAGTATTTGCTCCGTGGTTGACAATAATACCCGAGCCTGACCGAATATGAACTTCACTACCATTAAATCCATTGATTCCACCATGTATTAATCCCGTTTCCAATACGCCTTCAATCCAATCAAAGTTGACCGTGGAATCGGTTTTATGGGTATACCAGAGATCGTTACTAGATCCACTGATATAGAAATATGCGGAATCAGGATCGGGACTGATTGCAATGTCAGTGGGATATAATTCCAACCAACGATGAGCCATTAATGTTTGTGCATGAATATCACTACCAGATACTTCTGCGGGAGTGATAATTGCACCATTAATACTTGCAGTTACTTGTGCGGAACTACTGATTACACCACTTGGTAATATTGTCGGTGCATATGAGGCCGATGTAGTAAACGAAGCAGTTCCAATAAACTCACCCGTAAACGATCCTGTGAACGATCCCGTAAATGGTTCGGTGATATTAGTAAATTGTGTAGAACTGGAAATCAGTGTTGGTTTGTTTGCTATATTGCTAAATTGTACGTATGAAGCAGTTTCAATCGTGGTAGGTTTATTTTGTATATCAGTATAATCTACTTGTAATGAACTACTAAACAATCCATTCGGTAAAATGGTTGGTGCATAGGAAGCAGTTGTCGCAAAGGACGCAGTTCCAATCAATTCTCCAGTAAACGATCCCGTAAACGATCCGGTATTGTCATTTAATATTACAATTGCGGATCCACTTCTCGTATAGAGTTTCCGATCCGCAACGTTAATAGCAAGTTCTCCCACCGACAAGGATTCTGTCGTGGGGGCAACTCCTGGTGTTAAATTACGTTTGTGTAGTATCGTATCTGGCATCTATTACTCTCTTGATATGAACTGTATATAACTATTTTGTGATGATTGGTTATATTCCAAAACGGTCACGTAACGAAATATAATTTTTAAAAACTTCACCTGCCGTTAAACCACGATTATATATTTTTACTGCCGCAATTCTTCCATCCATATAAAACGGTGATGCCGCAGGTGATCGTCTTCCAATTTTTATAGGAACTGCTGGTTCTCCTCCATATGCTTCAGCCGTGGTAGGTGAGTTGGTTCCAGGTATTTCCACACCATTTAAATATACTTTTGCAGTATTTGATGCTACCGTTGTGGTATTTGTAGTAATAATTGACGTTAAGTTATACCACGTGTTACTATTCAATAAAGAATTTCCAGAAAACCAATTTAATGGATATCCTCCCGTAGTTCCATTTTTTGCCCCCACGAATATTTGTCCATTAAGACCTCCATACACCGCCCAACCCCCAACGTCTAATGCTTTAGTAACAAGCATTCTATTAAAAGTCAACGATGTGAAATTAAACCACACATCCACCGTAAATGTTGTATTTGCAAAATCAAATGTAGAATTGGCAGTATTTGCTATATCCGCATAATGTGAACTTGCTGATGTAAACAGTATACTTCCACCGTTTGCACTGTTAAACGTTGGTCCGTTGATTAATGTTGCATTTCTTGAATTTCCTGTCAGGTCTGTCCATGTAGTTCCACTACCGGGGTATGATGCTCTATTTCCTGCGTCTAAATTAATAACCAATCCCGCCGTAGTTATTTGTGGAACAGCAACCATACCCCCAGGATTACCCGATGATGCCCCAGAAAATCCGCCAGGATTTCCACTACTCGTAAATGACCACGGCATTAGTAGAATCCTCCGTCAATGAAACTGGCACTTAATGCATAGGATGATGTTGCGGGAGTAAAGGTGATGGAGGTTGCCGCTGACGCTGTTGTTGCGAAAGATGCTGTAGTTGGCGTAAACGTAATACTAGTTGCCGCAGATGCAGTGGTAGCGAATGATGCACTAGTTGGAGTAAACGTGATAGACGTGGCAGCAGAAGCGGTAGTGGCAAATGAGGCAGTTGTTGTTCTTACTGCCCAACTACTAGTTCCAAAAAATCCTACTGCATTATCTAGTGAACTTGTATAAGATGATGCTGATACGTTACCTTGGACTTGAAGAGTTGCATTAATCGTTGTTGTTGTTCCAATACCAACATTACCTGCTTGCATCCATATATCATAGGCAACTCTATTATAATCAAAAAATCCCCAACCAGTTGAAGTGCCAGGAGAAACTTCTATACCAACATTATTAGTTCCCCGTTCAATTCTAAATGCACGTGATGCCGTAGATAATACATGTAAATGACTAAGCGGTACTGTTGTACCAATACCAATATTACTTCCAGCTTGAAATAGATTACTGGAACTTTGTGCGGTTGCACTACTCCAGAGTGGAACGTAGTTTACGGTACCACCATTTAAACTATTTGCTCTTGTTGCAAATGATGCCGTCGTACTGAATGATGCTGAAGCCGGTGTAAAGGTAATGGACGTAGCTGCAGAGGCTGTTGTCGCAAACGAACTAGATATTACATTATTTGCCCAGCTACTCGTTCCAAATAATGACCCCGTGATTCCATTCGTGACACCCAAACTACCCGATATTGCAAATGATCCTGACGTAGTAAACGATCCACTAAAGACTACGATGTCGGTAGTTAGTAGTAATGATCCAGTAATTGTCTGGGTTCCATTAAAGGAGTTGGATCCCGTTGTGGCAAATACTGCCGATGATGTATTGTTTAATAATTGTGCGTTTTGTGCAAACGATGCGGTTGACGGTGTAAACGTAATACTAGTTGCTGCCGAAGCCGTGGTTGCAAATGACGAACTTACAGTAAACGAAGATGTTTGTGAAAAACTCGCAGTAGTAGCAAACGATGCAGTCGTTATAGAACCACTAAACGATCCCGTATTGATTTGTAGAGAACTGGAGATTAACGTCGGTTTGTTTACAACATTATTGTATTCTACATAAGAGGCAGTTGCAATTGTTGTGGGTTTGTTTTGTATTCCATTATAATCTACTTGTGCCGAACTACTAACGGTTCCTATAGGTAATACCAAACTTCCACTAATTGTACCTAGAACACTTAGTGATCCCGTAAATTGATGTGTGTCATCTGTACTATCACCAAACTTTGTAGAGCCACTTTCATATATTACCGATGATGATATAAATTCAATATTAAATTGTTGCGCGGTAATCGTGTCGGTGACAATTAAACTACCCGTAATAGTTTGTGATGCTTTAAATGCATTGGATCCGGTAGTAGTAAATATATTGTAATTTTGAACTTGTGTAGAACTAGAAACTATTCCGTCTGGTTTATTTGCTAATGTACTCCAATCACTTGCCGCTCCTTCAACATAACTTGCCGTGATTGCAAATGAAGCCGTTAAATTATTTACCACATTTTGTAGTACATTTAAACTACCAGTGACATTTAATGAACCGGATAGTTCGTGTTGATTGTTATCTCGTAATGTTAATTTGGTGGTCATCATCACATCTTCGCCACCAACGAACAACATGATTTCTTCGCCAGGGTCAATTGCACCTAAATGTAAATGCCCACCCGTAGAATACACATACGAGTCATTCGGTCCACCAATGGTTCCAGTATACGTTTCACCATTAATTCCCATGTTGACGAAGTTCGTATTTTCGTCACCATTATTGGCAGTTGCTACGATGTCACTGGATACGGAGTTACCGGTCCCCGTATTTTTCATATTAATTTGTGCGTAATCGTCTGTTAGACCAAGTGCCGTAATAACGTTAAAGGTTGCAACAGATGGTACTGCTTTTACACGTAGTGCATCTGGAGCACCTGCTATCACTTCTGATGTATTGATTCCCACACTACCAGACGGGTCAATAAACACCCGAGCATTATTATCGGCATCTCCAGGACCCGTGAATAAAATAATACGTTTGTCTGGAGATAGATTTCCAATTAGTAAGTCACTTCCTGTGGTGAATAGATATGCGTCTAATGGGTCACCAATTTCGTCAGTTCGCGAATATGTGCTAGAATTGATACCCATGCGAATATATCCACCGTCATCAGTACCTGCGTCAGCAGTAGCAATGAAGTTGGTGGACGCAGATACTCCACTACTAATATTCCGAATATTTACACGATACGAATCATCAGATGAACCGTGAGCATAGATAACATTTTTAACACCCGTCTCGCCCGAGTGAACGGCAAGAGTTTCACCTACTGCGGAATGAAAATGCGGCGCAGTATCATATCCAATAAAAACACCTTTAGTGGTTTGATATATGATACTGGACGTGAGTTCGTTTGCCCCCGAGCCCGTCCACATTGGAATATATCGGGAGGTTCCGCCCGTTACCTTATCTGCTATTGATGCAGTTCCAATAAATGATCCGCTAAATGATCCCGTATTAATTTGTTGTGAACTAGACACCAGTGCTGGTTTATTTGCGACATTATTATATTCTACGTAGGACGCGGTTTCAATCGTGGTGGGTTTATTTTGGATCTGCGTGTAATCTATTTGCGTGGAACTACTCACGAGATTTGGTGGAAGTTCCGTAGAATTTAGTGCATAACTTGCCGTTACTGCAAACGATGAGGTGGTCGCAAAAGATGCAGTACTTGGAATGAACGTAATAGATGTAGCAGCAGATGCAGTAGTTGCAAATGACGCAGATATTACATTACTTGCCCAACTTGCGGTTCCAAACAAAGATCCCGTTAAAGGTACTGATCCAGAAGAAAATCCTTTTGCGCCAACATATTTATAAAACGAAATATTTGGTGGCATGTTTCCTGGGACCGTACTATAAAACGTTACCAGACCTGCATCCGTATCTACAATCCAATCACCTTCACCGAATGCAATAGTTCCTCCAATATTATTACGAATGACATAATTATAAGACGACCCATCGCCATAGTTGAATGGAATTGCATCAATTAATAAAGAACTCGTAAATGCGTTGGTAGTACCAGGAACAGCACCAAGAGGAGCATTTTGCCAATACTGGACGACGCCACTCGTTTGTCCATTACTTAACGCAGGTGCAGTACTAGGTATAAGATCGGCTTGAGTCCATATTTGATTCGTATATACCGCAGAACGACCAGGAAACGAAGTTTCATTAAAAAACTCACGTGAAGAAGTCGTTTGTCCTAATCCTAACCATTTTTTAAATAGTAGTAATGCTTGTTGTGCAGTAGTTAGTGCCATATATAATCCTATACTTGCGTAATAGTTACGCCAGAGAACGATCTAGTACTACCAGCCAATGATGATGATGGAATACCCACTCTAATAAATACTCTTCCAGTTCGTGGAGTGCCGCCGAAAGTAACAACTTTGGTAGTTGCTGTACTACTTCCCACCACTAATGCAGGATCTCCATTGTTGGTGGGGGTTCCGGTTCCAGGATATGCAGTTGAACCATCAATCCACCCATTAGTAGGTATTGATCCGGACACTCGTACATATAATCGCATTGATCCAGAAGTTATCACTCCAGTAAATGCAGCATTTGTTCCCGTAAACGCCACACTTACGTTTGATGCGGCAGTTACTGAACCACTAAATGTAACCCAACGAACTGCTTCTCCTGGGAATGATGCTGTAGTGTCCCCCGCCAATCCTCTATAATCGGGTCCGGCTAATGGGTAATTGGATACATAACTACTACCACTTGGATAATGATAGACATTATTACTCATTTGTAATTCTCTACTACCCGTCAAGTTTACCGATGCAGTCCATAAATTTCCTGCCCCAGAAATATCAGTGGCAATATTTGGATACCAACCAATACCCGAACGACACCGTGCCGTTTCATTACTAATTGTATCTACTCTAATTGGTAATGTAGGAGTCCACGTTGCCGTTGCCGTAGTTCCCGCGGAGTTATATGCAGTAACCGTATAAGTACTGGCAACCGTATATACGTTTGTTGCAACGGTTAATGTGATAGACGAACTAACCAGAGAAGCAGATGTCGGAGGTACTGATGGTAGCGTTGCGTTTACTGACGGTGCTACCGAATTATTTCCTACCGCAGAAAATATTCGTGTACCATTATAAAATTGACTAACTGCATTAGACGCAGTTGTGGCAATGAGTACAGTTTCTCCCGTTGCCAACGTAGGAACGCCAGACACAAATCGGGTAGATCCGCCCGTTGAAGAACCCGTCACTACGGTAACTACTGGGGTTGATGGGTTATCCAAATACCACGTGAATACTGGCGTGTTACCTGTGGTGGAATGTAATAATCGGTAGGTGTGTGGTCCAAGTGCTAAACTTCTGGTTGCTGCGACAGATGCAAGAAATCCTTTCCAGAATCCTTGCTGACCAAACGTTCCATTATATGGGTCTAAATCGGCGGTCACAATTAAATCACCAAACGTACCAACATCTGATGCAGTTGTAAAGACATCTTGTGATAGAGGTGCAACCACTCCATCAACTTCTGCTTGTAACGTTCCCGAATCAGCATCAAATGATAAGGTAGTTCCAGATCCACTGGTTGCCGCGGCAAATGTCCAACTTGCTGTAGGACGTGCGGTTACCGTAATATTACTAAATGATGACGGAGTTGCACCACTTGCAGTAAATGCTGTATATGTGGTTGCGTTCGTCGTTAATGTACGGGTACTTAAATTAGCAGGCTTTGCTGGAGCTAGTCTTCCCAAAATAGTTTCAATTTTATCAAACGCATCTTCTGCTTTATCGCCAGAGCCAATGCCTGATACGTTTCCAGCTGCCCCGCCATATGCCCCATCAGTAGGCAATCCAATTATTACTATTCCGCCTGATATATAGGAGGCTGTTACTGCCAGGGACGCGAATGATGCTGTGCCAAAAAATCCACTTGCGGTAACAGATCCAGATACTTCAATACTACCGCTTGATATTAACCCTTTACGGGCAATAAATTCATTCGCCATATTATCCCTTTTTCACATTTCCAAAGGTTAAAAAAAAGGGGTGGGTAGGATTAGTACCCACCCCTTATATGTAAGTAGTTCTTAGAGTAACTTCGTTGATGTTTTAATCGTCCACGTGCCGGAGGTAACAGTAAACTTTAATCGCACATTTCCAGAGTTGGTATCTACAGTGAAATCTGCATTTCTAGTATTTCCGATATCGTTTGTTGATGTATCGGTAAATTCTATTGAACCACCCGTCCATATTGACATGACCGTTCCTGTACGGAGATTTGCTCCACTCTTGAGAACATAATCAAAATGTGCTGCATCAAAACTTCCGGTGGCCAAACTTAATACAACTTCATTTGTTGTGGGACCGGCAGCAACATAAGTACTAGACGTTTGAAATGCACTTCCAATGGTTGCTCCACCACTTAACGTGACTGCATCAGTGGTAGTTGCACCTTGTGTTGTAATTTGTGCAAGAGTAATGTTACGTGTACCACCAAGTGTAACGGTTCCGCCATTGATGGTAATATTGTTGGATGTAACTTCACCACCAGTAACCGTAAAGTTTGTACTGTTAAATGATGCAACACCCTTTGTTGTTGTTGTTGCATTACTACCACTGATGGTGAGAGTTTGTCCATTGGCGGTTGCTACAACGCCGTTGGTTCCACTGACAATTAATCCTTGTGTTTTAAGATTAATTGTACCGGTACCACTTTCTGATCCTGTGACACTTAATGTACTAACAACACCGGTAAGATTACTACCATCCCCAGAGAATCCCACCGAAGACGTAATTGCTCCAGTAACATATAATCCCGCTTCAACGTGTGTCCGTCGTGAAGGAAATTCCACATACATGGAACTTGAGGCAAGACCCGTATCAATATGATCACCGCCTGATGCTACTGGAATACGACCTGTTATTAATTCTGCTTCGTTTCCTAAAGCACCCGTATTTTTTGGACCCGCTATAATTACTGCGCTATTGTATGCCGATCCACTAAGATTTTCGTAAATGAAGTGATGCGCTAAACTATCCCAGTATATGGATGCAGTGGTCGGAGAAGAGGATCCCGAGTCAATTACCGACAATCCACCGAATCGTACTAAATCATTCGTATTAACAACAATCTTATTATCTGCTACATTTAATTGCGATGAGGTTACGTATTGTACCGACGTTGATACTGCGGTGAGTAATCCCGTGACGGTTAAACTACCCGAAATATTTACGTCTTTAGCAATTCCTACTCCACCTGCGACAATTAATGCACCATTATTAAATACAGTACTATTTGTCGTGTTGGATATAGTTTGTACACCAGTAAAGGTATTAGACCCAGTTGTTGCAATAGTAGCAATTCCTGTTGTGTTACGTACATCAACTTGTACCGAACTACTGAAGACACCTTCTGTATTAAGTTTGGTTTTTACACCGTTTGTAAAATGGGTTGATCCCGTATCAAGAGATAATGTACGGGTAGTTGTAATATCGCCACCACCACTTAAACCATTACCGGCACTAATTGATACGGAACTGTGATCAATGTGTTCGTTTGCTACGAAGTTGGTTGTTAAATCGTGATCAATTTGACTTGATGCGGATACTAATGCTGGTTTATTAAGAACATTTGCATATTCTACGTTTGTTGCAGCAACGCCGGTTAATTGACTACCGTCTCCCTTAAATGACCCTGTAAATGATCCTGTAAATGGTGCGGCAAGATTGGTGAATTGTGTAGAACTGGATACTATGCCGTCTGGGATGTTTGATAATCCCGAATATGATATTTGACTTGATTGTGAAACAAGACCCGATACTCCAATCGTAACAGTATTATTTGTTACAGTTGCCGTAACATTACTGGATCCACTGAATACCAATCCTTCCGTTTTAAGGTTTACCGAATCAGTTCCTGATGTAGAACCCGTGACCGATAGTGTGGTAGCAATGCCTGTTAGTTGACTACCATCTCCAGTAAATGAACCCGTAAATGATCCGGTGAATGGATCCGTGATCGTATTAAACTGCGTTGATGATGAAACTAATGTTGGTTTATTTAAAACGTTTGCAAATTGTACACTGTCTGCTGCTATATTTGTGAGGTACTGACCACTACCTCGGAAATTCACTGCTACGACATCGCCGGAAGCAGTAATATCACCATTGACACTAGTAGACCCAGTGGCTACTATACCATTGGCTAATACTATTAAACCTTTTCTAGCTATAAATTCATTCGCCATAGCAGAATCTCCAAAAGAATATATCTATAAATATTATAATAGGTTAGGAAACAGTTTAAATAAGAATTGAATACTCCAAGTTCCAGTTCCGGATCCTATACTTAATGCTCGCAATCTTATATTATCTCCTATTCTAATAAGATTAAACGATAAATCTTCAGTACTTCCTATATCTGTGTTAGAAACGTCGGTATATGTCGTAGTACTTCCGCTCCATGATCCTATGATGAATCCAGACCGAATTCCCGATGTTCTCTGAGCGGTATATTCAATTGATACACCTGAAAAGCTCTGTACTGATATTGGTGGATCAATTACTCTGGTTTCGTCATATACTCCGGTGACTACCGACGAACTTAGATACACATTTGATGTATCTGATTTTACTTGAATTTGCGTTGACTGAATTGATGCGGTTACACTTGATGGAGTTATTATCTGATTGTTGATATACTCTACCGTTTGCACCGAACTTGACACAATTCCTGTCGGTTTATTAATAACCTCATTCCATCCAACGATAGCTCCACTTACATACGAAGCCGTTATTGCATATGACGAAGTTATTGCTTCTGTTACGGAACCCGTGATGGACGGGATAGTTGCCGAAGTTCCTACCGTTAGATTATTACCAACAAATAAATCATTTGATGCACTTAAATTAGTATATACCGAAGAAGCACTTGCCGCCACACTTAATGCAAATAATGCATATGACGCAGTATTTGCTGTATTAGAATTTAACGCAAGTGATGATGTAACTGCTCTTGTTGCAAAACTTGATGTAGTTGCTTTTAATGCGTATGAAGCACTGATTGTAGATTGTGCTGTTTGTACATATGAGGCAGTGTTTGCTGTGTCTGCTGTTTGTACATATGAAGCAGAATATGCAGATATAGCAATTGCAGGTAACGAGCCTGTTCTATATACTACCAAATCCGGTGGTTGTATTTCTACAGTATAGTTATTTCCCTGCTGAACATTGACACTTACATCAGGAAGTGCTAATGCAATTTTATTTGTGTCAGTATTTTCTCTGACAACAACCGTTATATTTGGTATTCCTAGATTAAGTGAACCACTCATCAATCATTTCTCGTAGCAGTAGGACGGACGGTCAACGTACCTTCTAATATTCTTCGTGTTATTGGTGCAACGGATCCGCTAGTCATATTTACATCGTACACGTATTTTCTTGAACCGAGATTCATTGTTTGCGTTGGTGTTAATTCCACCATAATACTACCAGACGTATACGGTAAATATTTTGTAATATTTAATGTAGCTGCAATTTCTTCCGTTGTATAATTTTCTCTTACTTGACCAATAAATGTATAATCTGTTATATTGAATGCCGTAATTCCGTCATCGCTAATAATTGTGGCAGCAAACCGAAACGTTTCACCTTGGCCAAATTGAAAATCTGTAAATTCTGCCATATATTTCTCGTTACAAGGACTCTAGTATAAATATCAAAAGTTATGTTATTAATATAAAAAAACTCCCGCAGGTTAATGCGGGAGTTTTAATACAACTAATATAATATTAGTAGTTGAGTACGCAGTAATCTGGTTGGATTGTTACGGTAAATTCTACTTGTTCATCTGCTCCCCAATCCATTTCAGCAAAATTAACTTCTGTAATTTGTGCTCCTTTAATGATCCATTCTTCTACCTTATCACCTACTGGTCCAAGAACGTTGAGAGTTAAATCCTTTTTATAGAACTCAAGGTAACCATCACGGCCAGTTACTGATTCATGGTGAAGACGAACCCATTCCATCACTGCTTGTGCACCAGAAGGAACGATTGGATCATATAGTGTCATCTGCATGGTACCCCACTTACTTTTGCCCTTTACATATCTTTGAACATTGATATGATCAAGTGGCTTTGCTTCTTGTGTTAATGTAGGACGAGCAACCTTTTTGACGATATATGAAGGAATTCCATCCATGTATAGGATGAAACGATTCTTCATCTTTGGTTCAAATGCTGTGAAGAACAGCTCTTGTTCAGTTACTAGATTTGCCATGTATAATCTCCGAAAGGATTTCTAACTATAAATATGTAATATTTTGAAATTGTGGAGGGAGGTTTTACGCTCCCTCCACGTTTTCAATTTATGCCGTTGGGAATGTAGCGCCCGTTGGAAGTACGTTGAAATCAAGGATGATGAATTCAGCGGTACGGGTTGGTTGGAGATAGAGTTGTCCGTAAAGGATATTTCTATCAATCAAGTCCGGTGTATTATTGGTTTCATCCATAATGACACGGAATGCGTACAAACCAGAACGTTCTTGGACACTTGCCAAATATGGGTTGACGATGTTCAAGAAACGATTGCGTGTGGATTCTACGTTTTGTTCAAACACGAGGTAACGTGAAGCACTTGCAATATATTTCTTCACAGCAATTAACAACCGGCGGACATTGACACGATCAAGTGCTGATGGACGACGTTGTAGTGTCTTTTGACCCCACACACAGATGCCCTGTCCAGGGAACTGTGCGATTGGGTTAACCTTACCTTCATAGAGAGTATCACGACTTGCTTGTGGGAGACGGACCTTCACACCCACTGCACTTGCAATACCACCACGGTTCAACCCTGCTGGTGCAAACCATTCTGCTGCAACGTTGTCGTTGTATGCATAGATTTCCGGAAGGATAACTGACGGTGGTACCCAAATTAATTTATTGGTATTAACATCAATTACTCTCAACCACGGATAATAAGTTGCTGCATAGTTACTATCAATTTCCCCTGCTTTTGCTGTTGCCGTTGCAAGTGTAGCATTTAATCCAGTCGTGTCCATGATGTAGAATGCGTCACCACGATCTTCACAAAGACTTAACGCTTCATTTGCAACATATGAATGGAAATCATAGATAACACCAGGTAATACCAAGAGGTTAAAATCCCATTGATCTGGATTACTGATAGCGTTTAGTGCTTTCTTATATGCCTTTGATCCGGCTGCAACCGACGTTGATAAATCAAATCCTTGTGAATTATTTGACAATATGTCACCACCTAACTTAATATCACGTGCTGGATTTAGTCCGTCAAACCCGCCAAAGAACGGTACAGAAAATTTACGGTAAATGAACGAATTATCATCGGTAAGTGAAATTGATGCAGAGAACTGTGATGATGATCCACTTGGAACTTCAACCAAATTTTCTAAGTTAAACGCAGTTCCAACTATAATTGGGTTGGTGTTATTTGGATCCGATACTGGATTTAAATACGATTCGTTTGTACCATTTGCTACAGAGAAATCCCATCCATAATAATATCTCTTATCAATAGACTCCGTAGTATATCCTTCCGTTGTACCACTAAGCCAACGTGATGTTACATAATTTGGTGATGCAAGATTTATTGCAGGTAGTCTTATACTTGATTCCAATGTTCCAAATCCAAATGGGAGAGCACTATCTGGAATTACCGAATCATTCATTTCTACGTATACGTACTGTGAATTATTTGGGAAATCACCTTGATAATACATTTCACCCGTGACTTGATCTTCTGTTGGCGCACTATTACCAATCACTCGTGCAATATATTGTGGACTATCTGGGTCCAGTGTTAGATTATCGTATTGTTCAAGTATTTCTTGACGTGCATCCGTATCATCATATTTACGGATTACAAGAGAAAATGTTCCCCACGCATATTCAACATCGCTACTTGGTTTCATGTTTAACAAGGATACTTTAATTTCTCTGTTTGCACTGTTTCCATCACCCAATGTATGAAGTTTAAATAGATCAACATTTAAATTTGCAATTGTTTGTGATTGAATCCAAGGTGTATGTGCGTTAGAATATCCCGCATCAAGAAAGTTTAATGCCGTACTGGACGTAGTTGCGGATACTATAACATCTTGAAATACCCCAGTTGATGTTTTTGGATATGTGGTTACTGTCGTAAGTGTTCCCGTTGAACTTGAACTTACGATAAACATGATATTTGATGCAGACGTTGCCGTATATTGTGTTAGTAACAATGAGGCAAAATTTACACCAGATCCAGTAACAGCTACGCTAGATAACTTAGTAGTATCTAGATTGGAAAATGATGTAGTTGGTATAACATACTTAACAAGACTTCCCGTAGAAACACCAGCCGGAACGTCACTTGCATTCAATGATTGTGATGCAACTGATAATCCCCCTATAGTACCGTATGATCCTACTTCTGTAACTGCATCTGGGAATATTGCGTAGATATAGGAGTTTTTCGTTGTAACGGGACTGTATCCCAGTAAATTTCCTAGATATCCATTTGAATCAGGATTGACACTCAATCCTGATTGGTTTGAAATATCCGTTCCTGCTGCAGTATCTACCGATAATGTGAAACTAGTTCCAGATCCAGTTGCAGTAACACTGTTGATTGTATTCCCAGTACTACTTGGGTGGATAACTGCAAATAATTTATTTCCACCGGATCCTGACACATAAACAAGTGCGGGGATTGTGGTTGTATTACTGTATCCTTCCGTTCCAAGAACACGAACGATGGTTGCTACACCAGATTCACGTAGATAATTTTTTACCGTTAACCCTGTGTAGTGATTTGCATCGGCTTCACCAAAACGGGTAACATATTCTTGTTGACTTCTTACAATTGTCGGGATAAATGCTGGACCCTTTGGTGTTGGTCCAATAAATGCGCCCCCAATTTCACTGATACCCTGGGTTAAGAAACTTAAGTCTCTTTCCCGTGTGAAAACTCCAGGGGAAACAATTCTTTCATTTGCCATACGAATCCTCCAAATGGGTTATATTATTCTGTTATTTCTCCGGTATCAAAATCAATATCACCGGTTCCATATTTTTGCTGCAACTTTTCGTATAAAACCCTTTCTTTTTCTTGGAATTCTGTAAACCGATTTTCTTGCGTTTCAACAAGTAGGGATAACTCTTTTAGATTATTTTCTAGTATTTTTTTACTTAAATGAAGTTCACCCAGTGTGGTTATTATTTCCAAGTATGTTTCCCGAAGACTCTTCAATTCTTGTAATTCTTCATCCAAAACCTTTTTCATAAACACTCTCTTTTAAAGTTCTATACATATCATAAATATACAAAACAAATCTCAAAATATCATTTATTTATTGGACCCGTGATGACTTCGGTGTCAAATACAACCTTTTTTGGCGAGTATTGCAGTTTTGTGGTTTGTTCTCGGTTGCCGTTTTTATCTAACGTACTCTGTGGAAGTATATATGCTTTTACGTCAACGGTAAATTTACTTCTGACCAATCGTGAACTATCCGCCGGTAATTGAACCGTATTTTCAAATTGACCAATCTTTGAAATAAATTTATAGTTATTTATCTCGCCCCAATATTCGTTGCTTTCAAACGACAAATTTTCTATTACTTTATTCATTTGTTCTGTGAATTCTGTCCACACAACCCCTTCATATGTTATATCATAAAAATCTGGCATGACCGATGAGTGATACACCTGACTAGGAGTTATGCCATTTACTAACGCAAACCTGTCATAAATATTTCTTGAGTTCCATCCGGTTTTAAATGTATATGTTTGATATTTGTTTGTTGGATTATTGATGCTATTTTCTTTTAGTCCTGTTCGTGCAATCATCATGATAGGTAACATAATCATCCCGTTCTTATCTCGCAACGCTCCATCTTGTTGTGCACTTTTCCATCGTTCTGGATTTCCATATATGACTGGAACGGGTATTTGTTTACCTTGTTGTGACACCACTGGTTTTATATTATTTTGCAGATACCGTAATATTGCAGTATCTATTGTTTGTAATCCAATCTCAACTTGTTTACTCACTCCCGGTTCGTGTTTTGTATCAAACCCACGATTATATCTGTTACGTACTGTAGAATTGTTTACGTCAAATGTTGGACGGTTCATATATGCGTATCCTCAAGATTAATATTACTTTTACGAGTTAAGTGCGATTGGCATATAATGGCTTGATTATATTCTGGTCTACCGGCAATTAGTTGTGCCTCGTTAATATTATCAATTGTATAATAATTTTCATTATATTTGATGATATCTCCAACATCAGGATATACATTTACATCTTGTAATATTTGTCTTACAAACCTAAATTCAACGTTTTTTTGGGTAATATCATATCCAAATCCATCGTCAGTTGCTGCAGTCTTTTTTGGGTATTTAATTAATCCATTCAAACTAATGCCTTTGTAATATGTTTTTTCAGTTGATTCCCCGTATATGTTTACGTTGACTACATCATTTATTATTTTATATAATATGACTTCAACGTCAATAACATCAACTACGATTTCTCGGTTGATATGTTGAAAAAATTGATAATCTCTTGCAGAAACGAATCTTGGCATGTTATCCTATAAAAATTTGAGTAGGAACGTGTACAAAAATACTTTGCATTGCTTGTGCATTTTCCATCTGTTTTTTCAACTGTGCTTGCATACCAGTTTGTTCTAAGGTTTCACGAATTTCTTCTATCAATCCTTTCTTTTCTTCAGACGCTTCTCGGCGAAGTGTTTCTCCATCCATTCGTATTGTTGCGTCTGGTATTGGAATTTCTTGATATTTTGATCGTACGTTACCTAGTAATTCTTTTGCCAAAGCTAGTGTGTACCGATAAATCCACAACCGTCCAATGCTATTGATATTTTTATATTGAATGTTTTCATATGGAATATTAGATAAATCTGAAACCACACTATTTTCTGATCCCGATTGAATTACTCCGCCAATTCCATTATTAGACGATCCATTTTGTTTATCACCTACTACCATATAATCAAACCAAATAGTTGTATTTTTTGTAAATATGGGGGTAAATTTAACAACGTTATTGGATACACTAAAACTATATTGACTTTTACGAATCATATCATTCACTTCAATTGCTTGAATACGGAGTAAATCTTCGTATGCAGGCATCATCACGAATGTCACGGGCGGTGAATATCCATCAAATCCAAATTCACTCATCAAGTTAGTTAATCCAAGACCCGTCGTTGCAAATGGGTCATAGTAACGAGCAATGGCAGGTGGCATATAGTGATAGATACGACGAATTTCTATAGCAGACCCGCTTTCATATGGATCTGCCCACAATGACTTCAAATCATATGTTTGTTGATACGCAGACGCACTGATATATCCTCGTTTTATTGTAACATTTCCACCGCTTTCTGCTTCTGTTCCGTATTGAGCGGATAATTTAACCAATTGAGGTAGTGGCGTTGCTAATATATTTCTTTGAGTAATATTAATACTTGTGTTCATTCCCTGCAAAGCAAACATATGTTCACGTGCATTGAATTGATTTACCTGATTACTGTATGTTGTAATTGCTTCCTCTAAGCATGCATAAATTTGCTTATGTGTTAATTCTACATCAACGACAGGATATCCCAGTCGTCTAGCAACAAACGTGGCAACTTCTGGCGCTTCTTGTTGAAATTCCACATCCCCGTCATAAAAACCAAACGGAGTTGCATTAACAGGACTAATTCGTGTTTCTTCAAATATTATAGGTTCACGATTCTGCATACATGCCCTCTATTAGAGACATATATAAATATCAAATACCACATGTTAACCATGACTTATAGATAATAAAAAGGGTGGTCCGAAGACCACCCAATTTATTAACCACGTTACGAATTGTATTAGACTTGTGCAAGCTTGTCGATGTAGATCTTGCCGAAGAATTCTGGACGGACGATCTTCTTTGCGTAACGTGTCATCACACCACGGCGTGGCGTGAAGTTGTTTGGATCGTACACAAGTGGTGTCATGATCAATGGAATGTATGGGGCATAGACTGCACCAGTTTCCAAGAATTGTGAACCACGGAAGCCCATAAGAAGAACATTTTCCTTCATATATGGGTTCTTGTATACGGTGTAACGGTTTTGGAATGAACCAATCTTGGTTACACCAGCAGCAAATTCCATCTTGTCACCATCTGTTCCAGCTTGGAAGCCAGGGATGGTTTCGAGAATTGTTGCAACCGTTGGTGAAACCACTGCAAAGTTTGCACCACCACGCATTGTGAGTTGGTGGATACGGTTACTGACCTTTTGCATCTTCTGACCAAGTGTTTGGAACCAGGTCATGTTGGTCCATGCTGTTCCTGTGAAGGATGAAGCGGCAAATGCTGAACCGTTCCATGTTGAACCGATTTCTGCTGACCAGTATTCGGTTGTTTGTGCTGCATTGATCAACATGTCAAGAATTTCAAGGTCAATTTCTGTTGCAACATAGTCTGACAACATACTGGTCAATTCTGCTTCTGCATCAACTGAGTGGTATGCATTCAAGTCTTGTGCAAGTTCTGGTGACCATACCGCCTTCAACTTACGTGTCTTGGCAACGATGGTTTCACTCTTGAGTTCCAAATCAATTTGTGGAATGTTCAAATCAGTTGAACCATCACGATCTTCAAAATCACCACGTGTTGTATCGGTTGGTTGCTTGACCCATGTTACTGCTTGGAGAGGGGCAACACCACCGAATGAACTATTGACGATGAAGGTTACGTTTGTTCCATCATACTTGGTAAATTCAGGAAGAACCAATGCACCAAAATCAATTCCTGAACCACTTGGTACGAATGTACGTACTGCTAACCAATCAGCATTTGGTAATACACCTGCACTTACTGTGTATTTCTTCAATGAACCGGTTGCAACGTATGTATCGTTGAAATTTACATCAGCAAATGAAACCGATGCTGAAGTTACTGCAAGTGAACTTGTTGTTGCGTTGTTAATGGAGTATCCAAACCGTCCTGCACCATACAAACCACCCGCATCCGTGTTTCCAAATCCACCCCACGTTGAACTTGCAGCTGTTCCATAGAGTGATGTAGCAGACGTTTGTCCGTTACGTGTGTTGCCATACTTGAAATCCATGTAGAAAACAAGTCCGGCTGGGAGGTTCATTGGTTGAACTGAGACGAAGTTCTTACTTGCAATGCTTCCGAAAACCTTACGAACTAATGGAAGTGCAACACCTGCCCATTGTTCACCACTTGTTCCGGCTGAGTTTGTCTTACTGTTTTCTTGGAGAAGTTGCGTTGCTTGGTTTTCCAACATAACCGCCATACCTTGACGATCATATCCCTTCAACCCTTCCAAAAGACCTGAACGTTCCCACTTACCTGCTAATTTGCGGGTTTGATCAATGACGTGCTTATGTGCACTACCTGCTTCGTTGATAAATTCTTGTACATCTGACATAATGGTAAATCTCCTATAATATTAGATAATTCCTGCGAGTTCTTGTAAACGACGAGCTACCGTATTTTCAACGATAACTTCTTTCTTTGGTGCCGTTGTTGGAGTTGCCTTAGAGGCTAATCCTTCGGTAACAACTTTCTTGCGTGATGTGTTGAACGTCTTTGCTGCTGTTGCAAGATTTTCAACTAATGCTGTGTATACTAACTTCACTTCACGAACCGTTGTTGCACGATCAAATGATTCCACAATGCGAATCTTTTGTTCGTTGGTCAAAGAGTCCTTACGGAACATCTTGTTTGTGAAGAGTAACTTAGCATTTAATAAGTTAACTTCTTGTAAACGGCCTCGGAGAATATTGACTGCTTCCCGATATTGTGCCAATTCGTTCTTGAGTCCCGCAAGTTTAGCAGCCATTGCTTTTTTGGCGTCATGAGCATCTGGCTTTGCGCCCATTTCGTCTTCGTCGGCTTCAAGTTCTGCAAGAATTGCTTCAAGATCAAGTTCTTCTTCACCTTCTTCACCAGCTTCCATATCGTCTTCAACGACTGGTGCTTTGGCAAACTTTGATGGATCTGCATCTTGAGTTTCGTGTGAAACTTCATTTTTCTTCCATCCTTCCTTCTTCATTTCTTCCTCTGCTTCTGGAGCCTTTTCAGCTTCTGGAGCTTCTTCCTTCTCTTCTGCTTCGTCTTCGTGTTCTGCTTCTGAAAGACGTGCAATATCTTCTTCTAATTCCTTGATTACTTCGTCAAGGTCAAAATCACTTTCGGACCAATCATCGTACCAATCCGTGTGACTATCTTCTTTATTTTCACCACCGTCGCCAATTGCCGATGTGTCAAATGCATCATCAGATGGTTCCTTGTTATCGGAAGCGCCAACTGTTGATGAATCGGCTGGGAAGTCTGCACCTCCTTCTGCCTCAGCGTCTTGGTGTGGAAGTTCTTTTACTGATTCTTCTTTCACTTCTTCCTTTTCTTCCTCGCCTTCCATTGCTTCAACACGAAGACGACGGGCAATCATATCACGAATTTGTGGTGTAATTGCTTCTTCTAAAACGAGCTTTGCGTTCGCAACAGCAGTTTCACGAACTGCTTCTGCGTCGGCAATGGCTTCTTTTAAAAGCTTGTTGGTAATTTGTGCCATATTATGTTACTCCTATAAGGATTAGAAACAGATATTAGGATCTGTTATTAAAATGTAATAAAATACCACCAATATTAAAAAATTAGTGTTTTACTATTATAAATATATAGTTGGATTTTTAAAATATCAATTATCGTAATGTTTTTGTCGTGCCGCTCGTCTTTCTTCACGTTTTCTGCGGCGTAATGCTTCTTGGCGTTTAAAAATACGCTTCTTAGAGGGTTTTAAGAAATGTTCACGATTTCTGAGTTCTTGTATTAACTCTGACTTTTTTACCATTTTAGTAAACTGTTTTAATGCCTTTCCTAATTCATCCTTTCCTTCATTGACCTTTACGTACATGTAACCCCCTTAATACGTTAATATTTTATATGAAATTGCCACCATTTCAGTCAGTGGCTTTTGTAACAACATAGTTTTATTATGTTCATTTAACTTCTTGAGTACAGTTGTAAGCATTTGTGCAGTAAATGTATCTACCAATTCTCCCTTCACATAGGTTGGCGTTTTCGTATTCACAATTTCTTGTAATGTTTCGTGAACATATGTTGGTGAATTAAATACTTTTTTTACTTCATCAATACTAACACGAGAAGACGCAAACTTTTTTGCGTCCTCTGGTGAGATACTCTTGGCAATTTTTTTAATTTTATCGTTCACTTTATCAGAAGAAACTTTTCCCATCTGATACGCGTGAACTAGTCCAAATAGTTTTTGTTGTTGCTTACTAACTGCTGGCATGTGTTAATCCGTTTTCTTTTTACGGCCACGTGTCTTCTTAACCTTTTCTACTACCGTCTTTGCTACCTTCTTTGTCTTTTTAGCGACAATTTTAGCGTCGGCAACAGTGACTACTCCGTCTTTATTGACATCGGCAACTTTTTCAACTACCGTTTCAACTTTATCTTCTACTTTCTTTGCAGCAGTTGCAAGTTTATCTGCCAGTGGTTGATTCATATCTTTAATGACAAACCATGCAATAACACATGCAACGACAAGAACTACCGATAATAGTAACATATAATTCTCCTTATTTAACTTCGCTTAAGAAATCGTGAACCAATTTATCAATTGCATCATATGGTGTAACAATCTTAGACTGTACATTTTCGTTAATGAATGCCCCAATTGTTGAGGGATTACTTACAATATCAAAGCAAATTAGTGAGAAATCTTCTTGAACTTCTACCGTATTTTCTCCCATTTGGCGCACCGATCCCATACCTCTGGATGATACTCCGAGACGAATATTGTTCTTGATGAGTTCCCGTACAATATTACCGGTTGGTGTGGTCAAAATTTCAATGTCGCCTTTAACATCATCACCGTCCGTCCACAACCCCACCACGTTACAGCACACATTCTTGAGGTTGACGACGGGACTTTCAGGATGGTCCAGTTCACCTAATGCACGACGACTATCTACGAAGTTTTTCTTGTAAACTGCTGCCTCACGCATCAATACTTCTTTTGGATACACACGACCATTTTGATTTTTTGCATTAGCCCGTTGTAATACGACGTTTTTTAGGATGAAAGGTTTACTTCCATCTAACGCTTCCGTTAGAATGTTACGGTCATAATGTAATTCGGTATATTCACAGAGAAGTCCCATATTATCCTCGCATCTCACGAAGGCGACGAGCCATTTCCATGAGTCGTGCTTCTAATTTAGTCATTTGATGTTGTGTTCGTTTCCACAACGATTCGTTACTGATACCATATTCGTTTTTTAAACGTGTGTTGTAATGTAACGCCTTTTCCATTAACTTTAATTGTTTATTAATTGCGGAAATGGCTTCTCCAATCTTTTGATGTGGAAGTTTATTGGGATCGTTACGGTAAGTATAATAATTTTCGTTTAACTTATCACCTTTGCCCGTAGCTTCTGCGCCACGCTTAGTTAATGTATATCCAATACGTTTGGCCATTTGTTTGATGTGATCAGTATTTGCTTTCTTATCACCAACAAATGCTTTAGGTGTTAAATATCCCGCAACACCAGCAGTGGTACTGATTTCATTCAATTCTTGTTCAATTAATTCCCGAATCATTTCACGAAGTTTTTCTTCTCTATTCATATATTAACTCAACGAATCAAGTTGATGTGAAATTTCGTAGGCAATTAATAACGCAGTAATATAATTGTCTTTTATTGCGGTTTTTGTTTGAATATTTTGTAATTGAGAAGTGACTTCATTTATTTTAATTCTCGTAACGTCATTTTTAATTTTATGGGAATTTTTCTTGATTCGTTGAGTTAATTCTTTTGCTTCTTGAACAACGTACGTACCGAACTTTTCAAGGTCAGTCCCGTTATTAATATATTCACGTAATAATGCTTTCTGCTTATCACTGAAATTACTATATTTTTCGTTAAATCGTTCTAATAAGAATTTGTATGAAAGATACCGAATTTCTTCTGGTTGCTCTTTTAATGCCTCCGAATAGTTACTTTCCTTGACAATCTTTTCTTCTTTAATTTCACCCTTTAAGTGCTCCACAACAACAAACCGTGCGTTCACCATTTCGTCTATTTGCATAAACATAGATGGGTCAGAATCAGCACGGGTCATGGATTCAAATAGTTTATATACGGACGCATACACTTTATACGAAGGAACTCGTCCTGACATAAATTGCTTTAAGTCACAGTGTTGTTTGATTTCTTTAATTAACAAGAATTTTTGTACGTCCAACATTTTTTCATTTAATGTTTTACGTTTTGCCAATACTAAATCTAACATATCAAGTGCTTTTGTTTCTGATAATTTAGTGGCGTTAAAAAACGAACGGTATAATTGGAGTTCTTTTCCAAGTTCCGATTTTGAATGAAAATGTTCTCGCATAAGTCTAACCGCAAAGCTGTCAGATTTATTATCAAGGACATCTGAGGCTACTTTTCTTACCAATAGTTCAAAAAGAATGCCTGTATTACGTAGTTTATTATGTTTGATGTTCATATGTTATCCGTATTAGACGAGTAAACAACCACCATATATAAGTAAATATCTTGAAACATCATTAACCTTCTAATTTTTCATCACTTAGAATATTTTCGGAGATCATTTGTCTGTATTTACTCACTCCTTTTTTCTGTAGTACGTCCAAAAATGTCTTAGTTTCAGCAGAAAGTGTTCTTTTCATGGCTTTTTTATTTTCTTTATGTCCCAATGGATCACGTCCCAACGGATGTTTGTCGGTTCCAAACTTTAATCCTTCACGGGGACGACCTCCTTTGTTTTTCATCAACATTTCTTCCAATTCAGATTCATCATCTTCCATATCTTCTAGACTAGAAAGGATTTGATCTACGTCATCAATTTGTTGTTCTCCGTCTCCTTCTGGCGGTTGTTCTTCAGACGGAGTTTCTTCGGGAGGAAGTTCAGCTCCTTCCGGTGGCATTCCTCCGTCCATTCCAGGTTGCCCCGGCATTGGAGGTTGCATTGCCGCCTGTTGTTCCTGTTGACGTTTCATGTCTTCCATGATCTTTTCACGTTCCTTCACAATTTCTTCATCGGACATTTCCAGGATATTATTATATACCCAGTCTTGTGAGAGAAGAACTGCTTGACCACCGGTCATATCCTTGGCAAGAGCAAACTTTTCTTTCCAGATATTAATCTTTTCTTGTTCGTACAGCGTGGATGGATTGGTCAACGATAATTCAAAATTGATGAGTTTTTCGTCCGTGAACCCTTGAACATATAGATGGATAATAGCAATCTTCGTGAGTTCCGAAATCATAATCCGTTGGATACGTTCAATCGTACGAGCAAAACGAACATCTTGTGCCGCTAACGTTGCTTTACCGTTAATATCTTCTTCGTATCCAATAAATGACTTCGGTACTTTGAATGCAGCAAGGAGTTTCTTACGGAGATATTCAATATCTTCAATAGCATTAAATTGCAGACCTTGCATGGTTTCAATTTCTGTCCCACTGTCCTTACCACGTACCGGGAGGTAGAAATCTTCCGTAATATTCATCATGTTATAACGGAGATTGTAATCGCCCGTCTTTGGATCCACTAACGGAATCTTCTTCATTCGGTCAATAATCCGTTGCATGTAAGTTTCCACTTCAGCGGGTGGAATATTTCCGATATCAATCTTGAACTTCCGTTTGTCTGGTGCTCTCATGATACGATGAATTAACATTGCATCTTCCATGAGTTGAAGTTGTTTCCATACACGACGACCGCCTTCAATCATTGCTTTGCCATATGGAAGGAAGTTAGTATCGGCTAATAAACGGAAATGGGCAATTTCATAATTATCAAATTCTGTTTTTCCGAGAGCTAAGAAATCATTTTGAATAGTAAATCTAACGGAAAAAGGATTACCAGGTTCTTCACCTTCTACACGAATCGTTTCATACACGGAGAGTGGAATGGCGTTCACAATTCCGTATTCTGGATCAATGTCCAAGTACAAGAAGAAATCCCCATACTTTGCCATGTTACGAATCCACGGCCAAAGATTGAACTCGACGTTCAGAATATCGTAAAATAGGTTATGAAGAATTTCTTGAATTTGTGTGTCGTCGGTTTTAATTGTCAAAATACGACTAAATTCGTCCTTTACCGTACTTTCGTCTGCGTAAATATCTAAGATAGAGGCGACAATAGGATCATTATCCATCATGTCATAATCACGGAACAGTTGAAGTCTAGCCCCTTGAAACGCCGCAGCTGCTTCATAACGACCGTGGTGTGACCCATACCCGCCAGTGCCTGACTGGTATACACGATGATATCGGTCTACACCACGACGATTGACAAATGATTGGATTTGATCAGTATCGGCAATTCTTAATTTTTTTCCTCCAACGTTTCTTACAATGGTGTTAGTAGAAAAAAGTTTTTTAAGTCTTCCGAAAACACTAGTGTCTGCCATAAAACCTCACTTAATATGTTAATACTTCGTCAAGTGCTTTTACTACAGTCGCCGAATCAATTTTTTTATCTTCACATACTTTGACTACTTCTTCTTTTAATTCAGTGACTTTTGCCTTAAATGCTGCAGCTAAAATGGTCCATTCAACTAAACTACTCTCTGTTCTAATATAGGGGATGGTATTCATTTGGGAAGCCATCATATGAACTTCTGTGCACAATTCCATAAGTTTTTTTGATTGGGTATCTGTTAGTTCTGGGTACAATTTTTCCATGATGGCTTGAATTTTCATCAAGTTGACCCGACGTTCTGCGTTTTCCATCAATAAATCGGTAAGACGAATCATTTTATTTCTCCACATATTGTTTCAACTTTGTATAATAATCAGGAACCTCTCGGAGATGTGCGGCGGAAATCATCGCAGTTTTGATTAAACTCCCGTCCGTCACATCTTGGTGTTCCAGTTCTACATTCATACCCAAAACAAATTGGTTGAAGTCAAAATCATATCCCATATAATCATAGATACGTTTTGCTTCATCCGTACTAATATAAGTATCCCCACTCACATACGGAGTGTCTTTTTTGGTATCGGCCTCGGTCAATAAATCACGAAGTAAAATCATGTTAGAACGATGAACCCCCGCCGCCGCCACTGAACCCGCCTCCGCCGCCGAATCCGCTACCTCCAGAACTTGACGCTCGGGAACCTTTACGGCCCCGGCGCGTACCTAAAACAAATGCGGTAACTAAATCTCTTAAAAAAGATTTTATCTTACCTTTATCATTGGTACCAGTTTCAGCTGACTTTAGTTTATCAAGCGTAGGTTTTAGTTCCTTTGATAATTTTTTCATAGAACCATCATAATCTTTTACAAAATCATATCCTTTCAATGATTTCCCGTTTGCAAATGCGGCTGCAAATGTGTCGTGTGAAAATGATGCTAATTTTCCATCTGGATTTCTGGCCACGTATGGATTACCCGCTCCTTTTTCATATGTCACTTCGCCAGGAGGAAGTTTTCTATGTTTTATCTCTCGTTCAGAACCCATCACGGGGCCAATTGCTCTAATTGCTCTACTTGCGTAATTGTACTGACGTAATTCATCGTCAGTAGTAGATAATTTTGGTTTCCAGTTTTTCCATGCACCCGGACGTTTTTCGTTAGGTAAACCTTCAATGTCTCTAGTTGGTTGGTCTACTTCAGGGTCAAGTTCATCCTTTGGGACATCCACTAGTTTACCATCCACACTTTTGGCTACAAGTTTACCAGAAGCATCAGCGTAACGTCCCCAACCTATATGGTGAAGATTACGTTTTTTGGCTTCTTCACCCACGTCTTCCGATAGTAATAACGATGTTAAATTTACCATTTTCTGCAACTCCAATAACGAGCTTTTGTGCGTGGACCAGGGTTTGCACAATTATGACGTGCTCTAAATGACTTCCGACGAGCTGGATTAGACTTTTTAATTCTCATATTCGGATCACCAAAATTGACTTTCTTGACATTTCCCGACGATGGATCTTTTAGACGAATCATTGATCTTTCTCCTTATTGAGATGCTTCCGCATCTTTTTGACATCTTTGGGTTTTGGTGCTCCATTAATATAACCGCCGGGAAGACTTAATCCGATTCCTCCCGTTGGAGCACCATCTTCGGAAACTTTTTGTTTTTCTACGTGTTGTTTTAATTTCGTGTAATAGTCTGGAACTTCCCGTAAATGAGCAGCAGCTATCATTGCTGTTTTTACTAAACTCCCGTCCGTTACATCTTGGTGTTCTAATTCCGTGTTCATGCCCAAAACAAATTGGTTGAAGTCAAAGTCATATTCCATATAATCATAGATACGCTTTGCTTCTTCCTTACTAATATAAGTATCCCCACTCATGTAGGGAGTGTCTTTTTTAGTCTCTGCTTCGGTCAATAAATCACGGAGACGTATCATATTATTTTTTAAACCCCCACACATCCTTATTTTTTAATCTACCCGTGCTTCCCACTTCTACTCTATCTCCACGATTAACAAACAACGTTGATCCCAACTTATATACATCATTGTGTGCGGAAGAACCAAACTGACCTTTAATTTGACCGATTTTCTTGGCACCCGTAGAATCAATATATTGTTGTAGAGACTTTTGTACTACTTGGGGATCTTTTTCCTTTGCCGAGTCAAATTGTTGCCACTCACTGTTGGGCTCCACGGTTATCCAATCTTTATGTCGTGCTCCATCACCTCTAGACCAACTTTTAGGACTTGCTGATTTAACAGTCAATGGGACATATCCCTTGTCAAAGGCATCTTTATTACCTAGTCCTGCCGCAGAAATACTACGATATGTTGCGTTATACATTGATTGTCCGGCATCTTTTTTAAACGACCCCGGAGATTTTATAGTTGGTTGTTGAGAAGTTGCTGGGGTCTGAACTTTATTCATTGGCGTAGGTGTCGTCGTACCTGCGGTAGGATTAGTACCTACGGCGTTTGTTTTTGCAGGAGTCAGAACTCCGTTTTGTGTTGTGTGGGTAACTTTACCGTCCTTGCCCCAACGACCAAATTTCATGTAGGTCAATCCCATAGCTTTTGCTTTTTTGGCCGTTTCTGATTCTTCGTCAAGAATTTCTTGTATAAGTTGTGTTAGTGTTAGATCATTCATAGTAGTTTACCATTTTTTGCACGACCAAAATCTTGCTTTTGTTCGTGGACCAGGATTAGAACAATTGTGACGTGCTCTGAATGACTTGCGACGAGCAGGATTAGACTTTTTAATTCTCATAGTCTTATCGCCAAAATTAACCTTTTTGACATTGCCTGTCGAGGGGTCTTTGACAAATACTTTGAATTTTTTTACATCGCCGCGCATTGGTTTACCTAAAGGAACCTTGCGTCCTTGGTATTCGGCTTCTTCTAAGTATCCTGCTTTTTTGTTTTCTAAGATATACTTGGCAAGACATGCAGGACAAAATTCACCGTCATATATACAACTTTCGTCTAAGGGGACACAATTGGGAACCATCTTACCACCCTTTTCTTTCATTCCCACCTGCTTATATCCTTCCCAACAAGCTTCATTAATATTATCCATAGTATTAACTCTTTTTATATGTTGCGACCATCGTAGGTTTCCCGCCAGGATTTCCCGCTTTACGTTTACGAACAACTGCTGATCGTTTTTCACCCTTGCTCATTGCTGCCGCTGAACGAGCTGGACGACATTTCGGATATTTCGCAGAACCACCCTTCCGTTCCTTTTTACCCGCAGATGCGCCACACGGTGGATGCTTCCCACTTTTATCTTTACGAGAAATATCCACCCATTTTTGACGAAGCCATTTGCCCAAGTTACCCTTGGTTTTATATTTTTCGTCAAGTTCTTCTACTACGTCTTCCAACAATTCAGTGAGACTAATCATACAGATTTGGATTTTGTTGTGCCCCCACGCTTCCGTTTTTTACGACCAGCGCAATGAGCTCGTTGGGAAAACCCTTTGGGACTGCTGCAATTAATGGACTTTTTATATTTCTTTGTCCACTTTTCCAAAATAATATCAACTAATTTAATCACTTCTTTCCTTTCTTCCATCCACCACCCATACTTTTATATTTCTTAGCTGCCCAGAGATTGGCGTAAGCGGAAGGGTACACTTTGAATTTAGCACGAGCTGCGGCTTTTGCTTTTGCCCATTTATCAGGACTTGTTGGAACATTCTTTTCTAATAATGCTACCAACTCTTCAATTTTCTTTTTATGTGGGTCGGGATTGTGTGTTGAATACGTATCAAAATCTGGTTGGGGGGCACTAAACGTATCACCCGTGTATTCATTGGTAGTTTCTTCGCATCCACATCCTTCATCACACCGACAGATATCTTCGTAAAATTCTTTGTATTTCATTTTACTTGAGGAATTTAAGTTTATATAATGTACTGGATATCAATCCTGAAATTTCATCTACGGTATTATTCAATTCACCGTCTTGTGGAAGAGAACCGCGAATACCGTCCACAAACTTCTGCAAACCGCCAAAATATTTAATTGCCGTGTCGTCTTCAAAAATTTGACCTTGCATGACGTATCCACGAATAATCCCGTACCGACCTTGTGCCATTTCTGCATACGAATCAATCAAGTCAGTAATTTGACTATAATAATCATCTAACGCTTTATGTGCAGCAAATGATGGAGTTTGAAGATGAAAGATGTGTGCCTGAGTCCGACTTGACATCAAAGTGCCAAGAAACTTTGCAATCTGTTCCATATTATTCGCTCTTGTGGGATTTATATCCCTTGGACTTCATGTAATATGCAAGTGCCCAAGGGTTGTCAATTTCTTTATGTTTTTTCATTGCCTTGACAGTACCTTCCCAACCTTCTGGAGCCTTTTCGTTCATTGGTTCTTGTTCCAGTTGATCAGGTTGTGGTTGGTCAGGCGTATTGTACTCGTGATAATTATTTGCTGCTTGTTGAATGAAATTAGCGGCATTTGTGATATGATCTTGAATCCACGCAGGAATATCTTTTTCTTCTTGTCCTAATTTAGTTTTTAATTCATTAGCACTTTGAATAATAATATCTAATGAATTGTTTGCCATCGACACTTCATGGTCATTAGATGGCTGTGGATTATCGTCTTCAGTAATCGTTTCGTCAAGATCAGCACCCCACAAACCACGTTTGTCTCTTTCATATTCAAACTCGTCATCTGTACCAGGTCTAAAATTATATTTACTGGACTTTCTTGGTGGTGCAAATGTTCGTGCTGGACGTGCTTGTTGTGGATTCTTGGCACGTGCGTAAATTTGGTCTGCTGCACGACGAGCTGGAGATCCCTTTGGATACGTTTGTGGGCTACCGTAGATGGATTTTAATGTTGCTTCATGATCTTTTCCATCTTCGCCCTTCCACTTCACTATCGTTGCCATTAGTTGGTTACGGGCAGAATCTTCGTCAACGTTCTTGGAAATTGCATCACGACGATTCTTTAAATATTCGTCTGACTTATCCGTATCTCCATCATTATCAACATCACTATCTTCTTTTCCAACCGGATCCAACGCTTCTTCAATATCTACGGTACTTCGTAATGTTTTTATAGGACGTAAGTCCACTAATCCCATCATTCTAATCATATTTATTCTCCGCCCTTAATGGCGTTATGCGTTGCGGTTGCCCATAAATAATCTATCCATTCACTACCATATTGCTTTTTAAATTTTGCAACAATTTTTTTATTTTTCTTCATAGCTTTTCCTATCTTGTCTCTACGAAGAATTTGTGATCTATTCATTCTACGACGATTTTTTCTATCATATGGTTCTGGAACGGATTTTTCGTCAAGTACATGTTCGTTCATAAGACGTTCTTCGTGCAGTGTCTTATAAATTTCTTCCATAATAATTTCTTCTAATTCACTACGTTTCATACAAATCTCCGTAGAGTAGATAAAGTATATCAATATATAAATATAACTCTGTTTCCTAATACTACAAAATTATCCAATCAACCAACTGATATTTTCTGTCCGGTCGTCACCGATGGGCATTTCATAGGGATTTTCTTGTAATCCACCACGTTGTACGAAGGGAACAGTGTTATACGATGTTTTATCCAACGCCATTTTTGTCAATTCTATTCCTTCCATTCGTAATCGTAAGGCTGTATCACGAACCCATAGTCCAATACACAACGCCAACACTAAATCGTCATTATATCCCTGCAATGCTTCTGGACGACCGTTTTTCCAAATAAATGTTTCTAGTTCAGCAATCATCCGTCCAGACCGAATTGTAAACGAGTTATCCAACATATATTCTTTTAGTCGAGCGATGATTAATGGACGAGTGCGTTGGGAAATCATGAAGCCTGGTACCATGTTTCGTTCATCACGAGCATATCTACCCGTTACCTGATGTTCTACGTCTACATATTGTAAATCTCGTGACATGTAAAAAAGATTTCTGTATCCCCGATCAATAATTTGTTGAATACAGTTCCATCCAATAGAACTATTATCAGGTATTAATAGTGCATCATTGTATTCTGTGGCGATAGATACCAACATATTACCGAATTGTTTTGTTTCCACCTTTCCTTTGTATTCGGCAACTTGTACAGATTTTTCAACGTCAATAACATGGAAAGTAGAATAATCTTCGCCGTCACCTCGTGCAACGTCAGCACATACTACATACGATTTTCCAGCCAACGGATATTCCCAGATCCATAAGTTCCCATCAAATCCTTGTTTGGAGATGGGTTCTTGCACATAAGTCTTTTTATAAAACTCAATAATATCCGGCGGTATAACTGTGTTACCCGAGAAAATAAAGGATGCATCGTGTTCTTGAGATGCTTCCATTTCACCCATTAATTCTGTTTGACGATCACGCCATGCTTGATCACGTTCTGGATGGACCCGCCAATCTAGGAGAATGGGATTAAATCCATTTGATTTATTTTCTGCTTGTTGCCACATCTTATGAAAAAAATTACCAATGCCATTTGGGGTGGATAAAAGAATGGCTTTACCACCCGTAGATAACGTACTGGATGCAGCTGTCCAAATAATTTCTGCATCGTCAATGAATGCGGCCTCGTCAAGAATAAGGAGAGACAGTGCCTCAGAACGACCCGCATCTTTACTACTTGCCACTGCTTTAATTTGTGATCCGTTTGCGAACTGTAAGGAGAGTTTATTATCAGTAGTTACACTTCCCCGTAGCCACACAGGAAGATTTTGATGCATGAATCGTACTTTCGTTACCAAGTTCTTTGCAGTTTCTTGTTTGGTGGCAATAACGAGAATATTTTTGTCTCGGTGAAATAACAAGAGCCACAGTGAGTATCCAGCAACCAATGTAGAAATACCAATCTGCCGACCCTTGAGTACAATATTATAATCATGATTGTCAAAATCTTTCAGTGCATCTTTTTGGTAATGGTACAAATCAAACAACATCCGACCACGGGTTGGATGTTGAATGTAAGAATACTTAGACAAAAAATATGCAGGATTGGTTGCACATTTTTTGTATTCTTGTTTAATAATTTCTTTTAAATCTTGCGACATCTCATCTCCCTGCCAACCGATCTCCAATAATGACACCTGCTGCAAATGAAATCATACCAGCGGTCTTCTTACTAATCCATTGACGTGGTGGTTTTGGCATAGTAATCAATTTAGTAACAACTGTTTGTAAACTATCGCCACGCTGTGTTGCAATTGCTACGGCACTGTCTAACTTGGTGATTTTAAATTGTTGTGCCGTTATAACTTCTTTTTGTTGTCCGATAACCGATTCTGCGTTGGACACTTGTTCTTTTAAGTTATAAATAATTCCTTCTTGTATTGCTACCATTTGTGCTGTGTCTTTGGTTACCTCTAAACTATCCTCTAATCTGGAAAGGCTTCCCTTGAGAATAGATCGTTGCTTATTTGTAACATCTATAGTGACCGTCAATGATGCAATTTGTTTATCTTTTTGCTGTGATTCTGTTGTTAAGCGAATGACTATATTATTGGTGCTATCCGCAAATTGTTTTGCCGTGTTTGCTTCTTTTTGTAGTTTTGCAAATTCTTGTCTAAATTGATTAAGTTTGGAATCACTGTTACATTGACCAGTACTAAATGCAGCAACAACCAACACGCACGCCACTATTAGTTGTGTTGGTTGTGGCATCTTGGCAAAATCTTTTATCAATTTTCTAAATGCATCAATCACTTTGTCCATACATCATCTCCGCTTCACACTCTGCGAGGTGTTTTGTTAACTCTTCAATATCTTTTTGAAGATCCGTTTTTATTTTGTTTATATCAACATCCCATTTTTCTATCATGAGTATTTTTTCTTCATCCGCGTGGACAAAAGATGGAGCAGTTACCGTATCATGATAATCTTGTAATTCATTGATATGATCTTTTAGTGAAGCAACATAATTTTGTTGAAGTTTTTTTCGTTCGTATTCTTTCCATTTTCCCTGGCGACGGATTTCTGTTTCTTCCTTAATAACGCAGTCCATGCATTTGCCCTGTAACATCCAAAATTTTGTATCAAATCGGTGACTCATTGCTTTACTACACATAGGACAGAACCATGGCGTTTTTGCTCCGTCTAGTTTCGTAACGTTTTGCTTAATACCATTTTTAATCGTCCATTTCTTTCCATCCAAATCTTCCCACACATCACCTTCGTTTCGTTTTTCTGCCAATTCTGGGCGCCACCCGACGACGATACGTTCGTCGGTTTTTTTCATTACTTCATTAATTTTTCGTCGTACATTATTAATTGCTTCATGATCTGCCATAATAACCCCTTAGTCATTTCTGTTTTTTGGTATACCTGCTCGGTTGGAAATTCCTTTCATGTGTTGACGAATAAACGCCATTGCTGCTTTATGAGCAGGATGTAATCTATCATAATCCATTGCCGTATCCACTTTGACTTGATTACCCGTCTCAGGATTAGTGATACGCATCTGCATTAACTTTTTAAATAAATCTTTGTTTCCTGTCTTTTTCTTACCCGTCTTTTTTACGTCTCCCGACTTTCCAACTACATACGGGGATGGATATGGACTTGCTTGACCCAAAACTTTCACAGGCATTGTATGTCCAATTGCCGCAAGGACTGACAACCGAGTGTTTCCCCCCAATAAGTAGTATCCGTTGGTGTGCTTAATAATAATTGGCATGGCAATCGGCTTCTTATTTTTAATATCACTAAGTAATCCTTTTACGTCTTTTTCTTTACTAATAAGATTTTTTAATACTTTCATCTTATTTTCACCACGTAAGACCTCCCCAACATCACTATTTTCTAATGCTTGTAGTTCTTCCACTTCTAGTACTTCACTTGCCGCATTAGAAATTAATTTTTTTAATTCATCTGCTGAATCTGCTAAATCTGGAAATGCTTCAAATGTTCGTTCATTATTAAAATATTCGTCTTTTTCATATTCCAAATCTTCATCGGTATATTCACGGATGTGTGTATATACCTTAAGTTTTTTTGGTGCTTTTCCTTCGGATAATATTTCATTTTTTTCCGCCATTGCTTGTTGTACCATACGTTCAGCCGCCTTTCGTACAGGTTCATCTTCTGGGTACTTTAATGCAGTTGCCACCAAGATATCCCGACCCGTTTTTGGATTACGAACTTTTTGCCCTAGTACAGATTTAGCACGACCAAGTGCTTTTTCGTCAGGTTTTTTTCCACGTCCTTTTTTTGGCGTAGTTTCTGGTTCTGTGGTAGGTTTCTCTGGTTTACCGTGCATATCCGTTAATTTACGTGCCTCTTCTGCATCCGACGTTTTTTTGACTACTTTATCAAAAATGTTCTTGTCAAACTTACCATATATTTTAATAAAAATTTCTTGTTTTGCTCTATCCGTAATAGCTGGATCACCCATAACTGCACGAAGTTGTGTACCACTAATTTCTTTTCCATTAACTTCCAGATTTGGTGGGGGTCCAATCCACACATATCCTGCTTGTTTGTACCCTAACATTTTTTCATTTGGATCATATTTTTGGAAGTATTTACCACCCAATCGTTGCGCATCTTTCTCACCCACTGCAAATATTACAGGAGTTCCTTCGGGTAATCCTTTTGTTACTTCTATTGGATTGTATGGATTTTTTACTTGAATAATACGATCTTCTGGAATATCAAACATACTTGTCATGATTTCCTGTTTGTCACTGAACCCAAATGGTGACGTAATACTATCTTGCTTGTCTGAACTCACTACATACACGTTTTCCCTTCCAAACTTTTCAACCAATGCTTCATACGTCACATGATGTCCCGCATGATATGGCTGAAAACGTCCTGGATAGATGGCAATTGGTTTAGGTGGTTGTACGGGAGTTTCTGGCTGTACAGGTTCGTCTTGTGCTTTTTCTGGCGGTGCTTCGGTCTTTTGCGGCTCTGTTGATGAAGCCTCTGGTTTTTCAGGAGCTCTGTCATATTTCATTGTTCCAATAATTTGATTTACCGGAGCAAATGCACCTGTTAATTTATACGGATTACCATTATATGTGAATATTAATCCTTCACTTGGTACCACGTTATCAATACCAAGTTCTTTTAATCTAGCTAGTTCATATTCTAATTTCTGTAATTTTCCAGGACCACCCGCTTGTTGTATACCACGTATACTATCTACAAATTGTTTTTTCAATTCTTCTGCCATTGCAGGATTATTTGCCGATAGAAACTCTACAACACGTTTTAATGCATATACACCTGCGGTTAAAAATACTTGCTCAACAGGTTTCACGGATTGTTTTAGCATTGGTGTTAGATCATTCTTTTCAAATTCTCTAAACCATTCTTTCTTTTCATCGGATAGATTTTTTACTCCAAACTTTTTATCGTTATCAATCCAACGAGCAATAAGTCCAGCACGTTCTTGATTGGTGAACTTAAATCCTTGTTGACTTTCTATTTCGGTTAATTGTTCGTTCCACCATTCTTCCAAATAATCGTGTAACGTAGCAGATGGTTTTAAATTATATTGCGCACGAAGATCTTCTAATTTTTGTGATAATCGAGTGTATACTTGCTGCATTTCTTCAGTGACTTGATCCGAAATAGCAACTGTTCGTGGACCCGAAATACCAAACGTACGTTGTTTATCTGCGTTTGCTTTAGTTACGGCATTAGCAATAATTTGTCCATTTTCAGTGTTTTGAACACCGACTTTTTCGCCATCATCATCATGTTCCAATGTACCATGAAATACCAACACCGTCTTGTCATATGGAATTACGTTACGAGTGCCCGGGTAAATAATTTCGGTACTCATCACTCGTCTACCGTCTCCAAATACTTGTTCAATTTCTTCAGGTGACAGTTTACTCATTGCCACTTCAATATCTTCTGCTGCTTTAGCAAATGCATCGGAGATTTCCCCACGACCTGCAAACATTTTGGCTAATTCTTCTGCTGATAGTGCTTTTTCTGCACGATTTTTTACATGTCCTTTGTTTCGTGCAAATACAACCTTTCCATCACGAACAGTGAACGCAATATTTTGACCGTCCATTTTTTCTACGACCGGTCCTTCCTTTTCTAAATTACCCACTAACGACCGACTAATCATTTCATCAAAGTCATCAAACGATAAATCTGTGTCTTCAAATGGATGTGCTAGATGTCCATGTGCACCACCTTCCATCAACAATCCTTCGGTCATGAATATACGAGGATTACTTTGACCATATTGACGGAGTAGAATTCCTGCAATTGCGTTTGCGTTATTTTCTATGGGAGATCCCGTTGCACCATCAATCATTGGGTTGGTAATCAATCCCAATTCGTCTTGTTTTCTATGTGCTAATTCGTGGGCAAGTGTCCGTAAAATATCTGCTAGTAATCTTCCTTCTACGACTACATTGATTTGCTTCGTCATGGGATCATAATATCCCAAACTCGTCATATGGTCAGATGATGGGATAATAGTAACGGTAGGAAGAGTTTGTAATTGAAGTTTTTGTACGGCAAAATTCACAAACTCTTGAATCGTACTAGAAATGACATCTGGTGAGTATTCTTCATTCACCTTATCCCGTCCATGATCTTTTTTAGCCAATCGTGCCCCACCGTTTTGTGGTCCGTTCGGATGGTGCACGTCATGGTTCTTCATCTTTTCTTTACCATGTTTTTTGATAGCCTTTGCCCGGTCCCGATTACGAGCAACACGATCCTTGACCGTATCTTTCAAATATTTACGGACCTTTTCGGGATGTCTTTTATAATATCTTCTAACTCGTTCCGTACTGGATTTTTCTTCTTCTATCGGGTCTAAATCCGCAAATCGACGAGTTAACGTTTCTTTATCTTCTGGGTCTTGTTTCTTTTTAAACGTTCCCGTGAACCCGTTTAAGGCATAGTCTGGAGAATCGTAGGGATTGTGTTCTTCCCCCAATCCAGACGCCATAGGGGAGCCAGAGACAGCATAAATCCAGTGCATGGGGTACACCTTCTCCCCATGTTTGAACGCTTTTTTACATTTTTTACGGACGGTTGCGGCACTATCGTTTGGTCCCACAATGCACGATTCGTCCAACCCCCGTTCTGTTATCCACCAATTATATTGATTATGAATTTCCGTTAGGGACTGTGCCGCTAAGAACTTTAAATCAACGGAAACTTCTTTATGTAAAATGTACCGCAGCGCATTAATATGGGCTCGGTTAGTTGACGGGAGTTGGAGCGCTTCGTATAATAATGATTCAATATTCATAAATGATATTGGGTAAATATTTGAACTTCTTATAAATATCTACCCAATAGTCAAATATGTTTAATCGTGAAGGATTGGTTGGAGTGCTGCCAATGCATTTGGTGAGATTTCCAATGTATCTGGGAAGTCGTTGATGGATAAACTGACGTTTTCCACTTCAGTTTCAATACTGAGTAATTCTGTTAATTCTTGATTAAGTAATATCACATTTTCTTTTGCTACTTGCATTGTACCCTCAATTGGTAATCCATTTTCTCCTACAGCAGGAACAATCTTTCCTTCTTCGTCCTTCACCGCATACTTGGCACGTACCTCAACCATCGTCTTTTCCAATGACTCAACAAACGGGGTCAACGCACCGCGTGCAGTAGAAATCTTCCATGCTAATTTTGCTGCGAACTTTTCATTACCTAGTGAGTTTAGACCCGTAAATACATTTAAAATTTGTTCATTCCGTAACTTCATAAAACCTCCGTAAAATTAAGAGTTGTACGTCTATATATATAACTCATCATGTCTAACAATAAAAAATCACGGTGCGTTGTTTATTTTGTCTTGTAAATCTTTTTTAATTTGTTCAAACGGTGCGTCCCAATTACCATAAGTTGATTGTCTATACAATTTTACACTATCATACCACGACGTACAATTTCCAGGCAAGGCCCACGGATAATACGGTAATATTGGAACAATAATCCATGTTTCTATACCAAGAGCGGCAGAGCAATGTGCAACTGATGTATCCGAGGTAATCACCAAATCCAGTCCCGCTAAAACACGTGCCGTATCTTCCCACGTCTTCATTTTATGACGTAAATCAGTAAATGATACGTCAAATAAGTCATGATCTCTTTGTAACGAGTAAAAGGTAACCCCTGGGATATCTGCCAAATCTAACATTAATTTGGGATCAAACCTTCTATGTTGTTGATGTTCAAATTCTGGATTTCCCGACCAACGGAGTCCTACTTTAAATTGTCCATTTAATTTTTTAGGTTTTACTTTTAAATATAGAAAAGAATTCTATTAATCTATGAAACAAAATCATACGGGTGGTATGTTAATTGCTGCAGTAAGGAAACTGTATGTTCCTGTTGTTTCAACCGTAACATTCTCTTGAAATTCTTCGTTATACACTTCATTGTAAAAAACCATATTACTAGTACTTCCCCCATTAGATGCCTGTGCTACATAACTATAAATTATGTTGTTATTAGTAGTTATTGGTGCTTTAAATCCGGTAGTAATATTTGGACTGTATGCGTATCCTTGATAAAAATTAAGATCGGTTAAACCAATCACTAACCCCCATCGAGCCCCGCCATATGTTCCAGATAATCCAGATACTGCAAAGTTTCCGTCCATTGAAGTTGTTCTTGTATTAATTACTTGGTTAACATTTGGAGTTCCTACGTTTCTAAACACATAATACCCAGCACCGCTAAAACCACCCGCTGGTGCTGGGAATGTTTCGTTTTGTTCTGTTATAAACCCATATATGACATTAATCCAAAGAGACACGTACCACGGATATTCGGGTAATGAAGTATAATGTTGTAAATCTATAGCACCGGGTAAATATTGAAAATTCGGATTATTCATATTAAATGCCGCACTTCCACCGTAAGACCTAACTACATAACCAATAACCAAGTCTCCAGGTTGACGTTGTAAACCAAAACCGTCGCCTGTCCAGGTTTCCGTAAATCCGACATACACTTTATTTTCAAAGGCTTTTCCCCAAAAATTGTTTAGACTAATTTGACCGGAAGGAACTCCTGCGAGTGAACGAAGTCCCCCGTCATTTAGTGAAACTTGTGCAGTTGCACTTTGTCCTAACTCCAAATTAATAGATTGTCCAGTAGTAGATCCACCCATACTAATTTGTCCTGAACTATTTAGTGTCATATAACATCTAGTTTACTAATTGTTTTTTTTAATTCTTCAATTTGTAGTTGTTGTTCCTTGATTGCTTGGATCAATAACGGGACCACTTTTTCATAACGAACTCCGAGATATCCGTCTATTTTTTCTGCTACAACTTCGGGTAGAACGTCTTGAATTTCTTGAGCAATTACACCGACATCATGGCGTCGGATAAAATATCCATCTTCTCCACCATGTGTTTTAATATATTCATCGGTCCAGTCAAATTCCACGCCACTGATTTTGGAAAGTTTATCCAACGCATTAGTCAATAGACTGATATTTTTCTTTAATCTTCTATCCGAAGAGTAGTATGCCGTGATATTGCCAGTTGCTACGATATCACCAACCACATGAAGTTTTGCAGCTGGGCTTGTTGTACCAATTCCCAAATTACCGCTTGCATCCATGTATGCTTTTATTGATCCGGCTATGGCAAAGTTTATAACAGATCCACCAAAATACATAGGCTGATAACTTGCCACTCCAGTGTTATCTACCGCTTCAACATATCCATAGCTACCATCGGCTCCTAATCGTACGCCCTTTGAACTACCGGCAACAAGCGCAATCTTTGCAGAATTTGATCCATTTATGGTTAATCCAGCAAATGTTGGACTATTACCAGTTCCCACACTTTGATTAATGGTGTATGCAGTAATATTTGCTGCGTTGCCAGAAATACTAATTCCCCATGTTCCGGATGCACCTGTGCCGGTTGGTGATGGCGCAATACGTGGAACTACCGTATCAAAATTCGTGTATCCAGACGTTGAACTTACTTGTTGTATAGTCCACCCGCTTCCATATGTCTCGGCACCACTATTATATCCGAGCCATAAATCACGGGCCATGATAATTGCATAACTTGCCCCAAAATGACTCAATATAAATGCGGTATTTCCTGTGCTACTATTTCGTGCAATTTGTATTGTAGGACGTATATCGGGATTCGTAGACGTATATTCCCATCCCTGAAATCCACCGTTGCTTTCTGCATTCCAGTAACCGCCCAGTTTAATTTGTGTTTTTGCATTGGTTGAACCATAGTCTTCAAACCAATCAATCGTAAACCCACCCATCATGTAACTGTCTTGTGGAACACCCGTGTCAATGATGGTGTATGTTTCTGCTCCACCACTATCGGATCCTGCAACCAACACACCATCCCATGTACGAACTAGATTATTAGTTGTTCCCGTATACGATTGGAATGACCGATAAATGCGACCCGTGCGAACCGTATTGTCTGATGCATCCAGTGTAAATGAAGGACTGGTGTTACCAATCCCAAGTCTTCCGGTATTTGTCAAACGCATTTTTTCGGAACCATTTATTAAAAATATCATGGGGTACGTATTAGAAGTATACAAAATATTTGCATATGCATCAACACCAAATGCACTACCCGCAGAATTTTCTTTTCCTATATAAAATTGTCCACCGTTATTTGAAAAGTATTGATATGCTGCGCTGGTGTTGCCCGTGCTTATATATAAACCAGCAAACGTTGGTGTGTTACCCGATCCTACATTTTGATTAATGGTATATGCGGTAATGTTTCCCGCAGTATCTGCAACTCTCGCAGAATCTACTCGTACTCCGTATGTATCCGATCCATTCCATCCCATCAATGTGGGATAATTTCCGGTCCAAGCGTATGTAGAATTTGTATTGTTTATAGCAGTTCCGTTCGGAGCAGTACCTGCAGATGCATCAATTATGGTGTGGCCGTTACCATAATTTTTCCATGCTAACTGTCCAACCACCGCACTTATCGTTCCATTAGTACTCCAGTTCGTTCTATCGGTTGATAAGTTTACCGCAGTTGTTGCGGTTGACGCATTGCCAGCAATATTCATGGACTGGCCACTAATAAATGCAGCTACTTTTGCAGCAGTTGCAGAACGATGATAATTATCTCCAAACTTTGCCATGATATATGTGATAGTACCAGAACTCACATCATCCGAGGTATTATTATAACTTGCAAAGTTGTATCGGTTTGTTAAATCCCCATTTGCATCACGCAATGCTATGGTATTTCCTGTTGCAGAAGTTGCTGAACTATATCCGTCTAATAAATCAGCGTCTAGTCCAGAACCTGCTCCGTCGTTATTATTGGTCCAAACATATGCAGCAGTTCTACTAGTTTCAACCGTATCAAAACTGGTAACTCGTGTGATTGTCCATCCCGTTGCCCAACTTGTATCATATGCATTATAACCCATTTGAAAATCCGTGACAAACACTTGTGGATAATACCACGAAGAATTCGTTTCACCGATCCAAATACAATCACTCGTTCCATCATATCCAAATCTAACTGTATAGTTTCCTCCGATGTCAGTTATATTTGTTGCAAATACGTTGTACCAACCTCCTCCTCCATAATTGTATCCCCCAATTAAAAATGTGTGTGACGTACCAGTACTATATTGATAGATTTGTACTGTCATACGCATCATAGTGGACGAATTATTTTTTGCAACGGGAAGTTTGATCTTAAATGCACCTACTTCGGTACCGGCCGAACTTACGTAATATGCTCCACCAGGATTTACTATACGTGTTGAATCGCTATCTATTAATGATGGGGATCGTATAACACCACTAACGTCTAGTTTTACTCCAGGACTTGTAGTTCCGATGCCAACATATCCAGAAGAACTAATATACATTCCCGAATTACTAGAGTTTCCGTACTGAAAATTCCAGGCAGTTGGATATTGTGCGCCACCATCTAGTGTAATAACTCCCGACAATCCACGCAATCCATATGTATTGGAATTGTTAGTATCTTTAAAAATGACATAACCTTGGGTTTTAATATTACCATTTACTTCCAGTTTTTCTCCTGGGCTGGTTGTTCCAATTCCAACATTACCACTTTTTTCTATCAGTAGTCTAACATCACCACCTGCTCCATTATTTTCATTACCAATTACAAAATCACCAGTGTGACCCCATCCTGCATGTCCAACTACCCACGCGTCATTCGTATCCGTTCCCGCGACATCTGTGAAAAACGCCATTGCTGATTCACCGTTTGCACTCGTTGGTGTTATACGGATAGTGCCATATCCAACTGTTCCTGCTACATGAAGTGTTGACTGTGGACTGGTTGTTGCTATACCGACCTTTCCCGATGAATTGATGTACATTCGGGTGGTCCCGTTTGTTTGTAAATTAATTATACCATGTGTCCAATTGGCATCATTTTTACTTTGTTGGCCTATGATGAGTTCACCGGTAGCTGCTCCTGTTGTGCCTGGTGTGTATTTGAAACTCATTGATCTATCCCAATCCCAACTCGTTCCTAATACAAATTCGTTGTACGTAGTATTACTAATAGTCCACAAAGTACCATTACTATACCCGAGCAAATCATATCCGTATAATCTAATTATACCAGTATCCGGTGTAAGTCGTACGGCAACGTTGCCGCTTCCTGCTCCAGCAATATCTAATTTATATGATGGACTTGAGGTACCTATGCCGAAATTAACATTCGCACTAGTGTATATTGTTTGATTGGCTCCGTGTAAAAATAGTTGAGTATACGTTCCCGACCCATTTGAATTTTGAATACGCAGAATTCTATTTCCCGAAGTAGTTCCAACTTGCTCTAAATAAAATCCACCGCCATCAGTACCACCTTGCAAATATTGTCCAGCAGAACCTTCTAGTATTGCAATATTTGAAGTCGTTCCAGTATATACGTGAAGTTTTGTTGAAGGACTTATTGTTCCAATACCGACATTACCAGAACTTCCACTTTGAATGACCATCGTTGGAGATAAATAATCTTGTCCGATGTAGTAATAAGTTAACGCATTTACTCCACCGTAAAACCCAAACCCACCACGGTCAGTTCCGGAAGAACCCTTTATATGATGTCCAAATGCCCAACCACCGGTATTACCTTGAGAATATATCATTCCTCCGGTTTCTATCACCGTTGGTCTACTTCCACCATCTGCAAGTCGCACTCCTCCATTTACATCTAATTTATATGATGGACTTGTTGTACCGATACCAACTCTACCAGATCCATCAATAATCATTTCAATATTACCCGCAGAATCTCTAAAATTCATCGCGGTAGACGCATTTAATTTTCTAATATCCGTATTTGTCCAGAACGTTGACGCAATTACTCCCGTCGTTGTTTGTATATTTCCAACCACATATAATGGTGTAAGAGGATTAGTAGAACCAATTCCAACATATCCAAGTTTACCAGAACGTCCTCCAACAAAGAGTGCATCATTCGTCCATGTTCCATTATACAATACGTCCCATGATACCCCTAGACCGTCTCCATAATCTTTGGTCATGATACGTGAACCGTATCTCCATCCACTACTGCCATCTGATGTTTCCGATCCTGCTAGAATAATTCCGCCTGCATCACGAGTCCACGATGATGGCACTTGAGAGTATGCTGGTGGGATTGCAATACTGGCAGCAGTGGATAATTGTAATCTGTGGAGTGGGTTTGTGGTTCCGATACCAACGTTACCGACACTGTTAAGACGCATATAGTCTGTACCACCACCACGATTCCGCCATTGATGAACTGAATTATCGTAATAGTTCGTAGGATCGGTGGCATTACCTAAATAAATTGCAGTATTCCCGGCGGGTTCGTATATTTGATTGTAATTTCCAGATTTTACTGCGAATGGGAATCCAGATAACCCAATCGTTCCTGAAACGTCCAATTTATATGATGGACTTGTGGTACCAATACCGACGTTGTTAGACGCATTAATCGTCACTACATTTGCTTCTGTACCAGATCCATAGTTACTAATGAAGAATGCTCCCGTACTTCCCTTTCTTCCAATATTCCAAATACCTGCATCAAACGTATCATAATATCCGAAATCAATAACCGAATCATATCCATTGCCACCTGCGGTAATATCCAGTCGTGCCGCCACTGATGAATTTGAGTTTGCCCCAATAATTGCATTTCCAATAACTTGTAATTTTTGTGCAGGGCTTGTAGTACCGATGCCGACATTACCGTCATACCGAAGCGATAAAACTGCTACATCGGTTGCAGTTCCATTTCTAACATAAAATACATGCCCGGTAGTATCTGACGTACTATCTGCAACTGCTAAATATTTTGTTGTTCTATCCGAAGCACTGAACACATTGTCTATCGTAATTCCAAGTGACCCTGCTCCACCGGCTCTTCGTACTTGCAGCGGGTAACTTGGACTTGTGGTTCCAATACCGACATTACCACTAGAGTCAATGACCGCTCGTGTCGTATTATTAGTGCCAAACACAATAGAGTATGCTCCCGCATGCCACATATTTAATGTATACGCACCACCCAATCCACCAGAACTATTATCTAACCCAACGTATGCATTACCCGCATTATTGGCATATCTAATTAACGCATTGTTTGTTAACGTTGAAGGAGCAATTCTAATGTTTGCAGTTGCTCCGCCCAGTTCAAGGGAGTAGCTTGGACTTGTGGTACCTATGCCCACCTTCCCACCAAAATATGCTCGTTTGGTAGCAGTCGTTTGATCATTTCCAGCATGTAAGAAAAAGTCTACAACGTTATTTTCATCTTCGACATATATTGGATATACATCGTCTGTAGTATCGTTACTGTAATCGGCGATGAGAAACATTACCGATGCACTGGTATTATACAGTTGATTGTATGCTCCACCTATCACTACGTTTTTTTGGTGAGCGGCAATTGCACTACCTACCGTTCCTCCTGTATAACCGTTTACAGTTAACTTGCCAACGGGACTTGATGTACCAATGCCAACATTCGTTCCATTATCATAAATTTGTGAATCCCCAACATGTTCTGCGTTGACCGACTTCAACAAATAGTTGTTGGTTAAATTCGTTTCGTTTCCAATATTATTATAGGTTTGTGGACCCATCAATAACACGGAGGATGTCGGTGATGTTTGATTTTGGTGTACAAATATCCATTGATCATTTATTGAATCAAATAGTAATGATCCACTACGTTGTGGTGATGATCCCGAATCAATGACCGCCAATCCACCAAATTGTACAGTTGGATTTTGAACGTTAACGGTAATGATGTTCGTTCCAACATTTAATTGCGATGAACTAATATATGTTATGGACTGTGATGCAGCAGTTACTAGACCCGAGACCGTTAGGTTACCGTCAACTGTTACATTTCCAGATGAGGAGATTGTACCTTGTACATGTAGGGTTGCGGTAGGTGTGGTAGTTCCTATACCAACATGTCCATTTGTAGTTATGGTAAGCTTTTCTACGCCAGACGGTGCTAAAATATTACCACTGTTAGATGACGTAAAGTATGAAATATCAAACCTATTTCCTAAACCAGGTCCTTTCTGATCCAACATCCAATGCTTATTTACCGTTGATGAAGATACGGTTGATAGTACAAATTTAGATGCGTGATTACCACTATCATCGGAAATAACTTGCATCTGTGCTTCTTGCGCTTCAAACAAGAATGCGCCTTGGTTATTATAATGTGCGTTTACTAACGATCCGGTAACTACGTGTAATTTACCTTGCGGTGTAACTGTGCCGATACCGACGTTTCCATTAACTAATAGATTATCGGTTGTTGAAACTGATCCGGTGAATCGTGCGGGTCCAATATTAATTAAAGTACCGGATCCAGTAATTGTTAATGATCCAGTAATACCAAGTGATCCCGAAATCATGGCACTACCCGTGTACGGAAACCCATTCACTGCATATTTATCAGATCCCGTAACATACAACGGCGTAGAGATTGTAGTTGTCCCTGCCGTATTATTATTGATGTCTAGATATTCTGCTCTAAATTGTAAAATTGTATTTTGGTAATTAACAATTGGAATCAAAATATCAATTTCATCAGGACTAAAATATGGTTCCTGTGCAGTCTTTACAGACACATTTGCAATATTCCAGTATCCACCGTATACGACAAATCGGAGTCCAAACTCACCGGTACTTAATATTTGTGGTGTAAAGTTAAATTCTACAGTTTCAAAATTTTGTCTTAAAAATCCAGTTTTTGGTGTTAAGGTACCAATTAATTGTCCACGTTTATCCGCAGTTAGTACTACACCCGTAGAGTTTTCTTGTTGTACCAGATATACTTCCATTGAATAATCTGCTTGGTCTACTTCTAATGATGCTGAAGTTTTTGTAATAAACGCATCAAACGCAAGTGTATATTCTGTACGTGGGAATAAAGTCAACGAATTTTCCGTTCTATTCCCAATAAAATATGAAACATTGTTTAAATATGTACTTGCCGATATTAACGGTGTTGCATTTATTGAATCAAGTAAATCTACACAACACTGCGTTATAATTGAATTGCTAGTTATTAGTGACGATGAGTTGAAGTATATGGGTGGTTGTGGGATAGCGTCTGTTTTTTGTAATGACATGGTAGCAGTGTACCAGTAATCATTAATTAGTAAATCTTTAAATTGCCCTGTACTTACAATTTTACTTCCGCTGTCCACTGCGAATAATTCCGTAACACCCACGTCTACATCAGACAACGTTACATATTCTCCAGGTCGTGTACTTTCTTTATATGAAACTCTAACCTTATTAATTTCACCGGACAATGTTTTTGTATCAACAATTCGTATTTTTGCAAAAGAAATATCGGATCCAGTTGACACCGTATCCAATTTACTATACACGAGTTGCATACTACCGGATACAGTAGTTGAGCCGAATGGTAAAAGTGTTGTGTTATACGCGCCACTGTTACTTAAAAATCCACCCAATAATAATGTGTTTTTATCCGTGTATATAAGTCGTCCATCTGATTCTGCACGGGTTGAGTTTAAAATTTTAGTAATTGGTAATTCTATAGTTGCATATTCATTGGATGGAGAAATCATTGCCGATCCAGTAATTATACCGTTACTGTAATCGGAGAAATATCGTGTGTTACCAGGTCCAGTCAATCGGATTTGGTATCCGTTAGGAAAAATATTAAAATATTTAGGAGTTAATTCCACATCCACGGGAACATATATTTTTTCCGTGAATGTTGCTGATTCTGGCGCTTTGTAAAATTTTTCTTCCACGACAATTGACGGTTCTTTTTCAAATCGTATAGGCGTTTTATTACGAACCAATGGAGAAATAATTATATCAGTTATCCAACGAACATTGTATTTATTTTTCCATATATCTGGAACTGGCGTACCATCAATGTAGGTGTCTGCACATCCCAATATCACTAATTTGCCTGGACCAATAGGTGTGTCGGAATATACTTCTGTTTGAATTAATCTGGAGTTACCTTCCGTAAAGTTCGTTACTGGAACACTGTATACTGTATTACCATTCACGTTTAATATTTCTACTAAAATACTAGTATTTGGTTTCAGTATACCTGCTCCTGCTAACAAAAATGCGTTACGACCACCATAAAAATAGCCATCAAATTGACTAATCTTAAAGTAGTCGGAACGTGGACCTTGATCCTCAATTAATACATCGTACTTATATAAATTTAACGGTTGTATCGACTTTCTAGTTCTTGCCATCCATTCTCTCTATTATACCGATATTTGCGAATACCCATCCTCCTTGCGGATTTCAATGAGGTGATCCACCATATCCCGGGCAGTATCCAAGTGACTTACTATAAGTATAAAGTCGAAATGGGTTTTAAGTAAATTAAACAGTGTTTGCATAGAATGCATGTGTTCTGCATCTAATACCCCAAATCCTTCATCAATAATTAACATGTTGGATTTTGGAAGGTTGCTGGCGTTCAAAAGTGCCACACGAATTGCCAAACTACTCACAAATCGTTCCATGCCAGAAGAATTTTCCAAAGGCCAGATTCTATCAAAATCATAGTTTAACTTACCATTGATATTCTTTCCGTCCACTTCCAACGACACCGTGAAGTCCACAATTTGTGAAAGAATCCCGTTAATTTCTGCTTCCATATTTGGAATGGCCTTACTCATCAATTCATACGGTACCCCATCACGACCTACTGCGAGCATGTAATGGTTGTATGCTTCATACGTGGTTTCCAATTCTTCGGCTTCCTTCAATTTATCCGTCAATTCCTTTTTCTTTGCGGTCAATACCGAACTATCGCCGTGCAACAACCGAAGTTCCCGATCCACGTGCTGAATGTGCCGTTTCACTTCATTAATCTTCGTTTGAATGTCTTTGAGTTCCACATCAACCTGCTGATTATACAAAATATTTTCTTCGTTCAGCTTGTAATTGTCAATGTCTGTTTGAATGCTGGTAATCTTGGACTGATGTTTTTCAATGGTCATACCCGCAGATTCCAGTTCCACCGTCAACCGTTGTTGGGTCTGATGTACTTTCTGGATGAGTGATTGAGCAGTAATTGCTTCATCATAGGTTTCCTTTTCCAACTTCAAGGGTTCCAGTTCCTCAATAATCTTGGTAATGGAGTCCTCTTGAATGAGACGCTTTGTATTGAGTTCGTCTAGTTCCGTATTGACTGTTGCTAGGTCATCCACGACGGACTTATTGTTTGCCACACAGACATCACAGTTAGGATTATACTTGTAGCCCGACAACTTATTCTTAAACTTGACTTTCTCTTCAATCTTGGTATTCACGACACGAAGAGCAGCGTTCCCCTTCACCAATAGGTCATTTAACTTATTGTAATTGGCAACCGACTCCTGCAACTTCTCCATATCGTATGCTTCAAAGTCGCTGGTAAATTGCGTATGTTCCTCCACTGCCTTTTCGTAATTGACCTTGGTATACTCGTAATTTTCTTGTGCTTTTTTGAGGAGCTGGTGTGTTTTCTTGAGAGCGCCTTCTAGGTCGTCCAAGTTCCCCGACACTTCTGGTACGGGACGCTTGGTTGATTGATGGGTACGGTATTCTTCTTCCAAATCTTCAAGGTTCCCTTCGTGGTTATCCTTTTGCAGTTCGTACCTATGAATACTCTGTTCAACTTTCTGTAACTTATTATGCGTTTCTGCAATCTGGTCAGTCACATCACTCTTCTTAAACCGTTTGAGGATGCCCGTGATTTCCTTTGCTTCATCGTGAGCGGCATCAAACAACTTATCAAAGATATTCAATCCCATAAACTGAATGAGCAGGTCTTTCCGCTCTGAATGGGACTTATCAATAAACAACGCATTACTGTTTTGACTACTCAGAGCGGTCATCACAAAGTCTTCATAGGTTCCCACATAACTCCGAATATTCGCATTGGTGTCACGACGATCTTCTCCATTGAGGTTGAGAATATCACCGTTGTCCAGTACCTTCCAGAATGAGGCATCAACCTTGACATCCCCATTCTTCTTACGAGTACCGACGCGCTTAATACCAAACACTTCGTTGTTAATTTCAAACGTCAATTCACAGACGAAATTATCTTTCCGATTGTTGATGATGTGGTCACCCTTGAAGGCACGAGGCGTCTTGTCGTACAGACAGAACATCAGTGCGTCCATAATTGAACTCTTTCCCGATGCGTTTGGAGCAAAGACCCCATACACACCTTTCATATTCGTAAAGTTTATTTCATTATCTTCTCCATACGAAAACATATTGGAGAATTTAAACTTCAATGGACGCCAGTGAATATTACGTGATTGATCGTCATTAATAATTTTATTGTTCAGATCTTTATTAATCTTTTCAATTGCCGTCAATACCTCGGGATCTAACGTAGTATAATTCCGATTCAACCACTGTGTAATCAACGTATTTTGTACATTTACTTGAGTTAAATCAAACGTATCGTGACCCGCACTCGCAATACGAGGAGTATTCTTATTAAACCGATTTTTGTTTACCGATAGTTCAATAATATTATGATTATTTCGGAGTGTGGTAATAATCTTCTTGACTTCCGTGTTGTCCAAATCTTCCGTAAACAGTCGCATACGGACGTTCTTTGGCATGTTAGCGGGGTATGTAATATGTGCATCATGTACTTCAAGTGTTACATACCCATAGTCGTTCTGTAACGGGACGAACTCAAACGAACGAGTTGGAATGTCCCATAAACACCATCCATGCCCATCCACCGACTCGCCGTGGTTCTGCTGAATTAACGATGAAGCATAGACGATAATTGGATTTTCTTGTTGAAGTACTTGATGCTTATGAATATCCCCTAACATCACCACATCGTATCCATTAAACGTTTCTACACTGACGTGGCGGGATGTAATGGTGTAATTTGCGTCCGTTGTAGATCCGTAGACAGGTCCGTGATATAAAGCAATTTTTGTCGTACTATCAATATCAACTACCGAAGGCCACTGATCTTGTTCGTCAAAAATGGAACACACAGCAAATGCAGTATCGGCAACATATACCACATCACTTCCCTTGACATAATGAAGATTGGGATGATTGAGATTATTAACAATCGGAGTAAGTGCATCCAACCGATTAGTATTTGCAAGATTACAATCGTGATTACCGGCAATCAAAATGGTAGGTGCAATATCAGCCATCTCATTCAAAAACTTTGACGTTACCTCAACCATTTCCGGCGACATATCCGTCTTGGCATGTACGATGTCACCCGCAAGTACGATTACAAAGTCTTGTAAATTTTTAGACCGAATGTCTGCGTATAAACGTTCAAAGGCAGCTTCATATTCCTCATGGCGACGGAACAACCGAATATGAATATCTGCCAGATGTGCGACGGCTTTTAATTTTTCAAACGGAACGTGTATTTTCATGCAATAGATAACCTCTGTTCAATAAACTGCTTAAAATTTGTTTCTCGTGCATTTTGAATGGATTCCCATGATTTTGTAAAGCCCATTTCGGATGCATCTTTTCCTTCGGTTAATACTAATTTGGTTTCAATATTATACTGTTTCAAATGTTGTTCTAATTGTATTGCATCTTGTCGAGCATCTATATCAAGAAAAACAATTACTTGTTTTACATTATGTTCTAAAAGAGCCCGTTCAAGATTCTTTGATAACGTCTTCCCCATAAGAGGAATAGCATTACGGCGGAGCGCAATTGCATCAAACATTCCCTCGCATAAAATTATTGGTTCGTTATAATCCACCATATTTTCAAAAATGATCACGTTTTTTGACACTGGTGGGTTTTTGTACTTCATTCCTTCGTCGTAAAAGAGTCGGGCGGTGAAGTAATTGAGGTGATTATTTCTATCATATGAAGGAAGTATGATTCTATGAGCATACGAACCTTCAGTGCAATACCCGATACGATACCGTAAGATGTCATCTGTTGTAATTCCTCTATTCTTGAGATAGGTGATAGCATGATAATACTGATAATTCTTTTCTGGTTTCCACAACGGTTTGTACTCTGGTGGGAGTCTAAGAACTGTTTCAGAGGTTGTTGCTTTAAATTGTTTTAGCTCTGCGTCTCCCAATACTTCTTTAAACTTATTTAATAAATCCTTTGATACTTGAAGTTTTTTTACTAACCAAATAATATGTCCACCCTTGCTTCCACAAATCCAACATTTCCATTTGTTGGTGGCAATATTGATTGATAATTTCTTTTTATGATGATGGCAGAAAGGACACGAGAAAAGATATTCGTCTCGTTGTTGTTGATATGGACCTAAAATTTCTTGTAGTAAGGATAGAATCGTCATAGATACAATCTAACGGATTGTCTATGGATTGTCAACCTTTCGTAATTTGTTTATTAGTTCAAAAAAATGGTCAGCGTCGATTGCAACGTAAGTCTTGGAATGATTACGTTTGAAAAATAGGACAGGTTGTGTACCATCTTTTATATTCGTTTCTGCTTGTTTAAGGGCTTCCCATATATTCAATTTTTCTTGGTTCTTACACTCAATAGAATACGGGAACACTTTCCGTGCTGCTGGTGACAACTGAATGTCTACACCAGCTCCTCCCATTTGCGTAGATACCACGTCATCTGGATGGAGTTGCGGAAAGTGTTCCTGTATTAGATCACGAACATTATTTTGTAATTTACGCCCCTTTGCTTTTGCGCTTCGTGGCTTCATATAACCTCTTTAGTGTTTGTATTATCCGTTGATCCCACCAGGAGCAGGACCAGCAGGTGAAGAAGTAATTCTAGTTTTTGCAGTTGGTAACTTACCTGCAAAAGAATTGGCTTCGGTACGCCAATCATATTGGTTAATCTCTCTATTTCCATTACGTACATCATTTAATTTTTTGTACCTATCAATTAAATACGTATCGGCTTTGTCTATCCCTTTTGTTAACCAACGACTTAAAGGATATGATTTATCGTTTGTAGTAGCAGGTGCCTTACTACCGCCACCATATTTAAAATCACCTTCCGCATTTCGTTTAAATTCTGTTTGTACTTGATCGGGGGCGGGTGGTCTTCCTGTAAACCCTTCACCATTCATTAAGTTTACTCCATCAATTGCACCCGCATCTGCTGCTTGCATAGCACGAACTTTGCCGACATATGTTGTTGCTGCTGCTTGATTGTATCTTTCTTCTAGGGTCATACGATTCTCCAAAATTAGGTATCAAACCTAATAATAAATATCTGGTTAATATCAAAAGAACGTTGAATCGGTTGTACTAATTTGGCAACTGCTAATAGTTCATACTGTTCGTTATACAATCCAACCGTGGTAATATACGGGTTAACTACACCCGCTCCCATTAAATTATACATATTCCACGTATCTGGACTACTTGCAGACGACCTAATATTTAAGTCATTCCATGACTGCGTTACACTACCGGTGGTTGCCGTATATGTGGAAAATATTGAAGGATTGAATGGTGAAAAATTAAATTCAGAACGATCTATTTTTATGTTTACTTCGTGGCGATGATATTTAACGTCACTACTATAATCTACATAAAGTTCCGAATCTTGTACTAATTTTAATCCCCCGCTAGACATTGCCGTCACTACAGATCCAGTGTCCATTTTTACAACTGCTATCCCTGAATCATAAAATACATTACCGACGTACGTACCCACGCCCGACTGACTAATATATAAATTACCCACTTCGTCGTCTACAATAGTTTTATTGGCAATTTCAGTGGATATTTCAAATGTTCCTGGCTTTATACGATTGCCATAGAAGTCTTGCCCAACACTTATTACGTAAAAATCGTTGGGTAATCCAGCTAAACTAGACGTTTGTAATACGGATCCACTATAAAAATACCGACCATTATAAAATACGTGTTTAATTGATCTATATAAAATATATTCGTATGTTCCAGAATCAGTATTTAGTTTAGGATTATTCGTATAATAATAATTTGTGTAATCATTACTTGCCCGCTGTACCATTACTGCTCCTACCAAATCGGCGGGGGAAGTTACTTGAACACCGTTTGAAGAAGAAACTAACTCCCACGACATAGGCGCAGATGTATACATTTCTTCTACGTTGTAATCTTTTGCGTCAAGTGTACCAAATGTTTTCATGTGTGTAGTACGGATTGAAGTATATCAATAATTAGTTTTTTGTCAGTATTTAGTTGACTTTCCCATAAACGAATTATAGTATATCCACGTTCTTGAGCAACACTATCTTTCAGAATATCCGTTTCTTTGGTGACTTCTACGCCATGCCAATATTTTGATACTCCTGGTCCGCCATGCCAATAATCCCCATCAACCTCAATGATAATATTATGATCTGGTAGGTAGAAGTCGTACGAAAAAGTGCGGTCACCCGTGTTAATAAAAAATTGTGATTTATAAGTAATATGCAATTCTTCTAAAATTTCTTTGAGTTGCTGTTCCGGTCTAGTCATGGAACGTTTATCAAAAATTTTTCTCAATGCTTCTTCGGTGTGCGCTTTTCCGAACATGGGATTGTTGTGACCTTTTGCAACACCACGTTCTATTCGTGTTTTTGAAATTTTTTCACGAACTTCCGTTCGTTTGGCTGGATTGTTTGTTCCCATTATTTTTGGGTTACCTGTGTTGCGTTTACTTATGGATTGGCCCATTTGTCGTAAACTTTCGTTGGTTTCTTTAGTTAAATTTTTATTCCACGGTTCTCGTCCACTATAAGTTTCTTTGTATAATACGCCCATGCACTTTCTTGAACAAGTTGTACCTTTGGTAATTTTTTTACATACGGAACATTGTATCCAACCAAGCGCAGAAAAATCGGATAGATATTGATCTAAATATACGGTAAATTCTAACGTATGTACATTTTTCACATGTATAGACATCCCTTTCGGATTTATTGATAAATTACATAGTCTACAAGTTATATCAGAATCGGTTTGTTTACGTAATTTTGCTCTTTTTTCTCGTGCTTTTAGTTTATAACGTTCTTTTTGCTCAGGTGTAGTCATAGTAATGTCCCCTATTTATACGTTCTATATATAAATAGGGGACATTATTTCCAAACGTTCACTTATTATTTACTCTCCGTCAAAAATCTAATCTTACCCTCAACAAAACTTCCTCATCGAAGCTCTTCCGCACCGGCTTACTCAACTTTGCAACGGCGAGTAATTCGTTCTGACTATTATACAATCCCACTGTAGTGACGTATACTCGCGGATCATTACGGAAATCTGGATTGGTTAGTACTCCCGTATCTGGATTATAGAACGTGGGGTTGTTTGAATAATTGAATTCCTTATTTCTAAGACGTACAAAATAGTGTGTAGAAGAAATGGTTTCTGCCGAACGTGCTTTAAATGCAGAACCCGAAGGAGTACCTGTTGCTGCAGTGGCGCCTTTTATTGAATTAAATAGTGCTGTATGGTTATACGCAGATTTTTTAGTACCCCAAACGACCGCAGAGTGTGTTACAGGTGCATATACTGCCGTTACGCTAGTTGTGCCGGTATTAAAATCAGTACTTGAATAAAATGGTGTTGTAACCGTAATATTCGCTGAACCGCTACCCTCGTTTGATGACCCCGTTGCTACAAATCCAACCGTAGGACCAATTGCATTTGGGTTTAATACAATAATACCGAGATCGGGATATATCAATCCGTATCCACCACCGTTGGTAGAACCAGAACTATGTACTACTGAACCCGTTAATATGTCCAGTGCTCCAGACACAACATTAAACACACGACCGGCCTTACTGTTTGCTGTCAATGCACCTAATGTTTGACCACTATCATCGATGAATGTACTAATACCCTTTGTTCCTGACAATGGGAGTTCCCAGTTACCAGGATCCAGTTGCTCTCTTATTCTAGAACGTTGAAAATTAATTACAAAAATGTGGTCAGATTCTACATTGTTAAATGTAAATTTTGTATCCGATGGGTCCAATAATAAATTTCTATATTGACTATAAATTGCCTGCGTTGACAATGTGGACAGATCATTATCGTCTAACGTCGGCGAACCACCGCCATTTATGTGACCATAGGTTACAGAAAATTGTACTTCCGCAGTTGGGTCGGTATCAGGACGTTTATCAAATACGTCTAAATAATATTCACCGCTAATCGGTACTTGTTGACCAGCCGCCGTACCTAGCCATAGGGTTGATGCTAACGATCCTGTATCTCCAGACCATAATCCTGTTGTGACTACTGTAGGATTTGCTGATACTAGATCGTCGTCTGTAAATTGATTATAAATACTCATAATATATTCTTCCTATGTATTAAATTATGGTGGCTGGATTGATTGTTACCGGAATCGTTACCGATGCACCAGTTTGATTTCCAACAATTACCAATTGTGTCTGTGTTACTGAATTTACATCTCTCGGTGAAATCGTAAAAATCGTACCACGAACGACAATTGCGTTTTGTGATACCGAGTCTCCCAAGAATGTTGGCACGGTAGCAGTTCCCGGTAGTCCATTACTTGTTAAAATTGCCGCTTCACGATCATATAAAATTGCTGTATAGCCGAATGGAAGCGCATTTAGTCCTTGACTTGTTGTTGGAGTAATAGTAGTTACTGGATTTTGTGTATTGCTGAATGTTAGTTGTATTGAAGAAATGCCTGTTTGGATGGTCGGAATCAGGTTGGTTCCTCTCGTCAATGTTACTAGTTTATACCGAAGATTTTGTGTTTCGTCGGTAGATGCTTCTACGATTGGCATGTTTTCAATTGCTGAACCGTAATATTCTGTTCCCAATGGATGTGCTGGATCGTATAGTCCATAATCAATTTCGTCGTCTGCGACCGCAAATTGGGTGATGTTAAACGCGGAACGTCCTCGCGCCAGCAATTCTCGTCCCTTTTTTGTCAAAATTGCGTCAACGGTGACCGTTGCCTTATTTAAATATCCCATAAAATTTTACTCCAAATAGAAGAGGTCTAATATAAATATATAGTTTACTACGTTTTATTACGTTGCGTCTAATATTCCGCCACCGCCGGTGATAATTTCTTCGTTTACTATTGATGGTGCTACTCGTAGATCTACGCCTTCGCTCAAGAAAATTTGTATTGGTTCTTGTCCGTCAATAGTCGTACTTTTCGTATTTTTACACCCAACATAATTACTACGTTTTGTAGCAGTAGAATTACTTCTAAAGAATTTATAATGTTTCGGTAAGTAACCGGAAGGAATTCTTGGATTAATTTCTAATGCAAAATATAACAACGTCATTGTTATTCCCAACTTTGATACGGGGTTTAAATTATTTATAGTATAAAATAGTTTACCCGCAGTAGGTGTTGAACCTGCCACTAAATTGATCACGGGATTAATTAACGTTGCAACATTTGCTACATTAATTGTAGTATCTAAAAGAACGCCATGTGACCCCGTAGGTTTGGTTTCTGCCGATCTTAATATATCCGCATCACGATCCGTAGAAGTTCTGTATAGTCGTACCCGAATATTATCCACATTTAATTGCATTGCCAATAACGTGGCAATATTTTGTACTAAGATTTCACCAGTTACATATGATCCTGCACCAACTGCAGTTAATGGATAAATATCAACATATCTATCTGGAATATCAATTCTAGTCTCTACAGGCGCCGTTGTTGTTCTAAAATTATTATCGTCTGGATTTGGTGTTTTAAACACATCAAATATTACTCGTTTAGTAATACGTTTTACACTTGGAGTAAATCTTATGATTTCCCAGTTCTCTTTATCCAACGACGGGGGTAAATATGAAGGAACACTTCCTGTATAAAATGCGGTATTATTTGTAGGTGCTCTGTATGCTGGTCGTGTTTTGAAAGCATAGTATAGATTGTTACCTGCACGAGCAGATTTAACTATAGAAGTTCCCAGCGTATTATTATCATTACTTGTTACTTGTTGGTAGACTACATCATATATATTATATTTTTCTTCATACGACCACGTAGTTGCCCCTATAAATGTTTGATTTGTCACATCCCAGGATGCATTTAATGGTTTTTGATATGCAGGTGTTTTGAATAATTCTTCAAAATAATAAACGCCAGTAGAATTATTGAAATATGTATATACTCCAGAATCAGTAAAATCTGCGGAGGGTGGTATGTCATACAATGCGGGAATGTACATGCTTGTAAGTCCACCATCTCTATTATTATTTATTTCTGTCTCAAATAATTTTCTACTATATAGTCTATTATACGGTTCCGCTCCTTCATTTCCTAGATTAGTATCATCGTATTTTATTTTATTTAAATTGTCCACATATGTTTCTGCACTTGATTGTTTTGCAGGCAATGGTGATCCCGTGCCATACTGTTCAATTTGCCAGAATTGTTTAGAGTTCCACTGTTCATGTTTTATATTGTACGTAGTCACGTTTGAGGCAACTTCATAATTCGGAACTAGTTGTGCGGTAACAGTGGAATAACTTCCAGTTGATTCTATAATAGGAACTAGCTCGGTTACCCAAGTTTGATAACTTGCACTGGATTCCATTCTTATTGGAAGCGCCGTTTTATAGTAATCAAAACTACCGGTATTATCACTTACAATTTTTAACTCGCCCTTTGCCGGCAGATACTGTGCGTCTGGTACTGGTTTGTTTGGGTCTAATATTCCCGACAGTCTTTCATTTTTACCTTCTAGTGAAGTATCTACCACCAATGATCCAGATTTATTAAGGTATCCACCTCCAATTTCTATAAATCCGATATCTTGAATATTTGAATTTATTGAATTTAAATTACCCAGTGCATCAGCATCATTGGTCGCCTCCACGGTCTGAGATAGATTAAATGTAGCGCCATAGTCTGCTCTACTTTGCGTAAGAGAGGCCGCGGCGTTCAATGTACGTCTAGTATCTTTTCCATAAACTTTGATATTTTTCAAAGGTGGAATTTTTACTTGTTCAAGAATATTTTGTTCTATTGTTATTCCACTTAGTATAGTTGCCTTTGATGGAATAAAATAATCAATAGATTGATTCAAAATAGATCCAAACTCGGAAAGAATTCTGATAAATTTATTTGGATCCACACTCACATAATAATATTGTTGATAATGTTGCTTTAATGTCTGTAATGATTTTTCGAATGTAGTGTACAACGTGGTTGGAGAACCCAATACTGCATTAATATTTTCCAATCCAAAATTACGAATAATATTTTGATTTACTATTTCCGTTGGGGACGCAGTTAGTATAATCTTATTACGTCCACGTTGTAGTTTTTTCTGTTCAGGTTTAACTATACTTTTTGTTCTGTATAATCTGTTTCCCTGTGATGCGTCTATAAACACCGGTGGTGGCGCTACTTTAATTTTACTTGTCAATATACCCGATGATCCTACGTTCATCATTTCCTGTCTAACCGTACGATTATACCGTGAAAAATCCGATTCGGATATGTTATATGTGAGAACCGTATCTATGTTATTTAAAGTTTTATCTTTGTATGGACTTTCGTTTACAAGGGATGAAGATGCTACAAGTAGATCAGAATTTAACTTGTTAAACGAAAGTTGTATCAACAATTTATCTGACGCAGCATCGTACGTATCACCTGCATTTGATCCTGGGTCAAACGCTGTGTTCAAAATAGTTTCATCGGACAATGCGTCACTCCATAACCGCATTTCGTCTAATGTACCATCAAAATTACCAACGCTGATTGATGTACCTCCTCCAAAATACAGAATAGAAGTAGTATTCCATAAAGAAGCAAATGCACTGTTCTCCGACATTGCCGATGTATGTAGTATGTCTTCTCCTTCTACTTGCGTTACATACAAACTTGCATATCCAGCATTTACTTTAATTGCTACATTAAGTAATTCATCTCCGAAGATTTCTTGATAACTACTACTTAAAATTGGTATATGAGCACTACCGGATGCTAATTCAAATCGTCCCAACGTTTTATTTGATGGATGCGGAACGACATTTAATGCCCATTTATTATCACCCACTAGAACAGTCATTTGTTTACTTTTTGCAACACTACAATTAAACTGTAATGTTTTAGAACCTAGATAGAACGGTAAAATAACGTAGGCTATTTTAGTTTCGTCAAAATCCAATCCTTGCGTAAATTCATCAAACACATAATATGAACTAGTTACAGGAGCTCCTATCTCTTTAACATCAAAAATTTGTGGTGTTATTCCAAATGATTTTATGAATGTTTGTAATGCAGTTTTTGTTCCTTTCGCCTTGGTAAAAAATGGTAAGTTGTGTAACAGTCGTTTGTAAATTTCTGCCACCAAATCTCTACGAGGAGTTTGATCATTTGTTCCCAAAATATTATTTGTCAGATCAAATGTAGAATACAACGTAGGCAATTTAAATCCAACGGATTCTACAATTTCATTAATTAAATCTTTTGATAATTCCGTGTTTGGATTTAAATTACGACTCCACACATCTGACATGTGGTCAATATATGGTTTAATGAGATCAAAAAAGTGTCCGACCATTGACACAAAGGTAATGTATGCAGAATTACTATCATCTTCACGTATGTGCGTTGGTATAGTATTGATTAAATTGTTTTCATTAAACTCATCAAATCTTTGGGCAATTAAACTCTGTGTAGAATACCAGTTTACCGCCTCTGTACTGTAAACTGAGTGTATACTTCCTGATACCGTCTTGGGCCAGTATCCAATATTATTATACTCTGTGCCCGTGTCCGCATATACAAAAGAAGCACTATATGCACTATTAGAACCGGATGGTGTGAAATACAAATACTGTTCGTATCTATCAAACGATCTTATTACATTTTCTTTTTCCTTTGCGTATTCTGCCGTTTTTTCTTGAACGAAATTATATCCGACAGATGCGGTAAGATTTGTATACGTTGATGATGATAAAAATTGTAATCTATTTTTATCTATACTTTCTAACTTTATTATTTTTTCTCTGAACGCCGCTAATCGCATTGCAGCAGATCCATAAAATATAAAATTACTATAATTAGTAAAGTCTATGTTTAATTCAGATGAATTAAAATCGTATGAGTACCACTGTCTAAATATTTCGTCTTCAAACGTTTTGTTTTTATAAACGTCGTCAGATCCCACCGATCCTGTTTTTAGTGCGAGACGATTTAATGTAACGTTTCGCACCGTTTTTCCTAATTCCACGTCAGTGTTTACTGCTGTATTTTTTGGACGAAGGTATGGTGTGGTATCAATAGGAGGAGCAAATCTTACTCTAACTTTATCAATAGTACTCTTTGCAACTTCTCTGGATAAAAATACGGGCGTTGTAGGTGCTATATCAGAGGGAACAGGTTGTAGTAATTTTAACTGAATTGTTCTTAGTCCCGCTATATCCAACGGACCATATCTATAATTTAAAACCACAGATTGACGATCTTCGCCGTAATTTAATAGTGTTTTTAGAGTACGATCTTCGTCAACGTATGTATTTAATGCGGTGTTTAAGAAATCAAATGCAGTTACTATTAATGGCTCGGATATATTAACTTCAATTGGTACGGTGTTAATGGTAAAGTTATAATTAACATCCAGTATTTGTTCTACTGTAGGTGTTGGAGTTATTTGTACATTAATAGGAGCACGCAATCCTACGGGTTTTTGTATCGGTACAATTTGAACTTTTATCGGAAATGTAATTTTTAAATTTATCTTTTCTGACATTGTTTATTTTACGGTTATATTTTGTGGGAACGTGCTTTCTGCCAAAGAAGATTGATTTATTTTTTTGAGCGTTAATCCGTTTGTCGTAACATTTTTGATAGTGATATTAATCAACGTATTAAGTGGTGTATTTAAAATTACACTGTTCAATATTTTTTTATTAACTTCAATCTTAAATGATTCAATTTTTTCTGGTTCTAAGGAAAACTCTACTCTATCTATTCCGTCTATATATCTATTAAATTCGTCGTATATAACAAATACGTCTTTGTTAAACGTTATAGTTCCAGTCAATGTTACATTATCCGTCAAATTTTTTATTTCTAACGTTGTAACATAAGAATTTTCTGCACCAATAAAATATGTTATTTCGGTTGGAGTTTTTAACGGTTGTAAATTATACGAAATCATTTGACTTATGAAGTCCACTTGCGTTATGCCATTCGGTAACGTAAACGGTTCATATGAAGTTAAGTAGGGAACATCACCCGTAACATAATTTCGTATTGGCATGTTATAATTCAGTTATATCAACGTCAAGTGATAGATTACTAGATCCATCACCAAGTTGTTCATATAATTCAGGAGTAACATTTACTGTAAATTCGTACGAACTTCGCGGTTGTAGTAAAAATTGTAGAGTACCGTCACCATTATTTAGTTTTATTTTACTGTTTGTGTTCATAGTAACCCTATATGAAGCTGCATATGATGGGTTAGTTGCCGTTGCTCGGACAGCAGTTGGATAATCTCCACTACCACGTTTGTATAAAAAGTTAAATGCATTTGCTAAACTTGGTTCAAAGCCGACTATACTTGCAGGTTCCCAACATACTCCACCGACTGGTCCTGGGTATACTAGTTGCTTGTACTCAGCAGGTGGTAATCCCTTATATACTTTACCATCGACACAACTACGCCATTCTGGTTCTGGCTTGAAACACACGCCATATTGGTCAGAATCTTGTACATAATTTTCTGGTGGATCACCACTACGTAACTGTGGATCGCCACAAATACGATGTGTTATTGGAATTTCTCGTGGTTTATAACAAACGCCAGGATATTGATCTCGCGATTCAATTAATTCTGCAGGCGGTGTTCCTTTTAATAACGCAGGTTCTCCACATATACGATATGTTTTTTCTTCAATTACGTTACGTCTATAGCATACTCCCTCAAATCTATCAGTAGATTGAACAAAGTCTGCAGGCGGAGTTCCCTTTACTATTGCACGAGTTTCACATATACGATATTCTGGGTCCGGTGGCGGTGTTATTATACAAACTGATTGCTTATTTTTACAATTTGTATTTAGGTTTTTAACTACTGTTCCACCATTGGAAAGAACTGCATATTTATCACTTGCACAAAAACCAACATCAACACCAACAAGCTGTATAGTAGTGTATTGTTGAACCGTTCCACCACACGGTACATACGTTACGGTACCGTTATATCCAGATGCAACATGACATTCACATACTTCTTCTGGTGGCGGAATTATAACCTTTTCTTTCCAGCAGAATCGTTGAGTATCAAACTCATATCTATCGTCAGATGGTCTTGTTCCTAAATTTTTAATATCGGGAGAATTACAATAAGTAAAATATGGACCATAACAAGCTCCAGAATTATCTGAGAACTGTTCATATCCAGATGGAACTTGGTCTTCTCGACGTTCCGTTGTTCCGCACAGTCGCCAAAACTCAGGTGCTCTATAACAAGTTCCTGCATATTGATCGGTTGATTGTCTGTATCCTTCTGGTGCATATCCACTCTGCGCGTCTGGATTTCCGCAGATACGATGGGTTATGGGTGTTCTATAACAAACGCCCCGTTGATCCTGTCCCTCTTCAAGAGAACTTGGTGGCGTCCCTTCAATTTCATTTGTAGAGCCACAAATTCTATATCGTGGTTGAGGTGGTCCGTAACAGGCACCCAGATTATCACTACTAAGTACTAAGTTGGCAGGTGGAATGCCTAATGAACTTTCTGAAGTTCCACACAGTCTATATTGTCGTCTAACCAGGCACTCACCCGCAGCGTCCGTTGACTCGGTGTATAATGCCAACGATTCAAGAGGTACTCTGGTTGTACTGCCACATATTCGTGGACGATTGTCGGGCGGGTCATCTTCTTTTATTATACAGTTTCTAACATCCCAGTCACTTGATAAACCAGTTGGTGCACTACACCCACGAGGCGTATTGTTTCCATCTATTTTCCTAAGTACGGTTCTAGTTGCCGTTCCCGCAACATAGTTGGCTCCGATATTTGTACAAGCTATAGTTTGTGTTGTGGTTTCGCATTCCTCGGTTGCCACTACTCTACAGCCAGAAGTGTCCCAGTCACTGGAAGTATCAGGTATAGTACACCCGGAAGGTGTTGGTTGTCCGTTTATAGTTTTTAATATTATTCTAGATGCACTTCCAGAATACGTTTTACCATCATTTATAAGGGTTGTACACGACACGGTTTCGGTAACCGTATTACATGGTGTATTTGTATCTATTTTTTGACAATCGTCAGTGTTCCAATCACTTGCTGCTGCTGCAACGCAACCTGCGGGACTACCTTCAATTGATATCGTTTGTACCGCAACTCCACTAAATTCGTCACCTAATATTTTAGAACAAGCTGTTGTTTTTACTGTGGTATCACATTTGGGAGGAGCACCGCAGTCTTCACCTGGTGTACATTCACCACTTCCACGAGGACAATCTGGACCAGCAAACCCTCGCACACATTTGTATTCCGTAATTGGGCCACAACAAGCAATTTTTTCTCCCTCTCCCCCAGTACCAGTTCTGCCAGTGCCGGTTCCGGTACCAGTGCCGGTTCCGGTACCAGTGCCGGTTCCGGTACCAGTGCCGGTTCCAGTACCCTCAGTCGGAGTTTGTTTACATGATCCGTATTGGTTAGTTAAATCATCACCAATTACGGTAGTTGTTGTAAAATCACAGTAAAATCCCCGTGGACATTCATCATCTGCTTGACAACCTCTATTTACCGTGGTTGTTCCAGTACCAGTACCAGTTCCAGTACCAGTGCCGGTTCCGGTTCCTGTTCCAGTACCAGTGCCGGTTCCTGTTCCAGTACCAGTTCCGGTTTCTGTTCCAGTACCAGTTCCAGTACCAGTTCCGGTTCCTGTACTGTCAGTTATAGTACTAGTTGTATCTTCATTGTCAAGAATTGGTCTACGAATTCCCGTTCCTCCACCTATACCAGTACCGGCTCCTGAACCGACCTGTGTGTCCTCGTCGGATGGCGTAATTTGTGAGTTTATATATTGTTCGTCGTTGAATCCAAATGGAAAAATTGCCATGTTATATATCCGTCCAGTTAATTAACTAACCACGATTCTAGAATCTACGGTTTGTCGTAAATTTTTTATTTTTTGTTCAACTATATCAGTTATAACTTTTTGGTACTCATATTGCTGGATTCTATCATCTCCTTTAATAACTATTTCTTCTCTAATATATTTAAACAAATCTTGTACAAAATCGTTCAATTGCGTCTCAAAAATTTCTCGTAAATTAATACGTTCAATTCTATCTACAGTGTCTTCCGTAGTTTGTATCCCACCCACTTCAAGATTTTGTAATATGTTGGTTGCATTTATCCCTTCGGTTGGATCATTCAATTCAACTCCCGAAATAAATACTTTTTGTGCAAACCCCACTGCATCGGTTTTATTAAATGCTTTTTCTAAAAATTCTTTTAATAAGTAAGAATTTTGTTTAAAATATACATCATCTATAGTGTCATTAAAGGATAACTGTACTTCTGTACGTGAGTCTGATATTATATCAATATTTAACTTTTTGGTGTCATAACTACCTATTTCATCGGAAAATAGGTTCAACGTCATTTTATAATCACCAGGTATTAATACTAACTCTTTATCAATAAATAGTTTTGTGAAATCTATTCTTATATAATTTTTATAAGTACCATCTGCATACGATATAATGTGTGATTTTATTATATTTTCTGCCGTTTTAATAACAGTGCTCAGTAGTAACTGATTTTCGGGAATTGTATAAAAATGAATTTCTATATTATCGTCCGCGTCAAATGCAAAGCTGGCAGGAACTTCTTCAAATAAAATCAGTTCTTCAGGAATTCTAACAATTCTTGAAGCAGAAAATCTTACATCCTGTATATTTGTTACGTCACTTCTAAAATTATTTTGATTTGGCATAATTATTCACCCAACACTTCTAATCCAGTTTCCTCTACCAAGATTAGTTCTGTGAATTCTGTATTTATTGCCTGAACTACTTCTGTATTGTACCTTTCAAAATAAATTGGTACGTAATATCCTTGTGATGCAGTTGGTTGTGTGTCAACGCTTGGACTTAAAATTATAGTACTTCCATCAAAGTCTAATGGAGTGACGATTTTAAATGGATATACATTAGATACTTCAGGTTGCAGTTCTTGTAACGATTGTGTGGTTTGTATTAATATAGGTGATACAGTTTGTCTATCCAACACATATTCGTCGCCTTCCGGTGACAGATAGTTAGTTGATACTTTAATAACATCATCATTGTTACGATTTAGTTCTACTAAAACTTTTGATATATACGAATTTAAAATATTATTAGCCATTTCTATCTACTTTAAATGAGTAATCAAATTCTGGAAACCACACTTGTTGTCCCGAAGAAATTTTTAAGTCTATTGTATAGTATCTATCAACGTCAAACCCCGTAGTATCCAATAGTATGTACGATCCAGACGTATCACAATTAATTGTAGAATATTGATCAAAATCATGAATTGTCATACCAGATACTTGATCTTTTATTCTGTAAAGTGATGATGATGGTAAATAATATTTTGTCTTGTATCGTTGCGCTTCATCAAACCGTTTATCAGGAAATTTATCTCTAACGACAAGATACACTTTATCTATTTCACCTACCGTGTATGCAGTTTTCAAATTTTTTGGTATGATAGAAATATTTCCCGTTGAGATCGGTTTTAAACTACCTGTAATAAATGTTTGATTATTATATAACACTTCTAGTTTGGGAGCAAATATCGTGTGGGTATTTGAGGAAAAAAATTTAATGTTTCCTGTATTTGTAGTAAGTTGTTCGTCCGTGTCTGGGAACTTTACTATCAATCCGTTCCACGCAAATTCATTTGATCCCGATACAACGGGACGTATTATTTGTGTAACATCAATTTTTATATCTTCAATTGGTACCCTTGAAAAAGTATATGAAGCAGATGGAGTTGTAACATAATCACTCCCAGACAATGACCAACTAACAATCGGAGATGCAACGTTCCAAGTAACACCGTCTTGCATATTTTTTACATCTTGATAAAAATATCCACTTCCTTCCGTCCAACTACGCGATACTGGGTAGACGTTAAGTTGTTGATACCGTGTTACGTTTTTGGCATTTGCTATTCTAAGATTCAAATAATATACGGAATTCGTTGGATATTGGTTTTCTGAGGGGATATCAATATTCAATACTATCCGTGCAGAGCCAGATGCATACTTACCCACTCCGTCCAATGGTTTAATAACTTTGCCGACTTCTATAATTTCATCTAGACCCGTGTTATTATCAGGATATCTCTGGTATATTGTTGCATCTTGAGATATAGGTAAAAAAGTTCTCATAATTTATCTCATTTATTGACGAGCGTGACCCACAATATCTGTTTCTGGGTATCTGACTTCAAAAATACATGGGTCTAATGACGGGTATACAATATCATCGACCACTGCCTCTTCAATTGGATACCTATATTCAAAATAATCACGACCGTCTTTAAATTTATACTTGTTAGTAATTAATACATCAACTACTGTTTGTACTCCGTCCACCGAACCTATTACCAATCGCAAATCATTCATTATTATGGGTTGATTTATTTGCCACTTTTTAATATCAAAAAATTCTTTTATTGCATCTATACAACGTGCAACAACATCGTTCATATTATAGGTTCTATATACTACTATATTAAACTCTACTCCTATATTAACAACAAACGCATCGAGAATGTTCACGTCATCCGTCAATATTCTATATTGTTCTAAATACTTAACAAGATTTTTCTTAACCAGTGTATTTAATGTTGCCAACTTACCGGTTGAATCATAACCAAGAACATATAAGTTTATAGAATTTGGCGCCACTGGATCTTTTACATATATTCTATTATTGTATGGGTCTTGGTCGTTATTTACTACTAAATTGGACGGGTCTTGTTCGCCGATTGCGTTAATTTGTTCGTCACGAACAACAAATACTTTTGAGATTTGTCCAAATTTAGATGGCATTGCAAGGGATCTAACCATGTAATCTTTATCAGTGACTACACGATTTTGTGCATTGAAAAATGCTAGAGCGTTTTGACGAATTTCTTCAACATCTTCTGCGTTTCCACCACCACGTGCAGGTTCGTCATTTAAAATTGCTAGACTTGCAACTATTTGAGAAAATAAATTTCTCTCCGCAGGTTGGTAGTCAGTTATCGTATTGGCCACCAACGGTAAATCTACTTTATTTATTGTATTTGATGAAACGTTTGATTGAACGCCGCCGCCAATAAGATACGTGACAGTTAACGTAGTATTTGCAGGAGCCATTCCAAATGTATCACTTGATATAAAGTCAGATGGATCCAACGAAGTATTTGCAATTACTTGATTGTACTTTGAATTTGCAATTTGTGTAGAGTTTAGTGTAACAAGATCACTATCCATTTCTCCTGTTCCGGAACCAAACCAAAGTTCCATTTTCATGGAAGAATTGATTCTTGTTGCAAATCTACGTGGTCTTCTTCTTAAAATTGCCAATTTAGCAGGTGGTAATGAGCCTGTTTCTAACGTAGATTCAGACAAATATCCCGCATCGTCTCTAACTTGTATTGTACGTTCTTCTAATAATAAATCTTGCCCCAAATAGTCTACTTCATGCCAAGTATACCCATCCGAATCAACCACCGATTGTATTCCTATGATATTTGGTTCATTCAATTCTATTTTTGAAAATTTTTGTGCAGAACCAAAAGAAAACGTTGCAACTTTTGTATCAGCGGATACCAATTTTATCTTTTTTGAAACCACATACATGGTGGGTGCATTGTTTATGTCCCGAGAAAGTATTCGTATAGATCTATTCGTTGGGTCAGCAAAATCCACATCTTCCACGGATCGGAAACTTTGTATAGGCGGTGTATCTGTAGAAAATTTTGAATTAGTCAGTACTTTTAAGAAAAATCGCTTATCGGGTTCATATTGCCGTAAAGATCCTAATGCAGGTACCATTTGAAAAATAGTCGCCTCAACCGTTGCAGCTGCAGTTAATTTTGGTTTATAACCTAATGCTTGAGCAATCTGAATTACGTTTTGTTTTTCCGTCGCCACCAATAATAAGTTTTCTTTAAATTGATTATCAATATAAAATGATAGTACATCCCCTACATATGCGGCCATTTCCATAAACATCATGCCGGGAGATGCTTCATTAAAATCCGTATAAGTATTAGGGTAGTATGATTTAGCAAACTCAATCAAATTTTGACGGAATTCAGAAAAATTTTTTGCTAAGTAATTAACTTCTTTAAAATTTGGTGTAAATTTTCGTGTAATTGATTGGTTTACCGCCATTGATTATCTCCTAAAACGTCAGAATGATGGTATCTCTGATGTTTGGGTTTTTTTTAAGTCTGTACCCGACATATAAACGAAGTGTGTTATTGTCTATTTCAGTTGGTCCCGCACCTAACTCAAATTGTACCAATTCTAAGAAAGGCATCCAACGTTCTACTGCATCTATAACCGATAACCGAGCACCTTCAATATTTTCTGGCGTCAATTGCTCAAAGAGATAATCGTGTATACCACACCCAAATTCGGGTTGATGTACACGTTCCCCCTTTCTAGTAAGTATCAAATTTATAAAGTTTGATTTAACTTGTGTTAAAGTATCAAATCCTTGCTCAAAATAGCCAGTATTTCCTATTCTGATGGGTAGGGTTATTCCAAGCGCTTGAGTCATGTATTATCTCAACTTAACCCTAATTTTTTCATAATGGCAGAATAATCTTTTGTAACTGCTTTTATTACTTCTGGGTCAGCATCATGAGGAGTATTTTCTGGGAGCGGTACTGTCATATTATTGGTGGCCGCACGTAACGTGTTGCCGTCATAAGATATATCCATGAGCTCTGCAAACCGTTTTCTATCAAGCGAAGGTTTTTTTATCGGAGCTGCTACGGACGTTTTTATTTCTGTCAATTGTTTTACTTCGTTAACTGCTTCTGCTAACATTTTCGGTAAAATTCGTTCAACTTCTTCTTCAACAATTGTACGAATATATGCTTTTAATAATTGCTTATCCATTTATAATCTCCTTAACCATGAGTATTATTATCAAAAAGTGAAATCCGGCTGGGGTGGGAATCCTATTAGGCCGTTAGATTTAATTAGGTTAGTTACCTCTGTTTTTACTTCGTTTTCCGTTGAATATTTTGATTTTGAATAATATTTACTATCCAGAAAATCTCGGTTGCCATCAGTATTATCATATATCAGCACTGCCCACAAACCTTTGTTTGATTTAGAATTTATTTCTATAAAATATTTCATTTTAGTAGAAATTGTCGGGGGTGGGGGAGATGCTTCTGGAATTTTTGGCGGTTCTGGTGTGGGTTCTGTTTTTTTTACTGGAGTTAGTGGGTATGTATATGTCTCTTTCCCCTTTTCCAGATTATTTTTACTTGTTTCTTTTTTTTCACCTGCCAATTTTTTTAATTGCTTGGCTATATCAACCGCTTGAATTATTTTTGGATCAATAAATGGTAATTTTGGCGGAAATGGAATAGATGCCACTATGAAGTCTTTTAACTTTGTTTTTCCTTCATTAATTAAAATTTGTTTGGCATTTAGTTTAAGTTCTTCTGCCTCCGTTTTCTTTTTTAAAACTTCCGCCTCTTTTTCTTTTTTTATTAATACGGGATCTTTAGTAATCGGTAATTTTTTTAATTTTTCCACATTATTATTGGAAATTTTATTGGTTGCCAAATCAAATAGTTTTCTACCATCAGAATTCTTTGCTTGTACGGTATTAATTGCGTCTTTTATTGGATCTGACATATTAGGTTACTTTATAGTAGCTGTCTGATAACAGCCATTGATTGTTTTCAGTTTTAATTTGTGTTCCGTTTTCAAATTCATTTTTAACAATTGCAGTTGTTACGTCTTGATTTGACATTGCAATAAACACATCATTGCTATTAAATGGTGCTCCAGAAAACGGTGAAGATTTTTGTGATCCTGGGTTTGGTGACACTAACTCGGTGTGTAGTGCCGTTAGCGCGGTTACTATCTGCGGCATCAATACTCCTGGTCCAGTTGGTGTTTGTACATGAAAAAATGCAGAAGTGCCAGGAGTTATTGCTGACGGAATATTTATAGTTGGTCCAGATAATCCTGCCGACTGGTATGTGGGTATTTGCGGGGGTGTTATTCCTAGTCCCATAATAGCTTGTATTAACCTGGCTAAAAATATAGATAAACTTGTTCCACCAACCACGGGTTCTGCATCATTTTGTATTCCACCCAAATGAATTTTTTTACCCACTAGAGAAATTTTTTCACCAGCCAACATAGATATATCACTTCCGGCTTTTACAGTAAAATCTTCATCTGCAACGTTATCAATATTTCTACTGGTGTTTATCTGTACGTCTAAGTTTGCTGTTAATATGATGCTTTCATCCGCGTCTATTGACGTTCTTTTAAAGCTATTCAAATATATTTCTTCATTTGAAAACATCATGATATGTGTTTTCTTTGCATCCAAAATTATTCTATCAGAATTCAATATAATCTGTGCTTTATCAAACTTTTGTGGTGGATTTAAAATAGATCTGTAAAATGATCCCGCATTCAACGTGATGGGTTCAAAAGGAACTGTTTGATCCGAAGTCATCCACAAAGATGATGCATCTCTATTAATATCCTCTAACGTTAATCCAAAGACTTTATCCGTCGTACAATTTTTAGTTTCTGCATCCTTTGCCTGTCCAGTCCGTAATATTATGTTGGGTGCCATTCCTTTACTACTTGGATCCATCTGACTTGAACCAAACCTGATTGAGTGTCCCATGCGTCCTTGAATGAGAACGTCTCCCTCAAAATGTTTGAGTGGTCGTACTCTATTATCAGGCTTAAAATACTGCCCAAACTCGTGGTCTTCCTTTTGAATTTCAGTTTGTGTAGCAGTTATTTTTCTGCCAAGTTTAGCCGGTCTGTTATCTAATTGCTTTGATAGATTTAACATACCGTTTTCTTGTATTCTGTGTGCAAGATAAACTTTTCTATTGTAGAAATAGTCTCCTAGTACTCGTTGTACTATTACCAACTCACCTATTAATGGAAGTTCTTGTATTGTTGCATCAATCGGCTGAGCCCAATCCAGTGTCTCGGAATCTCTACTATTATCTACTGAAAATATTCTGATTTTTATCATCCCTACGTTATACCCGTCCGACGAATATTTTGGATGAAGATGATCTAATATTACATCTTCAACGATTGCTTCATGTATGGGTGTTGTTATAGGTCTGGCTGAATCAGTTGTTCCTGACGTAGCCAGCATTCCACCAGGCCTTCCTCTATAAACCCACTTGTCTCCAGATGCCATATTACGGTTTTATCCGATGAATCGTATTTTCTAAGTCGTCTTGTTCTGCAATAACCGTTTCAAAATCACTTTTTATATTTTTTAACAGTTGCATTTTTTCTTCCTCGCTCAACATGTCGCCGGACGAAGATCCTTTACTGGATACCATGACCAATCGTTGTGCTATCTGTGCAAGTCTAACCAAATGTTCGTCATTTTTAACATTTACATCCAAAAAATCTTTTATAACTGGTCCGAGGACGGCTGCGTCTTCTGGGGTTTTGATTAGTTTAACAAAACTTGCCACAAATTGATTGATCTGTTCTCGTTTTTTATCTGTATTTTTGTAGATATCCGAGAACAGATCAGCCAATGTTTTTCCGTCAAAAATTTCCGTATCAAATGCCATAAGCAATTTCTATAGAGTGAAGGTCTATATCATAAATAGTTATTTTTCTTGATTATAGACAAAAAGCATGGATGGATCTGATAAATATCCTGACCGGCGATATTCTTTCATTTGTTCCAAAACATGTACTTTCATCTTATTAATAACTTTCGTGATATGAACCGTTTTATTGTTGGTCATTTCACGAATTAGTACGTATAGTGCTTTTTTATTGAAATTTTCTATTGTGTTTGCGCGTTTCATTAATTCTATTACAGCATTTGCTATTTCCTTGTCTCTTTTTTTCCTAAAAATTCTATCTAAATTAAAATCCCAATATTGAATTAACAATTCTACAAAATCACTAGTATCTTTGTGAGAAGATTCAACTTCTGGTTTTGTTGTTAGTACTTCCTCCAATAAATACGACTCGTCGGTTGACGAATCTACTATGTAAGTTGATCGCAATTCATCACGATACGAATTATTGTTGTGTAATACTAAATAGTTTTTTGCTACCACAGAAAAATATGAAAATGCCTTACCTTTATCTTCCGTAAACTTGTGTAAATTAAGTACTAGAAATGATACTACCTGATTCTTAATATCTTCAAAATTTCCATCTATATAAGGAAATTTAAATCTATTAATTATATTTTCTGCTAATTTATCAATTGGTGCGTGTATTCGTTCTCTAAATATTTGATCTCTTTCCTCTTGATCGGAAGATTTATTGTATTCTACAATTGCTCGTTCCGTATCTTGGGTGAAATATACCTTACCCAGCTTGGCACGACGAATTTCTAGGTCAGTCTTTTTCTTCATTTTGCTCCTTTCCATAAATTATTGGACGAAGCGTGAACAGTATGTCGGACATTTGCCTAAATACCGTCCCCACTTCGTCATCTGATTCAAACATTTGTTTTTCGTCTAATGTTCTCATCGTATGGAGTACAAAAGACAATGAAGTATAGAATTCCTCTATACTTTTTTCATAAATTTCTAATTTTTTCAGTAGATTATAGGTTGCATACCCTAACCCTATGTTTAGTATACCTAAAATTGTAATAACGATTATCATTAGATCTCTGGTAGGTGGAAATTACTAAATTTTGACATATATTTTGCTACCGACGTTCCATTTGCATCAGTTCTGTTACTTCCGGTACGGAAAAATGCTTTTACCCCCTCACTTCCCGCAAAATGCGCTCCGGCAAGGATACCTGCACGGGTAATTTTGACCCCATTCACTACTTTTCCACTATACCGACGAATATACCATGACAATTCACGATGATTGACCTTCATATATCGTAACATCACGGTATCTTGGATCTGTCGGTTGTTTAAAAACTGATGTTGCGTTACTCGAAATCCTAAAACCCGAACGGTAGATGGACTAAACTGATAACGTCCCATCATACCGAACTGATTGACTGTTCTATGGGTTCCGCCCGGTGTCTCAATTGACGCAATGCGATCCATAAACATTTCAACCGGCGTAGGTTTAGACTTTGGAATCGGTGTAACCGTAACATTTGGAAGTCTATCAACAATATACACAGACGTAATTAAAATTACAAGTACCAAAATAAGTTTTTTCATAAATTCCTCACAGAAGGTGGGGACGGGCCTCGTTCATTCCGGCGTTTGTGACTTGTACATAGTCTGGATTGAACTCCGTTAGATTGTTTGCTCCGGCATAGGATAATGCAGACCGCAAGCCATCCAACAACCCCTCCACAACGAATTTCACGCTACCCTTGAACGGAACGATAGTAGACTCGCCTTCCACATTTCGAGTAGCTTGACCGTGAACCGTCTTCGTCTCCAATGAAGCAGCCCCACGATATCTCTTATATAACCCATTTGACTTCTCAATGATTGCTCCAGGCGCTTCTTTGGTTCCTGCAAGAAGTGATCCCAGAATAACCGAACTTGCGCCAACTGCTAATGCCTTTGCAATGTCTCCACTGTTCCGAATACCACCACACGCAATGATTGGAACCGTAACCTCACTGGCGCAACGTTCTAATGACATAACATTTGGGACACCAAACCCTGTTTTGATCCGAGTGGTACACAGCGATCCTCCACCAATCCCCACCCGAATTGCGTCTGCCCCCCACTCAACAAGATCTGCTGCGGCGTGGGCAGTTGCAACATTTCCAGCAATAATATCTACGTGTGACGGTAACTGATATTTTAACGTGTTGATTGCTTCTTTAACAAATTTGTGATGTCCGTGTGCTACGTCAATTAATATAACGTTTGCTCCAGCAGAAACAAGGGCGTGTGCCCGTTCTAAATAATCACCATTTGCTCCGATTGCCGCCATAACGGGAATTACTTGGGATTGCATCAGAAAAAAAGTATGTAGTTTTTTCGTCACTAACATAACTTCATTCATCTGTTCCGTAATAGTATTGAAACGATGAATACATCCCACGCCACCCAATTCTGCCATAGCAATAGCCATTTCGGAATCACACACAGTATCCATTGGAGAAGCAATCAACGGAACCCCAATACTATAATTAGTTGTTAATTGAGTTGTAAGGTCAATTTTTTGACGGCTTTCAATTTCACTATATCGTGGTATGAGTGTAATATCGTCATATGTTAATGCTTGTCCTCTCATGATTACCTCTGAATAGTTGCGTAATAATCGTTCTGTTTACGTTGCCGATCAATATCTTTAATGTGATATAACGACCATTCTTCTTCGGCTGGGAGCGGGGCCATTGTTTTGAACCCGACAATACGTTCGTGAACTACCCCTTCCCAACGAATATCAACGTGGCTCTTATACAAACGAGTTTGATAATCTGGGAACATGACCCACCCGTGTTCGTTTACCTGCCATCGCCAACGTTTGATATCTTCGTCTACTAGTCCATTGACCACATTAACACGAGGAATAAGAAACAGATCAATATTGGTATTGTTGTCAACAATGTCGTGAAGATAGGTTAAAAGGTTGGGATGAAATGTTTCGTCAGCATCTACTTGAAAAATATAATCACCTTTACATTGTTCTGCCAAAAAGTTTTTATGTGCCGCAAAATTATTATTCAGTGCATGGTTGTGCAACTTAATAGAATTGGAACGTTCATATCCCTCTAAAACATTTACAGTAAATGGATCTGTAGAATTATCGTCTACTACGACAATTTCATCACCTGTTTTTTCACAATATGGTACCAGTTGATCCAATAGATCTTGAATATACTGTCCTTCGTTATGTGTAGTTACGGCGAAACTAATCATCACGTTAAACTCCTGTATTTGAAGAGGGCAAGTTCTTTTGCTTTTGCTTCTAGATCAACGTCTATGTCAAGACCGTAATCATCAAGTACATTAAACACATAATCAGCATGTGCCCGAGGATTTCCCGATACGTTCTCATTGATATTTTTACTCTCGCTGTAATGGAAAAGTGGTTTAATTCCTTCTGGCCATGTACCTGCTGCTATTTTAGCAGCATCTTTTGAATCCCATCCATCAGGATGAAATTGATGATGGAAATAATCAAATGTAATTGGAATATTAATTACGTTGTGTAAATAATGATAGAGTTGGCGTACAGAAAATGCCTTCTCTTTGTCGTCATTTTCTACTACCAACCGTGATTGACAGTTTTTAGACAGTCTATGATAATTTGCAATCCATCGGTACGCCGTGTCTTGAGAAAAATTCATACCGACATGGATATTGAGTGCGTTGTATGGTGTATTGCTCAGTCCCATCATATCAAAAACTTTAGAATGTAGTTCTAAATCTTTGATAGAATTAAGTACAACGGATTCCTTTTCCGATCCCAATTTGACAAAGTGATCAGGGTGTGCCGTGACACGTTGCTTTGTGGATGTGGCAAGAATACCGGCATTTGCCAGTGTTCGTGCAATTTCGTTGATGTGCGGAAGGTCGTACAGATCATACTCCGTACCCCACGGGAAAATACCCGACCCCATTCGGAATACCGTGATGTTATTATCGGCATTCCATTGTAAGATTTTTACAAGATCACGTGCATTAGCAAGGGCAAGTTCAGACGCATAGTTCAACCCCTTTTCTTTGAAGGTACGTTGAATCATACCACGCCCAGTAGTAATTTTTTGTTTGTTCAACGTCATGTTAATACAACAATAACCAACATTATGTGGCATATATATAACCGTTTGTTGAGATACAATAAATCTAACCTATTACTGATAGTTTGTCAATAGTTTACTGTTTTCTTGGAAGAATTTCTCTGTTATAATATTCTATTGCTTTTGGGTTGTATTTCCACATAAGTTCATTAGACCAGTCAAAATCACCTCTAGCATAATATTGAGGATCTGCTGCCTCTTGGGCTAGATGTAAACTTTCCATTTCTATAACATTTTCATCTATATTATTTTCTTTATAATACATTTCATATGGCTCGGTATCTTCTACGGTAAACACTTCGGTATTATCATTTTGTATTTTATATGAAGGTTTACTAGACACGAGGGTTGCATTTTTTATGAGAAAATTAACTGCAATTACTAATGCTACCGCTAACGGATCAAAAACTAATACAATGACGAGCGTGAACCATTTGACCACCGTATCAAGGTCAGTGCCCAGTACTTTTGCAATATAGATGAAAGTGCCAACATCACCGTTTGTTTCAATTTCCACACGTTTGCTAATACTGATTCCATTGAGGCTATCTCGCTGTGCTGAAAGGTTAGAGATTTCTTTTTGTAATGCCGTAACATTTCTGTCTGCTTGATTTAATGCGTTTTGTGCCGTACGAATAGTCGAACTGTTTCCTGTTGTGGACTTAGATACCATATTATCCAAACGGGTTTCTTGTTGAGATCGTAATGTTATTAATTGATTAAGACGATCTTCTTTACGTTTAATATCTTGTTCTAGACTACCCACTCTTCCTTGAACTGTTTGGATGTCTGCATTCAACGCTAATGGAGTTGCAGACACCTTTGCATAGGCAGATGAAAGGTATCCGTAGATACCAGCAGACGTAATAACCATTAATATTACCGCAGCAACCGACAAATAGTATTTAAGTGTTTTTGGGATTTCTTTCCAGTATTGATATAAGAA